>Ga0134127_10000226_pt1 | contig 64498 bp, 57 predicted proteins | sample KB31753_FD_96459 | JGI IMG/M metagenome (GOLD analysis project Ga0134127, IMG submission 96459) | Terrestrial soil microbial communities with excess Nitrogen fertilizer from Kellogg Biological Station, Michigan, USA - KB3-175-3 | ecosystem: Environmental > Terrestrial > Soil > Unclassified ... | reverse complement strand
CGCGCGCGACCTCGGGCTGGGAGTAGCGCTCCTTCTGGCGACTCTCCAGCAGCTTCACCTGGGCGGCGGCAGCGTCATACTGGTTTTGTGCGGCAAGGACCTCGCCCGGAGAGGCCGCGTGGTTTTGCTGGAGCTTGTTCAGCGCCTCGAGATTGCGGCGGGCGGTGTCGAGGTCACCGCGAGCTTTCACCAGTTGTGCTTGCGTGGTCAGAACTTCCTCATGCGTGCCGCCCTGTTGCGCGGCGGTGACGTCGGCTTCCGAAGCCCGGACTTGTGCCATTGCCTGAGCTGCCTGGCTGCGCGCGGTGGCAGCGTTCAGCTCAACCAGCAACTGCCCTTTTTTGACGTGATCGCCTTCCTTGACGAGCACCCGCCTTACGGTTGTTCCAATGGGTGCATGGGCTTCAAAATTCTGAACCGGTTCAACCTTGCCGTTCGTAGAAACCGCACTGCGAATCGTACTGCGGGTGACCTTCGCGGAAGTCACTGGAACGGAATCGTCGCGAGACATAAACGAGGCGAGAATAATCACGCCGATGGCTGCGCCTATCGCCCAAAGAATCCAGCGCCGCACGCGTCCGCTTTTTGTTCCGTAGGTTTCAGCCATTCTTAGTGACTAGAGTAAATGTAACACTGCCCGGGCTGCGAGCAGCATGCCTCTTAACCATTTAGATGTATGCAGTTGTAAGAAAAACTCAGAAAAGTTCCAGCCGCGAGCCCTTGCCGGCAACCACGGCCGGGAGCCGCTAAAATGCTCCTATGCCGAAAGAACAGCGCTACACCCCCGAGCACGCCGCGGCGGGGCTGGACCACAACTTCCCGGAAATAGAAACTTGGCCCAACCAGTTTCCAGGCTATGAGATCGTCATCGACGATCCCGAGTTCACTTCAGTGTGTCCAAAGACCGGCTTGCCCGATTTTGGCGTGATCACCATCCGGTACATGCCGGCGAAGCGTTGCCTCGAATTAAAGTCGTTGAAGGAATACCTGCAGAGCTATCGTAACCTCGGAATCTTCCAGGAAAACATCGTCAACCAGGTCCTCGAAGATGTCGTCCGTTGGGCAAAGCCGGTTTGGGCGGAAGTGAAAGGCGACTTTCGTCCCCGCGGTGGGATCTCCACCACCGTGATATCGAAGTGGCCCCGGTCAAAAAAATAGTCTACGGATACCTGCCCGATCTGGGGCTTGTCAGGTCCTATTAACGACATCGCATGTGGGAAACCGGGTACCGCTGGCGAGAGAACGTGCCCCTCCGACCATGCTATATTCCCTTTTTCCGTGACTAAGAAGAAGCTCTATCCCTGGACCGCACTGGCGCTACTGACGGCGCTGAACCTTTTGAACTATATCGACAGGTCCGTACTGTTTGCGGTGCAGCCCCTGGTGCAGGCCGAGTTCCATCTCAGCGACGCCCAAATCGGCTATCTCACCAGCGCCTTCATCGGTTTCTATATGGTGGCGGCGCCATTTACCGGGCCGCTCGCGGACCGATACTCGAGGAAACTGATCATCACGTTGGGGGCGCTGTTCTGGAGCGCGCTAACTCTGCTGACCGCGGTCACCAACACTTACTGGGAATTACTGGTGCGGCATACGCTCGTAGGAGTGGGCGAGGCCACGTTCGTCACCATTGCTCCCACATTTGTGGCCGATCTCTTTCCGGAAAGAAAGCGCGGGAGGATCTTTGGAATTTTCTATCTCGCGATTCCGGTGGGTACGGCGGCTGGATATTTGCTGGGGGGCAAACTCGGACCGCACCACGGATGGCGTTTTCCCTTCTACATTGCTGCGGCGCCGGGATTTGTGCTCGCATTGGCCATGCTGCTTATTCCCGAACCCGAGCGTGGAAAATACGACACCGTTCAAGAATTGCCCTGGCGAGCGAAAGAGCATCAAGGGGTTGTTGGCAGCTACCTGCGCCACCTCTGGGATCGGCTGGGGAAGAATCCAGCGTTTGTGGCAGCAACCCTTGGCATGGCGATGATGACCTTCGCCTTAGGTGGATTGCAGGTGTGGATGCCAACATTTCTTTCCCGGTACCGGGGGTACACGCTGGAGGCGGCGAACGAGATTTTCGGCGCCATCATCGTTGTGGATGGAATTCTGGCCTCCCTCGCGGGTGGCTGGCTGGGCGACTATCTTCTGCCCAAGATGAAGAGCTCTTATTACTTTGTTTCGGCGATCAGCATGGCATTGGGAATTCCGTTCATGATTGCCGCCCTTTTTTTCAAGGGTCCGATCATGCTGCCCGGGATCGCGATTGCGGCCTTCTTCTTGTTAATGAACACGTCCCCTTTGAACGCAGCTGTGGTCAATTCCGTGGGAGCGCACATTAGGGCGACTGCAATCGCCACCAATATTTTCATCTTCCATCTCTTGGGAGACGTGCCATCACCCACGCTGATGGGCTGGGTGGCCGACCGGCGCTCGCTGCAGTCCTCATTCGTGCTGCCGGTAATTGCGATGGCCTTATCCTCCGCGATTCTTTTTTATGGCATGCGATTTGCACCCTCGGTGCAAGTGGATCGCAAGACCGCAGGAGTTCATTCCGATTGAATATTTTTCACTGGGTTGTCGGCTGGGTTCTCGGCTTGGTGTGGCTTTCGCGCGTCATCGACGCAGGATTCGGCATTCGCAACATTCCCGACATTTCCCTTCCCGAGTGGGATCAGGAGCCCGCGGCCCCGCATCCGAGTGTCGCCATCATCGTGCCAGCACGCAACGAGGAGGAATCGATCGAGCAAGCGATGTTGCGGTTAGAAGCGCTCGACTATGACAACTACCAGGTGGTTGCCATCGATGACCGCTCATCAGATGAGACCGGCGAGATTATGGATCGCCTGGCGGCGGCTTCTTCCGGACGATTGAAAGTCGTGCACGTACGCGAGCTCCCGGCTGGCTGGATGGGAAAAGCCCATGCGATGTGGAGCGCTGCTCGCACCACCAACGCCGACTGGCTGCTGTTCACCGATGCCGACATCATGTTTCGCAAAGACACCCTGCGGCGGGCGGTGGCGTACGCGGAAGCGGCACGCGCAGATCACCTGGTGGTCTTGCCGCAGGTGGTCATGCATCGCTTCAGCGAGAAGATGATGATCGCATTCTTCCAACTGTTGTTTGTTTTCGCACACCGGCCGTGGAAGGTTTCGGACCCGAAATCGAAGGACCACATGGGGGTGGGCGCGTTCAACATGGTTCGTCGCAAGGCTTACGAGAGCGTGGGAACGTTTGAGCGCCTGCGGATGGAAGTTCTAGACGATATGAAACTGGCAAAGATTCTGAAGAGGGCCGGGTTTAGCCAGCACGTAGTCTTCGGCGACGACATGATCAGAGTGCGCTGGGCGCAAGGCGCACGGGGCATCGTCAACAATCTGACTAAGAATTTCTTCGCCGTCATGTCTTTCGAGACCTGGCGGGCACTGCTGTCCTGTGTAGGGATGGCGATCCTCAACTACCTGCCGTTTGTCGGTGCATTGGGAGCTCATGGCTTGGCCCGATCGGGTTACGTCGTGGCCCTGCTATCCATGTTGGCTTTATATTCAGGAATATGGAAGCAGGCCGAGATCCATCCCTGGTACTTCTTACTGCATCCCGTGAGTACGACCCTATTCATTTACACCATGCTTCGATCGACCTTCGTGACTCTTCACAACCACGGCGTAAACTGGCGAGGCACGCATTATCCGCTGGATGAATTGAGGAAAGAGCAAGTGTGAGCCAGCTCATTTCAGGCGCAGAAGGCGTTCCAGGTCTGCGGACATAGGCGACAGGGGAAACCCAAAAGAGAAAAGGACAAATGATTTCGGTCTTGGCCCAGTGGGAAACGCCGCTCCGCTCGGCCGCGCTCCGCAAAGCGCGGCCCCTCGAGGCGAAGGCATTGCTGAGGGCTAACGGAAAGCCTTGACCGCAGCTGCTTCGTCGTCCTTCACATCGAAAACGGTGTAGAGCTTGGTAATTTGCAGCAAATCGTGGACTTTCTTGGTCAGGTTCAGCAGCTTCAATTCCCCGCCCTGGTTGCGGACGGTGGTGTAAGCGCTGACCAACTCGCCGATCCCTGAGCTGTCGATGTAGTTGACGTCGCCCAAGTTCAGCAGGATCTTTTTCTGTCCTTTGCCAAGCAGGTCCTTCACAATATCGCGGAGAACGACGCTGCCTTCGCCGAGGGTGATTCTGCCGCTGCAATCGACAATGTTGACGCCGTCAACTTGGCGGGTGCTGGTTTTAAGGGTCACTGAGAAGCCTCCTTGCCGTCCCCGGCTGGTCCGTGGACGTGTTTAATCAGTTTGATTTCGGTGCCCGCCGTGGAAGGTTTGATCTGCACATCATCCATGAACGAGCGGATTAAGAAAATACCTCTGCCAGAAGTCTTTAAGAGATTTTCTGGAGCGAGGGGGTCGGGGATCTTGGCCGGGTCAAGGCCCTTCCCCTGGTCGCGAATGGTAATCACCAGATCGCCTGCCGTGCGTTCGAAATCCAGGTTCACTTTCTTTGCAGGATCGTAAGCGTTGCCATGGAGCACTGCATTGACCGCAGCCTCACGCACTGCCATGGCGATCTGCATGACCTCTTCTTCCCCAAAGCCGTTTTCAGCGGCAATCTCGCTGGCGGCCTGCTCGGCATTGTCAACAGTCTCTAGTGTCGAATCCAAGGTAAAGGAGCGCCGCTGTGGAGTCATAAGCACAGGTTTAGGGTTTGCGCGAAACTGATAGCGTCAGCACGACAACTTTAGCCGTTTTCCGGCAGATTGGGTAGTTTGCCTTGAGGTTGTGCAAATGTCAACGGAGCTTCCAAAACATTCCACAATAGAAATGTCCCTCGTCGGATAACTTCAGGAATCGGGGCGGCAGGGACAAAGCTAAAGGCTCAAGGACTAGATTTCAATGGAGGCGTCGCGAAGACGGGCGGCAGCGGTTTCGGGAGCCACTGGGGAGTAATACACCTCTTTGAAAGTATAGGACTTCGCCTTGGCCGCCAGGATTGGCAGAATTTCGATGTGCCAGTGATAGTCCTCGTCGAGGGTCTTCCAGTATCCCAGGCTGGCTGACGCATGGTACTCGTTCGGCGACGTGTGCAGCACCATATGAAAGGACTCGGTGATGGTGCGGATGCGCTGCAGCGTGCGCTTTAGCAGGCCAGCAAGGTCGCGCAGGCTTTGCGGATGCGCGAGTGCATAGCGTTCGAAGGAAGCGTCGTGGGCCCGAGAGAGAACCCAAGTCTCGTAAGGAGCGCGAGAAGCATAAGGGCAGATAACGACGAAGTCTCCGCGAACTTCAATGACGCGCTGTCCGCTCGCGGTTTCCTGCGCCAGGATATCGCAAAAAACGCAGCGCTCCTTTTGTTTGTAGTAGTCAAGGCCGGCGCGCAGTTCGTAAAGGACGCGACGGGGAATGAACGTGGTCGCGGTGAGCTGAGAATTGGGATGAGCAAACTCCTGGCCTGAACCAGAGCCAAAGTTCTTGAAAATACTGATGTAGCGAAAGCGGGCGTCGCCCTTGAGATCCTGGATGCGCTGGGCGGAGAGGGAAAGAAACTGCTCGATCTCAATCTCGCCGGCGTTCCACAAGTGACGGTCGTGCTTGGGGTTCTCGATCAGCAACTCATGGGCCCCCACATTGGGCATGCGGTCATAAATACCTTCACCGCGACGATCAAGCTTGCCCTCAATGTGATAGATGGCGCCGGGATGGACGATGGCGCGGGCTGACCACGGGCCGCTCAGCACCGGCGGACGCGTGGAGATTTGTTGGAACTTATTCTGCTCGGGCGAGCCCGGACAGAGCCGGCACTCGGCTTCCAGGGGAGGTGCGAGTTCGGGGAGGTCATCACCAGTCATGACCCAGGAGCGGGTCAGAGGATCTTTGCGCAGTTCCATGATGCCCTTGATGAAACACGCATTATCGCATGAAGAGTTGTAAGGGACGCGTTTTCCACGGTGAGCACAGGTGCGTGGTTGCTATAATCCGCGCAAAAGCGCTTTGCCAGTGATCAGTTCTTGGTTGCAGGTCGCGTCATGTGGGTCTTCTGCCAGGGACGAGTACATTTGAGAACTGGCAACTCATAGCTGGCAACTTCATGTCAGAGCCCTCCACGCCGCTCATGCGGCAGTATTCGGCGATCAAGAAGGAACATCCCAGTGCCCTGCTTTTTTTCCGTCTGGGGGATTTCTACGAGCTCTTTTTCGATGACGCAGTCCTGGCTGCCAAGGAGCTGCAGATCACGCTGACCTCGCGCAACAAGGAAAAGGGCATTGCGATTCCGATGTGCGGAGTGCCCTTTCATGCCGCGGAAGGTTACATCTCAAGACTCATTCGTCGCGGTTACAAGGTTGCAATTTGTGATCAGGTGGAGGATCCGCGAGTAGCAAAAAAGTTAGTTCGGCGGGAAGTAACGCGGGTGGTCACGCCCGGGACCGCGGCAGACTCTTCGCTGAACGCCGAGGAGAACAACTTTCTCGCCGCGGTGGTTGTTAGCGAGGATCGTGCAGGATTTGCCGCGCTGGATCTGTCGACAGGCGAGTTCCGTGCCACAGAATTTTCCGGAGAGCGGGCTGCTGAAAAGATTGAAGAGGAACTTCAACAATTACGTCCCAAAGAGTTGCTTTACAGGAGCTCTGCACCTTTATTTGATACCTCCGGCGGGATCGGGACTGGTGCTCGCGCCGGTTCCACCGCGTCCGGCCCGACGACCCCAGCGATGACTCCCCTTGATGACTGGGTTTTTTCGCCCGATCACGCTATTCCCCTCGTGGAAAACCACTTCGGTGTGATTTCGCTCGAAGGGTTCGGACTTGCCGGCAAGCCTGCGGCCGCCGCAGCCGCAGGCGTGATTCTCTACTACGTTCGCAGCACCCAGCGCGGAACTCTCGATCACGTAGATCGCATCGGCTTCTACGAACGTCAGAGCTGCCTGGTTCTGGACACGGTGACAGTTCGGAACCTTGAGCTCATCGAGCCGCTCTTCGCGGGCACCGATTCAGGAGTCACGCTTTTTCGCACGCTCGATTCGACCGTCACGCCCATGGGGAAGCGTGTGCTGCGGGCATGGCTGCTACGACCTTCGATGGATGTATCTGAAATTCAGGGGCGCCTGGACGCAGTCGAGGAACAGGCCAGGCATACGATCCTGCGTCAAGAATTGCGACGCTCGCTCGAGGGCGTGCTCGACCTGGAACGGTTGCTTAGTCGAGTGACGCTGGAAACCGCGAATCCAAGAGACGTTATCGCCCTGGCAGCATCGCTGGGGCGAATTCCAGCGGTACGCGCCGCCCTCGGGCGATTAGGTTCCGAGCGGCTACGGCAGTTGCACACGTCAATCGATGAACTCGGGGATGTGCGGGAAGGCATCGAGAAGACCATTATTGCGGACCCCCCGATTTCGCTCAGCGATGGTGGAGTGATCCAACGCGGGGCAGATCGCGAATTGGACGAACTACACGAGTTAAGTCGCAACGGTAAGCAGTTCCTGGCGCAGATGGAGTTGCGCGAGCGTGAGCGCACTGGGATCTCGTCGCTTAAGATCCGATTTAATTCTGTGTTTGGGTATTACCTCGAGATTTCCAAGGCAAATCTCCACCTTGTGCCTCCGGATTACGAGCGGCGGCAGACGCTGGTGAACGCCGAGCGCTTTACCACGCCGGAATTAAAGGAATACGAGTCGAAGATTCTGGACGCGCAGGAAAAGATTGTTGAAATCGAACGACGTATCTTCGGCCAGTTGCGATCAGCCATTGCTGGAGAAGCACGAAGAATTCGGCAGACTGCCCTTGCTTTGGCGGAGGTGGATGTGCTCGCGTCGTTTGCACATTTGGCGGTTCTGCGGAATTATTGCCGGCCGCAATTCGACGATTCATCCGACATTGAAATTGTCGGCGGAAGGCACGCCGTGGTCGAACAGCAGCACCTGACGCCGGGGGAGCGGGAACGGTTTGTCCCCAATGATCTGTATCTGAATTCGTCGACGCACACAATTTTGGTCCTTACCGGCCCGAATATGGGCGGCAAATCGACGTATTTGCGGCAAGCGGCACTCACCGTGATCATGGCGCAGATGGGCTCGTTTGTGCCGGCGCAGCGCGCCAGACTGGGGATTGTGGATCGCGTATTCACCCGGATTGGGGCCAGCGACAATCTGGCCCGCGGGCGGTCGACTTTCATGGTCGAGATGACCGAGACGGCGGCGATCCTCCATACCGCCAGCCCTCGATCCCTCATTCTGCTCGATGAAGTCGGGCGCGGCACGGCCACCTACGATGGTCTCGCGATTGCTTGGGCGGCAATCGAGTACTTGCATTCGCGGACGAGGGCCAAGACTCTGTTTGCAACTCACTATTTCGAGTTGACCGACTTAGCCGAGCAACTCTCCGATGTGAAGAACTACCACGTGTCCGTCAAGGAAACGAAGACCGGAATCGTCTTTCTGCGAAGAGTGGCGCCGGGGGCGGCGGACCGGAGCTATGGAATCGAAGTAGCGAAACTGGCAGGCTTGCCGGAGGAAGTTGTCCGCCGGGCGCGCGAGGTGCTCGCCGAACACGAGAACCTCGAGAGTCGAATGAGCACGCAGCTCCGCGGGGATTCACCCGCTCCGGCGGCGCAATTAACGATCTTCACGCCATTATCGCAACCGGTTCTAGAGAAATTGCGGGATGTCGACTTGAATCATCTGACACCCTTGGAAGCGCTCAATCTCCTCGCGGAACTCAAGAAACAGATTCAGTAACCTTGGCCGAATAAAGCCGGCGCAGAATACTCTGGGTGGCTAAAGGCCGTACCGCCAAGGCCCCCGAAGGTGTACGAAAAAGCCCAGAAGCGCCTGATCCCACTGCGAACATGCAATAACATGGGTTCTGGTCTCGCTGCTCACGTAAAATAGGGCTTCATGCCAGCCGCAGCACGGCCCAAATCATCCGAACAGCTGGGACAGGTTCTGGTCGTAGGATTCGATGGCACAGAAATGTCGCCCCGACTCTACGACCTATTGACTCGGCTACAGCCCGCTGGCGTAATCCTTTTCGCGCGCAACATCGAGGGCGCGCAGCAGACTCACAAACTGCTGAAGGATTGCCAGGCCTGTGTGCGCGTACCGTTGTTCACGTGTGTCGACCTTGAAGGTGGCAAGGTCGACCGGTTCCGCAAAATCACCGGGTCGGCCCCGTCTGCAGCCGAGGTCTTTGCGAGCGGACCGAAGTTCTTTCGCAAGCACGGCGAAATCATTGGGAAAACTTGCCGCACGTTGGGATTCAATGTGGACTTTGCCCCGGTGCTCGATTTGGCCTTTGAATCCTCGCACAGCGTGATGGCCTCGCGTTCGGTATCCCAGGACCCGAAGCAGGTGATCCAATACGGGCGGGAATTTCTTGCGGGACTTTCGGCTGCTGGAGTGATCGGTTCGGGCAAGCACTTCCCAGGACTCGGCGAAGGAAGTCTGGATTCCCATCATGACCTGCCGGTGATCGCCAAGAGTCTCAAGAGGCTCTGGAACGAGGACTTGCTTCCCTACCGGGTAATGAAGCGCGAGCTTCGAATGACCCTGATCAGCCATGCGAACTATCCCGCCGTGACACGAGACAAACGGCCCGCGTCACTGTCGAAAAAGTGGATTACCGGGGTGCTACGCAATCAGATTGGATACAAAGGCTTGGTGGTGTCAGACGATCTCGAAATGGGCGGAGTGCTAAAAGCCGCGCGCATTGACGAAGCCGCAGTGGAATTCATTCGCGCCGGCGGAGACCTGTGCTTAATCTGCCATCAGCAGGAATTCATCGAGCAGGCGTTTGAGAGGATCCAGGGCACCTTTGAACGCGAAGCAGGCTTTCGACGGCGAGTGGCGGAAGCGGTCAAGAAGACTGCGGCGTTCAAGCGGAAGCACGCCACCCTGCTCAGAATGCCCGGAGCACCGTCGCAAGAAAAGATCGATCGGCTTTCGCGGCAACTTTGGGAATTCAGCGAGCGCGTGCGCTTGCAGCAGATGGCAACAGAAGCAAGAGCTGGAGCCGGGGCATGATCGTTGCGGGAATCATGAGTGGTACCTCGGCAGACGGAATTGATGTGGCGCTGGTCGAATTTCCGCTTGCCCCAAAATCGGGGAGAAGCGTGTCCCGGAAGACCACGACAGGCTCTTCTCGCGCGCAAAAGGGAGCACAGAGAGCGCGTGGCACCTCACTACAGTTCCTGGGGCACGCAGAGCTTCCCTACCCTGCCGACGTGCGACGGTTGGTGCTCGCGTCTATGAACTCGCCGCGGGCGAGTGTTGCGGACCTGGCACGCTTAAACTTTCTTCTCGGAGATTTGTACGTCGAGGCCGTGCTTTCAGCGCAAAAGAGGCTAAATCTCAAGGCGGACCTTGTCGGTTGTCACGGACAGACCCTCTATCACCAGGGTCGGCCGGCAACCTTTCTGGGGCGGCAACTCGCGGTTACCTGGCAGGCAGGCGATGGATCGCGCATGGCAGTGAGGCTGGGCGTGCCAGTGGTTTCCGATTTTCGTCCCGCAGACATGGCGGCGGGAGGAAAAGGGGCGCCGCTCGTTCCCTTTCTTGACTACCTGCTTTATCGCGATTCCAGCCTTGGAAGAGTGATGCTCAACATAGGAGGCATCGCAAACGTGACTGCGCTGCCTCCGGGAGCGATGCTCGATCAGGTGATTGCGTTTGATACCGGTCCTGGCAACATGGTGATTGATGCCCTCACGGAACAACTCTTCGGAGAACCGTGCGATCGTGATGGCAAGATTGCCCTCTCGGGACGGGTGCTGGAGGATATCGCTCGACGATTTCTCGGCGAAAGCTACTTTCGCCAGAAGCCCCCAAAGACCGCCGGTCGCGAGGAATTTGGACGGGAGTTTGCGCGGGAATTCCTACACGCATGCAACGTGTGGGGGAAAGCCCACGATACGCCGGTGGAAAGGAAAGACGTAGTCGCCACTGCGACCGCATTCACCGCGCTCTCGATCCGTGACGCGCTCAGGCTTTACGTCGTCAAGAAGGGCAAGTTTTCGGAGCTCATTGTGTCGGGCGGGGGCACGAAGAATCCCACCCTGATGCGCGCGTTATCATCGGGAGTCGAGGACCTTAGGCTCGAGGTACGCTCCTCCGACGAATTTGGGATCCCTTCTGGTGCGAAGGAGGCAGTTGCCTTTGCGGCGCTAGCGTACGAAACCTGGAACCGCAGGCCCTCGAATGTCCCGTCGGCGACTGGGGCCAAGAGGCCGGTGGTGCTGGGGAAGATTTCGTTACCGTGAAGAAAGCTGACCGTGAATCGTGCCTGATTGAGAATGATTGGCGTAATAGGCCTCGACGAACCATTTACCCGCGACTATTTGCTATTCGCCTCTTATGGCCGTTTGCATCGCGCTACTCCGTGGAATCAATATCGGTCCGCACAAGCGGATCGAGATGGAGAAGCTGCGCAGGTCCTGCGAAGGGTTGGGGTTCAAGAGCATCAAAACCTACATTCAAAGCGGGAATCTCGTTTGTCAGGCTGGGAAGCTGTCGGCAGATGCCGCCGCCAGGAGAATCGAGGCGCAGATCGAGAAGGATTTTGGATTCTCAGCTGCCGTGATTGCGAGAACCACAGGCGAGATGAAGCGGATCGTCGACCGCAATCCCCTGCTCCAAGAGCCCGGCATTGATATCGCAAAGCTTCACGTCGTGTTTCTACCAGGGTCTTTGTCATTCGAGTCGATTAAGAAATTGGAGTCTATCGTGCTGGCTCCCGACAAAGTCCGGCACCGGGGCAAGGAAATCTACTTCTACTTTCCGAATGGCGTCTCCGGAAGCAGCATTTGGAAGCACAATCTGGATCGGGTGTTGGGGATCTCGGGGACAATGCGGAACTGGAAAACCGTAAACACTCTTCACCAAATGGCGGGGGAATGCGAATAAAGCCTTCAGCCGTCCGCCACCAACTGCTAGCTTGTGCGGGAAAGATGCAAACCTCTGGGGTACGGTTTCGGCCAAGGTTTGGAATGCTGGGACTGACTTTGCTCGTCTTTCTCCTCTCCTGTTCCCGCGGGCCCGACCCCAACACGCTGGTGATGATCATTGAATCAAGTCCTACCAATCTCGATCCGCGGGTCGGGCTAGACGCACAATCGGAACGAATTGCCGGTTTGCTCTTCGACAATCTTCTCTCTCGCGACGACCACCTTAGCGTCAAGCCGGGCCTGGCAGAAACTTGGAATATCCCGGATCCGAGAACGTACGTCTTCCGCCTTCATCGGGGGGTGAGGTTCTCCGACGGGCGACCGCTCACTTCGCGGGATGTCAAGTGGAGCTTTGACTCGGTGCTGCAGGGCAAGGTTAGAAGTCCAAAGGCAGGGACTTACAAGTGGGTGCAGGGGATCGACGCTCCCGATGACTACACGGTTATTTTCCATTTGAAACAACCATGGGCGGCGTTGTTATGGAATGTCGCGGGCGGCCAAGGAATGGGTATTGTTCCTTACGGCAGTGGCGAAGAAATCAGCCGAAATCCGGTTGGGTCCGGGCCGTTCAAGTTTGTCAGCGCGGAGCAGGATCGAGATGTGGTGATTGAGAGAAACGATTATTACTGGGGAGAACGAGCGAAGCTGGATCGAGTGCGCTTCATCGTAGTCCCTGACACAACGACGCGAGCTCTTGAATTACGGAAGAACAGCGCCGACGTGGAGATCAACGCATTGACCGCTGATATCGAGCGCACTCTCCAAGCCGAGTCGCACCTTGCTACCATGCGCGGACCCGGCACGCGCCTGGCCTATGTAGCATTCAATCTTCGAGATCCCATTCTGAAGGACGTCAGAGTGCGGCAGGCGATTGCATACGCCATTGACCGGCCTGCCCTGGTTCATTACTTGTGGCGCGACGAAGCGCGATTGGCCTACAGCCTGCTACCTCCGGAAAGCTGGGCCTATGAAGGGAACGTTAGGCAATATGAACACGATCCCGAAAAGGCCCGACACATTCTCGACGAGGCAGGATACCCAGGCAAGAACGGAGTGCGATTTCGCATCACGATGAAGACTTCAACCGAAGAGAGCTCCCGCGCGATGGCAGCCGTTTTCCAGCAGCAGCTCCGCGAGGTTGGGATCGCACTGGAGATACGGAGCTTCGAGGTTGCGACTTTCATGGCGGACGTAACCCGCGGGGAGTTTCAGATGTACTCCCTGCGCTGGGTTGGCGGCAACGAAGACCCGGATATGTTCAATTACGCATTTCACTCCTCCAACATCATTCCCAAAGGCGCAAACCGCCAGTACTACAGCAATCCTCGGGTGGATGCGCTTATCGAGAGGGCCCAAACAGAGCTCGATCAAAATGCTCGAAAGCAGGATTATCGAGAGATTCAGCGAATCCTGGCGAACGACCTCCCCTACGTCTATCTTTGGTATTTCGACAATTTGATGGTGTACTCCAAGCGGGTGCACGGGATGGAATTGAATCCGTCGGGGAATTTTGACTTCTTGAAGACCGCTGCACTGCGGTGAAAACAACCATTTCAACCGCATTTTTTCTCGGTACTTGTCCTTCTCCTCCGCTCCTGTCTTCCCTGGCCGATCATTGCATCCTGATTGGAAGCCGCCGCAACAGGAAATAGCAACCACCATGCCAAGGAAACCTCGTCAGTTTGGTACTATCAAACTGCGTGAAGATTCTCTTCATCGGCGATATTTTTGGGCGGCCTGGGCGGACGATTGTCCGCGACAAACTGAAGGATCTGGTGCGTGAATACTCGATCGATCTCGTTTTGGCAAATGGCGAGAACGCCGCTGCCGGGTTTGGCATCACACCGACTCTGGCGGAGGATTTGTTCGAACTCGGGATCGACGTAATGACCACCGGCAACCACATCTGGGACAAGCGCGAAATCATTGACTATTTCAACTCTGCCGATGGTCATTCCGACAGTCCGGCGCGGAGGCTGTTGCGACCCGCAAACTATGCACCGGAGTTGCCCGGACGCGGTTTTTACGAAGGGCGCAAGAATGACGTGCCTTATGCAGTAATCAATCTGCAAGGCCGTGTGTTCATGGCGGCGAATGACGACCCTTTCCGCAAGACGGATGAACTGTTGAAGCAGATCAAGGCCAAGATCGTGTTCGTGGATATTCACGCCGAGGCCACCTCGGAAAAAATTGCCCTGGGATGGTATCTGGATGGACGCGTGTCAGCCGTGGTCGGGACCCATACCCACGTGCCGACTGCCGATGAGCGCGTGCTACCGGGAGGAACGGCTTACATCACCGACGTCGGTATGACCGGTCCTTATGACAGCGTAATTGGAGTAAACAAAGAGCAGATCATCACACGCTTCCTAAACAATATGCCTACTCGGTTTGAGGCGGCCACGGGCGACGCGAGATTGTGTGCGGTTACCGTGGACGCGGATGATGCAACCGGCAAGGCGCGTTCGATCAAGAGAATCACGTTGAGCTGAGCTACCCGTTCGAACCGGGGTAACGTCAAGGCTTTACCAGAGAGAAGAGATGGAGTTAGGCAGAGGAGCGCCCCAGAGCTAAATCGGCAAACCTGCCTACTTTCGCGAGTGGGACCCTCGCGGAAGACGCCGTCATCTTCTTGTGGGAAGCACGAATAACGGCATACGTCGCTGATCATGCAAGTTTCCCTTCCCAACGCTGGCGCATACGTCTTCGACATCGATGGCACCTTGCTGGTGACACGCGATCTGGTGCATTGGAACGCGTTGCATCAGGCAATGCTCGAAGCCTATGGGGTGGACGCCACAATTGAGGGAATTTCTTACCACGGAATGACCGACCTCTCGATTCTGCGGGCAGCGTTGGCACGAGAAGGGATTCAAGACGGCAGATTTGAAGCGGCGTTACCCAAGGCGTTAGAAATCGTGTGCCGCGAGGTAGACGCGAACCGCGCGGAGATTCGTCCGCAGGTTTGTACGGGAATACCGGCTCTGCTAACCGAACTACGGTCGCAAGGGAAGTTGCTCGGCGTTGCTTCGGGAAATCTCGAGAGCGTGGGCTGGCACAAGATCGAAGCGGCGCGACTGCGCCAGTTCTTTAGCTTCGGCTTTTATAGTGATCGGTGCGAGACGCGGGCAGGAATTTTCCAGACGGCAGTGAAGCGGGTTCGGCAGGCACTCGGCCCGGAAGCTCGGACATGTTTTATTGGTGATACCCCTGCGGATGTGAGAGCCGCGAAAGAGATTGGGGCGCTGATCGTTGCGGTCGCGAGCGGCACGTTCAAATTCGAGGAATTGGAAGCGTGCGGGCCGGATTTGTGCGTCGTGGATTGCGAAGAATTGCTGGACTGAGGCCCGCCTGTCGCCTTCTTGAGACACCAAAATGCCTTGCATGGCATTGCGAAACCAAAAAATTGATCAATGCTGAAGGGATTGTCTTAAAACAGAACGGATTTCATCGCCACCTCGATGAGGTAAGTTCTCTAACGCAGCCTCTGCTAATGACACGTACACAGCCTTGATCGCAGAAGAGCGCGCGAGCTTCTTCAGATGCAGGCGCACCGTCTCTACATCACCGCGGACAAATGGGCCGGTAAATGCGCCGTCAACGCCAACTTGCTCGTAGTTGGAGATTGTTTGGCGAAGGATGGGCAACATGCGGATGCGAGCTTTGGCCGGTGATACGCCCGCCCGCCTTGCAGCCTTTTCTGAGACGGCAAGCAAAGAGATAAGCAAAGGGCAAATCAGAGTCGCGAACAGGTGGTAGGCCGGTTTGTCCTGCTTGCGGATTGTGAACGGCCGGCCGCCAAGTCGTCCCGTGACGAGCCGCGCGGCACGAACGGCTACCCGATCACCTTCGATTGCGAAGGGCACATGGCTTAGGCTTGGTACTGAACCACGCACAAAAGTCATCAAGGGATGGACGGAGGCAACCCTTGCTCCCCCTTCCTTAAGCCGCGCCAGAGCGTCACTGCCTAACACTGCGCTGGAATGAAATACGATTTTTCCCTCCCAATCGTGGAGGGCTAGTTGGGCAGCGGTGGTTTTTATATTCGAGTCAGGAACGCAGAACCACACCAGGTTGCCTGCAAGTTTGGCGGCATGGAGGGTTGTCGCGGTTGCGGTAAGCAAATCCGCGAGCCGCCGAGCTTGAGGCGAAATACGGTTGTGAGCAATCAGCTCGCACACCCGGTATCCGGCGGCGTGGAGCTGCCAAGCGAGGGCATTGCCCAGCCGACCAACGCCGACGATTGAGATTCGCGGTTCGTTCACGCCGGGGAGGATATCAAAGAACTCGTCCAAACCAGAGCCCTGGCGTTCGGTTGCTGATCTGCCCGCTTTCGCCACTCTTCTACCGAGCGCCTCTACGAGCGGTGCTTGGCGGTGGGGGGCAAAGTTCCTTCACGTTCGAAATGGCGGAGTTCACAACGTGACTAACTGATGATCCACGCAGGCTGGATTGATGACATCGAGGAGCGAGTGTAGAAGTTGGGTGCCATGTTTGGCCAGGAAGTATGCCCCCGCCAGTTCGCGCTCCTGAAGGGTCTTGTCCGGATATAGGCTGGTGCTCAGCTGGCGTGAATGCCGCTCGGCGACTTCGCTCTGCCGCAACTCAGCGCGGGCGGCACGGGAACGGAGGGCGCTGAGTTGGTGAAGCATTTTCGCTTCGGCGTTCTTCGCCGAGTCGACCAACGTTTTATCGAGTTGCTCTAGGGATTCGCGCACTGCCACCATGGAGCGCTCAACCGCGACCTGCGCTTGTTCGAAAGAACTCTGCAGCCTCGGATCGAGCAGCCGCGCCCCAATTTTCTCACTCAACCATTCGACACCCTGCAGGAGATCTGGGAAACCGAGCTCGTATTTCTCCAACAGCGTCTTAGGCTTGGGCTCGATGACGGTAGCGGAAAAGCGCGGTAGGATGGGAGTGATTCTGCCGCTGAGTTTGTCGTACAACACTCCCAACTGTGCAAAGTATGCGATCTCGGCGGCCCCGCCCACGTAGGCAAGGGTGGGAAGCAGGTAGTCCTGAAGAACTGGACGGAGAAGGACATTGGGGCTGAAGGAAGAGGGAGAGCTTTCGGCAAGTTTCACCACCTCCGGCCCGAGTATTTGTTCCTCTCCCAAAACAAACCCGTGTTCCGATTTGAGGTGTAGAGGGATGCGAGAACCTTGTCGAATCACGAACAGCGGAGTCGTAGTGCTGGTGATTTTGACCTGCTGATGGTAGTCCGCCGCCTGCAGCTGTTGATCGCGTTCCAGGAGGGCACGATTTAACTCCGGAGCGCGTTCAAGTACGGATCTATATAACGGGGCGGCAATCGCATCGAGTTCGGGGTCGGAAGCGTCGAGGAGGACAACTCCAAAGTCAGCGAAGATCCGGGCGAAAAGCTTAGCGAAAGCGGTGCCGAAACTCTCTTCTGGGCGGTAGCAATCCGAAATCCAATTCGAGATTTCTGAGTCGCCTAGCAGTTCCTTTGCGCGGGCGGTCAGCTGATCGATTTCGCCACCGAAGTGAAACCAAGCGACCGGAGCATCTTGGCCGTCGCGGGCGGCGCTAGTGAGCATCTCGAGGAGCCCCTCAGCGCCTGGCAGCCTGACCTGATTCACTTCTTCGAGGTCATGATCTTCTGTCGCGAGCCAAAACACCGGAACGCACTCGATGCCGAGTTTTCGCGACTCGGCGACGAGTTTGACTGTGCTAAGGGCCTTGTAGAGCGAAAACACTGGGCCACCGAAAAGGCCAACCTGTTGCCCGGTGACCACGGCTAGCGCCCCGGACTTAAACGCGGCTATGTTCTCCAGCGTTTTCTGCGATGAGCCGAAATTCCTGTTCTGTCGCTCGAGAATCTCCGCAACCTGGACGCGGCGCTCAGCAGGATATTGAACGTGCCGAGCTTCGTCCAGGGCCCACTCCAAGAACATCGGGGAACGACGATAAAAGGCCTGAACCGAAGGGGTGTGCTCGATAAAGTCCCGAAACAAGCGGGTGGTATGAGGAATCTGGCGGAATGGAAAACAGTGCGATTTCAACGCTGACATCCCATTTCGAAATGGAATTGGTGGTTCATTGATCAGATGACGAAACCCGGGTCAGGATGCAAAGATAATAAAGTATTTAATCATTGAACCATTCTACGAGACACACATTGAACGTAACTCGAATGGCCCAACTCGAGGACCAGATCCATCTAACGACGCTGTGCGGGTGAGGCTGTTGGAACCAGACCCTAGAACTGAACCAGTGACACTGGAAGGCCGCTTTGTGCGGTTAGAACCACTGCGGCCGGAGCATGCTCCCTTGCTTTGGGAGATTGCCAAAAACCACCTCACCGAGCTTTTTGAGTGGATTCCCTACAAGATGGAATCGTTCGAAGATTTTTCTGCTTTCAACCGATATGTGCTCGATGAGCAGCGTCGCGGGCTGACGGTTCCGTTTGCGACCTTCGAGCAAAGTTCGGGACGAATCGCAGGCACGACGCGATACATGAACATCGACTTCCCAAACCGGAAAGTGGAAATCGGGTCAACCTGGATAGCCCCGAAATGGCAGCGAACTGCGATGAACACCGAAGCCAAGTACTTGATGCTGCGACATGCATTTGACGTCTGGAGATGCCTTAGAGTGGAACTGAAAACCGACTCACGCAACCAGCGCTCACGAGAGGCGATTCTGCGTCTCGGCGCGAAGGAGGAGGGTACGCTGCGCAAGCACATGGTCACCTGGAATGGACGGGAGCGCGATTCGGTTTACTTCAGCATCCTCGATACGGAGTGGCCAGAGGTAAGCGCCCGGCTCAAAACAAGGATGGAATCCCGATGATCGAGATTGCGCGGTGGTGCAGGCCATCCTTGCACCCGCGATTTTCCTCTTGGGCGCGCAACAGGGCGCGTTGCAGCGGATTACAATAGCTGCATGTCTGATCCGCTCGTCATAGCCAACCACACCTTTGGCTCCCGTTTAATCGTTGGGACCGGGAAATATAGGTCTTTTCAGGAGACAGCACGTGCGCTCGACGCAAGCGGTGCGGAAATCGTCACGGTTGCAGTTCGTCGCGTCAACCTTGATCGGAGCAAGGAGTCGCTGCTCGACTACATCGATCCCAAGAGGTATTTCCTGCTGCCGAACACTGCCGGGTGCTATACGGCGGAGGAAGCCATCCGCACAGCTCGCCTGGGGCGCGAGGTCGGAATTTCCGACTGGGTGAAGATCGAGGTCATCGGCGATCCCGCAACGCTCTACCCCGATGTGCAGGCGACACTTGAAGCCACCCGGGTGCTGGTGAAAGAAGGATTCACGGTGCTTCCCTATACCTCGGACGATGTGGTCTTTGCGAAACGACTGCTCGATGCCGGGGCTGCCACCATAATGCCTTTGGCAGCACCGATCGGAAGTGGGTTGGGAATCCAGAATAAGGCGACGCTGCAGATATTACGCGAGATGATCACCGGGGTGCCGTTGATCGTCGATGCCGGTGTGGGTACAGCCTCCGATGCAACCCTGGCAATGGAGCTTGGCGCGGACGCTGTGCTCATGAATACCGGGATCGCCGCGGCAAACGACCCCGTGTTGATGGCCGAAGCCATGAAGAATGCGATCCTCGCCGGCCGTCAAGCCTACCTTTCCGGTCGGATGCAGAAGAAGCTCTACGCAACCGCCAGTTCGCCCCTGGAAGGGGTAGTACGGTAGTCTTTCCTTCCGTTGCAAACCTGCGGTACTATTCCGTCATTCATTTGGTACGCGTTCTTGTAGTTCCTAAATCCTTACCGTCGGTGGTCTTCGCAAAATCGCAGCGGTCACAAAGGAGGCCCATGCTGAGGCTCAAAGTGAATGGAGTGGAACGCAGTTTTGATGGTGATCCACAGATGCCGTTGCTATGGTACCTACGAGACATTCTCGGACTCACCGGCACCAAGTACGGCTGCGGTATGGCGCTGTGTGGCGCCTGCACGGTCCACCAGAATGGCAAGGCGATCCGTGCGTGCGTGACCCCGATGAACAAAATCGCCGGCACGGAGATTCGGACAATCGAGGGTCTCTCGGCAGATGGGTCGCATCCCGTGCAGAAGGCGTGGATGAAGATCAATGTTCCGCAATGCGGTTATTGCCAGCCGGGACAGATTATGCAGGCGGTGGCCTTACTCGCTAGCAATCACCATCCCACCGACGCGCAGATTGATGAAGCGATGGCCGGTAACTTGTGCCGTTGCGGAACTTATCAGCGAATTCGCGCAGCCATCAAACAAGCAGCGGGAGTACGGGCATGAACAACGTCACAAATGTCAGCCGCCGCGGTTTTCTACAGGGCGTGTTTTCTGCAAGCGCCCTTGTGTTGAGTGTCAAGCTGGCGCCATCCGCCCTGTGGGCTGCGGAGACCGGTGGCCAAACTGGCGCAGAACATGCCCCCTTCCATCCGAGTTTGTGGGTTGGGATTGAGCCAGACGGCACAGTCATGATTGTGGCGCACCGGTCGGAGATGGGCTCGGGCAGCCGTACCGCCCTCCCATTAGTGCTGGCCGACGAACTTGGCGCTGATTGGAAGCGGGTCAAGATTGAGCAAGCCATTGGCGACAAGCGTTACGGTGAGCAGGATACCGACGGCTCGCATTCTGTGCGGGATTTTTATCAGACAATGCGCGAAGCGGGTGCGACCGCGAGAATCATGCTGGTACGTGCAGCGGCGAAGGAGTGGGGAGTTCCGGAATCCGATTGTGAAACAGAACTTCACTGTGTGGTTCACAAGTCGAGCGGCAAAAAGGCCGAATTCGGGAATCTGGTTGCGGCGGCGGCGCAGGTTCCGGTTCCATCGAAGCAAGAGTTGACCTTCAAGCCAAAGAGCGCGTGGCGCTACATTGGCAAAGGATTGCCGAGCTACGATCTCGGGACGATCTGCTGCGGAAAGGCTGGGTTCGGAGCGGATGCGCATGTGGAGGGCATGGTGTTCGCAGCGGTGCAGCATCCCCCGGTTTTGGGCAGCAAAGTGAAGTCGTATGACGACAAAGCTCCTCTGCAGGTGAAAGGCGTGCAGCAAGTACTCGCTCTCGACGGATTCAAAGGCGCTCCCGCATTTCAACCCTTGGGCGGTGTCGCTGTCATCGCCGACAATACCTGGTCAGCATTGGAAGGAAAGAAGAAGCTGAATGCCAGCTGGGAGAACTCGCCCCATGCGGTCTACAACTCCGACGACTTCAAGAAGGAGTTGCAGAAGACTGCCCGGACCGCGGGCAAAGTAATACGCAACCAGGGTGACGTGGATGCGGAGTTCGCAAAGGGCGGCAAGACGCTCGAGGCGGACTACTACGCTCCCCACCTCGCCCATGTTTCCATGGAACCGCCCGTGGCATTGGCGGATGTTCAGGGTGACCGGGCCGTGATCTGGGCGTCTACGCAAAATCCGCAGGCGGTACAGGAGGTCGTTGCTGCACAGCTGGGGATTCCGCAAGAGAACGTGATCTGCCACGTGGCCCTCCTGGGTGGCGGTTTTGGACGAAAGTCAAAGCCTGACTACGTTGCCGAGGCTGCCATTCTCTCGAAGAAAACCGGCAAGCCGGTAAAGGTCAGCTGGAGCCGTGAGGACGATGTAAAGTTCGGTTACTACCATTCGGTTGCGGCAATGTACATGAAAGCCGCGCTCGGTCAGGATGGGATGCCAACGGCTTGGTTGCATCGATCGGTTTTCCCGCCTATTGGGTCCACCTTCACGGAGGGTTCACAGTACGGCGATGAGGGCGAGATGGCGATGGGATGGACCGACGTTCCCTACCAGCTTGCCAACTTCCGCGCGGAGAACGGGCCGGCCCCGGCTCACGTTCGCATCGGCTGGCTGCGCTCGGTAGCGAACATTTATCACGCCTTCGCAGTTCAGTCGTTCACCGATGAACTGGCACATGCCGCGGGGAAGGATCCTGTCGACTACCAGCTGGCATTGCTCGGCAATTCTCGGAAGATCGATCCGAAGCAGACCCAGGGATTTCCCGAAAGCCCCGCTGGATACGAGTACGACACAGAGAGGTTGCGGCGAGTCATCGAGTTGGTGGCGGCGCAATCCAATTGGGGCAAGAGAAAGCTTGGTAAGGGCCATGGCTTAGGCATCGCGGCCCACCGGAGCTTTCTCACATATGTGGCGACGGTGGTCGAGGTCGAAGTCAACGATCAGGGCGGGATTCGGATTCCGCGAGTTGACACGGTTGTCGATGCCGGACTCGTGGTCAATCCCGAGCAAACACGACTCCAGTTCGAAGGCGCGGCGGTGTTTGGGACTAGCCTGGCACGTTATGGCGAGATTACGGCCAAGAATGGTGTCATCGAGCAATCAAATTTCAACGACTATCAGATCGCTAGGATGGAGGATGCCCCCTATCAGGTAAACGTGCATGTGCTCGAGAGCGATGCGCCACCCGCAGGAGTAGGCGAGCCTGGAGTTCCGCCATTCACGCCCGCATTGTGCAATGCGCTCTTCGCGGCCACCGGAAAGCGAGTCAGGGAGCTGCCACTCTCGAAAATGGACTTTTCGGCGGCATAAACACTGTCCTGATGCAAGATCCATGAATCGCGGCTCCCCTAGACGCTCAGCGCTAGCACTTTCCTGAGCACCAAAGGTAAGGCACGATTTTCCCTCAACTACAGAATTGCAGGGATAGCGTGTGTACGAGCCTTTGCCTAGGATTGTTGTGGGATTTTTGTCGCAGTGCCGGTTGGCAAAGGAGAAATCGGAAAATGATGAAAACACGGGTAATTACGAGTTTTCTTGCAATCCTGGGGACGGCGGCCCTCGTCGTCGCAGCGGCCGGTCGGTTGAGCGCCCAATCTAGCGATACGAACCGTGATGACTCGGCTACCAGCGCAAGCAGCAAAGACGAATCGGATATTGAAAAGCGCATCAAAAACGCAGCCCAGGTTCTCGAAGAGGTGATGGGCCAAAAGGATAAAGCCATTCCCGACAAGATCATGAGCGACGCAGAGTGCGTTGCGGTCGTGCCATCCATGGTCAAGATCGCCATCGGTTTCGGCGGGAGCCATGGCAAAGGTGTCGCCACCTGCCGGACCACGACCGGCTGGAGCGCGCCCGCGCCATTCTCAATCACCGGCGGAAGCTGGGGCCTTCAGATCGGCGGCCAAGCGATTGACCTTGTGATGTTGGTGATGAACAAGAAGGGCATGGATGCCTTGCTTTCAAGCAAGTTCAAGATCGGCGCCGACGCATCCGCAGCGGCCGGGCCGGTTGGGCGTCAGAGCGAAGCCAGCACCGACTGGAAAATGAAATCTGAAGTGCTGACATATTCGCGAGCGCGTGGCGTCTTTGCCGGAATCGACCTTAGCGGCGCAAAGATTTCACAAGATGCGGACGAAACCAGAATCCTGTTCGGGAAAATGGTCCCGTTTGCCACCATTCTGAGCGGCAAGGTCGCGCCCCCGACTGGCAGTGAGCCCTTCCTCGCCGCGGTGCGCAAATACGCAACCCAGGCGCGCGAGCAGGGTGCCCTGAACCCGGCATCCGCTCCGGCGTCTCAATAGACAAACCAATCGTAGAACTAAGGGAACTGCCTTCACTCGCAGTTCCCTTTTTTTCGACCCCGGTGGCCTGCGTCCCGATCAGCCTACGCCTAACGAATTTGGTTCTGTGCTTGTGAGAGGATCGCTTCGCCGGAAATGCGTTCGCGGCTAGGCGCACTGACGTGCCAATGCCTTCGCGCCGACGAAATTTTCGAATTGCAGCGCGCGCTTCTCGGCAGTATGTTCGGCGAGTACTCTTTCCTGGGCCCGCAGCCCAATCCTATCCACCTGTTCATCGCTCAGTTCAGTCAAAAAGGTGACCACTTCCGACGCCGAGTCGGCCAAAAGGATCTCAACGCCTGGGGTAAAGAAAGAATCGATTCCGCTCCAAGTGTCCGAAATGATTGCCGCTCCGCAACCTGCGGCCTCGAAAAGGCGCACGGAGGGTGAGTATCCCGCTTCGATCATGTCCTTGCGGGTGAGGTTCAAAGTGAAGCGGCTCGAACAATAAAAGGGCGGATGAAATTTCGGCTCTAAATGGATGACTCGCTTCACATTCTTCGGCCAGAAAATGTCAGAGGGATACTGCGGCCCGGCGACAATGAAACGGCTGCCGGGTAGTTTCGCGGCTGGCTCGCACAATAGTTCTTCCAATCTTCGCTGACGATCAGTCGCATACGTACCCATATAGCTCAGCTCGCAGCGGAAGTGATCATCGGGCTCACTCATGCGGTAGCGATCGGGATCAAAGGAGCAATACAGCGGGATGGTGCGCTTGGCGCCGAATTCGCTCTGCAATTCACACAACATTGGTCCGCCCGTAAAGCTGAAATAAATGTCGAAACCTTTTAGCTGCTCGCGGGTGAGATATTCTGCGTCCCCGGCGCGGAGCTTGGAAACCGTGATGGGCGTATCGATGTCGTAGAAGGCCTTGACTGCAGCATTAGAACCTAAGACGGTCGGAATGGCTTCGGCAGAGTCGGGGAAATAGGAGCCAACTATCGCGACATCGGCGTCGATCAACTCGCGACGCAGCAAGGGTTGCACCTCCGGCCAACGTTCATAAATGTGCACTTGGCAGAATGGGGGCTGCGGCATGTCACGATTGGACGCGTACCACTCGAGGTCGCGCTCGAAAAAGACGATCTCGTGACCACGAGCGTTTAAACCCCGCAGGAGCGCCCGATAGGTTGTGGCGTGTCCATTTCCCCACGATGAGGTAATCGACAAGCCGCAGATGACAATTTTCATCAGTTCTCTCGCTCGGCCATGAGTGATGCAGAATTGGTACTCACGAACCCTCCATCCGCTCGCAAGATCTCGTCCACCTGCCTGGCACGGAGCTGGTAGGTATGGTCGCGTAGAGCATGCTGGTTCATGGCGGCACCGATGGTTCGCGCCTGCTGGGGGCGAATCTCCTGCAAGTAACGCACGATCTCATCAGCGTTGTGCGCCACCAAGATCTCGCGCCCGGGCTCGAAGAAGTGCTCCACTCCACGCCAGGCATCTGTGATGAGACAAGCTCCTGCTCCGGCTGCCTCGAAGACGCGGGTGGGAGGAGAAAATCCTACTTTGGCCATGGATTGGCGGTTGATATTCAATACCATGCGCGCGGAGCAATTGATCACGTTATGGCAGGCTGTGCCGACGTGGCCGATCCAGCGTACATTCCCGGGCATTCCCTTTCCGCCCCAACCTTCTCCCCCTAAGAGGAACTGGAGCTTCGGCGCTTGTTCGGCGGAAGCAAAGAAAAATTGGTCGACGCGCGCTTCCCGATCCGGCATACGGTTGCCGATGAAGGCAAGATCGCACGTCAGCTGAGGATCAGCCGGGACCGGGAAATGGGTGTCAGGATCGAGCGCGTTGTAGATGGGATAGCAGTTCTTCGCGCCGAGTTTTAGATAGTGGTCCACTACGGGCTGCCCACCCCCGTAAGTGAAGATGAAGTCGTATTGCGGAATCAGAGCGCGGAACGGATCGCGGAAGTTCTCTTCTACGCGGGCGAGGGTTGCGGGGGCATCGACATCCCAAAAGGCCACCTGCGCATTCCCGGAGCGGCAATGGAGGACTTCCCGCTCGAGAAGTTCGTCCTCAGCTCCAACGCCGCTGTGTTTGATGATCAAGTCTGAGGCGCAGGCGTCGGCAAGAACCGACTCGAGCTCGCGGGGGGGTTCGTAGACCCGCACCGTGGCGTAATCGATTGTCGCGCAATCGCGGTTCTGCTGGCGCTTGTAGATATCGGGCTCGGAGAAGGTGATGTCGTGACCGAGGGCGTGGAGGTTTTTGTAAATGCCACGATAGTAGGTTGCCGCACCGTTCCAGTAACACGAGGTTAAGCTGGAACCAATCACGTAAAGTCTCATTCCTCAGCTCTCCAGCTCGTGACAAATTTCGAGCAACTGCTGTGCGCGATGGGCACAGGTGTGGCGCGCGCGAATGGTCCCCAGACCGCTCGAGGCGAGTTGCTGCCGGGCACAGTCGTCGCGCAACAAATTTCTGAGCTCGGCGATCATCGCCTGTGAATCCGAGACGCAGAGGTAGTCCTGCCCCGCGCGAAACAAGCCTTCGGCGTCATTCCAAGGTGCGCACACCAGCGGCGAGCCGGACGCCAGCGCTTCAAATACCCGGATAGTCGGCACGCCACTCAAGCCGTTGGCATAGAACCTGCGCGGTACGTGCAGGCTGATCTTGCTACCCGCGTACATCTGCGGGGCACGCAGGTTCGGCAGGTAACCGCGAAACTGAACGTTGGATTCGACCAGGCGGGCGAGAGCGTGCTTGGGATACCGAACACCATGAACCGCAAAAGTCGTCCCTTTTAGTGCAGCAGCTGGCAACATGAGGAAGTCTTCCAATTCGCGCGTACGCTCTTCGTCCCCCCAGTTCCCGATCCAGACGACATCCGTTTTCTTTTCAGCAATCCTTGGGAAAAAGTGAGCGGTGTCGGCGGCCTCGTGAAATGTCCAGGTGCGCTTTACGCCAAAGGCTTCGGCATATATGCGCCGGATGGCATCGCCGAAGGCAAGAACGCCATCCAGTTGGTTTAGTGGAAAACGAAGGATTTCCTTGGGATTCGTATACGCCCGATGGTGCGTATCGTGGAAAAGGACGCGGAACCGGAACTTGGGTTTCAGCTCCAAGATGGCCTGGACCAGTTCTGGCGAATTCCATTCGTGAATTACGACGATATCGGCGCCTTCGAGTTCGGCCCCGAGGAATGCGCGCCAACCTTCTCCCATAGAGTAGAGCCGCACGTCCAGGTCGGGAAATGCGCTCCGAAAACTTGTCGTGGCGTCCGAGAGCGCGGTCTTGCCTTCGCCTGCGAGATTCGTGATCGACCAGCCGCCCCGTTCTTCGTAGCAGCGGATCTCGTGGCCAAGTTTTGCCAGTTCGCCGGTCAGGCCGCGGAGGAAGTGCGCATTACCGTGATTCCAGTCGGAGATCCATGAATGCGCGAAAAATCGGAAGCTTAGGCGTCCGTTCATCCCACTTTCTCCGTCCGTGCGGCGACCTGATGATAGGCACTCTCGTACTCGGCGACCATGCGCGCCGCGGTGAATCTCTGGCAAGCCCGGAGGAAGGCCTTGCTGGCAAGCTGATCCCGCAGCTCCGGATCGCCCCTGAGTTCAATCAGTGCGCGCGACAGCTCAGCCGGGTCGCCTTTGCGGAAGTAGGTTGCGGCATCTCCCCAGAGTTCATGGAACACCGGGATGTCGTTCATCACCAGTGCACAGCTGGAAAACGCCGCCTCGAGCGGGGACAGGCCAAACGGTTCGTAACGCGAGGTAGCAACATAGATTGATGCCTGGGCGTAGAGGGAGCGAAGTTCGTCCTGTGATCTTGGGCCGAGGAACTCAACATTGGGAGGACAGGCGGGAAGATCCTTTGCTTCCTGGCCGGGCTCGCGAGTCCACCCGACAATTTTCGTCTCTAGTGGTTGAGCAGCCTGCAGCAACAGCGAAACGTATTTGCCTTCGTCCCAGATACGGCCCACAGAGAGCGCGAAGTCGGTTTTGCGCTGGTCGGGCGCGAACAGCTCCGGTGAACGGCCATTGTAGATGACTGCGGCCCGTTCTAACGGCAGGTAATGCCGTGCAACCGCGTCCAGCATCCATTGCGAAGGCGCAACCACCAGGTCTGCGCCACGCAACCCGTTCGTCACCCGCTCCCGGTAGCGACGCATCCAGGGTGCATTGTCAGGCTCACAGTTGTGAACTCCCACCCACCAGCTGACGATGTCGCTGTGGGCCACGACGATCCGCGGAACATCAGCGTCGATGTCTCCATAGCAATACTGGCTAAAATGCAGCACATCGGGCTGGATTTCTCGAACCAACAAGTCCAGATAGCGCCGCGATTCCTCGATGTCCCGCTCAGCCACTTCCATCCATTCCAGGCGGTATTCGGTGGGTCGGTAATCGACGGTGGCAAGGCTCCGCAACCACAAGGTTTGGTCTGGACTTGGCAGTTTGCCGAAGCTGACCAGAGTGATCTTGTGCCCACGCGAAGCTAGGCCGGCAACCAGCTCTCGCGTGTAGGTCCAGACCCCGCCGACGGTGTCGGAGGTGATCAGTACGTGCATTCGAGGTCCTCGATAGGCGCGGGCTGCTGCTCCTGGATGTCGCTGAAACCTTTGTCGCGGAAGGCACTCAGGTAGTGCTGGTGCGCCCGTTCCCAGGCGTAATCATCGGGTTGGCCAAAGCGCTGCAGATAGTCCGGGGTCCCCGGGAAGGCGAACATGGGCACGGGCTCGCTTACCCAGACGCCGTGTGTGCGCAGGTTTTCCTGGAAATCACGCACCTGGTCGCGGCTATCATGCTCGGTAAGAATCAGATTTGCCTGCACCCAAGGCACGCGCTGACGAGCGTAAATGAGCAGTTCGGTAATGCGTTCGGTGGTCATGCGACAGTTCTTGTTCAGCTCATCGCGACCTGTCTCGGTGATCGACTCGATTCCACACTCCATAGAAACGCAGTGGGCATGACCGAGAAGGTCCAGAGAATCCTCATCCCAGAGATCGATGCGAGTCTGCAATCCGATCGTGATCTCGCGCTTGCTCAATTCCTGTAGGAGCTGGCGAACCGACTTCCCAACTCCGAAAATTTCATCAATCCAGTAGATGTAGTCGACGCCACGGGACACGAGTGCGTCCACTTCTTGTAAGACAACGTTCACGTCGCGCTCACGGAATTTATTGCGAAACAGGGTCTTATTGCAGAAATGGCAGGCCCAGGGACATCCACGGGCGAACTCTAGTTCCGCGCCCCGCCCTGAGCCATGGAAGACATGATGGCGGTGATCGTGCAACTCCACCTTGTAGTTTTCGAAGCTGAGGGCGCCAAGCTTCTTCATGTCGGTGACACCGAGGGCCGCACTCAGGTGGATGCCAGAGTCATCGCGCCAGCAGCAGCCGTCGATTTCCGACCAAGGTCGCGATGCCAGCTGCGGCAGCGTTTGGTCGGGCTCCCCGCGCATGGCGATATCGCAGTGAAGCTTGCGAAGCGTAGTGCCGGGAGTCGCCGAAGGATGTGGACCAATTGCAACTTTCACTGCGCGTGTATCCAGATCGGCAAACCACTTCTGCGGAACCCGCAGTTCCGGCGGAGGGCAACGCCAGAACAGATAGGAGGGTGCGGTCGGGATCACCAGGAAGTCGGGACGAAAATCATCCAGCACGGCCTTCACTTGCCGCGTGCTCAGCTTCTCTAGTTGCGCGTCCAAGAGTATCGGCTCGTGTCCCGCAGCCTTGACTTGATCGAAGGCAAACAGCAGTTCGAGCGGATAGTGCGGATCTTGGCAGCCGAAATAGGTTGAACCTTCGAACGTCCATGCCGGATTGACGAACGCGTATCTCACGACGCCGCCTCCGGCAATCCCGCCAGCAGCGATGATGCAAACGACGCCGCGGGTACGCGCTCCTCTAGTTTGTGCTCCTTCCACCAGGCGTAGATAGCCTGCAGCGTCTGCTGAACATTGCGCCGCGGCTTCCAACCAGTGTGTTTCTTCAGCTTGTCGTAATCGGTGACATAGAACAGCTGATCGCCGGGACGGGGTCGCTGCAGAGTGTAATGAATTCGCTTGCCCGTGACCTCGGCGATTTCATCGATCACCTCGATGAGCGAAACAGAATTGCTCATCCCGCCCCCGATGTTGTAGATCTGGCCGGCGGTCTTTTCGAGGCTCGCGCGTATCTTCTCGAATGCATTCACGAGGTCGTGCACGCACAAAATGTCGCGAACCTGGCGACCGTCGCCATAAATCGTGACCGACCGATCCTCCAATGCGGAGTAGAGAAAGTGGGCAACCCAGCCCTGGTCCTCATTTCCAAACTGCCGCGGGCCAGCAATGCACGACATGCGGAGCACAACTGTCGGCAGGGCAAACATGCGGCTGTAATCGTGAACGTATTGGTCCGCGGTTCCTTTGGAGCAGCCGTAGGGAGAGTAAAGATCCAAGGGCTGAGATTCGTTGACCCCTTTCTCGTCGACGGCACAGTAGCGGCGGCCGGTCTGGACGAGTTTCTTGCTGGCGAGATTTCCGTAAACCTTGTTTGTAGAAGTGAACAGAATGAACGGCTGGCGACCGCTCTTGCGGGCAGCTTCCAGAATATTCAGGGTTCCAAGAGCATTCACTTCGAAGTCAGTACGTGGATCGGCGACCGAGGAAGTCACCGCCACCTGGGCTGCGAAGTTGTATATCTCACTTGCACCCAGAACCGCCTTTTGAACCGACGCCGCATCTCTGATGTCGCCGATGGTGATCTTCAGGCGCTCGGCGTTCTCCGCTTCACGTCGAACGCACTCCAGGTTGCTTTCAACGCCAATCCGGGAGAGATTATCGAAGATGTGAACGCGCGCATCCGTACTCTTCAGAAGGTACGAAGCCCAATTGGAGCCGACAAAGCCCGCACCACCGAAGATCACGACCGAACGAAACGATAGCACTTTCTTCACTTCTACACCTCGAACTGCGCCCACCCGGGGCGCATGGATTTACCGCTAGGCGACGAGTCCATGGATGTCGAGCTGCTGCATCGCCTGGTCCACCGAATCCTTGGCCGGCTGGCACTGGAGCCAACGGACCAATTCTTCTACGCCCTTTTTCAAGGTCATTTGCGGCCGATAGCCAAGAAGGTGCGATGCCTGTGTAATATCGGCGAAGCAGTGCCGCACATCTCCCGCTCGGTATTTCCCGGTAATTTCGGCTGGCAGATGAATGCCCAGTGCCTGCGACAAAGCATCGGCGACCCCGCGAATCGTGACCGGTTCGCCGGAGCCGATGTTCAGCGCTTTGCCATCGGCGCCAGAGTTCTCGATTGCGAGCAGATTCGCCTGCACCACATCGTGAACGCTGACGAAGTCGCGCATCTGCCGGCCATCTTCGAAAATAAGCGGCGATTTACCATTCAACAGCCGCGAGGCAAAGATCGCACAGACCCCGGTATAGGGATTCGACAGTGACTGGCGCGTGCCATAGATATTGAAGTAGCGGAGGGCCACGGCAGGGATCTGATACGTCCGACCAAACAGCAGGGTCATCTCTTCCTGATCTTTTTTTGAAAGTGCGTAAACCGAGGTGCACTGTAGCGGTTTCTCCTCACGGGTGGGTACCGGCATGAGACTTTGGCCGCAGGTAGGACAGAGAGTTTCCCAGTTCTTGGCAATGAGTTGATCAAGCGGCCGAGGTTGCGGTGCCATGTCACCGCACTCCGGGCAGACGTATCTCCCCTCGCCGTAGATCGACATAGAAGAGGCGACGACGATTTTTTCAGGTGCCGCGTGCGTGTTGAGAATCGCCTGGAACAGATTGGCCATGCCCAGGTTGTTGGTAGCCGTGTACTCGGATATCTGGTACATCGACTGGCCGACCCCGACCGCCGCGGCAAAGTGGCAGATCACGTCGGCGTCTTTCACCGCGAAGCTCAATTTTGCGAGATCGCGCACGTCGCCGTGAATGAACTCGACTCCCTCTGGAATGTAAGGGTCCTGGCCGTGATGAACTTGCGGAGTGAGGCTGTCAAAAACGCAAACCTCGTGCCCTGCTTCCACCAGCGCTCCCGCCGTGTGGGAACCGACAAAGCCTGCCCCGCCTGTAATAAGAACCCGTTTTCCTCTCACTTAGCGCTCTCTTCTTACAAGGATGATTAACTATGGCCTGCAAGCTCCTGAATACAAATAAGTTAATATGCGTTGAGACAGGCGCCGTATCACAGGAACATTCCCAGCGAACTTTGGATGTATGTCACTTTGGGGGAGATGTCTTCCGCGCCTAACTTCGACGAGAGAATCGAAAGCAGGTGTGCTTGCGCGAGATGATCCGCGCGGCCTCAGTTCGGCGGTAGCAATTCTATTCCTGCGAATGGTCCTAGCTTGCGCGAATGACGTTTTCTGGCGTCTCGCCCAGCACATTCGGCCCGTGCCTATGGAGTTGGCCTGGCGCATATCGGGCGACGATCTGGCGTGCGAAGTCTGCGAAATCGTTTGGATTTTTGGGCGGACTTGTGTAGTGCGCATTGACACCGAGGTGTTCGGGGGTGAAGCAAAGGGTAAGGGTTGTCGTAAATTCGTCGAGCACTTGCATCTGCCGATCGAACCATGCCTCGGCATTTGGACGGAACGAATCAGCCCAGCTCAGTCCCGTGCGCACATAGTTGACGCCCAGCCTGCGCAACCATTCGGCGGCGGGTTCAAGGCGGTGATCCTCGAAGTGGAACCACTGACAGATACCCAGCCCGGCGGGAAAATGCTTCAGCGCAAGCTTCGGCGTGCCGTCTTCGTGCAGGAGTCCCATGTAATAGTGCCGATAGTAGGCGCTGCCCTCCGCTTCCTTGTGACGCGTTGTCGCGGTCCAGGTAGCGGGAAGATCGTACAGGCTATACCAATGCACGCGCTCCACAATGGGCATTAATAGTTCCGCGGTGCGCTGAAGGCCGAAGACCTGCACCTCTTCCGCTCCGAAGGAGGAGACGCCCGCTTCAGAAACCCACACGGGTTTTGCCGTGACCGCACGGATCTCATCGATCTTGTGCGGCCAGTCATGGATGCTCCAGTGGTTCCAGTCGAGCGGAAATCCGTGAATGGCGACAACGTCTACCACATCCAACACGCCGTAGCTTCCGAGGAGTTCCACAAATCTGGGGTCAATGGGGGAGAGTCCGCCGAGCACGATGGCAAGGTTTGGATTGATGCGTCGAATTTCCGTCGCCGCCGCGATCGTCATGGCGGCAAACATCTTCCAGTCGGGATCGATTTTGAAGTCCCAATGAGAGAGATTATTCGGTTCGTTCCACAGCATCACCGCCTCAATCATGCAGCCCGTCTCCGAACTTAGCGTTGTGCATTGCTAGAGTGTGCCTTCGAGCTCGCGTTCTACAACGTACTGGCCTTCCCGTTTCACGTGCGTGGGATGACAGATCCATGTCTCCGGCTCGGGATGAGCTGTAATCTCTAGACCGGAGCTCCTGAGCATCGACTCGACGGCAGCGCGATTCGGAATCCACCAATTAGTAGGATCGTGAGAGTAGCTTTTCTCAATGAAGTACATTGCCGGGAAATTGGGTTGCTCAAAGATCTGCGTGTTCCAGAACGGGTAGTCTTCTTCCCAATTTTGTACGTCGCCGGATCCGCGCACCATGGTTTGAAATACCAGCATGTCGCCAACCTTCTTTATTAGGTTGTCAAGGGCGTAGAGCGGATAACGGAGGTGGTAAAAGACTCCCATAAACAAGACATAGTCGAACTTACCCTGAATGTGGTCGGTTTCGTAGACGGAGCATTTCTGCAGCTCGATGTCCACCCCCAAAGTGTTTGCCGCAAAGCGGGCCTGCTTTAAGTAGCGTTCATCTACGTCGATGCCCAGGACACGTTTAGCCCCGCGTTTCTTCAGTTCGATCGAGTAGAAGCCGCCGTTGCAGCCGATGTCGAGAACCGTCGCGCCCGTAAGATCCTCGGGAATCGCGTGCGCAATCTGGCGCCACTTGATGCTTGGAAAATCGCCGAGGAAATGGTGGGGAGCGGTGGGCACGCCATGCAGGTTCAGATTGTGAAACCATTCGCCGAGTTCGGAAATGCGGCCGGCAAGCTCGCTGGACGCGGTAGAAGATGGGACTGCCTCGGGTAAGGAATCAGGAACAGAAGCCATGGCATGCAAATTGAAGTGCGGTTCAAAGATGCGCAAATTCAGAGTGGCGTTGTGTTTAGCGACGGGTTGAAGAATTGCCGACCGAGATGGTAACAACCGCAGGAAGAAACAACCTAGCAGGGCCAAACTGCTGGCGCGCGACCTCTCTGCAACCGCTTGTAATGAAAAGCACATCCAAGGCGCTCATGGCGGGAGACGTCTCCAAAACGCCCGAAAGTTCATCGGTCACCAGCGCCATAGAGGTGCCGCTTCCGCCGGAGGCAGCCGAACTCTATCGCGAGGTGCTGCAAGCCATGAACGCGCACGAGCTGCCTTACGCGGTTGCCGGGGCCTTTGCCCTTCAGAAATACACGGGCATATCGCGGATCACCAAAGACCTCGATTTGTTCATGAAGGCGGAAGATATCCCGGCGGCGCTCGAGTATCTCAGGCAACTTGGTTTTCGCTGCGAGACGCTGGACCCGGTATGGCTCTCGAAGGCGCATCGCGGCGATTACTTCGTAGACCTAATCTCCGGGATGAGCAACGCGGTTATCGTGGTCGACGACAGCTGGATGCAACGAACGCTACCCGCGATGATCGCCGGGGTTCCATCCCGAATCATTTCGGTGGAGGACCTTTTGGGTTCAAAGCTGTTCGTCGTCAGGCGGGAGCGCTTCGATGGTGCCGACATCGCGCACATCATTTATCGAACCCAGGGCAAGCTGGACTGGAAGCACGTGCTTGACTTGGCCGGCGAGCATTGGGAGATGGTGCTCTGGGCCTTGATGCTCTTCCGCTACGTTTACCCGGCCCAGACACATTACGTTCCACTGTCACTTTGGCAGGATTTGCTGACCCGCTACATGCACGAAATTCAGCATCCCAATCCGCACGCACGTTTCCGTGGCAGCCTGGTCGACGACAATATGTTTTCGATCGATGTGAAAGATTGGGGGTTGCCGAACGTCGAGGAGGAATATAGGACTCAGGCCTTGCAAAACCAACCTGCCATTGCTTGGCCGCGACCGGAGCAGCGGCGCGCCACCGGAACTGAATAAGATGAGAGTAGCAGCCACCGCAGATCTCCATTTCACGCCCGCCCGATTCAGCGCCTTGCATGACCAATTGAACAAGGTGCGCGATGAAGCCGACGTGTTCGTGTTAGCCGGCGACTTAACCAACTTTGGTAGGCCCGATGAAATGGAGCCGCTGCTGAATGTGCTCGTGCGGCTCAGACTTCCTACCATTGCCGTACTTGGAAATCACGATTTCGAGAGCGACCGCCAGACTGAGCTCATGCGCATGATGACGCAGGAAGGGATCAAGGTGCTGGATGGCAGCGCGTATGAACGTGATGGAGTCGGTTTTGCTGGAACGAAGGGCTTTGTGGGTGGATTCGGGCGAGGTGTGCTTACTGCTTTTGGCGAGCAGGAGATCAAGACCTTTGTTCGCGCGAGCATCGATGAAGCATTGAAGCTCGAGCGCGCCATGTCCCAGCTGCGAACGCCCAAGCGGATCATCGTACTGCACTATTCCCCGATTGCCGCCACAATTCAGGGCGAGGCGCAGGAGATATATCCTTTCCTGGGGACGTCGCGTTTGGCTGAAGTTGTTGACCGCCACGGCGCCGACCTGGTCCTTCATGGACATGCGCACAATGGGTGCTGCGATGGACACACCCCAGGTGGAATCCCAGTGCACAACGTCGCAATAACTCTCCTGCAACGCGGGAATCCAAGCGCGGTGTATAGAGTGTTTGATGTTTAGGCCGCTCCCGACTACCGAATGATTCGCATTTCGTTACAGAGTTCACCCGATTACCCTGACAGCAGGTATCCACTAGCGTGAGCTGGTGAGCATGAGAGTCGCTCGCGTGCGCGGCAACAACGGCGCACATCCTGTTTGAGGAGGTAACGCATGGCACTGATTCTCCTGATCGTTGTGCTGTTGCTTCTAATCGGGGCTCTGCCTACGTGGCCGTACAGCACAGGCTGGGGCTATTATCCAAGCGGGGGGCTGGGATTGATCCTGCTGATCCTCATCATCCTTCTGCTGCTTGGTAGGTTGTGATTTTTTTCACCGTACCTGGTCTCGACCTTCCACCATCCGTCGCGTCAAAAATGAACATCTAAGAGATCCATGAGTACTTCTAAAGCACAGGGATCATTTACAGCAGATATCGAGGCCATTCGACAGCGAGCGCGGCAGCACATTGAGAACGGCGCCGTAACCGATGCATATCGCGGAGATCGCGAAACCGTAATCAAGGTCTTGAACGAAGCGCTCGCGACGGAACTGGTGTGCGTACTGCGTTACAAGCGGCACCATTATGCGGCGTCGGGGATTCATGCGCAGGCGGTCGCCGAGGAATTTCTCGAGCACGCAAGGGAGGAGCAGGAACACGCCGACATGATCGCGGAGCGGATTACGCAGCTTGGAGGCGATCCGGACTTCAACCCGGAAACCTTGTCAAAGCGCAGCCACAGCGAGTATGTCGAGGGGAAGAATCTCTCCGACATGATCCGCGAAGACCTGGTTGCCGAGCGCATTGCCATTGAGTCCTACAGCGAGATCATTCGCTACCTGGGCGACAACGACCCTACCAGCCGCCGCGTCATGGAAGAGATTCTCGCGAAGGAGGAAGAACATGCCGAGGATCTGAAAACGTTGATTCAAACCCTGACGCAGGCCGAGCAAAAGATGGGTCAAAAACAGAGTGCAGAGTGGCCTTTAAGGCGAGCATCCTAGGCCTGAGCTAAGCCCCGAGTTTAACCTTTCCAACTACTTAGAGGCAGAAAATCGTTCTGCGCGTAAGACCCGACGCCTACAGGCTTACCCGTAGTTAACTTACAGCGTTCGCCGCATTGTTTCGCACAAGACCGACCGGATAGGGTGCCACTATGCCGAAAAGTGCCAGACTGTCTTTCGTCCGTCGCGATGACAAACCTGGGTTCTGGGGGCGTACCTCCCGGAGGCAATTGGCACACTCCGCTGCACGTGAGTCGAGACCTACTCTGTTGTGGATAGACGATTTTCAGGTTGGCCTCGAGATGTATCGCTCGATGTTCGAAGGGCTCGGATACCGCGTGCTGACGGCCTCCTGTGGCGAAGCTGGACTACAGATTGCAGCGAGCAAACCCATCGACCTGGTTGTGACCGACTACGAAATGCCCGGCATGAACGGGGAGGCCGTGGCGATTGCCTTAAAAGCCCTGAAGTCTGACCTTCCGGTCATACTGTTCTCTGGGAGTACGATGGTTTCTACTCGTGCGCTGCAGGTGGTCGACGCCTGCTGCGATAAAGCTGGATCCAGAGAAGAACTCTTAGCCGCCATACACTTTCTTTTGCAGCCCAAACGCCCTGCCTTCCTGCAACCTCCCCCGGTACGCCCCGCGTCAGATCACAGACAGAGGACGGTCGCGTAGTCTCCGACTGCCTGTCGTTTCCAAATCTTAGAGCAGGAGAGTTCAACATGAGGAAGTTAGCGCTTTCACTCATCGTGGCGTTCGCGTTTTATGTGTCCGCGGCCGCTGCTCAGGCGGGGGCGGGGCCGAGATCCCAGGGCACACAGGGATCTTCCCCAAATATGCAGCAGCCTGGAGCGACACAACCCGGTGCGGCGCAGCCGGGAACGGCGGGACAATCACCCGACATGGGGCCTGGTGCGAATGATCAGACCGGAACCGCGAACACGAATTCCAATAAAGGTGAGAAGAAAATCAAGGGCTGCGTCGAATCGCAAAATGGCCAGTATGTCCTGTTGACGAAAAAAGGTAACGTCGCACTCGCTGGGCAAGACGTTTCCGCTCATGTCGGCCATGAAGTTTCTCTAAAAGGCACCTGGGACAATAGCGCAAACCCCAACGCTTCCCCGACCGCAAGCTCCTCGGGCGGCGAAGCCTTGTCGAAAGGCACATTCAATGTGACCGAAGTAAAGATGGAATCAGAGCAGTGCAAGGTCAAATCCAAAGACCACGCTGGAAGTGTTAGCGGCGGCAGCACCGGCACGGGCGCAGGCAGTGGAACGGGCTCGAACACCACGCCTCCGCAGTAGTGCGTTGTTGACCCCGGCTTTCAGTACAAAAGGGCCCCGCCCGCGGGCCCTTTTCCTTTTTGGGAAGTCCGTGACGTCTGGCTTGTTTTTCGAGTATCTCCAATAAAGTCAGAGGTTTGCAGGGTGGAATTGGCGGTTACTTAGGGCAGATAACCGATGTAGGTTGCGGCGTGACGTCCGCCCATCTACTGTCTTAAAAGACTTCGTCGAGGTCGAAACTCGAATCCGAGCCCGAAACGTATGACCCGTTCAGCAACTACCAGCAACCGAACCGGACCCCTAAGGCGGCGCAGCAACCGCATGGCCCTCAAGGCCGCGGTTGGACTCACCGGTGAAGACCACACCAAGACTTATTTTTCGTTCACGGCCAATGCTACAAGCTTAAATCGACACGGTGCGGCGATTCAGGTGCCTCGCGAACTGCCGATAGGCATGATGGTCCAAGTTCGGAACAAGCGCGGAACGAAGCTTTCGGCCCGCGTGGTGACACAGGTGAGCGCTGCGCAGGGAAAGCATATTTACGGCATCGAGTTCGTCGAAGACAGCGATCTATCGCGAACCTTCTGGGGAATCAACTTCCCCACCGACGCGTAGGCAGATTCCGCCAAAAGCAAGCTATGCACTCCGGTTACTTCTCTTGCGATCGATCCTGACTTAAAAAACGATCCGGACCGACAACCGGTTTCAATTTCGCGCGAAGAAACCAGTGCGGCCCGGCCTTTGTAAAAACATCGATCTGCTACTTTGCCGCGTGAGGCTATGCTCAGATCCGAGTGCTGCCGCGGCGAGTCAATCCTGTTATCAACGTGATGATAAACACCACGAGGAAGATAAAGAACAGGAGCTTCGCGATTCCGGCCGCTGCGACCGCCACACCGCCGAAACCGAAGATCGCGGCGATGATCGCGACAATCAGAAATACCAGCGCCCAATAAAGCATGCTGCCTCCTCTAGGCTTGGTCTATTGACCAGCATTCATGGCAAGAATAGCTAAGCCAGCAGCGTCTGACGATCAGGCCGACGCTGTACTTCAAAATGCGATTTGCTGTAGGGGAGATCCTGAATGCCGCTTGAGTTTTGTTCGGCTTAGCGTGGAAAAGGGAGGCTGGGGCGGCGCCTCGGAGTTCTGCGGTTCGTACGCAATTCAGAATCTGGAATCCGGGTATCGCTCGCCTGCTGCCACCAGTGCGTGGATCTCTTTGCAAGAACCGATCTTCCCTCTGGCCCCCGCGGCGGTGCAGTTCAGAGCTGCAGCTGCGCAGGCGAAGTCGAGTATGCGCTGCAGCGGCCAGTTCTGAAACAGACCGTAGATGAAGCCGGCATGGAAGATGTCCCCTGCCCCGGTCGTGTCGCTGGCTGAAACTCGGAACGCCGCTGCGTGCCAGAATTGCTCCCCATCCCAGGCAAGAACACCTTCTGTCCCGAGGGTAGCGGCTGCCAGACGGGATGCAAAGCGCGATTGCAGCCATTGCAGGGCTTTAGGCAACCCTTGCTCCCCCGAGATTCGTGCAGGAAAGTCTCTGCTCACGATCAGGTAGTCGATGTTTTCAAGCAGCTTTTCGACCTTCGGATAAACATCATCGAGGTCTGCAACCACCGAGATGCCCGACTCACGGGCCCATTGGGCAGCCTGAGTTGCGGCAGCCGTGTCGCAGCCGTCAACCAGCAGCACACGTGCGTCCACGATCCATTCGCGATTGAGTTCCTGTGGCTGCATGGCCAGCCGTGGATCACGATGCCAGAGGACGGATCGTTCGCCTTGTCCATCGACAAGGATGTGGGATTGGGCGCTGGCGCATTTGGGAACCGTGATGACCTGGGTTTCGAGGCCAGCCTCGGCAAACGCCCTGCGATGCATCAGAGCAGCCGGGTCGTCTCCCAACTTCCCGATGTAACGAGTGCGCATTCCCCAGCGCTCGCAGGCGATCACGGCTGTTGCCACCTGCCCGCCTGGCATGACGCTGAGGGAGTGCACATTGGCCTTGGAGCCGGGCTCAGGGAAATCTGCGATGGATATCAGGGTGTCGGTGGCGTTTAAACCGACGCCTACCAGGTCGACGACAGTCTTATTCACTGGTGAAATAGTCCACCGTAATCGGATTCTCGAACAGCGAATAGTCGCGTGTCACCACCGTGATTCCGCTGTCGGTAACGAAGTAGTTTTGGCGATCAGAGTCGGGATCAAAGCCGATGGTGGTTCCTTCAGGAATATGGACGTCGCGATCGATAATGGCGCGGCGAACCTTGCAGTGCCGTCCAATGTTCACATGAGAAAAAAGGATGCTGGAATCCACGTCGGTGTAGGAATTCACACGCACATCCGGAGAGAGGATGCTGAACCGAACCGTGCCGCCTGAGACAATACAACCCGCTGACACGATCGAATCAAGCGCCGTCCCGGTCCGGCCGGGTTCTTCGAATACGAACTTCGCCGGCGGATATTGCCGCTGGTGGGTACGGATCGGCCAGGCTTCATCGTACAGGTTGAAAACCGGCGAGATCGAGACCACGTCCATGTTGGCTTCGTAGTACGCCTCCAGCGTTCCGACGTCCCGCCAGTAGAGCGCTTCCTTCTTGTTCTCGTCGACGAAGTTGTAGGCATACACCCGGTAGTCGTCGAGCATCTTGGGAAGGATATCTTTCCCGAAGTCATGGGAAGAGTGTTCCTCCTCGGCATCTTTCAACAGAATGGGAATCAGGACATCGGTGTTGAAAAGGTAAATTCCCATCGAACCGGGAACTTTCGTCGGGTTTCCCGGCGAACGTAGCTTTGAGAAAGTGGGCTTCTCTTCGAAGCCATTGACGCGGTTGTCGCGATCAATCTCCATTACGCCAAAACGGTAGGTCTCGTCGGGGTCGATGTCAATCACACCTAAAGTGACGTCGGCCGCCGAGTCCACGTGCTGCTTCAGCATCAGGCCATAATTCATCTTGTAGATGTGGTCGCCGGAGAGAATCAGCACATGTTTTGGCTGCTCGGAGCCGATGGAATAGATGTTCTGGTACACCGCATCGGCCGTGCCTTGGTACCACTGGTCACTGACCCGCTTCATCGGCGGGAGCACCTCGACGAACTCTCCCATTTCTCGGGCCACGATGTTCCAACCTTCGCGGATGTGACGGTTGAGCGAGAGCGCCTTGTACTGCGTCAGGATATAAACTCGGCGCAAGTCCGAGTTCACGCAATTGGAAAGCGTGATGTCAATGATGCGGTAGATACCGCCAAACGTTACAGCGGGTTTGGCACGGTCGCGGGTAAGAGGGTAAAGGCGCTCCCCTGCTCCTCCCGCCAGAAGCACTCCCAACGTATCCTTCATGTCGTTCCGCTTTGATGATTACGGGCGCGTGTGCGACATACGCCTGAGCAAAAACTTAGCAGCCCACGATACTACATGCAATGCGGCGGGAACGCCAAGCAGACCTCGGACGCGCTGGCCGATTGCCGACGACTCAGGCTCAGAACTTGGATTCGCGGGTTATGGCTGTTTAACATGCGAGAAATGCGCGAGAAAACAATGGTTCATAGCGCTCTGCTGTTATTGTTGCTTGCCCCTGCGAGTTCCATGTTTGCCGGCAATGTCCGTTCGGCGACCGCGGTTACCTGGCAGCCGGCAAATCCGGTCCGCGGGTCCGCGGTGCTATTTCAAGTAAGCACTCCCCGCGGCGTGCGCGAGCTTTCCGGCAGGTGGTTTGGACGCGAGCTCAAATTCTCACCCCTCGACAATAAAGGCAGCTTCTACGCACTGGCTGGGATCCCGATTGAAACGGCGCCTGGCAGCTATGACCTGGAATTGAATGGCCTGCGAAGCACCGGCACCTTCCATCTCTTGAAGAAAGTCCGGATTGGACAGGCACGATACCCGAGAGTTGCGATCACCGTCGCCAAACAGTTCACCGAGCCCAATCCGGAACAATTGAAGCAGATTGATGCCGATAAGCAGATAAAGCAAGCGGTCTTTTCAAAAACGTCGGAGGCTCAATTGTGGCATGGAGATTTTCGACCGCCGGCAGAGGCGCCGACTTCCGGAGTATTCGGGACCGAACGGGTATTCAATGGAAGGGTACAGAGCCGACATCTCGGTCTGGACTATGCCGTGCCCTCGGGTACTCCAATACGAGCCATTAACCATGGCAGGGTGCTGCTGGCCGAACACCTGTACTTCGAGGGCGGGTTCATCGTTATCGATCACGGGCGGGGATTGATGAGCCTTTATCTCCATCTCTCCGACTTTATGGTGAAAGAAGGCGATGTTGTCGCGGCCGGCCAGGTCATTGCCTCCAGTGGTGGCAGCGGCCGGGCCACCGGGCCTCACTTGCACCTGGCGGTCCGCTGGCAAGGCATCTATTTGGATCCCGCGGTAGTCCTCAGGTTGCAAGTCCCAAAATACTGGCAATAGGGGCCAAAAAACGAGTTCTGTTACGCTTTCGGAACAGCATTGTCTTTCTTTGACCATCGTCGGAGCAGCAGGAAATTCGTTTTTCTTGGGCTTTTTGAAGGTATGTTCCATTTTCGTAACACAGCTCCAAAACCGACGCACAAACATGGGGCGGGGGTACTCTCTCGATAAGCGTTCGCCGGTTAGGCGTGGGGAAGCGCGACGTTTTCTCGCCGGACGAAGGCTATCGGGATCTTGGAGGGCCCCCCTGACAAGCTCCCGATTTTTGTTGGCGCCGGTTCCGATTTACGACCCAGATTCTTGTGAAAGCTCAGATGGCGGCGACGCGGGTCTGCGGGTTGGGTTCGGTTTCGATAGCCACTCCATCGCGGTAACTCACCACTCGACCAGAGATTGCCGGAACGCGTTCTCCCGGAACGATAATTCCAACCAGATTCAGAGGATCGGCGGCAGAGATAGTAACAACCTCCCCGGACGGGGGGACTTTACGGGTCGCCCGCAAAGACTCAACCGCAACCGGCAGGGCAAACTGCTCACCGAGGAAGCCATCAACGAAGCGGCCGCCGCGGATTTCGCCACGGGCCTCGAGTCGTCGAAACGCCAGCTGTAGTTCACGCCATTTAGGAAGATTGCTCTCGCGGGCTAAAAGGTCTCGGAAGACCACGCCGTAACGCTTCAGAAGCATCCAGCTGGTCGCTTCTACGGCACGATCGCGCTCGACGGCAGAATCAGTATGCAGGATTGCCCAGCGGCCAGTACTGTGGCGAGGACGGGCGCTGCGCCCATTTCCCTGTCCAGAGCGCCGTTTGGGATCAATCAGAGCACGCAGGTTATCGAAGCCATCAGCGGTGACCACCCCTGCTGCCACCAGTTCCCACAGGCCGGTTTCGACTTCCGCTTTAAGTTTTCCGGTTGCGCGGACAATGTCGGCGAAGAATGATGCGCCGCGATGGCGGAGAAAATCAAGAACCTGCTGTGCCACGGGACTCAATCCTCGACCTTCATCCATTCGTTCATGGGGCAACATCCAGTCGGCTTCTTCGCGGACGAAAAAGGTAATGGGTGCAACGCTGGTGGGGATCACACGCCGGCGGCTCGGGTTCCCGTCTGAGGCTTCGAGGGTCGCGGGATGCGGCGATAACCTTCCCCACCCTACCGCTCCGGTGAGGCAAAGCTGATCGAGCCAGCCGGGATCATAGTCCGCGATGCGGCGTGCGAGCACCTGCCGCTCCCAGGCGTTCGCAGGAATTTCAAAGCCCTGCAATTGGCGTAACATCTCGAGCGTCGCACGTTCGCCCCGTATTTGAGATTCCGCGGTGGCGTGTTGCCAACGCAAGAGCCAGCGCATGAATTGCGCGGGCGTCACCGGCTCCACCTGCTTGCGAAGGGTCGCGACGGTTAGGCGATGAATGCGCGCAAGCAGCCGCCGGTCGCACCACTCATGTTCGGGTACCTCCTGAATATGCGGCGCAGACATCTTCCTTCGCAGAGTCGCATCGGTAAATCTACCTCGCAGGATTGCGCCGGTGGCCTCCAGCCGTAACATGGCTTTCTCAATTTCGGTGGCCTTGAGCCCGAGCAGCGATCCGAGTTCAGGCGAGCTGATTGGCCCGATGTGGCTCATCCACCCCGTTAGAAGCGCCAATAAGGCGTCATCCTTGCGTTGGCCGAAATCGGGGAAAGCGGCCTCGAAGCTCCCAGCGGGAAAGATCTCTAGGAATGACTGTGCACACTCGGCGGCAACCCAGTAGAGGCGGTTGTCGACTTGGGCGCGAAGGGCGCGGTTCTGGATTCGCAGGCGCTCAAAGAGTGGCTGCCACGCTGTCACGCTGCGCTCTACCGCGTGGGCAAAGGGGCCCGCAGCCCCGATGCTCGATGGAAAGGCCATCAACGTGTGCAGTACGTCGTGCAGCTCGTCAGCATCCCGCACATCGGGCCACGCTTCAGATCTGACCTGGTCGATGGCAACGGGATCGAGCTTGCCCACCTCTTCGAGAACGGACTCCGGAAGCACACGGCGCATTTCAACGGCTCGAGCGCGACGTTCTTCGAGAGGTGCATCATCGAGGTAGGCGTAAGGATTTGCGTTGAGAATCTCGTGGGAAAACTGCGAAGGAACGGGGGTGTCGACCGCGACACAGCGGATCCGTCCGGCTTCCATGCCGCGCAAGAGTTCTTTCAAACCCTCGATGTCCATCGCCTCGGTGAGGACGTCTTTCATGACTTCCTTCACCAGCGGATGATCGGGAATCTGAATGTCGCCGACGATGTTTTCTTGACAGGCGGCCACATCGGGGAACACCGATGCCAACAAGTCGTCGGAACGAATGCGCTGGATCTGAGGTGGAACCTTTTTCCCGCCCTGGAATCGCAGCAAAGCGAGCGAACGATTCGCATCCCATCGCCACCGCGTTCCGAAAATGGGCGAAGGCAATGCGGCTTGCTCGAGGACGGGCTGAACCGAATCAGCATTCAGGAAATGAAACACATCTGCCAGCGGAAAACTATGCTGTTCAGCCAGCGCAATGTTGAGGCCGTTGTCGGTCGCAGCTGCCTGGAGCTCGAAGTTAAAGCTGCGGCAAAAGCGCTTGCGAAGCGCCAATCCCCAGGCCTTATTGATACGCGCGCCGAACGGTGCATGAATGACCAGTTGCATCCCCCCGCCCTCATCGAAGAAACGCTCGGCAATCACAGTAGCCTGCGTGGGAACATCGCCGAGAACTGTGCGTCCTTCAAGGATGTATTGGATCGACTGCATCGCTGCGGATTCTTCGAGACCGCATTCATCTTGTAGCCACAAGACTGTCTCCGCGACTTGCGGCATTTTGATCGATAGAGCTGCCGGCGAAACTCCGGGCAGGCGCGCGCTGATTTCCCGGCGCAACTCGGCAACCTGCCAGGAGTGCTCCTGCGTGCGAGCCGGCGCTTCCCCCAACCAGAATGGAACGCTGGGGGGCGCCCCATGTGCATCCTCCACCAGAACGCGACCGGACTTCCCTTCCACGCGACGAATGCGCCAGGAAGTGTTGCCTAGCAGCATGATGTCGCCGGCATTGCTCTCGACGGCAAAGTCTTCGTCTAAGGTGCCGACCACGGTTCCTTCTGGTTCTGCAACTACCGTGAACAATGCAGTTTCAGGAATCGCACCGCCACTGGTGATCGCGGCGAGGCGTGCTCCTCGACGCGGACGCAGCTTGCGGTTCACGCGATCGTGGTGCAAATACGCTCCGTAACGGCCACGCCGGGCCGCGATTCCCTCCGAGAGCATCTCGAGGATCGAGTCGAAGAGTTCACGTGAGAGACCACGGTAGGGGTAGGCACGCTTGATCAGCCCGAAGAGTTCGTCTTCGTTCCATCCAGGATCGCCTGGGTCTGGTTCGCCGGCTGCGCGAGTGCTTTCCGCCGCCTGCACGCTGCCGGATCGGAATGTCGGGCTCATGTTCTCTGGTGAGGTCGCACATGTCGCCACAATCTGCTGGGCTAACACATCAAGTGGCGAGTCGGGAATAATCAACCGATCCAGATCGCCCTGGCGAATCGCACGCACCAGTGCAGCGCATTCGAGCAGATCGTCGCGCGTTGTTACGAAGAATCTTCCTTTCGGTACAGCCCCGCGCCAGTGGCCAGAGCGCCCAACACGCTGCAAAGCAACCGCAATGGAGCGCGGAGAGCTGATTTGTACAACCAGATCAACCGTGCCGATGTCGATTCCGAGTTCCAACGATGCCGTGGCCACCAAAATCCTGATCTGTCCTTCCTTCAACTTTCGTTCTGCGGCAAGGCGCAGCTTGCGGGAAAGGCTGCCGTGGTGGGCGCCGACGTTCTCTTCCCCAATTCGCTCCGCCAGGTGATGGGCAACTCTCTCGACCAGTCGGCGGGTATTCACGAAAACCAAAGTCGAGCGATGTTGCTCCGAAAGCTGAACAATCCGGTCGTAGATCTCCTCCCACATCTCATTACTGGCGACTGGGCCGAGCAGGGTGGCTGGAATTTCGACGGCGAGATCAAGCTTGCGCGTGTGGCCCACATTCACCACTACAGGATCGGGACGGCCATTCCCGGCAAGAAAGTGTGCAACTTGTTCAATCGGCCTTTGTGTGGCAGAAAGCCCAATGCGAACCGAGGGACGGTAGGTCAAGGCCTCGAGGCGTTCGAGCGACAACGTCAGGTGTGCTCCACGCTTGTCGTCGGCTACGGCGTGGATTTCATCCACGATGACGGTTTCGACATCGCGGAGAATGGCCCGGCTCCTCTCTGCGGTGAGCAGAATGTACAGGGATTCGGGCGTCGTGACCAGAATATGAGGCGGACACTTCAGCATCGCCCGGCGCTCCTGCATCAGCGTGTCGCCGGTGCGGACAGCCGTACGAATTTGCGGCATGAGCAGACCGCGCTTTCCTGCAAGTTGGAGGATTTCGCCGAGCGGGATCTCCAGGTTTTTCTGGATGTCATTGCCGAGAGCCTTGAGCGGCGAGATGTAAAGAACTTCCGTTCGATCGAGCAGTTCGCCACTGAGGGCTTTGCGAACTAAACGATCAATACAGGCCAGAAAGGCTGCAAAAGTCTTTCCGGAGCCGGTGGGCGCCGAGATCAGCGTCGTGTGTCCTGCCAGGATATGAGGCCAGCCCTGCTCCTGCGGCTCGGTGGGCGTCCCGAACTTGGAAGTAAACCATTCCGCCACCAGCGGGTGTGCCCACGCAAGAAACTGCATTCCGTCATTGTAGGCCGCTCGTGATAGTTTCGCAAATTGTTCGCCCGGGAGAGCAAGCTCGAGCAACGAGCTCTGATCGTCATTCGGGGTCGATCGGCAGGACTGGTGGAAGCCTTTTCGAGACTGAACCAGAGCGCTGCTCGATAGAGCGGATCATCGATCAGGGATGACAAACTGCAATCGATCCGAGCCCCGCCGTTGTCGACGAATCTTCTGCGCTGGTGGGAGACTCGGAGGGCGGAAAATTTATGGCGGAACTGTGGGTCTTCCGCGTTCTTCTAGAAAGGCATTCCGCTCTAGGACCCAGAGAGTGGGGTGCCGCGTGCCAGATTCCGAGATCCGGCCCGAAGCTTCAGGGAGCCCACTAATGTTTTGCCTTCCCTGCTTCCCTTCTGCGAAACTGGCTTGACCTGCCATGGGGCGCATCCACGTACTTTCTGAGAACGTCGCCAACAAGATCGCTGCCGGAGAAGTCGTCGAGCGGCCTGCATCGGTAGTGAAGGAACTTCTTGAGAACTCCCTTGACGCCGGGGCTACGCGAATAACGATTCAAATTGAGGGTGGCGGAAAGAAACTGATTCAGGTCACCGACAATGGCTGTGGGATGGTACGGGATGACGCCTTGCTTGCGTTCGAGCGGCATGCCACTTCAAAGATCAGAAACGCCGAAGATCTGCTGAGCATTTCGACCCTGGGTTTCAGAGGCGAGGCATTACCCGCAATCGCCTCGGTCTGCCGGTTGCGCTTGGAAACCCGCGATCGCGAACAGGATTCAGGCACGGTGGTTGAGATTGCCGGAGGAAAGATCTTTCGCGTCGAAGAAGCAGGCCTGCCAGCTGGCACGTCCATCGCAATTCATGATCTTTTTTTTAATACCCCGGCGCGAAAGAAGTTTCTGAAGTCGGAGTCCACCGAGCTGTCACATATTGCGTCTCTGGTGACGCACTACGCTCTAGCGCACCCTGATAAGCACTTCGAGTTGCATTCCGCCACGAACGCGATGTTGGTGGCGCCTCCCGTAAATGGGTTCAGCGAGCGGGTATATCAGGTCTTTGGGAAGGATGTGCTGGAGCAGATGATTTCTGTGGCTGCGGAACTACCGCTCGCGCACGTTGGCTTACCGCAGCCGCCGCCTTGGAGGCGCGCAAAAGAAGAGGAAGGAGCCGCTCCGGCGGCTGACCCCGGCCACCTACGCCTGCACGGCTTGATATCGAAGCCCGAGATTCAGAAGTTGAATCGAAACTCGATCTACACGTTCGTGAACGGGCGTCTCCTTCGCGACCGCGTGATTCAACACGCGCTGACCGAGGCGTATCGGAATATACTGCCGCCGACGGTTTTTCCTGTCGTACTGCTGTTTCTTGAGATGCCGCCCGCCGAGGTGGACATCAACGTTCATCCGTCAAAAACTGAAGTGCGGTTCCGGCAGCCAGCGATCTTGCACGATTTTTTCCGTGACTCAGTCCGGGCCGTCTTGATGAAGGCGCGCCCGGTGCCGCAGTTTGTGACCGAGATTCGCTCGCGTCCTACGTCCAGCCCGTCTCTATCCGCTGGGGCCCAAGCGGTGAGCGGCTCCGCCCACGAGGCATGGAGGGCTTTTTACGGCCAAACAGCGCCCGACGCATTTGCATTGCAAGCACCGCGACAGCCTCCGATCAGCGAGCCCCTTCACTTTACCCAGGCCATTGCGGTCGAGGCGGGCGACGCTCCGGGGGTGGAGCGTTTTCCCCAGCCAAGCTTCGTAAATGAGGGCGAGGATACCTGTGCTCCTCCCCTCGCCGAGGAACCTGTTTCAGCTCAGGACGAGATGGGCAAGCTGTCATCTCTCAGACCTCTCGGGCAACTACGCGACTCATTCATTCTGGCTGTGAATCGGGAAGGCCTTTGGATCATCGATCAGCACGTCGCTCATGAACGGGTCTTATTCGAAAAGGTGTTGAAGCAACGCGCACGGCAACAGGTTGAAAGCCAGCGCTTACTGATGCCCATCGTCATCGAGCTGACTCCTGCGCAGCAGGTGGTTTTCGCGGACATCTCTGACGAACTACAGAAGAACGGCTTTGATGCCGAGCCCTTTGGCGCGCGCAGCATCGCGGTGAAGGTTGCGCCTGCAGGAGTGCAGAGCACTCAGGTCGAGCACATGCTCCATGAACTGCTGGATCACTTTTCTCACGAACAGCAGGCACTCAATCTCGACCAGATCCGAGGGCGTATTGCAGCGTCCATCGCGTGTCATGCCGCCATCAAGGTCAACATGCCGCTCGAGCAGAATAAAATGGAATGGCTTCTCGAGGAGCTGGCGAAGACCGACTGCCCGATGTCGTGCCCCCACGGAAGGCCCGTAGTTTTGCGATACTCATTGAAAGACATTCAAAGAGCCTTCAAACGAATCTAAGGAAGAGAGCTATGAACCAGAAAGAACGCGTCGAGCGCTAAAGAACGAACAACGACAAGAAAACCAGCTATGGCAGAACCAACCACCAGGTCGCAAGCTTCTCGTCGACTCACATGGGCCATTGGGCTTATGGCCCTGGTTATGTCGATTGCGAGCGTCTACCAAGTGCATCGCTACGGTCAGACCCGGCCTACGGTTGCCGACGTGAGCAGCGGCCGCACGCATGCGGTGAAGATTCACCAGAAAGTGGTTTATCTCACGGCTGGAGAGTTTGGCGCCGCGGTCACATCGCACGTAATGGCCATAGCCGCTATTGGAATTTTTCTCGGCCTGCTCCTAAGGGCTCGGGCCAGAAGGTCGGGCCAAGGCCAACCCAGCTAGTGTCCTCATGACCGATCTGGAACTCATTGAACTTCGGCGAGAAAAGTGGCACCTCCTAGGCAAGCCGGTGCGCACCCTCGATGACGCCCGCGCCTTCATCGAGACGGTGGGATTCTGCCTGATGCTGCCGCTGCCCACGCCGATTCTGGTTCCAACGTTTATCGGCGCATGGTGCGGATCAGACGAAAAGCTGCCCACACAGAAGCAAGCCTTTACTGATCCACGGGCGAAAGATGCGATCGAGCTTATGGTCCGGACTTTGCGCGATAAGTCCGCCTACGAAGCGAATCTGTTCGATGAAAACAACGCCTTCCTGCTTTCGGCTGCCGTGTTTCCCTACTTTTACGCTCTCCTCGGCGAGCGCAACCCACGGCAAGCTCCGAAATCGGGGCCACGATCGCCGTATTCTCAGCTTGCCTGTGACGCGTATCAAATCATTCACCGCAAAGGGCCGATCTCGAAGCTCAAGCTGCTCGATGATCTAGGTAAGGGAATTTCCGTCTCCGCTCTTGATCGCTCACTCGCCGAACTGTGGTCGAAGCTGCGAATTACCCGAGTTGACTATGACGAACGCGAGGGGGCATCGTGGGACGTGCTGCAGCGCTGGACTCCGGATGCAGTGTCGGAAGGCGTAAACACGTCTGTCAACTCAGCGCTCTCGGCATTGCTCTCTAAGTACCTGGATTGCGTAATAGCGGCAGACTTGCCGGAACTCGAGTCGTTTTTCGGAAGCTTCGTGCCGCGGTCGAGGGTGCGAGAGGCGGTGAATGGACTGCTGGCGGCACGGGAATTGAGTTTTGTACCCGTCGGACATCGGTCGTTGATTCAGATCAGCCAAACACCCGCAAGGCGCTCAGGGACAAGATAAATGCCTAGCCTCGAGCAACAAGGGTTCGAGGTCATTCCGGGCATTCTCGGCGGCGCCGCCGTCTCCTCCCTCCTCCGCGCCGTGTTGGGTTCAAAGATTCCGCGCTCGCGTGCGGGAATGCGTCGCGCCATGGACGTAGAGGCGGTTCGCGAGGTTGCTCTTGATCCACGGATCTTGACACTCGCACGCTCGGCTCTCGGGCGGCGAGCCTTTCCATTCAGGGCGACCCTCTTCGATAAATCTCTCGATTCGAACTGGCTGGTTACTTGGCATCAAGACACGGCATTGCCATTGCGAGAACGCCACGAAATACCAGGCTGGGGCCCATGGTCGGTGAAAGAGGGTGTGAGCTGCGCGCATGCGCCAGGTTTCGTGCTGGAAAATATTCTCGCCATCCGCATAAATTTTGACGATTCAAATGGCATCAACGGGCCGCTTCGAGTGGTGCCAGCTACGCACAGATTAGGCGTGCTTTCCGATGACTCAATTCACGAGTTGGCCAACAAGATCCATCCAGTCGAGTGTCATGTGGGAGCGGGAGGACTGGTTTTGATGAAACCTTTGCTGATCCACTCATCCTCAAAGGTCATCGACGGCAGTCGGCGCGTGTTGCACATCGAATACAGTTCTCTGCTTCATTTTCCCGGGGGACTTGAATTGTTTACCCACCACTCGGACGGCAACAAAAGCGGGCATCAGGCTGTCGTCAACTGTGACGCCCAAAGTCTCAGCCACTGAGATTTTTCGAAAGTCAAACCATGAGGCTGCGTCTCCTGCAATAGCCAGGTATCCGTTTTGTGGCATCACTGAAGTTACCTTCGGTGCAGGCTCTTTGACGGTCTTTCATTGACTCCTTTGCGGAAGGCGCTAAGAATGACAGGAACCGTGTCTCCTTCAGCCGCTATGCCCTACGTGGACAAACATTGAAAGAACCGAAACGACAATCTCAGCGCGGAACCGAGCGGCATTGTGTGACGATTCCCGTTCAAGTCACGGTTTTCGCAGGCAAACGCTATGTCGATTTCGGTGGGGAGGCCTCTGATTTCAGCGCCAGTGGCCTGTGCCTGGTCTTGACTCGCCAGCTCGAAAGGGATACGGCGTTGTCCATGAAGTTCCACCTTCCTTACAATTCCCAGGTCATGGAAATGCGCGGCATTGTGCGGCGCCGAAGCGGGTTCCATCATGGCATTGAGTTCATCAGCGTAACCGCTTATCAGCAAGAACTTCTGAAGCGCACTTCAAAGATTCTAGACTTGCTTCGCTGATCGTCGGGCTGCTCGGCTACTAAGCCACGCGCCATGCATTGAGCAATGCCTCTCGTGCCGGCCTCGGCATACCTGGTGGTATGCCCTGGTGGTATTGACGTCATCGCCTTGCACCAAGTACGCTTCCTCACTCAGGCAGGGAGACAATTTCAGTGTCCATTGCTCGCCGTGATTTCATACAGTCCGTCCTTGCGGGTGCGGTTGCTCTCTCAACACCAAACGCCATCAAGGCTGCGAATGTTGCCGATGAGAAGAATTCTGCAGGCCAGGCTAAACCTCCAGTACTCATCAGCGCCGAAAATGCCTCGAATTACTTAGACGGTGGGTACTCGTTCCTTGCCGGTGGCGGCGACACGCTCGACGCAGTTTTGAAGGTTGTTCAGGGGCCCGAGAACGATCCGAATGACGAGAGCGTGGGACTGGGCGGCCATCCGAATGAAGAGGGCGTCGTGGAACTCGACGCATGCTGCATGCACGGACCAACACGCACCGCTGGGTCGGTGGGTGGGGTTCGCAACATCAAGAACGCTTCCCTGCTGTCGAATGCGGTGCGCCTGCACACCGGGCACGTGATGCTCGTCGGAGAGGGCGCAGAGAGATTCGCCGTTGCCCAGGGCTTTCCGCGAGAGAACCTTCTGACTGACAAGTCCCGAAAGGAGTGGCTGCTCTGGAAAGAAACCCACGCGGACTGGTGGGGGGCCTCGCTCTCCAGTCCAGACTGGCGCTCTCGACTTCGAAAGCACGCTCTTTCCGAAGAATGGCACGACCATCTGGAGCGCATGAATGAAATTGCAGCGCAGATTGGCATTCCCCCAGAGTCGCGCTGGGATGCGATTCGCTACGTTGTTTTCCCTCCCACCGGGACCACTCATTGCTCCGCTCTCAATGCAAAGGGGGAAATCTCCGGCTGCACGACGACGAGCGGCCTGGCCTGGAAGATTCCCGGGCGGGTGGGAGATTCAGCGATTATTGGCGCAGGATGCTACGCGGATCAGGACGTTGGTTCGGCGGGCGCTACCGGGAGTGGCGAAGAAAATATCAAGGTAGCGGGGGCGCACACCATCATTGAAAGCATGAGACGGGGAATGTCTCCTCTAGAGGCCGGCATGGATGCGCTTCAGCGTATCGCCCGCAACTACAACGGTGACGAGGAGCGCCTGCAATACATCGATATGACGTACTACATTCTGCGAAAAGACGGGGCTTATGCCGGGGTTTCGCTGTGGGAGGGCTATAGCGATGTAGCCACGCCGCATCGGATCGCCATCCATGACGGGACAAAACGCCTGGAGAAGACCGCCAGTCTGTTCCGCGGCGTGTCGCAAATTTGGCCACCACTGATTAAGAGTTAAGCGGAGCAACAGCCAGCCTACCTATGGATGCTTGTATACCGTTCCACCTTTCATGACGAAATCGACATTTTTCAATGCGGTGATGTCGTCAATGGGGTTACCGCGCACCGCGATAACGTCGGCTAGGAAGCCAGCCTTCAACTGACCGATCTGCCCTTCCCAGTCGAGCAACTTGGCGCCGTTGATCAGATCAGCCTGCAAAGCGGCAAGCGGCGTCATCCCATACTTCACCATCAGCTCCAATTCCCGCGCTTGCGTTCCGTGCGGAAACGGCCCAACATCTGATCCCATCGCGATCGGCACGCCTGCCGCCAGCTGCTTGCGAAACTCGCGCACATGCAGCTCCAGTAAGTCTTTCTCGAGTTGTTCAGTTCCGGGGTGTAGGGGATGGACCTCAAAGTACTCAGAAATCGTGAACGTCGGTACGGCAAAAATGCCTTTTTCATGCATCAAGCGCATGGTGTCTTCACTTAGCTGATAGGCATGATCGATCGAAGCGACTCCGGCTTGGGCCGCGTACAGGACCCCAATCCCTCCCGTCGCGTGAACTGCCACCCGCTTGCCTAACCGCTTGGCCTCTTGCACGGCTGCCGAAAGCTCCCGTTCCGTGTACTGGTAGGGAGTCGAAACTTGGCCGTCCACGACCCGGTCGGGGCCCGTCTGGTAGATCTTCGTGAAATCCGCGCCCTCCTTGTATTGCTGGCGCATCACCTCCACGAGTTGTTGCGCATCGTTGGCATAGTCGGCATTGGGAAGCACATGTTGCGCAGGGTTGTAGCCGATTGCGTCCTCGTGTCCACCAAGAGTGTTAATCGCATTACCGCTCAGTCTGAGCCGGGGGCCTGGAATTTGACCGTTATCGATGGCATTGCGTACAGCGGCGTCAGCAGAGCCCGCGCCTTCGGTACCCATGTCGCGTTCGGCGGTGAACCCGGCCATCAGGTCGTCGCGCGCTGCCAGGGTTGCCATGATCGTGCGCTGCGGCACGGACTCGAGGACCGTCTGGAGATCTTCCGCACCGGGATGCAGAAACAAATGAATGTGCGCGTCGATCAAACCAGGCAACAAGGTGCGCTCGCCGAGGTCAATGACTTCAGCTCCGGGTGAGCGCGTTACGTGTTGACCCACTTCCGCGATTCGGTCGCCCCGAACTAGAACCTCGCCAGGTATCACCATGCGACCGCTCTCGATGTCGAGCAAGCGTGCGGAATGCAAGACAAAAACGCGAGGCGATGATGTTTGCGACCATGCCACGCCGATCAAAACCAGCAAGAGGGGGAGTGAGGTCGCGATGCGCTTTGAATAACAGGGACTCATAGCAGGACAAGATAGCAGCGGCGAGCCGTCGTAACAACTTTCGCGGCTCCGGAAGCACCGAAGAACAGCCAGCCATGACATTCCCGGCCGAACCGGGCACCTTAATTTCGATAGGTCTTTCGAATTGGCGCACTCCGCGGCTCCGCGCAGAGCTCCTCCAAGTCGAACTCGGAACCAGGGCTCGACAGCGCTGGAGAACGAGGTCTGAGCGCAAACGGTGGTGACCAAGAGCAACGTTGTGCAGAAACACATGGCCTCCTGGCAGAGCGCAATTTCTTGATTTCCGTATAATGGCGGCGCATCGCAGGAATGAGGAGAGAATGTATCAACCTGAGGCGTATTTCGCCGCCCTGACCTTCATGATTATCAGCATGATCTGTTGGGGATCCTGGGCGAACACAATGAAGCTCACCCCGAGCTACGCGTTTCAACTCTTCTATTGGGATTACGAGATTGGCATCATCCTCGGGAGCCTGCTTTGGGGATTGACGCTCGGCAGTCTGGGCGGCGGGCCGCTTTCCTTCTTCAGCAACATTCATCAGGCGGACTCCCGGCACATCCTCTTTGCGCTTGCTGGTGGCGCCGTATTCAATGTGGCCAACCTCCTTTTGGTGGCCGCGATCGATATCGCGGGGCTCGCAGTGGCGTTTCCTGTGGGTATTGGGCTGGCCCTTGTGGTCGGCGTACTCCTGAATTACATCGTCGCACCAAAAGGCCAGCCAGTACTCATCTTTACTGGCGTGATCCTGGTCATCATCGCCATCATTCTGGATGCCCTCGCGTATCGCAGACGCGAGAAGGAGCGGCAGGCACTCAGCGCCCGTGGGATTTGGATCAGCATCGCCTGTGGGGTCCTGATGGGGAGCTTCTATCCGTTGGTCACAACGGCGATCACGGGCGAGAATTCGCTCGGTCCTTATTCCGTGGCTTTCTTCTTTGCCCTAGGTACAGCGCTTTGTGCGATTCCCTTCAATTACGCACTCATGAGGAAGCCTCTTACCTCAACCCCTCGGGTGACGATGGGCCAATATGTGCAGGCAAAAGCTTCTTGGCATTTATGGGGAATCGTGGGTGGAATCATCTGGTGCACGGGAGCCGTTTTCAATTTTGTTGCCTCCCATGCCCAGATCGTCGGGCCTGCCATCTCGTACGCTATCGGTCAAGGCGCCACCATGGTTTCCGCCGTATGGGGTGTCTTTGTTTGGAAGGAATTCAAGGAAGCGCCCAGTTCGTCGCGAAAGTTGATTCCGGGCATGTTTTTCTTCTTTCTGCTTGGGTTGGGGCTAATCGCGATTGCGCCAATGTTCGGGAGCCGATGAAATGACAAAACCGGTCGTGGTTGTAGGCAGCATCAATCTTGATCTGGTCGCGGGAGCAGACCACATCCCGAAGCCGGGGGAGACCATCATTGGCTCCAGCTTCCAGACATTTCACGGTGGAAAAGGAGCGAATCAGGCGGTTGCCGCTGCCAAGCTCGGATATCCCACCTACATGGTCGGGAATGTAGGACACGACGCGTTTGGCCAGCAGCTACGGGAAGCGCTCACCGATGTCAAGATCAACACCAGCGCGGTCACGACGGTGAACCAATCTTCAGGCGTCGCGCTGATCACCATTGCTGCCGACGGCGAAAACAACATCGTAGTGGTGCCCGGAGCAAACGGGCTGCTCTTGCCCGAGCAGTTGGAAAGATCGGCTTCGGTTCTAAAGCAAGCCGGGTTTCTCCTGGCACAGCTGGAGATCCCACTGGAAACGGTGGAATACCTGGCTGTATTCGCTGAGCAAAACCAGATTCCGATGATGCTCGATCCCGCACCAGCGCGTGATTTGCCCCAGAGCCTGCTTCGCAGAGTGGAATGGCTTACGCCGAACGAGAGTGAAACCGAGATTCTCTTGCGGCGGGCTATTGATGGAAATAACGACTCGGTTGTCAGCGCTGCCGCCGACGAGCTGCTCGCGTTAGGCGCGCGTAACGTATTGTTAAAACTTGGGGCGCGTGGTTGTTTGGTTGCGGAACAGGGTCAAGAGAAGCAATTTATTCCGGCGTTCCTAATCAACGCGGTCGATTCAACCGCTGCCGGAGATGCCTTTAACGCCGCCTTTGCCGTGGCCCTGCTGCGCGGTCAATCTACGCTTGAGAGTGCCCGGTATGCCTGCGCGGTTGCGGGCATTTCTGTTTCGCGATACGGCGCACAACCGTCGATGCCGACTTCCATGGAAGTCGAAGAATTTATCCAAGGTAAGTAAGTGCTTAGGCCCCGCACGGCGCTAGCGTCCAAGCCAATCACCCGCGAAAGAAGCGGTTGCGGCGTCGATTGCTTCGCCGAACGCGTTCAGCACCGCCCTCGGGTGGTTGCGAGTGCGGCATGGTGGCCGCAATTTCGGGGACCAGCAGGCTCTTGACCACTCTCCTCGATTCGGAAAGTTATTCGGCTATTTCTCGTATTTTCGGGCATCGACGTGAGCCCTGCCATCAGGGAAGTTTGACGGTCTGCCCAATTCGCGCGGACTCGCGCGCCGCGGCTAAGATGCGCACTACGGTGACGTTAGCGTCGAGACCCGAAAGTCCTTCAGGCTTGATCTTTCCTGACACGACCGCAATCAAGTAAGAAATCGAATCATCATACGGACTGGGAACGGGCTGGGCCATTTCGGTGTGCTCCTCCCTGTCCGGCTGGCGGCGCACTCGAACCGCGTCGCGACCGACCGTTATGACTTGGCCGGTTTCGCCATAGACTTCCATGTCTTTTCTCGAGAACGGCCAGTTCCAGGATGCCTGAAAAATTGCCTGAGCTTTTGGATAGGTAACGATTACAGTCGCTTCATCGTCCACGCGAGAATAGATTTGCGGCTTCATCTGCTGCAGGACGGCGGTCACCGTGGTGGGAGTCTCACCGTGCATGAGCCACGTCATGAGGTCGGCGCCGTAACAGCCGAAATCGAAAAGCGAGCCCGCGCCGTTGCGGGCAGGATCGGTAAGCCAGTCCAAAAACTCGGGTTGAACTCCAATTTCTTTCGGACCATTGTGGCCATCGTGAATGACAACCTTGCGAATGTCGCCAAGAGCACCCTCCGCTAGCAGCTTAGAGACGGCAATATTGCTCGGATACCATGTGGTTTCATAGTTCACCAGGACCGTTATGTTCGCTGCATCTGCAGCTCGTTTGATGGCGAGCGCGTCATCGAGTGAAACGGCCAATGGTTTTTCCATCATTACTGGAATGTGGTGCCGAGCTGCGATCTCGACTATGCGCCGATGTTCTCTCGTGTCGGAGTATGCGAGCACCGCCTGGGGCTTGAGGATTTCAAGCATCCGGTCGAGATCGGAGTACAGTACGCTCGATTCGAGCTTGAACTGGTCCGCATAGCGCTGAGCAACCCGCTGGTCAGGCTCAGCGATGCCGACGATCTGGATGTCCGGTCGCTTTTGAGCCGCAGAGAGAAAGCCAGCGACGTGGCCGTGTACGAGCCCGGCGATGACGACGCGAAAAGGTTTAGCTTGGGGTTGAGCGCACATGTAGTTGGGAGTCGCAAATGCACTCGCGACCACCGTGAGGGCAGCGAGACGAATGAGCTTGAGCATGGTAATCGGAAAGCCGCCATCATCCTACAGCGAAGTGACGAATCATGGGAATCAGAAGCTGAGCGGCGTCGCAACCCAGCATCCATACCGCGAGAGCTTCACTACGAAGCCGACCGCCAACGACTTTGACCAACCACCTGGCGATTTCAGGCGTCCCGAGGTCTCTGAGAGATTGACTCGCCAATTTCACAGACGTAAGATTCGCCGAGTGATTGGACAAACCATCTCGCACTACCGCGTGGTTGAAGAACTGGGCGCCGGCGCGATGGGAGTAGTATTTAAAGCTGAAGATCTCAAGCTCGGTCGCTTTGTCGCGCTCAAGTTCCTACCTGACCAAGCGTCCAAAGGCCCACTCGAACTCAGTCGTTTTCAGCGCGAAGCCAAGGCTGCTTCTGCCTTGAATCATCCGGGCATCTGCACCATTTACGAAATTGATGAGGTTCAAGGGCAAACCTTCATCGCGATGGAATTGCTGGAGGGCCAGACACTCCGGCAGCAGATCCGTGGCAAACTTCTCGAAATTGAGACCGTACTGGATCTCGGCATCCAAATCGCCGATGCTCTAGACGCCTTTCACTCAAAAGGCATCGTTCACCGTGATATCAAGCCTGCCAATATTTTTGTGACTACGCGCGGTCAGGCCAAGATTTTGGATTTTGGGATCGCGAAGTTTTTTCTCAAGCCTGAACACGCCAGCACGAGCGTCGCGAACCTTGAGTGGGAAGAACATCTCACGAGTGCGGGGATCGCGATGGGAACCGCCGCTTACATGTCTCCAGAGCAGGTTCGGGCACAAGAATTAGACGGGCGCACGGATTTGTTCTCCTTCGGTGTTGTTCTGTTCCAAATGGTCACCGGGAAGTTGCCGTTTCAAGGGATCACATCCGCTCTGATTACGGATGCGATTCTCCACCATGATCCCGTAGCTCCCATTCAACTCAATCCCGATATGCCTGTTGCCCTCCAGGATGTAATCCGCCGAGCCTTGGAGAAGGACAGGAACCTGCGTTATCAGCACGCAGCGGACCTGCGGGCTGAACTCGAACGACTCAAGCGAGATCGAGATAAGGATTGGGGTCGAAGCGTTCAAGAAGGCACCGTCGGGTCAAACGCCAGCCATTCGGTGTCCAATAGCAAAAAAGCCCAAGGTTCCTCTGGACAAAACTCTGCCGTGCGTCCCCATCGAATCTCCAAGGTGATTGACTCGATTGCGGTTTTACCCTTCAAGAACGTATGCGGTGATCCTGAACACGAATACCTGAGTGATGGTATCAGCGAGACCCTCACCAATATTTTGGCGAAGCTACCGAATCTACGCGTGATGGCGCAGAGCACAGTTTCCAGGTTCAAGGTACGGGACATTGATCCTCAAGCCGTTGGTCGCGAGCTTAACGTGCGCACCGTTCTCACCGGAAGAATCATGCAAAGCGGTGGCTCGCTGCGCATTGGGACCGAATTAGTGGATGTTCCTACCGGCTCTCAGCTTTGGGGCGCGCAATACGATCGCAAACCTGGCGACATTTTTGTTGTACAGGATGAAATTTCGAATGAGATATCGGGAAAGCTACGGTTGAAGTTGACCCGAGCAGAAAAAAAGCAACTAACAAAACGGCACACCGAGAACCCGGAAGCCTACCGCGGTTACCTCAGAGGTCGTCACCATTGGAACCAGTGGACCGAACCAAGCTTCTACAAAGCGATAGAGTACTTTCAGCGCGCAATTGAGATCGATGCCGGTTACGCGTTGGCGTATGCGGGTTTAGCGGATTGCTTTGTATTGTTGGGATGGAACAGCTATCTCCCGCCGAAAGAGGCATTCGCAAAGGGCAAGGCTGCGGCCCAGGTGGCCTTGCGACTCGACCCCAATCTTGCCGAGGCTCACACGTCGTTAGCGGCGGTCTTGTGGCTCTACGACTGGCAGTGGGACAACGCTCGGGGCGAATTCGAGCGCAGCCTCGAACTTGGTCCAGCATACCCAACCGCCAGCCATTGGTACGCGGAGTACGCGATGACGATGGGGCGACACGAAGAAGCTATGGTCAGGATGAAGAAGAGTCAGGACCTTGATCCGTTGTCGCTGATCATTAATGTCGCGGCGGGGTGGCAACTTTACTTTAGCCGGAGCTACGGCGAAGCCATCGAACAACTGCGACGAACCGTTGATTTGGACCCCAACTACCCCGTCACCTATTGGATCCTAGGCCTGTTGCTTAGGAAAACGGGTCGCTATGAAATCGCTGTTTCTGAAGGAAGAAAGGGAGTAACCCTATCAGGCGGGAGCCCCCTGATTCGCGCGGCACTCGCTCATACCCTTGCTACCGCTGCCAGGTCTGAAGAAGCACGCCAAATACTCGATGACCTTGCAGAACTAGCTGGGCAAAAATATGTCGCGCCATACTTCCTGGCAGGAATATGTGTTGGCTTGGGAGAAAACGCACGCGCGATTGAGTATCTGGAGAAATGTTACGAAGAGCGTTCCCATTGGCTCATCTACCTTCATCTGGATCCGAGCATGGAAAGTATACGTAACACTCCGGGGGTTCAAAGCATATTGCGGCGGATTGGCTTGCCTGTGATGACGAGTGGCGCCCAGGTGAAAGAAGCACCATGATCCCAGCTGGAATAGATACTGGGCATTCGCCTCTTGAATACAAGGTCGACTCTGGCCCGATGAACGCTTCACCAGCGCAACTGCACAGGTTTATTGGGTACGATCAAGAAACTCGTTGTTCCAAGCCGCCTGAATCGCCTCCAGCTTAGTCTTATCGAAAGTATTAGCATTATCCTGAAACCCTGGTAAGTTCGTCACCCGCCGATGTAACTCCGCTAAGTCGGTTGAGAGCGGATAAAGCTCAGGATGCTTTCTTGAGAGCAGCACTCCGATCTTCTCGACGTCGTCCCACGTCAGTTTATCGCCCATGACATGCTCCTTAGACTTGGGGAAATTATTCTACAGGGTTAGGGCCTCATCCAACGAAATCTCGCCTGCCATTTGAAGGTTAAGATCGACTCTGGCCCGAGGTTTTCGCCCAAGATTTTACAAAGCGCAAAAGCAACACAAAGCACTTCGGCGTATAGTGTTGAGGTTCGTTTTTGGCCTGCAACGCCCGACTGGTGCGGCAACCGCGCTCTTCGGAATAAAGACCAGCTACAGAGGCCCACTAACTCTCTAGGGCCGTATGAGGAGTAAAAGATGAGACGACTTTCCTTTCTTATTTGTGTCACCGGGCTCTTATTCATTTGCGTAGGTCTAGTGGCGCAGACTACTTCCATTAAACCTGTTTCATTCGTCGGCACTACTAAATTCAAACCGGGGAAAGCGTCGAGCGGGCCAGTGAAAGAAATCGTCGAGGGACCGGAAGTCGACGAAACCTTCGACATTCCTGGTATTTCAGGCAACAACAGTCCAGCCCGTTTGCCTTCGAATTTCGTTCCTAGACCGGCGGGCAATCCGATCGGCTCAGGGAGCTTTCGCGGGTTTAATGGTCTCGATCAGCTTTTGCAAGCGATTGCAGCGACTGGTTTCCCGAATGGAAACAACGGCCAGTTGGAGCCTCCGGATCAGGGTTTGGCGGTCGGGAACGGGTTCGTGCTTGAGACCATCAATAATGCCATTGCGATTTTCGATACCCAAGGGAAGTTGTTCGGGTTTGAATCGATGAGTGCATTCTTTGGGCTGCTCCCGACATTCATGGTGCAAAACAACCAAGCCGTGCCGCCGTTCGGTCCATTTCTCTCCGACCCACGGGCATATTACGACTCCGTGAATGGCCATTTTTTAGTAACCGAGTTGGAAATTGCCAAGGACCCGAATACCGGGGACCTTGGCAGCACATCGCAAATCCTGATTGCCGTCAGCCAAACCAATAACCCCTTAGGTGGGTGGGACGTCTTCTCGCTCGACATCAGTAAGGATGGCGATGCGCGTTTCGGCGGGTGCCCGACCGGTTGTTTCGGTGACCAACCGCTCATCGGGGCCGATGCGAACGGATTCTACATAGCGACGAATGCCTTTCTGCTACCTCCCAGTGGGTTCCGGGGTGCTCAGCTCTATGCAATATCGTTGGGGACGCTTGAAGCTGGGGGCGGCGGAACCATCAACGCCGTTCACTTTGGCAACCTCAATGCCGCACCCGGCACTCCGGCCCGATCGATTCAGCCAGCAACAGTTCCCCCGGGGGGCACGTATGAAAACGCTCAAGGTGGAACGGAGTATTTTGTCAGCGCTCTTGATCCGGCTCATACGGTCGATGATCGCGTGTCGGTCTGGGCTATAACGAATACCAGTTCGCTCAGCGGTGTTCCGAACCTTCAACTCAGAAATGTGGTCGTAAACACCGAGGCATACGGGTTCCCGCCCGCCACCGATCAGAAGAGCGGTTCGACTCCCTATGCCGACTTCCTGGCCAGCGGCGGCTTGAAGGTCCATGAGGAACTCGTGGCGGCAAATGACGACCGCATGCAGCAGGTGGTCTTCGCAGCGGGGAATCTGTGGACTGCGGTTCCCACGCGAGCGAGGCCTGGTCAGGGCCCGGTTCGCGCAGGGGCAGCATGGTTTGCACTCGCGCCATCGGTTAGCGGCGGGCTGAGCGCGTCGGTTGTCAACCAGGGTTATGTCTCCATCCAGTCACCCAAGCAAAACGCGGTGTTGTTCCCGGCGGTTGCTGTGAACGCAAGCGGCAAAGGGGCCATTGTGTTCTCGGTTGCTGGCGAAGACTATTATCCCAGTGCCGGATACGCCACCCTGGATGCCGTGAACGGCGCAGGGGCAATCGTCATTACAGATCCAGGGTTCGGCCCGGACGATGGGTTCACCGGGTATTTTCCAATCGGCCGTGTGGGGCGCTGGGGAGACTACTCCGCTGCCGTATCCGACGAGGCCGGCAGCATCTGGATGGCGACCGAAGCAATCAACCCGCCTTTGATTTCGCTGCCTCCCGGAGTATTAGCTGCGAACTGGGGAACGTTCATTGCCACAGTTACGCCGTAGCCTGTCTCAATTCGGCAGGGGCGCGGTTGCGCCTCAGCTCGCAATGCATGCGCTCCGCGGCTTCGGGACAGCCCGCTTCAAGGGGGTTTGTTGGACAGACGACAATTTTCTGACGGTTAGTTTACGGTCCGTTTAGCTTGCGCTTCGCCAAGGGTAGCGAAGAACCGGAAAAATTGCTCGATATGGGCAATTTTCAAGGCTTCATGAACTCGGTCGTTGACACCCACAAGTGACAGTCCGTTCTCGTCTCGCTGGTGCCTGACATAGGTCCCGACCAGCGCACCGATTCCCGCCGAGTCGACATAGGGCACGTCGGTTAGGTCAAGTATGAGGTTGGGGGACTGCTCGGCACGCACTCTAGATTGGAATTCAGCCAGCGTGGTGAGAACGAGCGGTCCGCTGAGACGAAGGATATGCGCTCCGCTCTGGGGATCAGATGCATCTTCGATAACCAGGGACCTGGGTTGCACGGCGGGATACTAGCACAGGTAACCTGCCCGAAGCTAGCTTCTGGAATTTGGGTATACGTCGGCCAAATCGACAAAAATGGGGAAGGGTCAGCCACCGGAGTGGTGGACAGTGCAGACCTCAAACCGGCGACCGCCTGTTTGTAAGGGGTGAAGGGACGATAGATCAACCGCTTGCAGTGATTACCAGGAATTACCGAACAGCTTGCCCAGTCATAGGTGCAGAGGGTATCCCGATTCTCCCGGAAGCTTGCCGTCGACCTTTAAGACCTTCACGCTCGCGTCTTTGGGAAATTCCCGCCAGTTTGGGCATCAAATTTCCTTCCTGTCCTGCACGGCGCTGCATAGTGTCGCCGACTACCTGTTTAACCTTTGACCACAATGAGTACTCAGAATTCAGCCTTGCAATGTCTGGGCGATCCTTTGCCAGCTCCGAGCGGATCGCATTCGCGCCTTCGCGCATGGCGTCAACCATTGATCCTTCTGCCAAGGTTTGGCCTGCATAACCGCCGGCCTTCGCAACTTTCGCATCCCACACCCTTCTCACACGGTTGAGGCTCTCGTAAGAGACATCGGGCCCCAACTGCTCTACGATTCGCTGAAGTTGGCTGGCCTTGTTGACTAGGTCAGGGTCAACTTTCACGCCATTCACAATGCCTTCTTGTTTGTACGTTTCGCGCATCAAGCACGGGCTGGATTGCGAGCTTCTTCGCCTGCGCCTGCTTCTTAATTAACGGCAAGGACGGGTTTTTCCGGCGCCAGCCCCATTTCTAACGATGCGAAGAACGGCTTGCCAAAGCGAACCAAAGCTGGATATGTAAGTTATTATCTACATAATGTAAATTATACTTGACATCATGCCTGTTATTAGATACATTAAGCCCTACCTTGATTGGAGGCTGAAATGTCCTACCGAGAAAAAATCGCCTGGCTATCCCTACTCGCGATGGCTGTCGCCTATGGCCCGTACTTTAAGCTTGTTTCGAGGAGTCCTGGCTCTTGGGAACCATTGCCCCACCTGCATCCGCTTGGCCTGTTTGCCCTGGCATCGATTGTTCGGATGCTCATCCTGGGTGCCGGCCATCTGTATTTCTGGCTCGGCTCCCCCCGCGAAGAGCGCCCCCCACGGGACGAACGGGACCGCGCAATTGAGCACCGCTCGATCGGTGCCGCTTACTATGTGCTTATCGTCGG
>Ga0134127_10000225_pt1 | contig 64500 bp, 130 predicted proteins | sample KB31753_FD_96459 | JGI IMG/M metagenome (GOLD analysis project Ga0134127, IMG submission 96459) | Terrestrial soil microbial communities with excess Nitrogen fertilizer from Kellogg Biological Station, Michigan, USA - KB3-175-3 | ecosystem: Environmental > Terrestrial > Soil > Unclassified ... | reverse complement strand
ATGTCGATCTTCTGCAACGGATTTTTTGGCAAGAACCGACCGACAATCGGAAGTGCCGAGAGCCACGCGATGAATGAGCGACGGTTCACGCTATCTCCTCTTGCGCTGCAAGCAACGTTTTGTCGAAGTCGCTCAACTCGCCTTGCTTTCTCAACGGCACTTGGATCTTGCAATGATTCGTCTGCACATCGTTGCGACAATCGAATCCGAACCCGGTGATTTCCTCCATCACACCGTGCAGCCAAAATCCTTCGGATGGCGTCACGGCTTCGATAATCAGTCGGTCTCGAAAGACTGTGAAAAGCATCTATCTGGCAGCCTCTTCGAGTTCGAGCATCCGCACGCGAGCCGCAGCAGCCACTTTTAGATTACGCTTGGGTGATTCTGGTGGCTTGTCATGGTTCAATGGTGGTTGCTCGTTTAATAGTGCAAGACGAGCTGCAATGTCTTTCGGTGCGTTACGGTACTGGCTCAACGCCGACGGATCCAAATGCGCCGCCACCCGCTTCGTCGTGATGGTTTCATCCGCCAACTTCGCATCGACGGCCTCTTGGCCAGTGAGCCACGTTTCCTCATCCATCAGACCAAGCCAAGTCGCCGCCTTTCGTTTTGAACGGCCGGCATAGATGTCCGCAATCTGGCCATCGATCTTGTCCAGCACTTCTGCCATTGTCAGCATGTCGTTCGTATTGCCGATGGTGAGACCCCAAGCGCGATGCACCATAAACATCCCGGCTTCGCTGATTCTCAGTTCTCCAGGATCGGCAACCTGCGTAATGAAACTTGCCGCGCTGGCCGCCAATCCTTCGACCTCTACAGATATCTTTGCCTCTTGTCGCCGCAGGATGTTGAAGATCGTCATTCCATCGAACACGTCGCCGCCTGGACTGTTCACGCGGATTGTCAACTTGTCGAACGGCTGCAATGCAGCCAAGTCATCAACCAGTTTCTTTGGAGTCATGCCTCCACCTGTCCAGAAATCGAAGCCAATCATTTCATACAAGAGCAACTCGGCTTCGCCATCCTTCTTTTCCATTCGGATTGTGCCGGACTTGGTCGTACTCCGTTTATCCTTGCGGGCCCGGACAATCGCGTCTGCTTGGGATTCGTCCAGTCCGACAGCTGTCAACTCTTCCCGGTATTCATCAAATGCCGTCTTCATCGTTCTGCTCCTAGTTTGTCGCGATTTGTAGTTCGCGGATTGTTTTGTCGCTGTGACTAATCTCGCGGCCGCATGTGTTGCAAACGAAAACCTCCACCTTCAGACACATCGGCTCAGCACCGATAATGCCCCTTGGATGGAGCCACGCCACTCGGTTTAGTACCTGGAATAACTCCGAGCCGCATGGGCATTGCTTGAATTCGTCGGCTGAGATACTGACAACGCCCGGTCCCTGGGGAGTCTGCACTGGGAAATTGTATTTTTTGGCTGTGCTCATAGTTTGATAATGATTGCCGCGATACGTTCGCCCGCGGACCTTTCGAAGTGATCCATTGTTTTTTCCACGTTCACGATCAACTCGGCTGCGACGTAAGGTGCTTCGATGTATGCCGACAGTTCGGGAATCACCGCGGCAAAGAAAGCCTCTTGTGCAGCCGTGCAGATCGTTTCCGTCTCACCGCCGAAGATGCTGGTGTATGCCTTGACCACCGGACGGAGCGCCTGCTCGTATTCGATTCGGTCTCGCTTGGCATTGCTGCTGAGCCATTCGCAGAACTTCCTACGGTCCTTGGCGTGCTCACGGACGTGGTGTCCCATCCGCTTTGCGGACTTCGATACCGTGTCGACGAACAGTTCCCGATGTGCTGCCGTGTTCGGCTTCCTGTCCTTCTTTGGATCGGACTCCTCCGGTGGCTTTTGCGATTCAGCGCTCTTGGTGTTCGGGTTCTGGTAATCTTCGCCACCAGGATCCTTGCGGCGATTCATGTTCAGCTTGCGCCGCCATTCGTTGGCGTTGATGATTTCGTTCTGGCGCATGATCGCCAAGCCTTCGTTGAGAGTCTTCCAGTCGGCTTGCAGGAACTTGCTGACGTTGTGCTCGAAGTAGTGAGTGTCGTCCAATAGCTGCCGTTCGGTCAGCAACTTCATATTGCATTCGGCTTCGATCGTCGCGAGCCAGTGATGCAAGCAACCCCACAGGTACGAAAGGTTATCCTGTTCGAAGCTGTTGTAGCTCACCGAGTCGATGACACCGAGCTTCGACGGCGGGACATTGAAATAACTGGCAACCTCTCGCTTCTGCATGTCCCGTAGATCGCTGACTTGTCCCTGCTCGGGAGTAACCTGGCCAGCGTGGAACTTCGCCGACTCGCGAAGAATCACTGTCTTGAATGGGTTGTCGCCTTCCTCGTAACTCTTGCGGAAACCATCCTCAACCGTATCGCGAGCCTTCTTTTCCATCCCGGCTGGCAATTCCAGGGTGCCACCCATGCGGGCGCCGTTCTTGAAGAACTTGCTAATGAAGTTCTGAGCCGCCAGTGCCAACCCCCAGGCGTCCCGCGCCGATTTCACGAGGTCTGCGCCTTTTGTCCCGTCCAATGAGATGCCGCGAATGTGCAGTACCTGACTTGGCAGCAGCGTCTTTAGTTGTCCGGCAACCTCAGTCACGTAAACCAGCTCAAAGCGATAGCCGAGCGGACTGGATTCGTCGTCGACTTCGATCCACTCGGGAGCGGTTCGATCCGGCAGCAGATTGTAAAGTTCCGCTTTGCCATTGACCCATGAAATGTAGGCGTAGCCGTTCCCCCACAAGAGAGCATGCACCATCAAATCGCGCCAGCCAAGAAACGCCGCCTTGAGCTTGTTCCAGCGAATCGACGTTGCCACGTAGGCGCGGTGCTTGTCGTCAATCTCGCGGTCGTCGTCCGGCATTCGCTTGTACGGATACCTCGGAAGCTTCGCTACGTCGCCGCTGATGAGGCTGATGGCTTGCCAGACGGGAGCAAGGGACAGCGAGCCTTCGTGCGTCACCGTCACACCAGACGCCGACTTCATGCCACCGCCGAGATATTCGTAGGCAGCCGGATCGTTCAGGCTGTACGCAGGATTCTCCAGCGAGGCATTGACGAATCGCGGTGTCGTGAATCCTTCAAACAGTGATGCGATAGCCTCGGTAATCATTTAGCCTGAACCTGCTTCCTGCGCATGACGCCAAGGAACACTAGCAGAGCACCGGCACCAATCCACGCTGCCGATGGGTGCAACAAGTATAGACCGTAGGTCACGAGTCCAGCGCCACCAAAACCAAGGATATCGGGGATGAGCTTCATGCCATCTCCAGCGGATGCGATTCGTAATAGGACTCTTGCGGAACGTTCTTTGTAGCTCGACCGACAGCCATTACCGCCGCAACAATACCATCGACCTTCCATCGAGACTTCTTTTTATGCGGTTTGATATTGCCGTTCGCGTCTTCTGGAGCAATGACGTGCCGCGATTGCCACGTCGCTACCGGATTGTTTCCGTGTCGAATTTTCCGCTCTTGCAACATCGTCTCAAACCGCTTGGACGGTTCATTCATCAATGCAATGCCCTGGGAGTGCATGAGTACCGGAATGCCATCGGCTTCAAACAATTCATTTTCACAAAGCTCCGTTGCGTTCCAATTGTCGAAAGCAATCTCTTGGATCGAATATTGATTCGCAACGCATTCCTTGAACGTATCCGGCCTTCTTGAACCGTCTGGATTGAACATGGCGCCGCTGATCGCCCGGCGCACATAGGCATAGTCGACCTTTTCGCCGTCTGTCGCCTCTACCCATCCATCTTCTACCCACATCCGCAACGGCACTCGCCACTCGTCCTCGTGCTTTTTCAGACGGGCCTTCGGTGTCCAAAACTTCCAAAGCAAATCCAGCCCGTCATCGTCGTTCCAAAATGCAAGACACAGGGCTGTCAGGTCGCGGTGCGTGGATAAATCAAGCCCGCACCAGCACGGTTCTCCGATGTGCGACGGAATCTTGTCACCACATAAATCCCATGAATCTGGGTCAAGCCAAGTTTCTTCCGATTCCATAATCCAGCGGTTACAGATGTACCGGATGAACTTCCGCTTCTTCCTGGGAGTCTGCTTCGCTTCGAGTAACTTGGCGTGCAATTTCTCGATGCTGCCGATGACTCGCGGTGTCGCTGGAAGATCTCCGCCTTGCCGCGGTCTCAGGTCGTCTACTTCACCACGGAGGCTTGGGTTTGCCTCAAGCCACGATTTTGGATCATCCCATGCTTGCGGGTCAGATGCCTCCGCGATGTACGCAAATACCGACTGCACGTAGTACGGATCGTTTGGATTGAGCAATGCCTTGGCGGCCTCGTACTCTTCAAAGCCAACCGTCTGTTCGTCGTCGCCGGCTGTGGTAATGAACAGCAGTAACGGCTGACTGCGAACAATGTCACCGTACATGAGTGAATCAATAAACTGCCGATCACGGACAACGTGCGCCTCGTCCACAATTAGCAAGTGAGGGTTCTTCCCTTCGGTACTGTCGGCGTCACTGCTGATTGCTTCGTACCACGAACCGCTCGCATCGTGGCGAATAATCTTTTTGGTCTCTTGTTCGCGGCAAATCTTCTTTAGATATGGAGAAAGTCGAACGGCGCGAAGTGTCTTGACGAAAATCAATGATGCCTGATCGCGGTCGACTGCTGCTGAGTAGGCTTCTGCCTCTTCTTCACCATCGGCAAGGATCATGTACAGAGGTAGTCCAGCGAGTACGGTTGATTTCGCGCTCTTCTTAGCCGTGGTGATAAATCCCTTATCGTACCGCCGACGGCCATCACGCTGCTTCCAGCCAAACAGTTGCGCAATGATGTCCCGATACCACCAGTCGAGGAGGTGGAAAGGCTGAACTCTGCTCGACTGATTCTCGTCGTCTTCATCTACACGTTGTCGTTTTGGGAGAAACAAACATTTCTTAAAGAAGTTTCGCACTCTCTCAGCAGCTTGAAAGTCTGGATAGCAGCCATCCAGCAGAGCACGCTCATCGTTCGGGTGTTCGATTGGCCACGGCCACCCGTTGCGTTTCACGTCAATCTTCAATTGCTCAAGACTCTTAGCCGACAATGCCAAATTCTCCTAACGGATTCTTTGTGTCTGGTCGTACTGTATTTTTCCCTGCGCGAATTCTCCCGAGAGGGTCTAGTGCCAACCGCTCGAGCGCTGTCTTCCATTGCGTGAAATACTGGGTGACTGCGATTCTGGCGTCTTTGTCGATCGGTCGTGTGTTCGCCAACTCAAACGCCTGACGGTATAGCCCCCACGATTCTGCGCATGCCTGTGCCAGTGCCGTGTCTGCTCTCCGCAGGTGCTTCGCCTTGACGATGTACCGGTCCCAAAACTTGCGAGCCTCGGACGACATGCCGCTCGGCTTCACCGGAACATCTTTCGGGTCCAGCGAATCCACCGGCGTTTCCGGCTTTCGGCCGCTTCTGTTGTTACCTGACATCGAAACTACCCATTTTCACTGAAAATGCTCTCGCGCCAGAGCGACGGTCGCCCGGCGCGTTCGGCGCCACAATCTACACTCCCCCGGTGGTAATTCCGTTTCGTGCCTTCATCGCGTCCCTGATCGCATCAATCCATTTGTCGTATCCCACTCGATTCCTCTCGTACATCGCGTCTAGCTCGTTGTTGTGCGTTGCACATACGCTCAGGACGTTGTTTCTATCGAGCCTCTTGTCAGGCGCATCCTTGATCTTCTGAATGTGGTGCCTGTGCTGTGTCGCTGTGTATCTCCCTAGCATGAGGCATACGACGCACAATGGCTGCTCATGTGCTATCCGCTTACTGAGCCGCTTCCAGTCGCTGCCGTAACCTCGTTGCTTAGTAGTTCTGTGGTGTGGGGTATGCGGCCCTGCACCGCACCTGTCGCATGTCCCATTGATCCTCTTACCTCCACAGCGACACGCTGTGGGTAATGCGTTTGGCATGTATCACTTACCAGTTGTGCGATTAACCCTTGGCAATGCAGCAAGTGCAGCGTCTAAATCAAATCGGACCTGTCTTGGATCAGCGCCAAGCTCCTTTGCACACTTGAGCGTCGTCCAGCACTTAATGAGCACGCATTCCAGTAGCCAGCGGTGATAGACTTCTTCGCTCGTCATTCCTTATTGCCTGTACTGAGCTACCACGTCAAACGACCGGAAGTCCTTTACGTCGCTACCTGCGTCGGCACTGATTTCGATCCAGTACGTTGCTCCGTTCTGCAGTACCACTCCCTCGTCGATTGTGCCTCGATACTGGCCATCACTGGCCGCTACATAGCTCATGGTGATCGCTGTTGCGTCAGTTACGGAGATACGTACCTCGGTATTGGTAGTCGTCGCGCTCGGCGCGGCGGTGAGGATGACGTGTCCTGTGTCCGTGTAGGTGGCAATCGTGGTTCGCAAGTCTCCACCATTGGCTGCTGCACCCAGTACCACGACTGAGCGTGCTGCGTCACCCGAGACGAACGGCTCACCAGCGGAGACGATCGTCGTGCTCAGTGCGGTAGTCACGGCATCCTTGCAGAGTAGGCGGTAGAGCGTGAACGTGACGGTAGCCGAGTTTGCGAACGCATCGGTTCGGCTGTTCTTGAGTTCGTCAAGAATCACGTCGTTGTCGATCCCGATGTAGATAATGCCACTCATTAGTTCGATTCTTCGCGTACAAGTGTCAACACCACATCTGAGTCGGTGATGCTTTCCACGGTGCCAATGTGAGGCAATTCATTAAGCAACATGGACACTTTGTCTCCGAGTAAGAATGATCGGTGCGGACCTTCGCCAGTCAGATGCACAATAATCTTCTTCTTCGGATCGTGAGCCTCTGGCACTTCGCCAGTCAACACGCATGGTCTACTTGTCAGCATTCCACAATCTCCACGTCACCCGTCAGCAATGGCGTTACCGTCGTCTCTCCAATCAGGTACGGACTGACGCTACTCGTCCCCATGAGCAATGGCTCCACGCTCACCGAGCCGCATAGCAACGCACCAGACAATGGTCCGGCTAACACACTCCCTCCCCACACCCACGCCTTCGCACCACCATGCAAGTAATGCGTTCCTCCGTACATTTCTCCACTGATGGCATCGATAATCATGGCGTTGGCCTGAAAGTTATCAGCCGCGGATCGGCCCCCGTTCCTGTGAACTTGAATGTCACGACATCACCGTTTAGGTCAGCCGCGCTGAGGTCAATCTTGTACAGACCTGCTGATACCTCTGCCGCGGCGTTCGTGCATGGCGCAAACGCTCCGCCATCAATCGACCTTTCCGCCGTGATCGTCAAACCAGTCTTACCGGTTAAGTGATCCGACGACGATGCCATGAAGAACTCTAAATTGGCAAGTGCCGTGTTCTTCGTAATGCCGGAATTTATTTTCACAGTTGTGTTAGATAGATCCGCCGCGCCACCGGGAAGAATCGAATACGTATCTCCATTGGCGGGATTAGAGGTCCAGGGAATGTCTACGGTGAATGTCGTGGATGCAACAGCGGTGATTCTTCGAGATTGATATACTCCCGTGCCACTGCGAATAACAAGCCTATTACCGACGAGATTTACTCCTGAATTCGGCATGGATAAACCAACGTCCACCGTTGTGGCGGTTGACGAATCGACAGTACCGACCGCTAAATAAAGGCCAGCCACTAGGATCGCATCCGTTACCTCACTCTCAATCTCTGCGTCCCAGGCAGCATTCCACGGGATGCTCGATAAGGACAATCCACCATCGGCTACAGTAACATCGAGGGTATCGGTTCCACCAACTAGCGAATTGTACACTTGAGCCGGAAGGACATTCAGATCACGCGGCGGAGCAATGTATGTCGTCTTATCCAACACGATGGTTGCGAATCCCACGGCCGAAATGTCTGCGGCTGTCAGAAAGAGTTCATACTTTCCGAGACTCGTTAGCGTCAACGTAGCCGAACCATTGAGCGCAGCAGGAGTCCCATTGTTCTTGCAGATCTTCACGTCAGCCACGACGGCGCTGTCGTAAGTCGCCCCGTCCGCGTCCAGTACGGGACCGAACTCAATTGTTATCGCAGTTGATAGTTTTGCTAGGATCATTCTGCACAAGCCATCATGAATCGCCGTCGCCGATTTCCAGTCGCCGAGTGCCCGCCATCTTCAATCCAATTCAGCATCTTTGGGTGCCCATGGACTGAATCGTTGTACCACCATAGGTGCTCTCGACTCGTCCACGGACGGCTGGCGATAACGATGTCGTCCATATATCCGCTCATAAAAGATGAGCCGGTATGATACGCGCCTATCGTCAGATCCACTGTGTCGGTCGAAATGCTCCCCGTGTGAGATGCTTGTCTGTCGAGCTTTCCGTTCATGTACGTTCGGCGGTTATTCGTTCCGCCATTCGCATCATATGAGGCACCAAGTAGCGACCACTTTCCAATAGTTGCTCCAGCAGTAAACGAGAACTGAGACGTGCTAACTCCAGACAGGTAGAATTGAGGAACCAGTGATAACGGGTCAAAGAATAAAACGTATTTGTCGACACCTTTACTCACGAGTCGGTGTTGCTCCGAGCCACCCGGAACACTTGCCGGGTTTACCCAGCACAGCAGCGTGATGGCACTTGTAATCGACAACGTGCTGTTGTGGGACACGCGAATATAGTCGTTGACCTCATCAAAATAGAACGAGCCATAACCACCCCTTCGGCCAGCCGGTGACCTGTGGGACATGCCGCCGTTCAATGTTCCGTGATTTCGCCGCATCAAATCCCTAAAACGATTGCCGCCACTGCCGAATGAAGTCCACCACGACACAATCCCGAGCCGATTAGCAATGCGCATGTTGACCGGCTGGCGGACATCAAGGATCTGTCCGCCTTTCTCGCATCGTGATTTGCAAACAACGATCATGAGGCTTGCTGCTGGAGCGGCCGGGGTGTGAGGTAGAGCTTGACGGATGCGGTCGAGTTCTTGAGTGCCGACCCTCCACGATTCCATGCGACAAATCCGACGTGTCGCTGAGGAATGAACAAGTAGCCCTCGGTCGCAGCGGGGATATTCGCAGCAGCCTCGTCGCAAACGATCTCATCGATAAAATCCAGGTTTAAGAGCTTGTCGATGGCCGAAACTGCTGCATCGGTTAGCCCGTCGTCATTGTCGGGAGTCGTCCCGTCGCTGGTTTTGATGTGAATGTCCAGCGTGTTCGGAATTGCCGGGGTTGCCTGCCATCCATCCGACTTGATCCGGTAATGGAATCGGTCGCTGCGAGCGGTTGTGCCCGCGCCAAGATCCTTGAGAGATGATTGACGGCCGGCACCGTTGGCCAGTGCGGCGCAACCCCACGCGATATCGTCGCCAACCTCCCCGCCGAAGATGATGGTCGTCTCGTCGATCGCGTATTGCTTACTGGTTCCCATGCAATCCTCGCTCGCTATTCCGTCCGCCAAGGCGTTGGCTGTGATGGTGACTTTCGAGATCAGTTCTGGTGTCCATTGATCAATTCCAACTCCGCACTGAACCATCAATTGCAGAACAAATTCTTTTCGAGCATCTGAGACGTACATTGGTCATTGCCCCAGTTCGGCTATCTTCGCGTCAACCGCCGCCTCCCTGTCGTCCTCGGGAATGGAGTACAGCGACTCACGGAAATCGGCGAACAATTGCCCGGTGAGTTTTCCGCCGTCGCGCATGCTGCGAATCTTCTCGCCGACGCGGTTGATAAGAACCGCCTTATCGGCAATCGCTTGTTCGCGCTCCTCGGAACTTTTCGTTTCGTCGCCGATGAGGGCGTTGAGTTCGCTGGGTTTCATGTGGCGTTCCGTGCGTTGGCAATGTCAGATGCTGTAACGTCATCTCCCTTCGACAGCGTGCCGGCTTTGTAGAGTTGCACAATTCGGCTGGCAGACTCCGTCAGCAGGGCCGTGAGACTTGCGCGAGACTCCGTTGCTGGCCCGAACAACTGCAACAGTCCTTCACGGACTTCTCCGCCAGCTTTGGGATTAATCGAACCACCGGCGGTAATCATTCCGAGCCACTGACGATCAGATGCCGACAATGCCGCAAACTCGTCACGGTCGATTGCCTTGTTTATTTCACTCGCCGGAATTGTCTCGCGGTCGATCTGGCAGACAGTGCGCACGAGGTTCAGCGCCACCGCATTGACTGCGTCATCCGCTTCCAAAACGGTTAGACCAAGGTCCAACGGATCGTTTGCTAGTTCCGCTTTGATGGCTAATTTGTCGGCTAGCAGGTCGTACATGGTTCTACCCCTTTATTTGAGAGAGTTGGCAATATCGGACGTATCGGGCTTCGGTAGCCCAAGTTCTTCCCAGCGTCTTCCTTTCCGCTTCTTCAGTTTGTTGAGGTTCTTCGCCGTTTCACTTGTCGAACCGAAAACGAAATCGATTGCCTTGCGAAACACCTTGGCGGCCGGGTTGATGTCGCCCAGGCGTAGCAGGTCGGTCAGCACAACCCGTTTGGCTGCGTTGCCGACGGTGCCATCGGATACGGCCAAATACTCCACTGGGTCGAGTTGCTCAAAGAGTCGACCAGTTTTCAACTCCTGGTCGTTATCAACATCGCGTTCGGTGGTGAGTAGCAGCTTTTCGATCTCCGCGTGTGTCTTGCCCAAGTAGCCCATCGGCGGGATGCCTGGATCGGTGGTGAACTCGATTTTCCACTTGGCTAGGTCCGCTGCGCTCATATCCGACATGACAAATCACCTATCTCTTTTCGTTTGTTCCTAAGTCAGCACCTTCTGCAAACGTCGATTCCAGTCCTAAAGTCTCGCTAATCCGTGTGCCGATCTACCATGAATGAACGAAAAGCCATCGCGCTGGCAACCGATATTCGGTCCCAAGGGTCCGAGTCTTCGGCAGTTCTTCTTTGCCGGCGTTGCGTTCGGATTCGGTCTCATGCTCATGGTGTTCATTGGTGCCGGCCTCGCCGCATTGATTCGCTGGTTAGCTCTCTAAGCATTGCTGCCATACTTGCCAGAGGTAGGCGTAGAACGCTTCCTCGTATTCCGACTGCAGCAAGGCGTCGTGTGCGTCGATTGCCGATTGTGCGGCAACTTCAAGTTGAGCTTCCTGAGCTGCCTCTTCGGCGTCACACGTCGAATGTGAGCGACTCTTGCGAGGTGGCTTGCTTCCATACTTCCTGAGCAGTTCCTTCCTTTTCCTCTCGATGCGTGCGTTCCGAGTTGTAGACGCGGCATCTAGTTGTGCCTGGAGTTTGTCCAACCGCTTTTTACTTTGTGCTAATGTCGCCATTCTGTTCCCTTTCAAGTCGTTGTGCGGCGTAATGCGATGCGATGCGTTCCATCAGGATTTGCTTCTGCTCGGACAATCGCGGTTCAATTGGTTGTGGTGAGTGCGGCAGCGTCATCCAAGCCAACAGCAGCAGCGTGGCCTTACCGGTCCAGTGAGCGTGCCGCCACGGTCCAGTACCGGATAACGAGTAGCTCAGCAACACGCAGACGACAGCGAGGTACGAGATTCCGATTTGTGCTGCGTAGGAACTCACGGTTTATGCAACGCCTCTAAAAATCGTTCGATCAAATACCATGTAAACGCGCCGGTTCCTGTAAACGCACAGGCCAGCCCGGAAAAAAACAACTTCTGGTTTTCCAGCGCCCAAACTCTCCCACCGTGGGAAAAGTGCTTTTCCAGCTCACACACCCTTGCCTCCAACCTTCCAATGTGATCGTCCTGCTCTTCGTCGATCGATGGCGGCCGATGTGTCCTGAATTTATTTTGCGGATTTTCCACGTTCTCGGGATTTTCCATTTCCGGTCGCCCTAGCCTTTTCTCGATTACTAGGTAGGGCCGCTTTACCCGGCTCGTTCAATTGCCCTGGTGCTGCAAACACTGGGGCTTTTTTGTTATCTCAAAGACCAATCCCGCCCAGTCATCCCTGACCAGGCGAGCGTGGCCAAGTCCTCTACTGCTTCACCAATTGGTCCACGCCGTAGGAATGTGTTCCCTCGACGCCGGCGAACGTAACGCCGATTGTGTCGCCGTCCACGGACACGGACGTGATGGTTCCGAGCGCACCCTTATGCGATGCCTCCAGTTCCTCGCCATCCTTGACCTTCACTTTGTCCTTGGGTTTCAAAGCCATAAAACACCTCATCTCAGGCGGCGGTGGCTACACACCGTCGCAACTTGGGAGAAGTCCATGTAGCTGGACCTGACCGCACACGCTCTCCCGGTACGTGTGTTTATGTTTTCAACAGAACCATCAGCACCCCAACCGCTGGGCCAAGTACGCTCAATAGCACGCCGACTATAAGAACCCACGTTTGGCTCTTGCCACCCGATTCGCTGCGTGACTCACGTAGGCTACTGATCTCTTTTTTCACTTCACTCTTGAATTCATCCAGCTTGCCTTCGATACCACCGAATCGGACATTCGCTTCGCTACGCGGTATCAGGTTCGCCGCTTGGTCACTCAGTGTCGAGCGAAATTCGTTGACTGCTTCGAATCGTTTTTCCGTCGCAGTCTCGGCTTTGCTCACTGCCTCTTTCGATGCCGACAAAGCCAGCGATGTTTTTTCCTCGATTGCCTTGAATTGTGATTGGTATAGACGATCTCGTTCGTTGATGATTTCTCGCAGGTGCGTGGTATCCGCTTGCCACGTTCTCAGCTCGTGGTTCGTCGGCGAATCACATTTGGATGACTTGTCGGTCATATGCGACCCATCAACAGGGATCAGGATCCTGCCATCATGGACTGAATCAGGAACACTGCTGCAATGCACACGAAAGCGACAACCAGCACCCATAAAACTTGAATAAACCACTCGGGAGGGGTGATCCCGAACTTACGTAGTGCGATCATCACAATCGCGACGATGGCCGCGAAGCCAATGATGCACACCGCAAGTTCCACAAATGACAAGCCCCAAACTAAAGCGAACATCTCACACCTCCCTTTCTAGTTTCCGCCAACGTCGTCAATGTCATCCCCGTCGTACCGCGCCTTATCCAGCCAAGCTCCGTTAAACAGTCCGATGCAATAGCCGAGCACAATGCCAAGTACGAACGCGGCGATGATCCATACGGCGTTCATCTGATCCTGTTCCTATCGCATTCGGATACCTTCTGACGATTGAATACCTCAGGGTCGTAGAGTAGGTGAGTCCGTTTGCACATCTTCGATCTCACTTCCCTCTGAGTCCCGTTGTCATTCCATCGAACCACAAAGCCATCCTTAGTCCGATACGGCTCGCTGCACTTTGCAATCAGCCGCCAGTCCCGAACGACGTAATCGTTTTTCTTATAGTCCCAATTCCACCAGATAACTTGTGTCAAAACCTCTTTGCCAGTTTCTGGTGAGTAAACAGTATTGAGTTCAACTAGGTCCGCGCTGTAGCGGTGCGTTCCAAATGTCGCACCCAGCAGGACCAGTACAAAAATCATCTATGGTTATCCAACCGCATCCAGTTCTGGCACATGATGCGTTTCGTAGTCGGTGATTCGCGATAAATAATCGTCGCGTTCTCGTTGATCCATGATTCCATATTCGCGCAGTTCGCGAACCCATTGACGCATCTCGGTAGCCGCCGCCGTATTGGAATTCTCTGGAAACGATTCTGTTCCGCAAATCTGTCTCTGTGCCATCTTCATGGCTTCTGTGACGATCACCTCTGCGAGCCGAGTAGCCAAGTCGGTCATCGTGTTAGCCAACTTGCTGGACTCAATAACAGTGTTTCCGGATAGCGATGCGGCCAATTGTCTTGTTTCCTCGTCGTAGCTAGCCATCAAAAATGCTCCTGGTTAGTACCTCGGTCTCGCTCGCCCCTGATCGTCCTGCGACATTTCCTTCGCGGCGTTAATGACGAACTCGCCGAACTCCAGAATCGCTTGTGCCGTATCGACTCGCCGGTTATCGCGGACGAATTGCATCTGTTCTTCACCGGACGTGTCTACAAGCCGCTTCTCTTCGTGGTCTTTGTCCTTGGACATGGATAATTCCTTTGTGTGAGAATGCCCCACCGCTGCAGTCGGTGAAGCACCCAGGAGAAACCCGGGGTCTCTCCAAAAACCTACTTCGTAAACGGTACGCTTTTCTCAAATGACGTCAGCCGCTTGCCGACAGTGTAATAGTTTGGGCTTTGCCACTCAGGCATCTTCGCTGCGATCTCGTTGCGGAACTGCCGATGCCCTGCCTTGAATTTGCCGTTGTCCCAGACCTTGCGAAGTTTCTCCGTGAACAGTCCATTGCGGTCGCCATCATCCGATAGCTGATTGTCTTGACAGCCGCTAATCAGGATCACAGACGCCTTGACCGTGACCTTGGCGGCTGCTTTCGTGTCTGCCTGGATCTTGTCGTACTGCTTCTTATGTGCCCGATAGACACGCTCTGCCACGTCTGGTGGCATCAGTCGGAATCGTCCCTTGCGCTTCGGCATGACGCGCGTGACCGTCCCTGAATGGCATGAATCGGACAGCACGAGGATACGCACACCTGACGAGAACTTGGCAAGCATTGCATAAAGTTCGTCGTCGATTACCTCGCGGTCGTACAGGCACCACGTCTCGTCCTTGCTGTCGGAGTCGTCACCATTGCGGTCGGGAACTTGGCCACCGTGTCCGCTGTACGTGAGCACGAACAAGTCGCCGGCGATCAGCGAAAAGGCTGCATCTGAAATCGACAACTTCACCGATAACGAATCCGCATTGCGAGTCAGCAATACGGTAGATTTCGCAAACTTCTTTTTCTTGCAGATCGATTCCATATCCTTCGCGTCGGCTTCGCATGCGACAAGCTGACCGTCCCAACCCTCGTATTGGTCGGGGTCGAGGGCGTTCAGACCAAGATGGAGGGAGATGGCTTTGCTCACTTCTTCGCCTTCACTTTCGTCGCGAACTTCTCTTCGACCATGATCTCGCTGATATCTTTTCCGTCGACATTGAGACGAGCTAAAACTCTGCCGAAGGTGAACGAATCACCAAGGTCGTCGCCAATCGGGATCGTCAGCGTTCCGTTCTTACCGCTCGCCAGTTCGGTGAGACGCGCTTTCGACTTCAATCCTTCAGGCTTTTCCTTGCCTGTGACTTCCGGTGCCCAGCAATCAATGAGCCTCACATTGAGTCGAACTGTTATTTCAGCCGTCACCGTGTCGCCATCGTGAACCGAAACGATTCTGGCCGGCATCACAAACTGCGGTGTCGGAGCATCTGCAAACGCAACACGCCAGAGCGCTACGCATGCCAACAACAGGAATGGGACGTATCTTGGTCTCATGGCTTGGGTGGATCCTCCTTGAACGCTTCCTTCACCTCGCCAGTGCCCGGTTCAATCATCTTGACTTCGGTATGTTTTGGTGCCGTCTGCTCCCATCGATACGCTGAAAGACCGAAGTACGAGACCGCCAGATAAATGAAATATCGCTTCCAAAACTTAACGCCGCTGATTTCCATCGCCTCATAAAAAATCGCATCGCCAACGACCTTGGAAAATCCACTGGCCTTGCGGTAGAGGAAATCGTGAAGGACGGCCGGCTTCCTGTACTCGCCCCAAGGTGGCAGCAGATTCAAGATGTTCAACAACACGCCGATTAAAACGAGCGCCCCCAGCAGCACCCAGAGGATCGAGAAAAGCCAAGTCGGTGGCATGATAGAAAACAACTTCAGTGCAATCAGAATCACACCAGTAATTGCCGCAACACCAAGCAAGTAGAACACCAGCTTCACGAAGGACAATCCACGCGGGATGCTCGCGAAGTCCGTTTCAAATCCAGATGGGACTCGAATGAAGTAGCCGCTTCCCTCTGCACCGATTTCATATTCGAACGAGTCGAGCACGAGCCAGATCGCACGGCCGTCTCGTTCAACGCCCGTGTCTTCGATTCTCAGCGGTGAGGTAAAGCGACTCATTTGGTGGCTGTTTTCACTGGCGGACCAGGAGGCATTGTGGAAATCCCGAACGCTGGACCATGCTCAATCGGATTCACGACGGTTGTTGTGCTGGGTCGGTTCCACAGATACGTGGCACCGCCTCCAAGACCAAGACCAGATGCGAGGATGCCAGCGGCAATTGCGCCCTTGGCTAGATTGCTAAGACCTGGAGTCGCTGGTGCGGTCGCTGTAGGTTCGGCGCGTGTCGGTGCGACTGGAGCCGTTGCAACTGGCTGACCGTTTGGTTTGTCCGAGTAATGGTTGTGGATGACTGGCGAGCGGATTAACACTTGTTGGCTCATATCTTCCGCCTCTGGTTCTTTCTCCTCGCCTTCCATCCCCAACTTTTTCATTCTCGATTCGTGAAACCGATGGTTTCGTTCTTCATATCTCCTAGTGCTTCGTTCCGACGCACTACATGCCGCAGAATGCCTCAGTCCACCAAGAGCCGCCAAGCCTAACTCCAGGTCCAAAACTTCGTCATTATTCTGGTTTAGGTCCGCTACTTCCTCCGTCGCTTCTGCGGTCGTCGAATCGTTTGTTGAGTTCAGCGATACGCTCATCGACGATCTCCTTGATTCCAGCCATCACAACGGACGGATCGGGAAGCCCGACCATCAGCCTGCGAAGCCGATTGGCACGGGCTACGTATTCCGATCCTCTGACTAAAACGTCACCGCTGCCCATTAGACTGGCACTAATTTGAATCCGGCCGGGACGCCAGTCCCGCCAGGGCCGGGAAGTTGTTGAGGTTGCGCCTGAGCCGAACGCTGCGCCAAAATGCCCCCAGCCAGGAACAATTGGTTCGTCGCCGCCGCCTGCATCGACCAGCGGTTTACTTCCGCGAGGTCGCGATCACCGGATGCAGCCAATTGCCGCGTGTTGAGCCAATCTTCATGCGCTCGGGTGTACGCTTGGTCTAAAACTTTGTCGATGGTTGCATCGACTGCGCCTGCTACTGTGGCCATTTCTTCTTCTCCTGGTTTCGGAACTTCTGCTGTGCCATCACCCGACGGCACTTCTACTGGAACTTCGGCCATGCCGTCGTTGTCCGTCGGCATGCTATGCACCCTTCAATTTTGTAATCACCAGCGGCTTTAACTTGATCCCCCAAGGAATCGGAAATGTGTCTGTTCCAAGGTATTTGCCGGCGGCGTCGTAGGTCTCGACGGTTAATGGGTTGAATTTCATGACCATTACGTTTCTGGCTGGGTCATAGACAAACGGCACTTCCTCGACGACCTTGCCCGCGTTGTCGACGAACTGGACCGAGAACGCTGGCATCTTTGCGATTACTTCGTCGCGTACTTTGTCGTAATCAACAACCCCGTCTTTGCCGTTCTGTCCATCCTTTCCATTGGTTCCGTTCGTGCCATCGGTTCCGTTCTTCCCGTCTTGTCCCTTGAATCTTCCGTCAGCCGCCATCTTCTCGATAATCAGTACCGCTAACTTCTCGTAATCGATCTCAGTTGGTTTCGCCGGTGGTTGAGTTGGTTGTGGTTGGACTGGCGGTGCTTGAATTGGCTTACGTGGCGGAGCGCTCCATCCGCCGTTACCCGCCAACTGGCGAGGTGGAGTGTTTGGTCACGAATCCGGCTTTTGGGTTTGAATCGAACCAGATTGCGTCGAGTCGCACACCGGACGAACCCACACCGTAGATCCGTCTGCATTCTGTCGCTGGGTAAACCCTGCCGACTTCAATTGCTCTGGGCTCTGACGACTCGCCTCTCGCGGTTGGACAGTGACAATGCCGTCGGAGTTCATGTTGCTCCAGTAGGTCTCTCCTGTCTGAGGATGCACCCTTGGATTCCAACCATGAGCAAGCATGTCCTGATCGTATTGGGTGGTTCCTGGCTCGTAGGTTGATGTCCAGAATGACTCTGTTGATCGCTGCGTCCGTGCCGGTTCAATGGGCACAAGGTTCTGAGCGTTTGCAGCCGAGCACAAGAGCGATACAAGAATCGCAATAATTTTTCCTGGCCTCATTGGGATTCTCCTAAGGTTCTATTTCGCCGTAAATTTCTGGAGTATGTTTCGCTGGGTCGTACCACGCGACAAGGCCAGCGGCTTCCAATTCTGGGATCAATTCGCCTCGCTCATTGACCGGGCGGAATTTTCTGTTGAAGTGGTCGCCAACCCCGAAGTCGTACCAATCGCGGTCCTCGAAAGCTGACGCGGAACGCAACGTGTCGCGGTGGCAGTCCATGCAATCCTTGATGAAGTACGCCTTGTAATTGCGCGGGACGTAGTTGTCGTCATCCAGTGCGGTTGGCGTGATGTATTGCGTTCCATCGAGCACTGGGATGAACTTGGCAGCGAGTAGCGTGTCACATGCGCCAGTGACTCGCGGCAAGACGTGTTCGGTGGCTGTCGACTCGAAAGCGTGCTCTCGGCGGTGCCTGGTATCTCGGAGTGTCTTCGTTGACACCGATGCGAATGCCGGCCACTGAATATCGGGACAATACCGTTCGAAGGACTGCCCGTCTTTTTCGTACAGCCGCAACCGCAGTTCGTAGGTTGCCCATCGGCCGTCGCTAAACTGCTTCATCAAGTTCTCGAAGCTGATTGCCTCCACCGGGTATCGCCAGCGATATCCTTTTGTTGGGAGCGGCATATTCACCGATGTGGACTTCTCTCGCAGCCGCCCTCTCCATGCCACTACCGGCCACGGATTACCGTTGCTTTGACCTGGAAGCCACAATCCAGCGAAGTGGTAGAGCAAGTGCTTCGGACAGTCCTGCGTCCCGGCTGGCACATCCACTGCCCACGGGAATTCGCGGTTCATGTTGGATGGCAACGGTGGCGGACCAATGTCATTAAATACCGACATCCACGTCGTGTACTGCGTTCCCCTGCCTCCGCGGATCGGCTGATGCTGCATAAGCGGCGGCAATTCCTCGGATGTGTAGAGCAACGCCTGCGCGAGCTTCTCATTGAGCACCGAGACGTCTGTCACTCGCGGTATGTACGACCGGCATGCAGCTTCCTTTTCAGGAGCCATTAACTGCCCGACCAGTAATACCGCCACGCAGAGATTCATTTCCACGCCTTCGCGAGATGTTCCAGGAATTTGTCGGGGTCAAACACTTCCGCCAACGGCTTGAGTTGTAAAGCCACCGGCTGCTTTCGTGCCACCCGACCGCCATTGCTGACATGAGCTGGTGGCTGACTCGGTTGTTGGTTCATTCGCTCAAATAACTGGACCACGTAAGTCACCGGAATCGAGCCGCTTTCATCACGGTCATTGCCGCTCCAGTTGATTGAACAGAGGCGGCCAGCATCGTCGAAGATCCCGCTGCCACTATCGCCAGACACAGACTCGACGCGTGCGCCCCACGATGGCACCTGACCACCAGGCCTCCGCGTGCCAACGATACGCGTGTAATGACCATCGCCGCGTTTTAGAATTCCGTCCCCGCCGTACCCGTACAGATGGCAAGATTGGTTTGGTTGTGGGTCGGAACCGAGATATACCCAATCCAGATCACCACTCGCGACATAGATTAGTGCCACATCTGCCGACGGGTCGCGAGCCACAACCTGCCCAGACCATTCCCGTTTCGTTGGCTGGTGAATTAGTTTCGCTGTTGCCGAGTTGCCGACTACGTGAGTATTGGTTACGGCGATGTTCGGCGTGATGCCAACTGAGGAACCAGCCCCATTGCTCACGCGAACCCGATAGGAAGCCCATGCGGGATCAGTCGTCTGCCCGTGAGCAACCCCGCACACCAACAGGAACGCCAACGCTAGTTTCATCACTTGCCACCGCCGTTCGCAGGCATCGGCTGAATGATGATCGGCTGCTGAGGGACGATCACGGGTCGATAACAGCCGAATAGCAACCGGTTCAGCGGAAAGTACCGCGGCACCCAAACAACCTGTGCCGGCTGAACAACCAGAGGTGCTACGACAACCGGTTGCGCCACAACGGCGGGTTGCTGCACGATGACGTATTGCTGAGCACTGGCACTCCCGCACAAGAGCAAAAGGCAAAGGGTGATTCGTTGCATTTCATGTTCTCCCGGAAAGGACTCCGAACCCATGAACGACCGACTCAAACACATGCGCCACGTTCTGGTGTTCCAGAACCTTTTCACACTTCTTGTGATACCTCTGACCAGTCGTAGACATCCTCTCAACGTGACACAACGGACAGGGACGCATGCTTGGGACTTCCACCGGCTTATCGGCTGGTAGAAACAACTTCCTGGGTTGGCCCCTACTCTGTGACATCATGTCAGTCCACGAAAAAACCGGCGCGAGTCCCGTGAATGGGAATCGGCCGGCTATTACCGCGCCTGTTTGGGTAGCAGTTGCCACCTTGTGTGTGCAATATCCGCCTTTATGGCTGGCGGGTCAAGCTAGTTCCGGTGATTACCACCCGACGAACTCCGCCATGATCTGCGGGACTGTGGTGTCAAATCCGGTAACGTCCATCATCCCAGCGTCGTTCGGATCGGCTATGTTAAATCCATTGCTCACCATGCCAACGACAATCAGCTTGGCACCGATACCAATCGCGTTGCGATACTCAACGAGGGCCTGTGACGGGTGGATATTGCCAGCCCACGTTTCGCTGTCCGTGTAAACAACGAACACATCGACCGGCAACTTCCGCTCCTTGGCGTAAACCATCGGCAGTGCACAGTCAGTGCCGCCGAACGGGATGTTACTGATTGCGGCCACAGCGCCATCGAGTCGCATCCGCTTGGATAGCGAGAGTTCTTTCAGGTCCACGCCGTAACCGCTGTGCATCGTTCGGCGCCCACCTTCCGAGAATCCGACGCAGTGATAGTTCGGTTCCGTATGAATCATCACCATCGCCATTGCAGCCGATGCCTCTCGGCAACTGATGCTAGTGCCAGCGATAACCGAGCCACCCATCGAACCCGAGACGTCGAGCGCAAGCAGGTGTCTCTTGTTCGTTGGCTCGACAGCTTTGAACGCCGAATAGAACGCCTCGTCCAGTGCATCGATAATCTGCGACACTGGAGTCCACGTCAGAGAACCCTTGTCACCGCGTCCCTGCTTGTACGTGGATAGCGCAAGCAGAATCGACACCGGATGAACGCGAGCCTTTCGGAGTCGACCGACATCGTTCAGTCGTTCGCGAACATGCGATGCCGCCTTCGACATCGGCGTTAGCAGACCAATAGACGACATCTTGCCGAGGTTGCGAATCATCGCCGTCGGCGGCATCTCCTGAAGCAGAGCTTCCCACACGGCAACAGAATTAAGGAATTGCGTCGGGATGCACTCTCGCGGCAAGTCGTGCTCTTGAATCAACCTGACAATTTCACTGTCCAGAGTCGCATGTTTGGCATTCTCCACTGCCATGAGCAGAGGCAGACCTTCGAGCGTGGCCATGTTCTCAGCAAGGAACTTCTCTCTCTGCGCGGCGTACTTGAAGATTGGATTGAGCGTGTCCGACTTCGCGTGACACTTACGCAGGACGTCCCGATGTGACCAGTTGTTCCGCTGTTGGTACTTCGTGACTTGACGAGACAGCGCGTCAGGCGACTTGCTGGTGTACCAGTTGGCGATGCCGTCACGGACAGAACGACCCCAACCGCGACGGCCGTTCAGCGTCTCAACAAACTGGAACAAATGCGTTCCGATGCGGCAGACTTGCGGGATGGCATCAAGAGCCATCTTGCCAGCAGTGCCCTTTTCGCCAGCGATGAGTGCAAGCGCAAAGATAGCGGGATCGTTCTTCGGAGCACGTCCTTGGTTGCTGATTTCTGCGATGCGTCGAATCGCACGACCGGCGTCTTGCTTCGCACACTCCAATATGCAATCGGCGTTCTCGATGGTCATTGCCTTCTCGGTTGCGTAGTACGAACCTTTTTCCGAACCGAGAACCAAAAACCGGTCGAGACGAGTCCAGCAATCAACCTTCCAGGCAAATCCGCCAGCGGAGTTTTTAACCTGCGCCGTCCCCGTCCCTGGAATCTGTTGCGACTGCGGAGTGATTCGCTTCGTGACGTGCGTTGCGTAGGACATCATGGCCTCCGGTTAGTAAATTGCGGGCAAGTGTTTGGAACTGGATGTTTTAGGATGCTACCGTTACACCACACCCGGCTTTCGCCCGGCGCTGGGATTCGAACCCAGACTCCCACTTTTCAAGAGTGATAACCCAATTCGCTTCGGCCCGCAGAGCGGATGACTGGAATCGAACCAGCGATAACGAATAACCATCGGCTCAAACTGAGCAAGTGCGGCATTCGGTGCCTAACCATCTAGGCGTCATCCGCAAATTGAGGGCAAGTGAGTGGCAAACGGAGGTTCTTAGCAAGATAACCGTTAGCCTTCGGCCCTCGAACTACCGACATGGCTTTCGCCACATTGGTTCGCACAGTGTACTGGTAAAACGAATCGTGCATAGCCTTTTATTCACACCCTCCTTGGATCGCTCGAATCCGGGTCCACTGGGTCACTGACCTGGATCGGGAACGGACCACCCGATACGCCGACCAGCATCTTGCCGTCTTCGCGTGTCACGTCGATCTGCAGCACGATGGGTATCGTGACGGTTATTACCTCGGCACGACGGACACGCTTCACCTTGCGGGTGTTTGGTTCCATGACTTCCCTGTTGAGTAACTTCCTTCAGTTTCTCTGAACTGACATCCACTTCATGAACTTCTCGTAACAGTCGTCGCAAATGACGGCGCGTTCGTCTGCTGGCAAATCTCCGAAGTTGCCTTTCATCTCAGCCAAGGCTTCTTCCTCGTCGCCCTTATCGAAGATGCCACCGCAGTTGTCGCAGCGGAACTTGTTCGGTGACAATTTAGCCATGTCCATACTCCGCGAAGTACACATCTGCTGGCAGCGGTCCCACGAACCCAGGTCCGTACTCCCGATGCTCTACCTGGATCGTCTGTTTGTCAAAAGAGAAATCGTCCAACGTCGTCCAGATGGGTGGCATGAACCCCATCCCGTACATTCCAGGACGCAGTTCAATCTCCGTCTCACCCGAGCCAATCACCGCCATGTGAAGCACTGCAAACCGCTCTGGTCCATACTGTCCAATCGGCTGGCCAGCTCCGAAACCAGCGATTCCAGTTAGAGCGTTGATCCAGCCAAGCTCAGGATGGAATTCTCCAAGCCAGCCAGGGAACTTAGCCGTGACGAACGAATGGACGGAAAACGGTTCAGCCAGCGCAAATACCTTCGGATCCCAAATGATGTCCAGCGACGCGCCGTAGATTCCTAGCGGTTCGTCACGCACGTCTTCCGCGACAATCTCCAACCAGAACGAGTTCGGTGTGTCCACGTCGTCGAGGACGTTCAGACGGAACTCAGCGACTGCGGTGAGGCATCTGGACTCAAGTTGTTCAAAGGCGAGCATCAGGAGCGTCCATACCAATGGCCGACGAAAAACCCACCGATGAATGCGATGGCCAGAAATCCCATTATTATTAATTCCATAATCTCACCTGCAGAGATGCCGCCCAACTGTGATTCACCAACCGAGCTGCCTCATGGCGTCGTGAATGATCTCTTCGAACGTCGTCAACACAAACAAAACTCCACCAAATACTGTGGTCCCAATGAACCACGAGATTGCAAAGATTGCGTAATTACGATCAAAGTTGGATGGTGGCTTATCAATCGGTTCCCACGGGTCATAGTCCCACATCAGTCGTCTCCTCCTGCGGCACCGGAAGTAAATCCATCAGTCCAGCGTCAATCGGATACAAGATCGGCAGGCTAAACGGCAGAGCGGGACGAGCGAGTTCCTGCCGAATCCTTTCAACCAACTTGACGGTCTCGTAATTGTGCGGGCGACCGGTATAGATCGGATGGTCCGGGCTGTACATGGTCATAAACACTCCTCCACATTCGCGAAGTTGTTAGGTGATTTTTCGCTCGTCATTCTGCTATCGATGATTTTCATCGTTTCCCGTACAGAGACTGGAATAACACAACTCCAAGCACTGACCACATGACGTAATGATCCATCGTCGCCCGAGCGGCCGTCTTTGTTACCAAGTCAGATCCTCTAAGGACGACGACAGCAAACTCCACCGATGTACCGATCGCCATCACTGAATTTATGATGGCTGTCGCCCCAAGCAGGATCTTGAACAGTTGTTGCAGTCTAAATTCCATGTCGTACCGTTTCCTCAGACTGGTATCCCGCGCTCGTTCAGGAGTTGCACCAGCCTGGTCCATTGACTCTTGTCCTCCTGATCGACTGCCTTACTGTACAAAGCGTGAAGCAGAGCAGTGATTTCGTCTTGCTGCTCTTTCAATTGCTTCATCAGGCAGGCCGGACACAAGCCAGAACGATTGCCGCCAAAATACTCCTCGTCACACTTTGGGCATTTTGCCTTTATCACCGTGGCTGATCCTGCCATGAAATTCATAAAACACTCGTCAACGCTGTTTCGGTATTCGAATATTCGGTTCAATGCCAGTGCGAAGCTGGAATGCTTCCATCTCGCCGCGCATGGCAATGGCCACATTTGCATCACGGCATGCTTCGTCAATCACCTTTTGGTGGCACTTGGCATGGATAGGTGATGCGCTGACGATACTTTGCTGCCACGGCCAAACCAGCCCGTTGCACTCACAGCATGTTTTCATGGTTTCTCCAAATACTGGCTGTGAAGTTTCCTACTCAAACCATTTGAATGGTGTCCCAGTTGCTTTCTCGATGGCAGCATGTGCCGCATGCCTCCTGCCCAGCTCCTCGCGGTCTGTCGTGGCCGTCCATCGCTTGGGGTCCACAAAAGCATACAGAGCTGCCAATAGGTCTGGCGCTGCTGCAATCAGCGTTGCGTTGGACTCAATATTTGGATTGTTACCGAACGACACCAGAACATCGGTATCGCTCGTCATCGTCTCTGGTGCCGAGATGCCAAATGGAACGCCGTCGTGTCGCCGCTCAATTCTCCACGGACCAGGTGTATGGCTCATAGTCTTCTCCATTTCGGCCAACTCCCAGCCCATTGTCTGCGTGACCTTATTTAACTCTTGCGCGGTCTTATGCAGTCCGCATGCGTGAAGCCGCTTTTGCAATTCGGCCCACGTAGGGTCTACGCATATCGCACGGGCTTCTTGTTCGTCGAATGTACTTCTCACAGCTTGGTCGCCAATCTCGGCAATCGCTTGTATGGAGTCTTCTTCAATACCCGCTTGCCGCAAAACGGACAGAATGTCGCCATTAGCGTCGGCAGAGGCTTTCGGCTTGGCGACCTTTTTCTAAGTGCCACCGGGAGCACAATCGGTGCCTTGCCTGTTTTGAAATTAAACTTAAACGAGGTATCTAGTTCCGCGTTGTGTTCTTTCAAGGCTTCGTTAGTTTTCTCGATACACTTGCAAGCCACTGGATTATCCTCCCAGCAGAGTCGTAGTCAGTAGATGATTCCTATTTTGAACTCCGGGTGTTTTCGCAAACATTCCGGTCCGATCGGCAGCGGGCACTCTCCGAAGTCTTTCTCATCCGGCAATGCTGACTCGCCAATCGGCTTGACCCACCATTCACCGTCGTTCGTCCGAACAACCCGTAACCGCACTGCGTCAGGTTTCGTTTCTCGACCGCAGAAACAACAATGCTGATCTGAGTACGCACTGTGATCTCGGATGGCTCGGTCCCATGACTTCGCCTGCCAGAGTACAACTCGTCGCGTATCGACTGGAATGACCTGCCGCTTTCCGGCAGCGGTAATCACGAACGAGTCGATACTTGTATTCCAGTCAATCAATCGGTTCGATAGCAGAGACGTGACAACATGCGCGGACACCGAATACCCCTTCTTGCCTTTCGTGAACAAGTGCCCTGCCAAGCCTTCGCGGCCAGCACGATCAAGCATCCATCCTTCATTCATTCGTTTTAAGACGCCGTCTTGATTCATTGTCCGCGCACCGATGTCTTTGTTCGCTGTTAGTAGGAATTTCCGATTGCCTGTTGGCAGTGTTCGCATCGATACGGTTTTCCTGGTTCAGTCCACCGTTCGGCGTAGTCATCCATAATTGTCTCACACTTCGGGCAACGGTAAGTCACTACCGTCACAACCTTCGGCTGTAATGGGATGTCTTTTGCACGCGGCAGATCTCTCACTGCCTCTTCCCATTCTCGTCCGCCGTCAACCATCACAGTTACTCCTGATCTGTACCTAAAATCTCTGCCAACTGAGCTGGCTGTTCACTGAGTAAATCGCAGTACACGTTTCGCTCCAGACGCAACGCCGCCGCGATGTCGCAAAGTGCTGAGTGCGTTCCGGCTATCGCAAAATCAGACCAATTGGCATTTTGTTGTTCGCACCGAACCAGCGCGAGCTTCACCGATGGTCATCCAAACTCACGGCAGACTTCCGGGGCGACATCCTCTGGGTCTACATGGGCAAACTCATCATCCTCTCGCGTTCCCTCGAACGGCCCATAACCCCATGAATCGCTATCGATTCCCGCTGGGTAGTTACGAAGCCAGCGCGTAACCAATGTCTTTTCTTCGACTGTAAGTGCCATTGCATCGAAGCTCCCAGAAGTTCACTTGGAATCTTTTCGTGCCAGTGATTTTCTAAGCAGTTCCCAAGGGATCATAAATCGTTCAGTGGCGATGACCTCGCGCGTGGAGTTTCGCACTTGACGAACAACGTCAATCCCTTTTGATTCTTCGTAATACCACGTATCGCCGTCGATGTGCTGCGGGCTGAGACTCAGTTTGTTTTTTGTTTTCGCCATATTCCCACCTAGAAGCTGCTACGAAACATAGTTGTCGATATCCTGCAACACATCTTCGAGGTCGTCGCCATCAACCGCGACTCGCCGAATGACCGCCGACGCAATGTTGGGTGAGTAGCCATCGACTTGGTATCGCTTCTCAATCTGCAAGCACAGATCCACGTTGTTCGCTCGAAACGCTTTCATGTACAGTTCGTAATCATTCATGGCTATTTGTCCTTTAATCGACTTGGCCACAATTCGTTTACCGTGCAACCGAAGAACTCTGCCAGCTTCATCGCTGTTGTAAGTTGTGGATCTGTCCCGTTCTCGATCTCGAACAGAGTCGAAACGGTGTAGCTGGTGTTCTCGGAAACATCCCGCATCGACAGTCCCAGAGCCTCCCGTTTCTCTCGTAACTTGCACACCCACTTCCGCGGGCGGGACGCATTGCCCGTCAGCTTCCGCTTGCGGAGAGGCTTCTTTGAAGCAACCTTTTCTGCTGGCGTCATGCGATGCTCCTGTCACATCCAGCCCAATTATCAACCTTGTCACGAACCGGTTGCCAATCGCTCTGCCGCCAATAGTGAGCGTTGCCGAAATCCTCGTCGCCGAACTTCTCCTGCACGCAATGCAGATCGATATCACTAGGCCGGCCTGTTGCGTAATTCCACGCCATGCACTGCGCGTGAAGCTGGGCATCACACTCTGGGCAAACAGCTATCTCTCGCGGAATGTCGCAATCACCACCGTGCCAAAGCAATTTGTTCACTTCGATTTCCTTTTCAGGTTGACCTTCATCCCGCGTGCTGCTCGACGCAGCTTCTTAACCACAGTCCGCAAGTCCTGATTCCAAGATTGATCTCTTGAGATATAGCCAAGCGTGTCAAATGCCTCCCTAAATGCCTTAACGGCTTCGCGATTGGTAATCGTTACTTCAACGGATGCTCTTATGCTGGCCATCAGTCAAATCACATTCTGTTACGAACGCTGTTCGGTAATCCGCACCGTTTGCTTGTCAAAATCGACCTCGACAACTTCCATAATGCGTCCCTCGGTGCGCGCCTCGCGCTCGCGACAAGGCTTACATTTTCGACCTGGACGGCCGGGAGGGATCTGGCACGAGCACGACGCACAAATTCCACCGTTTCGTTTCGGCTTGCCAACTGACATCATTAACTGACGAACTCCGTCCAGTCCGCCGCGACCGATTACGATCCCCATCAATGCCGATGATGGCCGGTTTATGTTGGTGTCCATCGCTTCACCTTTCCGCAACGGTGCCTACCCAGCACTCTTTTTTGTGATCGTCCATCGAACTGCAAGCGACGGCATGACCGCACTTACTGCATACCGGAGCTGGATTGTTATTGTGCTCGGCTTGTCCCCAAATCCACTTCGGCGATTTACTTTTCCGCTTCGACGGATTCACTTTCAACTCAGGTAATCCACCAATGGGCGTTTCGCTCATCGCTCACCTTTCCGCAACGGTGCCTAGTCGCCTAATCCACGTCTCGCCTCAATAACAATCCTGGCATATATCGTCCGCCGCTCGTTCAGCCGGGATATTTCATCGTCAATTTGCTTAATCAAGTCGTCGGCAGCGGCATGCAGTGTTCCGTAATAGTGGTGCATGACCATTGCCATCGAATCTTTCACCGTCAATTCGCAGATTGCACCAGCCAGAATGGTGTAAACCGTGTCGCCTGGATCAACCGCGCGGTCATCTTTAGTTCTCATGCCTCCACCGTTCTGCTAGGACTTTGCCGGCACTCGACGACGAATTCCGTCGACCATGTATCTGGCTTCGTCGGCCGTTGTTGCATACCCAACTTCGTTACCGCTCGGGCGATGGTGGACAACCAACGCGCAGCCACCACCGGGCAAGTGTCGGTTTGTGATATCCACCACATCAGCCATATAGTGCGACTTGAACCCATTAACCTCATCGCAAAATCGCTGTGCTTGTTTTCGTGTCATTTGCTAAATCCCAGCGCCACATTCAACGATCGCTATTGGTTGTTGATTCTCTCGATACCTAAATAAATCCATTGCCTGCGTCAGTTCCGTGTCGGCATATGCCAGTGCAGCTCCAAGCGTTCCGTCCGTGTTGGCGATTAGGTCGATCAACTGAGGTTCGATCATGTCTGGACCACCAGCCGGAAAGCACGTCGCGCCCATGAGAAGCTCAAACCGCTCCGAAGCAGATAGGCTCGGGTAATATTTTTTCGCCAAATCGTCGCACTGTTTGCACATTTCAAATCAGCTTTTGCTCGACTCGCTGCTAAACTTCGCAACGCTCCACCAATTCCCTCATTCCAGACGTAACATTCTCCAGCCGCCGACAAGATGAATGGATCGCTGACGCTAAGTCGCAGTGACCGTTCTCGGAGTTTTTAAGTTCCCCTGCTGCCGGTCTTGGCTCTTGGTTCAAAACTGCGCCAAACCGATCGTTCAGACCTTTCAGGCCGGCTTCGCACTCTTCTACGAGATGCTCAAGTCGTTGCATTGCTACGCTTATCTGCGATTCCCGCTTTGCAGATACGCATGTGTCTCGCATGACTGGTGGTCCGCTTGCTGTTTGTCCGTAAGACATGAGTTTCCCTTTCAAAAAAAATCACCGTTGACCTGAGTATTTGTAGCCCAACAATTCCAGCAATCGCCGAACATCGCCGCGAGTCCGGCACGTTGTCTCGCGCGTATACACCGGGGCCCCTCGACCAGCAGACTCGCCATCGAGCACGACAACTCCATCGGCCGATCGACGCCATAGATTGAATAGGCTGTCAATCTCCACAAACGCACCGCCGAACTCTGTCATCCACCAGTCCTCAGTGATCGGCTCGTCATCTCGTAGTTCAGCTTGGGTCATGTGGTCGCATGCTCCGTTGATAAATCTTGTCGATCCTCTCAACTAGACGATCCATTGGCGTCAATCCGTTTTCGTCAGCTTCGTCTCGTTGATCCCAGCGGGTTGCGTCGTGGATGTAGTCGGCGGCTTGGTTGATGGCTTGCCGAACAGCCTGCTTTATTTCAGCGGTGCTCATCGACATCTCCGTTGTACAAATACCACTTGAGCCAGATTCGAAGCATCTCCTTCGGCTCGCCGTCCGGCGTGGTGAATGTGTTAGTGCTCATTGGCGGTCTCCGGTGTCCAATCGTGACACGCTTGGCATTGCGTCGTGCCAGGCACTATCGGGGCCAACTCGCCGCAGTCTGAGCAGCCGAACGTCTCAGCCATTGCCATATCACACGGGCATGGATTCTGGCCGGTGAAGTTCGAGTAGAACCAACCAAGCCCGAATCCAGCCACAGTCACGTTGCCGTCGAACATGCTCCCGGTCGGACAGTAACAGCGGTGCGAACCATCTCGGTAGTAACGCCACCACAAATCCCAACTGCTTTTTCTGAATACGTTTCGCCACCAGACGACAGGGTTAAAAAACCGCCGCCACGAGAATCGGAAGGTTCCATCGCACCAAGTGACGAATTGGAAAGGCATGTGCCAGCGAATACACAGCTCGCGAGAGTAAACGCTGCCGAAGATGATCTCGCCGTCTCTAATTCTCATGGTTTTTCTCCGATCTTCTCCATAGTTACCCGCGAAACGTGACGGTGAAATCTTTGTCCAACTTCACTTCGTCTTGGAATTTCTTAATCGCAGCCGCAATGTATTCCCTGAGTTTGCTGTCTGCTTCAATGAATCGATCCCTTGCCTCGGTTTCGTTCGCTGGTGTTGAGTAGTGATACTTCAGCCTGACAATGTTTTCGCTCGATATCTGTGCCATCGTTCTCACCCTTGCCTTGTACGCTGGGCCGGGCCGCGGTTCGGTCCCTCTTGCCGCGACCCGGCACCCTGATCATTTCACCCGAGTCCGTTTGCTCGCAGTGTTGTTTGATAGTCCAGTAGCTTGCGAACGTCAGCCAACTCTTGGTCCAATTGGCTGGGGAGCCGCGTATCGACACTTACAATCGATACTCTCACTACGCGACTCGAAGGCCATCGCAGCGTGATCGTTGGAATCAAGTAATGCTGCAGCACGTTTGGCTCGTCATGTTGGGCGGCGAAGTTCATGAACCGCGTCCACATCCAATACCTCGCACCGCGAAGCCAGCGTTTTCTGTCAAAGTCGTAAATTGCGAAGAATGTCATAGCTCCACCGTCTCACTCGGTCGGTACTGCCGTGGGCAGTCGGTTTTTGAATCTCTCAAACTCTTCCTCGATCTTGGCCCACGCTGAGTCGTATTCGTCTTGCTCAATCTCGATGTAACTGCTCATGCTGCAGCGCTCCTGGTTGACCTGCAGAGACACATCGCCGTTCTTGTCGATTTGAAACGTCTGCAGTCGAGGCCATCCGAGTTCGTTGACACCAATGACCCTGACGTACAACCACCACCAATCGCTCGCATCCTTTGGGCACGAGTAACAATTGTGGTACTTGTAGCACTTGCCAATTAAAGGCTTTGCCTGAACCAGTCGTTCTTGACATTCGATTTCGTGCAGCTCATATCGTGCGGTGACAATGGTTTGCTGCAATTCCTCTTTTTTGTTCATGGTCTCCACCTATTTTTCTCCCTGCGCAGCTTCTACTCGGGACTGTGGGACTCGGCCAAGTCACGGGCCGCAATAAGAGTCTGAAACCCGATGCACTTTTTTGTGGGCTTCCCGTCGTCGTCAAATTCTTCGTGGCACCAAAACTTATCGTCGTCACCTAAGCACCATTCAACATCGCACGTAGTCGATGGCGATTGATTGGCCAGCGACCCCAGCCGGCACGCGCAACCATGACACGTCTTTTCCTGATTAACACCCTTCGCCAACTTCACGCCGTTCAGGGCGCCGAAGATTGTCGGCCAGTTCATCTTCTCCGCTTGGTACGGATGCTCGTCTTTCTCGACGATCAGAAACAACTCAATCGCGTCGTGCGAATTGGCCACCACTGAATTAGCCAATCCAATGAACTGCGAAAAGAGATTCGCTAGAGCCTGGCTGCCGTGTTCTTTACGGTAGTTTTCTAGCACCTTCAGACGGATCTCGTGTGGAAGCAAAACGACCCCAAGCAATTCCTTGGAATCTCGAACGCTCAATTCGTAGTCGATGGCTTTGGGACTCAACTCGCTCATGGTTGACAATTCCTCTCAAAATGTCCTTCCTGGTTAACCTGCTAGACGAGTTAACCAATCACCTATCTCTCGTCAAACTGGGCAAACCATTTCTGTCCTGGCAGCGGATCGTCCCGCATGTCCATCGTTCCGTCGTCGTCGAAGTGCTCGGCTTGGTAATGCTCCGGGCACAGCGGCTCCTCGTCCGGCTCGACTATCCAAACCTGTTCGTCGCAGTCGCGGCATTTTTTCCACTCGCCTTTCATGAGAACAGGGACTTCGCTTTCGCTGGTCGCTTGGTCTTTTGCTTCTGTTCGGCCAGCCGCCTCGCCAATGCAATCAGGGCCTTTGATGCCAAGTCGTACTTGCCGTAACGTGCCGGCGAGCCGAGCAACTCGTACTCAGTTTCGGCCACGTAGTAATCAATCAATGCCTCGCGCATTTCGTGGTTCTCACGATTCCTTCCGGCCAGCTCGCTACGGAGTTTTTTGATTTGTTCTTCAGGCGTCATACTCGACTACCTTGATCTCCTAAGTCATGGTCCAACTAGTGGATGCATCGCTACCACGCGCAGCACTCTGCAATAATTCGCCGGTGCAGTTCTTGTCTGTTTGGAAATCTCGCCTCGATAATCTCGCGCGCCTGCTCCACTCTTGTGCATGTACTGGGAAGCGGCACATTTGCATTGAGCCACGCTGCAGCTCGCTCCGCGTCAACACGTCTACCAAATTGAATTGTGAAACTTGTTCGGAAGGCGCGAATGCCAACGCGCCAAGCCATTGAGCCATCGTCGGTCTCGTTCCCATCGAACAAGCCCCGGCAATCTGCTGTCCATTGAGCTGTCATCACCGTCCTCCGACTTCGCTGGCTCGCTTTGAATCGATCAGATCCGCCGCACTTCCGCCGTTGTACGACACCTGAAGAAACACGCTGGCCGCCGCGTGCGGATTTTCCTCGCACCATTTCCAACGACTCACCACCTCCTTGAACGCCCCACGCATCTCGGCGGTCTTCATCCAGTCGATTCGCTCCTCAATGCCTTCCAGGTCGTTCATGTCTTCCCGTCCGTCGCGCTGTTTCGCGTCTCTTGATATTCTTTCAGCATCCGCAGTGCTTCTCGCAGCCGCACCAGTTCCTCCGCCATCGCATCTATCAGGCGTGCGAACTGCTTGAATTCCTCGGGAGCATCAGCGCCTCCGTGTTCCGCCCACCAACGCAGGCGAAATGAGGCTGTCTTGGCTTCCTTCAGGTCGATCATGGCGTGGCTCCGATTAGCTTTTCCGCCTCCAGCAGCACTGCCTCGACAACTTCCATACACGGAATATCCTCTGACGAATCTTTGATCGTGCTCAAAAACTCAGTGTCAATCGTCCAGCCTCCGGCGTGGTCCTGGTCGTTCGCTCTCGGAAATATCTGTTTCACCGGGATCTTCCTTTGCGTTCGGTGCGCAGCAGGTCACTCTCTAAGTCTGCGATCAGTCGCTTGATTTTGACGCAATCGTTAATGCGGTTACTTGGCACAAAACCGCGCAAATCCTCAACGTGGTGAATTGCTGTCTGTAGGATCGAGATCACGCCTCGAATCCGCGAGTCCCTAATTTGGTTTTCGAGTTCACGCTCTCGCTGCTTCAAGTTCCGCAACCGTTGAGATATTGATGTCTTCGGCTTCGCCATTTCTCACTCCTGGTAACTTCTGGCGGATTAGATTCCCTGTTTACAAATCGGCGGCTCGTGATAGATAGCCCGGTCTGCACTACCTGCCTTGCTGCATTCGTGGCAATACACCGTGCCGTCCTGAATGATCCTGGCAACCGCATCAATCAAATGTTGTTGGCTCGCGTAGTCACAGCACACAATGGCGTGCAGCAGCGGCGCGCCACCGTATTTCTGATCCCCAAGCCATGAGACGATCGCAGAAGCCTTATCGCGGTTCGTGCGAGTATCCGGTTCGTCATCGCCGTCCGTCGCCAGCAGTGGCACAAACTCCGTGTACTCCCGACTGTCGCAACTCGTGTTGGAGTAATGCGGTGTTGAGAACAGGTGACTGCCGTCCCACCAGCGAGCGACTCGAAATTCTGGCGGGTTTTTCAGAAAACGGCACTCGTACCATCCAATCGGATCGTTTGTCGTTAGATTATTTTTCATGTCATCTCCAAGTACCGATGCGTATCAACTCTGCACTCAGTCGCCAAATGCTTGGATCGATCCTGCCATTGATGACGGACATACCATTTCGCCGCTTTCCATCAAGGCTCGCAATACAAAGTGCATCGTGATCGCGACCAGTTCGTTTACAGCTCGCGGCTCCTGTGTTTCGCATGTATCACAACTGCCAGTTTGCGAAACGACCGTCGTGTCCTCGCCATCGCCCTCACCATCATCACCAGTAAATTCAACGATCACCTTCCAGCGTGCCTTTGCCATCACTCGTCTCCTTCGCTATCGGGAACGGCCGCTGCGACAGCTTCCGGTGTGTCCAGTTCGATCCGGGCTCGTTCGTTTGTCTCGACAAGTTCCGCTCGCTTTTTAGCGATATGTGCGCGGATGACTGACTCTGCTAGATCCTCAGCGACTTGGAATAGCCGATGCCCGTCTTCGCCGGAAGGAACTCCGAGTTGTAAGCATCGCCGCCGGCCGAAAGCATCGCGCAGGCTCGGTGAGTGCTGATCGTCTCGGTTGTTCTTTTTTTCTTTCGCCATATCCGCCAGCAACTTTTCGGATGCCGAAATCTCACGGTAACAGTGCCAGATGTCGGCTGCGGTTTTCTGAGTAATCATCACAAGTCCTTTTGGTATCTATGAATGCCATCGCTGTTTACAGCTTGTCGTTTGGCTTCCACTCCAAAATGTCACACTCGTATAACATCACCCCGAGCAACTCTCCGTTCTCTGCCTTAACGCTGATCGCTCCGTACTGGTTGCATTCACAATCGAAATCGCCAGGACCAACTTGGGTGTCGTGTCCAATCGGCCAGTCACCTGCAATTCGAATTGGCAAGCGGATCCTGGCAGGAACCATATCGGGTTTTGGACATTCACCACCCTGCGACCGACTCTGCTGGAAAGCGTTCTTGTAAAACTCGACAGCCGCCGACAGCCTTCCGATTTCATCTGACTGCGCCTTATGGCGCCCAGCCGCGCCTAATAGCGTCCTGCGGCACCACTCGACAACGCTGCTGCCTTTGGCGCCTTTGAGGATCTCCAACTTCTCCCAACGCGATAAGCGAACGTAGAGCGTTTCTGGTCGGTCGATTTTGTCTGGTTTCTTCGGGCGCCCCATCGGCGGTCGCTGCGATATTTGATCCATCGAAATCACCTATCTACTTTTGTGATAGCACCGATGTTCACCGTCGCTGCCGACTAAACTCTCCATTGACCGCCGCCATTACAAAACAAAATGCAACGATGGCGAGCAGGATTCCAACCGTGATCCAGATTGGTGCGAGCACCCACCACCACGACCAGTTAATCACCCCGCACAACTTGAGCGTGATGAAGACAATGGTCAGCAGGCCAGTGAATCCAATCCCGCCACTACCAGCGCTCGACTCTTTTGACACGTCCTGCTCCTTGTCGACTTTGTTGATCTAAATAGTTATGGTCCCACTACTTCTCGCATCGCTTCCTCAACTCCAACTTCCCGGCCTTCACCGTCCTCGAAATTTCAGACAGGTCTCGCGTGAGACGGAATGAACCGTCACTTTCTTTGTCGAGGACTCGATACATCCCAGCTTCGGTATCCACGAAGTCAACGGGTTCTGAAGTCACGACACCATCAACCAACAACTCGCAGTCATCTGGTCCGCCTTTGGCGCCACGAAAGTCACGATACGCACTACCCCAGTAAAAGCGACCTCGTAAAGAATTGCTCATAGGTACTCCACCAATTGATCGAACTCACTCGACTCGAATACCGTCTTCGGTAACTCGACTTGTGGACACGGTGACGGCAAGCGTAGTGATTTAGTCACGATGTCCCTCTCTCAATTCCGCTGCCTTTAGCCAACACAACAGCCGACTTTCGGTCACTGACACCAAAAGCCTTCTCGTATAGATGACCGGACGACAGAGGCAGAGTTATTGCCTGTTCCGGTGTGAATCCGCGTCTAATGCGTTTCACAAGCGCCCGGTAGTTCGGAACGCACCGGGGATCACGCGACCACTCGGCCATCGACTTTGTTTCACCAAACGCGGTGATGTGATCCAGGTTGAATGCGGGAATCTTCGTCGGCGTCGTTATCGCCTTCTCATGATCCCAGCCTTTATTGACTCGTCCGCGGATCGTACCTTGCCCGACAACCGACCTTGGATCTTGCGCCCATTCAATCGCGGTCTTCGATTCGCCGAACGCAGTAATGACAATCACAGAATCTTTGTTGCGAGCCTGCTCCGTAATTGTTGCCCAGCGGCAGTTGCTTGGTTCGTAGTTGCCCTGGCGATGTGGGAATCGGTCGATGGTTAAATCATCCCGATAACCATTTGCCATTGACCATTCGTAAAATGCCTCGAAGGAGTACCGCCATTCGTCGCAAACAGTTATTCCCTTTGCTCCGTATTGCTTGTACGACTTGTCGTCACTGACATTGTGACACCTCTCACGCATTCCGTTCCAAATGGTGTAAAGCCGAGTGCCATGTTGTCCGTGTGTACGGTTTGATTCACGGCGAGATTCCTCCGCAAGACAACCACAACTCTTGCACGTACCGTTGTTCAGGTTAGTCCCAAGTGTGATGTGCTCTCTCCCACAATCACACTTCAGCCTCCACTGGGAATGTGTTTGCCGTCCGGCAGGCACCCTTCCTGCGAATTCGACAACGACCAACCGGCCAAAGCGTTGACCGGTAAGATTCTTGAAGTTCGGATGATTTGGTAATGGAACGCTCATTGTTTCGCCTCCATGCGTTTGTCGTTTTGATAGTGTTCGTCGCGACGGATCTTGACGCTCTTGGGCGCTTCGATTCCAAGTCTTGCAATTCCGTTCCGAGCTTCGTTTACGTATATGACGATGTCGTCGCCAACATAAAGTCGCTCACCCTCTTTTCTCGACAGGACTAACATTGCTCACCTCACTGTGTTTGAAATTTCAAATAACGCGAAACGATGGGCGTCGCCCCACTCCGCTCATTTAAGCCGCGTATGGCAGCGCGGCCCCATCGCCTCACTTCGTGGACACCTCGACTACGCCGGCTGGTAGTCGGCTGGCCACGCAAATTCCTTCGCTGCTTCGATTCCAGCTTGAGCCATCGTCGCTTTGAATGTTGTCTCGGCAACTTGCATCATGCCGCAGTCAATCGCTTCCTTGGCGTCTCGCAGTGCAATCGTGATCCATGATTTGCAGTAAGACAGAAGGCATTCCGTAGCGGCATCGTAATCAAGCACCTTCAAGTTATTGGCCCGGACATATTCAGCGGCCGCTCGCATGGCAACGTTGGCAGCAAGAGTTCCAAGATTGTCAATGTTCATGGTGGCGATAGTCATTTGTTTCGTCCTTTCGAGTCAGGTTTCGTTTCGTCCTTCGTACCCGCATTGTACATTTTCGGGAGTTCCCGTAAATACCCTTACGGCTTATTTTGCAAAGTATTTTTGGGGGTTCCCAGAACGCACTAGCCGATATACACTTACGACATGAACAAAAACACCAGAAAACGCGGACGACCTCCGAAAAGCGCCGAGGACAAGCAGTCGGCGACGATAACAATCAAACTGACACATGCTGAACTCGCGGAATTACAGGCAAAGGTTGGCCCTGGATTGCGTACATGGATTCGCGATCTGATCCTGAAAGCGGCTAGACGACTGAAGCATTGAACGTCTGTTCGAAGTACTCCGATAACGTTGGGTAACTCACGGTTCATAATTCCTGCCTGCGTTGTCATGGTTGCGGTCCTCTATGCCGTAATACCGTTCCCTCTAAACCTCTCGAACTAGAATCTCCGCTCGCTCCGAATCCTCAGTCCATTCGCGCCGTGCGATGAGCGAATAAATCTGCCGGTCGTCGTTGACCACAACCCCCGTCAACGAGTCTCCGATGTTGCGCACGAGCTTGTCTAAGTCCGGTGTTTGAACGTGCTGCTGCGGGGACGATGATTTCAGTACCGCCGCTTTCTTTCCGCTGCCGTAATGCGATTGCGGACGACGAAAGAAAAACGTGACACGTAACTCGACCGGTCCGGCAAGTCTCAAGTGTCCGCCGTCTTTCATTGCAGCCTGACCAGCCATCACAACCGACTGACGCCACTCCGCTTTCGATTTTGCATTCGCCTCGAACATGATCGCTCGACCGTTACGGACCATTGCCGACTTGCTGCCTTGCTGCGCCGGCTTACCGTAGACAGTGAAGGCTATTGCGGTTTCTTGTTCGGATAGCAAGTTCATCGAAACAACTCCATTTGCTTTTCTTCGTGCTTCACAACGCGCGGAATCCTGTACCGCTGTTCGCCGACGATGCTCACTGACTCCACCTCGCCATCGTGAACCAAGCTCGACAGATCAATCGTCACTTCCTCGACCGACACGACTCGCATCTTCTCGCCGCGCGACAGAGGCCAGATTCGCACGTCCTGCCAGATGTCGTCTGTGGACATTGGAAAACGGGATGATGCGATGACTTCCAAGATGTCGGAATGCAGGTCCATGTCAGTTAGCTTTCTTTGCGGCTTGCCGATAGCTCTCCCAGTCACAAGCAATTGCAAGTGCGTTGTGACGCAGCCGATCGCTGTTCTGCGCGCCAATCCGTCCATCAAGTTCCTCGCGACTGCCAACGTTGACGGTGCAAATCACGGGCTTTACGGCGCTGTATCGCTTGTCCAAAATCCGAAACAACATCGCCGCTTGAAACTGCGTTAGATTCCCGATCGGCGGTAGTGGATCGCTCAAGTAGAGGACGTCCGGTCGCGCCATCCGCTCTACAAATGCCCGTTCCGAAACCGCGCCATCGTCATCCATCAAGTCCCGAATGTCGCCGAATAGATCCATTCCGTTCTGCCACTTGACTTTGAAGTCAGAGCGGATCAGCACACGGCAAATCGCCATCGCCAGATGATCCTTGCCGGTTCCACGAGGTCCAAACAAAACGACCCCGCGACCTTCACGCACGTTGTCGCTGATCTCCGCACAATACTCCCTGACAAGTTCAACCGCGTTTTTTTGTGCCGTCGTCGTGGCGTCGAATGTTTCGATCATGCAATCCGCGTAACGGCTTCCGCGGTCGGATACAAGAGATTTCCACCGGCTGAATTTCTCGTTCTCGATTTCCTGGCGGCGCCGGTGCTGCTCACGCTGTTCTCGACGCTCAAGTTCTTCGGCAGACAATTGCGGTGGGAGCGAACGTGGTGCAACTGGTTTTGGATCGTTTACCACAACTCCTGATTCCTTTCGACGCTGCTCAACCAGCCTTTGCAGTTCAGCCATTTCTTGTTTGTCAGAAGTCATTGACACGCTTGGCTGCTGGGTTGTGGATCTGACCTGGACCTGCTTTTGATTTTCCATTTGCTTTATCCTTCGCCTGTTTTTCAAAATCGTTTTCTGGGTCACACCAAGACTTTCCATCCTTGGAAATCGAAAAGTGAATCGATGTGAAAACTTGTTCTTCGGTCCAACCCTTGCGAGTTGCTTCCATTAGGTCGCTGTTGAGTTTCGTTGCGGTATATTTCCTTCCAACGCGATTCTCAAAATGCTTTACCCATTCCCCAATTGCAGTTCGAACTCTTTCCGTATTGAAAGATTTACTTACTTCAAGCGCTTTCGAAAGAGCAGAGGAGAGTAGAGGAGTGGGTATACCCACAGACTCACCCGTGGGTGGACCCGTGGACATACCCGTGGGTTCGTCCGTCTTGGACTTACCTCTACCTTTTCGCCCATTGTTCCAGGATGCCAAGAGCGCTGCGTTGTGATCCTCCCAACCGCAGACAATTAGTTGACTGCTCTCCGCAGCCGTCCGTTCTGCGCGACGAATAAAACCCGAAGCCGTTAACGAGGCCTCCAACCTGTTGGAGTTGCCAGGAAATCGACAGAGGGCTTTAAGAGCCTCCGCAGACAGGTCGAATTGTGCTTGACGCCTGTTCTGACAATGGGACCAAATACGAAGCACGTAAACCGGCGCCGCCTCGTCGCCGTCAAGGAGGCCGACAAGCATCCTTGTTTTCCAGTGGTCACAAAAATCGGGGTCGACAATCACGACTATGCAGTCTCCGATGGTGCTTCGCGCTTGCGAATGTTTTTCCAACAGATACCGCAAAAATACTTCCAAGCGTTCTCATCGCGATTTGGGGATGGCTGCAGTTTTCCTACAGCACGGTCCATTGCTTCAAAGACATCAGTGGCCGGCAATCGCTTAATAAATATGCCGATCGACCGGAGCCTCGCATTGCTGCAAATCCACTTTCCAGCCTCGGAGTCTCCATAAATTAAATCGCACCAATACACTCCGATCTCTCGGGCTAATTCCTGTTCTCGCTTTCGAGCCGCCAGAAGGTATCGGTTGTATTCCTCAAGCTGCTCCCGTCGTTCAACTTGCTCTGTCAATGCTGCTTCGATTGGCCGTGGAACGTCCGTCAATAACTTGTCAGTTTTGCCAGCGTTGCAATCAACACAGGCCGTTACAAGGTTTGTTTCTTCAGTCAAACCACCACGCGACACTGGCACGATGTGGTCTAATTCCAGCACAATAGTTGGTGGAGTTCTCCCACAATAAACACATGTGAATTGATCCCGCTTGAAGATCGAAAATCGCAGCCTCTTGCCGGTTGATTTTCTCTTTCGTGTCATCGGTCTTCGTTCCAGTCCTTGCCGCAAGCTCCTAATTTCTCCCAGACCGCACTCCGACCAACTCGCTCGGAGTGCGGAGGGAGAACCCGGCACGCGCCGGATTAAAACGGGATTGATTCATTCGCCGCTGCCGGATCAGCACCCATTGCTCTTGCCAAAGCATCCTTTGCAGGTGTTGGTGCTGGAGCCGCTTTCTTCGGCTTGGGCATCTTTGCATCGGCAGCTGGTGCAGCGTTACGCTTGGCACTGCCAGCGATTGCACGCAGTGGAGCTCCGAACTTCGCTTCAAGCGCTTTGAGCTTGTCGTCAGTCACGTTGCTCATCTGACCGGGAACCCGGTTCAACTCGTTGATGAAGTCAATTCGGTAGTCAGTTTTCCCTTGGTACTCATTCGCCTTGATCGTGAACTGACAGGGTGTTGGCTGCCACGTTCCGTCAATCAACGACTTCAACGCTCCGTCCCATCCGGCATGTCGCACCAAGGATTCAACCTGTCCGGTATTGGGCTGGCCATCCTTTTTAATGATGTAGAGAAAGCCGCTGGCTTCCATCTCGAATTCTTTCCAGTCATCCCAGCCTTCTCCGTTCCACATTGCATCTAGCTGAGCTTTGATGGCAACTGCCAGCGTTCCGGTTTCGGATTTCTCTCGGAGTCCATACTCCGTGATGATCCCTTGGAACACTCCTTCGCGATCGATTTGTTGGGTCATGAGGTTCTCCCTTGCAAAAGCTGCTTCCATAATTCAGATGAGCCGTTTGGATACACGATTGGCTCTGACAGACTTCGAGACTTGGCCAGCCAAGCTGGCAGCTCGACTGGATAAATAGTGCGAGTTCCGGCACCGGTGGCTTTTCCAGCCTTGCTCACCGCTGTATCGAATCCGACGTAGAGAAGATGATCGGCCCACTCCTTGACGCGACTGCGGATGTTTCCCCTGCTTGCGTTCTGCAACCGCGGTTCGTAACGGATCCAATCTTCTCCCTCGGGATTTGGAACCTTTTCGGTGCAGTCGTGGGCAGTGCAGATGATGTGACGGCCGCGACGTTGATGAGCATCTAAGTCGCCAAGCAACTGGAGGAATGTTTCGTAAACGTGAACGTATCCCTTTCCCCAGCCATATTCCTCGATTCCAAAAACCGAATGCCCTTTCTCGTGCTTGACGTTTTGAAGCGTCCAATTGATTGCCAGTTCTTCGGCTTTGGTCAGTGAGTCGACAACGATGGCATCAACACCGGTCCACATCGAATCGTTGTGCAGGATTGATCTCAGTTCGTCCCAGGTCTCAATCGGTGAGTCTTTGTCACCAATTCGCGAAACGTCCAAGAACTCAGTTTCGCTGCCAAGATCAATGAACACTGCCTTCTCGACGTATTCGGAAATGAGCGAGCACAGAGTGCTTTTTCCGGCGCCGCCAGGTCCATAGATGACAACTTTGTGATGTGTTTTGGTAACACCGCTAACCACTTCAAAGGTTCGCTGCACTCGTGCAGGTGAAGTTGGTTGAGCGGTTGTTTTAGAAGGGGGCGGTGTAGGTGGTTTCTTCGGCGGTGGTGCCGGGGGCGATGACGTTGACATTGGTTCTCCCTAATTCTGGATTTACATCGGACAAACGGACAAAACCCGACGGAACAGAGTTGTGATCGAATCCCGCTGAGCAAATATCGAAGTAGGAACAGAACCCGCATGTGTTCTTATTGCAGGTCCGAAAGTGACGGTTGTTGAGCTGCGCGTCACGAATGGTTCGCTGGATATCCCAAAGTTCGTTCTCGTACTCTTCCAAGTCTTGGTCGAGGCGCGGGATTTCCATGCGTGCGTAATAGCGGTCGGGCTGCGAAACAATGTCGTTGGCTAACTTCTCACCCCATTCGTCGGCCAGCATGGGACGAGTCTGTAAGACGTAGCCTTTGTTTGTGTCGCCTGTTTGCCGATAACAACCCTTCTCGGTCTTCACCCGGTCGCCGTACTTATCGAGCACGATCTTGGCGCCCAACCTGTCGAGCACAGGAACGAGCGTCGGCTTGATCGATGGCTTGCAAGAGACGTTGTAAAGGACCGCATCGACTGGATACCCGAGCTTTCTGGCTGCGAGCACGTACATCGAAATCTGATGGTCCATTCGCAGCCGGCGCCACAATTGCGAATCGCTGGCGACATCTTCCGAGAGCAGCTTGTGCTCGATGACTGCGAGTCGTCCGTCGTCGAGCTTCACAATGCCGTCGATCTTGCCAGCAAGTAGAAAGTTGGGAGTCGTGCCACCTGTCTCTGGATTCCTCAAGGGAATCTCAAACGGTAATTCGGCGGCAATGAATTCGAGACGATACGACTCCCAACGCCATACATAGCCGCAGACCAATCGAAGAACAGTTTCGCATTCGTAATCGAGTTCAGTCTGATCGTAGGCATCAACTACGCCGTAGAGAGTTCGCACCAGTTCCACAGCCGAATCGAGCGTGCCACCTGTCTCGAGGTTTTCCAGGGCATCGTGATAAGCCGCGCCCATTCGAAGCGCCTTCGCATCCGTGACTGGCCGCAGTCCAAGCTCGTAGGAAAAAAAATGTTTCTTGCGACAGGTCTTGAATGTGTCCTGGCGGGAATGCGTCAATAGTTGTGCTCGCTTCGGTTCAACGTCCACAATTACCGTCCTCCCAACTGGCTTCCACTGTTCGTTCACTTGCCGATCAGCCGACTGATACCCGACCTGACCGGGATAGATCTCATTTCCGTATGCGTCGATGCGAGTCACGATTGGCTCCTCAAATACTCACCGTTCGATTTCACGTGGTCCTCGATGTCCTTCAATCGGTAGAGTTCGTTCTGCAAGTCGCGCCGTGTCCCGTTCCACACGGGATCGTTAGGGATCATGGCGATTGCAGTAACGCACCCAACCTTCAACTGTGCGATGGCTTGTCCAAGCAGGTCAGCCGTATCGCGACCTCGATATGTTGTGGTGTTCTGCGGTGTCATGCTGCCTCCAGGCTTTCGGATTCGATCACTGCAGTCGCTTCTGCCAGCATGGACTCGTACACAGGGAGCTTGTCATCGCCGGTCGCCTTGGCGGCTAGGATCGCACCCTGAAGCCACGTAGCGGTCTTCTTCGTGAACCCGAGAGACGAGGGAATGTCCTTTCGTTGGACGCGACGGTCTCCACCACTGGCAATGATCTTCTGCCGCACTTCCTCTCGGTCGATTGCTACGTGATCCGGTGCATCAAATCCAAGTCTCGCCTGTCCGGTCTTTGTGGAGAGGAGCATCACCGTGATCGTGTCGCCGATGAGGATTTTTTCGTCTACTGCAATTCCAAGGCACAACATTGTCTGTACTCCAATTGTCTGTACTCCATTGCTGGAGCCGCGCCGGTGTCGTTCCGAACTAGCCGGCGGCCGACTCCATATTCCGTTGACTCCTTGCCAACGCATCCTTACCGGGTGTTAGCCGGTCTCCTGATCGAATTCCGTCGTCGCAGTCGTCCCTTTCCTGGCTTGCGTCCACCAGCCGGAATAGACGTGCCGTGCATACGCTTACCACCGGTTTGCAATCGAACGCCTTTGGACATGAACTTTCTCCTGATTCAAAACCCGGTGCGACGATCTGAACTGTCACACCGGGCTATCGCCGACAGACTGAGCACAAGCAGTCAGTGGCAATGACTTACTTCTGTCTACCCGCTTCATTCGGCCCACTTGGCAATGCGCAACTCGCGCACTGTCAGAGGCAGGTTCCGTCCACGGGCGAGTCGCCGCGGTTGCCACCACGGCGCGAGCTAATATCACCCTTGCACTGGCGTGGTCCCGATGGCATGTCAGGCCACACTCACAGGAGTGCGTTCGCTCGGATAACTTCTTCGACATAAGCCGTCCGCAGTCAGGGCATTCCTGGGATGTGCCACGCGGATTCACAGCCACAACTTGCCGCCCAGCGTATGCTGCTTTGACGACAAGCTGAGCAAAGAACATTCCCCATGCTGCATCCAAGATGCTCTTTCCGAATCGCGAACGGGACATGCCGCTCACATTCAGTTTTTCAACGGCTATCAAATCGAATTGCCGCACCAATGCCGTTGAATGTTGGTGGCAGAAATACTTGCGTTGATCCGCTATGCGCTCGTGCTGACGACGAAGTGAATTCACTGCCTTGTGTCGGCGGATGCTACCTTTTATCCGTCGAGAAACTCGCCGGTGAAAAGCGGACAGTCTGTACTGCGACGTTTCCAGAAATCGCGGATTTTCAATCTGGTCCCCAGTACTCAAAGTTGCAAAGTGCGTAAGGCCGACATCGATACCTATTGCAGATTCAATCGGCTTCGTTATTGGTGGCTGCTTGCCGTCATCCAAGATGATCTGCGCATACCACCCACTTGCTCGACGAATTACGCGCAAGGCTTTTTGTGTGCCTTCAGGCAACAATCGTCCGCGACAACGAACAGTGCCCAGCTTCGGAACGCGAATACGATTTCCATTGAGATAAACACCTACTGCAAGGAATTCGAGCGAACTGTACCTGCGAACGGATCGAAATCTCGGAAATCCCGGTTTCTCTCCAGCCTTACATCGCCGGAAGAATGCCTTCATCCCACGATCGGCGCGACGTAACGCGTCACGCTCGAATTCCACTGGAATGATCCGCAGTGATTCAATGCGACCGCGTTGCTGTGTGAGTAAATTCGATTGGTCGTAGAGACTCACCGACTCGCCACGACGCTTCCAAGCTTTAATCCGATGCTCTAAGGCGCGATTGTAAAGCCAGCAACACGTTCCCATCCAACCGCTCATCGCTTTGATCTGAGTCTGATTCGGGTACAGTTTGTATTGATAAACACGAATCATGACGAACTGGTCTCCTGATTCGATTTAGCCACTCCGAGAAGACTTCCCTTGCACGTCGCTCCCTTGTGCTTGTGCTGCACAAAAAAGGGTGTCGCCGTCTTCGGGTCCACAACTTGGACGAGCTGCTTGCAGTAGGGACAGCGAGCGTTCGTTATCTGCGTCATTGGGTTCGCTCCTCGTATAACTCGCGAATCATTCGCTTTGTCTCTGCGTCAAACCGCCGACTAGCAATCTCCTCGTCACGCGCACGTCGCATGAAGTCCAGTTGCGACGGAAACAGACACCGCAATAACCTTGGTAACGGTGAAAGCCATCCCATCAGAAAACCAACGAGGAAAATGATTACGAGTTGCGTCACTCAGCTATCCTCACGTTCACGGTGTTCACCCTTTCCCGTTTCATTCTCTTGGCAATCCGCACGGCACTCTGGATCGCGTGGTGAAGCTCGTACCAGCGACTAATCACTCGCACGTAGTTACACCGCGTTGTGAATCTCCAAACCACGCTGACTTCGTAGCCGCATTCAACGAACGTCGAGATGTACAGATTCGCGTGCGGGTCGAAGTAGACGATCGTTCGGATAAACTTCTGGGATTCGAGGTATCGCAACTGCCGACAAGCCAGCAGGTGATTGCGGAAGGAGATGCGGCGAAGGTAATTGCGGAGGGTCATTGTTTGATGTACGCGATTACTTCCAAACGTCCGTGATCGCGAAATCGAGTTCCTGATTGCAACTCGGTCGCGGCTAAGAATGCCGCAAGAGGTTGCCTAGTGTTTTCAAACTGAATGATCTGGTTACTAAGCCAAAACGTTCAGCGTGCGGGAGTCTATCCCGTCAATCGGACAATTGCAAGTCCATTTTTTAAAAAATTATGCAGTCTGCTTTTGCCGCACAAAATTGGGATTCCCGCGTTTTCGACGATTCTTGAGAAAGCGATTGAGTTCTTGCGAAGAGATTAGGTACACGTCGCCGATCAGCCCGGCATTGATTAATCCGCGGTGAACGTACCGGCGAACGGTATCGACCTTCATCCCAGCGCGAGACGCAGCCTGTTCGCAGGTAAAGTATCCACGGATGTTCATGGCTCTGCTCTTATCCTTCCTAATTGCCATAAATAGGCTCCTTATGCTACCATTCATCGGACAATTGGCAAGAGAAACAAGCGGCAGCCGTTAGTAAGGCTCACACTAAGCGAATAGCCCCCAGCGTCTTGCGATGGCTGGCGACTGCCGCAAGTTCTCAAAAGCTCCCCCGGTAGGACTCGAACGTCCTCCCCCTCGTAGGACTTTAGAAGGACTTCAACGGATTGTGGGTTACCACGGATTCGGCATTCGGCTTGAATGAATCGCCCCAGAATCGCCGATTGAAATGGCGAAGGGGCAGAACTTCGAAATGTCGAATCCAGTCATTCTTGTTGACTGGTGCGACCGGTATGCGCTGCGCCGTGGTCTATGCGTGAAAGCCGCGTATTTTCTTCGGCACACGGTCACGATTTTTGATTCGTGGTTGGGTTATCAATCCACGTCAGCCGACTTGGAAGAAGATCGCGTCAGTTCGTGGATTGCCTGGCTTGAGCAGCGCTATTCCCCTCGCACCCGCAGCGGGCTCCGCAGCAATTTGATTTGCTTGTGGCGGTTCCTAGCAGAGTTCAAAGAGGTTGCTTGGCCTGGCCGACTGCGGAAGGCACCCAAACCAGAACCGCAACCAGTTGCGTGGACCCTGGACGAGTTGCGCAAGCTGAGACTAGCAGCAATGGCGGCTTCGGGATTCATAAAGAATGGCGCTTCGCGGCGACTGTATCTCGTGACGTTACTCGATGCTGCTTATGAATCTGGATTGCGGCGCGGGGATCTGTGGCGGCTCGAACAAAGCAGCTTTTTATCAAACGGGGTGATTGTGTTGCGGCAAAACAAAACCGGCTGGCCGCATGAACCGCAGGTCAATCAGGAAACTCTTAATGCTATTCGGCTATTACCTGGGCAAAATCCACTGAAATGGCCGGGAACAGAGAAAGGTTTCTATGAGTGCTGGAGAATCTGGATGCTCCGACCGTCAGGAGTTCGCCGCGGTGTACTCCAGCAAATTAGACGAACGGGTGCCACGCAACTGGAATCGATCAGGCCAGCGGACACGCAGCGGTATTTAGGCCACAAGACGGCAGAAATGAAGAAACACTACATTGATCGATCGCAGGCATATGGCCCGTCACCGCAACCGCCGAGGTACTGGTGGGACTCGCCAGAAACTCCGCGAGATTCGTAAAGTCAAGCCCCCAGCCATCGCCACGACGCATATTCCAGCCGCCAAGAGTTGAGCCCGGCCGGCGAACCACGTAGGTTGGCGGGGTGATCTCGACTCACGAGGAGGCAGGCGATGTTACTGGCTTTGGTTCTGACTGCGGCGATTGGCGCGGACGAGCCTGACTTGAAATGGGTGGACAAGGTTGCTGAGCAGGCTTACTCGGAATTGCCAACAAAAGCGGATCTCGAAGCCAATGCCACAATCGCGAAGTTGCAACTGCAGTCCATTAAAACAGCGAAGATTGTTCCTGGAAAAAGTACGATCCGAACTGCATACCAAGGAAAGCTACCGTGGAATCGAACCACAGAGATTCCAAGCAGGGAAGCCAAACAACAAGAAATAAAACGAGCAGAAGAATTCCTGAATAAAATGGAGGGCTTTGTAAAACGCGCTGGCGAGAATCATCTACCAGACATTGACTCGCCAAGGGTTGCTAGTGCTGGAATAGTCTGGAGAGGATCACTTTCGATTGTCCAAGTTATCGATAACAAAAACGCGATCGTTTCGATGTCACGCGGAGAATCGGCTGTCGTATCGCCGACTGGTGGTCTATCGCAACCGAAAGCTGCCGCTACCCATGAATTCTGGCTCGAACACGATACCACTTCGTGGTCTGACGGTGCCACAATTGAATTTAAGCAACCGATCGTATTCACCAGAAACAAGCAGTACGACACCGCAGCTGGAAGCACCAAGACGCTTCTGGTTGCTCGTCCGTTGACCGATGCCGAAATACAGCGGTTCAAGGATTGGAAGCCAGCTACTAATGTGAAGAAAAACTAGCATCTGCTCTCCGTATCGCCTCATCCACGAAGTCAGAGAACGGATCCAGCCAGTTGACCTCAAACGCCAGTCCAGTCTGGAATGCCTTGGCTGCTGCAGTGACACGTGTCTTCCAATCGGTGTTGGCGAATCCCTCTTGCAGCCATCCGACAATCTCATCCCGATGTTCGCGGCATCCTTCGACTCCCCATTCATTCATTTGCACAATCCGCCCGAGGCATCCCAGACATTGGCTTTCAGGCAATCCAAGCTCTCTCAGGATCTTGGCAAGCTCTGTCCCCGGTCCATGAGGTAGAGCCTCCAGCACTGGCGGAATGAGCACGGCTGGAGACGGCATTACCGGTTCGCCTTCTCCGGTGACGAGTGAAGCGTCAGAGTCAACTCGCAACGCGCCTGCGCATTCGTGATAGAACGGCAAAACGATTCGCTCGCTTTGGTGAGTCAGTCCGCAGGATGGACAGGTGAAGGTTTGCATTATGTTTTTTTGATCCGAAAGACAGTGTTGGTTCCGGCAAGGCTACAGGCAAAGCCACCGGCTGTCAGATCAATCCAATTCGTCCAGTCAGAGCATGGGAGAGTCGTCGTGGCTTGAAGTATGGCTAAGGTTCCGATTCCTCCGTGAGAAATTGTGACGGTGATTGTAGTAACGCCGGCAACAGTTGAAGTGCCAATGACGAAATTGGCGGTTGCAGTGGCAGGCGTGCATGGTGGATCCGGGGTGCCGACGAGCGGTACATCGAGCTTCCACGAACAAACCGCATCACCAGCGGTTGCATCTGAACCGTTCGCTCCCTTTCTCGGTAGCACGAAAGTGCCGTTGAGTCCATTACAATCCAAATGGCAAATGCCTCCACTGTATGCCTTACTCTCAGAATCGATGTTTGCTATTTCAAGGGTGAGACTTGTTGGAACCGGTCCCATGCAGCAGTGCTCAGGACACGCTTGGCATAAACCACCGGATCGCTCCAAACTGAAGCTGGTGAAATTCACGGCGTCCATGTCGACGTAGGTCGTCACCATCAGTCCAGCTTGTGCATCGGAGATTGATACGTCTCGGGATGCGATTACTCCGGACGGAGCACCTGATCCAGTCCAGCCTGTCAGCGTAGTCCCGTCCCAGCAAAGATTCAGGATTGAAGTATCGGAAACACTAGCGTAGGTGGTGGTTGCGTGGGGATATCTGGCAAGAACTGTTGCGACACCTCCGACAACCTTTATCAATCTCCGATCGCCGCTTAAACCCGTCGCACCGCGAAACGGGTTGTATTCAAAGCTGTAATAATTGTCACAGTCCGTCGCACCGCCAACGATTCTGCCGACTGCTTCTGGACTTCCACTCGCAGCCGGATCGAATTGGACTGTAGCCTTGACGTACCAAGTCGATCCACTGAGAACCGTGATGTCGTACATCAACAGCGAATCGTCACCGTCTGGGGTTCTGGTGGTCGTGCCTGTCCAGATTCCCGTGCATGCGGTAGCCGCGTCATCGGTGTCGGCAATTATGCAGATGCAGCAAATGCAACCTGGAGAGTACCGCGGCATTTAGCACTGAACCTCGGTAATGAGCCACCTTCCAGCACCGTTGTTGAGATGCTGGAACCACTCAATAATCACTTCCTTGCCACTGCCAATCGTTGAAGTACCGTTCATCCAAGTGTTCCAGGCTGTGACCTGCCACACCGGAGAACTCACGAGGTCATTGATCCAAATATTGACCGGGCCGCTTCCCTTAGATGCTATTAACGAGGTTGTCTTCGCCAGATGGCGAACCAGGGTGTAGTCGGACTTGATGAACCAGCGTCCGTGGTGGAGATTCATCCTGACGAGTGTGTTTTGTGGCAACCAGCCAAAACGTGAGTAAGCAATCCGGGTCGTCTTCGGGGTGTAAGCCGTAAAGACGGCGAGTTCATTGCCGGTTGTCGTGTTATCGAATTTGTACTCACCGAACTCCACGACGAATTTGGTGGCTGGCGTTGATGGATAAACTGGATTCTCGGTTCTGGTTGTCGTTCGCGCAAATCGCTCACCACATACACCACTCGAAGATTCGTCTTCTAGTGCTCCTGTAGTGAATGTCTTCTCTTGACGATCGCGTTCGACGAGCCGCCGAAGGTCTTTGGTCGTCTTTTCGGAGAATTGGCGGAGCGTGATCATTACTTGGCCAGCCAAACGAACTGAACATCGCAAGCAGCTATGCTGGCCTGCCATCGCATTACGACGCTTGGAACAACTGGAAATTGAATTGGTGTCCTCGGATACAATCGCACCAATGGAAGCACCGTTCCGCCATTGTTTGGACCAAGGTCGACGTAATTCGTGGGGTCGCGGTTGATAGCGCAAAACAATCCTTGAGTTGCGGCCGTGAACTTCGAACTTGCGGGAATTGAAATAACTTGATCCGCCGCGAATCCGACGGTAACTGTGTCGCAAAACGCCGCAGCATTTGTCTGGGCTAGAATAAACGCACCGTGATCAAATACGGCTCGCAATAGTGCAGCGGTCGTGCTCGACGTGGGATTGGTAAGAGTCGTAATGATCTGTGTTTGAATCTCATTAGCCATTACTGCGTCCTCAAACAAAATTCCCTGGCAGCGGGTTTGGCATGCCGATCAATCCGCTAAGTGTCGTAAAATCGAACTCGTCGATAATTTCATTTTCGTTGATTTTGATCGGTGGCACACTTGGATTAAGCAGCGCCGTTTCTGAAATGACCTGACCGGAGTTGTCGAGTAACCTAGTCATCGTTCCTAAGTCATTTGGAGATGGGATCAATCGCTTTTCTCGCTGACCAGTTGGTGTGAATTCCAGCGAGTACTTGCCTTCGTTGACCCAAAACTCATTCCATTTGTCGTACTTAATCAAAAATTCCAATCGGTGTGTGAAGTAAGAAACGTTTCCCTGCCATACGAGTTGCCACTGCCACTGTCCGAGCAAAACCTTTCGTTCAGTAAGTCCCCATATCGTTTCCGAGTTGCAGTGGCCGACTGCCTGTGCGCGAATAGGCAAGCTCATCGTTAGCGATGCACCGTCGAGAGTCAGGGTGTCATGAAAATCTAGAGTTTCAAATCGCTTTGTTTCCTTCGCCGTCGTCATGATCGGCAATCCAAACCTATCAAGCGAAGTAATGCGAGTCCCCTGTGAAAAGCTTCCACTTGCTCTCCAGCGATCTGCAACGGGTGTCGTTTGAAGTCCGCCACCACCTCCGCCGCCTGCAGTTTGCTGCCGTGCATTCGGCTTGGTCGAGTGAGTCGTCGTGACAATCCAGTGGAGTCGCGTACTGTCGTCTTGAAACTCCCTGTCAGTCTCACACGTTTGGCATGTGGCATTCTGATTAGTTACGCCGTTCCAGTTGAAACCGCTCCCGTATCCAGGAATGCCACTGGCATTGCGCACTAGAATTGGGTTTTCCATCGGGTCATTACTGCGGACACGATAACGCGACGTGTAGGTGATATGGCCCTCGGAATCGAACGACTCCTTTACACCCAGTGGATCGGCGGCGCCAAGAATGGTCACAGCGTCACCTCTTCGATCTTCATCGGCTGCTGCACTGTATTTCTGCCGATCTGCATCAACGCGCTGAGGGCGCTTTGGAGCAGCGATTCCATCTTGGCTGTATTAACAACCGGTGGTTTCGATGCCGCCGATTCCGAGCGATCCGACCGTGACGGACTGCGGGCAATGTCCGCTCGTATTGACGTGGCATTTTCGACATCCATAGCCCTCCTGGCGGTTAGATCGGCAGCGATTTCTAGCCGACGCTCAAAAGCTTGGACTGCTTTAGCCGCTCGCGATTCCTGCAACTCCGAGTCGAATCTCTCGCGAAAATCAGTCGGCTTCCATTTTTCTCCTGCACTCCAGGTGTCCGTTGTTGGCGCGACGACTGGTGGAGGTGGTGCGATGACTGTACTTCTCGACACAACAGCTGGCGTCGTGCTCGTAGCAGCAGGCTCGCCGACTCTTGATGGTCGTGACATCACACTGCCCACAAACTCCGCTCGTGCAAGCATCTCAGCCGCTTCTCGACTGTTAGCCTTAATTGCGAATGCAGACGAATGCTGTAATTGCAGAATGGATTCTCGAACTTCCTTTTCCTTGAGCAGCAAATCGATGTGTTTGAGTTCTTCCGTGTTCTTAATCCCGGCAGTCGACAAGTCATCCATCGTGCGCTCGCGCGCCGTCATGGCGAACTGACGAGTTTCCTTTTCGAGAGTCTTGATCGTGTCGATAGCGAGTTTTTCGGAGTCGATCTCCTTAGCCATCTTTGCGTTCTTGGCGTCCAGTGCAGCGGCAGCGACTCGCTCTAGCATTGTCCCACCTGCCAACGCCAACTGTCTGTCGCGATGTGCTCGTGCGGCGAGACCCGCCATTGTGGTTTCATCCGACAAGCCGGAAATAAGAGCATTGCGATGTAGAGCATAAGCGGCAGCGCTCGCGTGCAAGGCTGATGTTTCTTCTCGAAGACCGTCCATGATGCCGCTGACAGAATCAGCGCGTTTCTTAGCGACAGCGAGTTGTTTTTCCAATTGCTCGGTTGCTCGGTCGGTATTGACTGCTGTCTCGATGTCCGCTGGTTCACCACCAGCCGCACCGACTCTTCTGGCAACCTGCAGGTCACGATAGGCGCGTTCCGACATGCGAAGTTTCGCCGTCTCGTCCTCTAGTGCAGCAATCGTGTCCCGAACGCTCTCTTGCCGTTTTTGGTCGGCGAGTATTGCCGCATTCGCGAGCTTTGCGGTCTCTCCAGCGTCGAAGTGAGCTAATGCCTCTTCCCTTAGCTTTTCTGGGATACCAGCTTGTGCGAGCTTCCATTCTTCATAGGCATGCGCTGAAAGACGAAGTTTCTGCGACTGATCTTCAATCGAGTCTGTGAGGGTCTTCATCTGCTTAGTAATGGCCGACTCTGCATCTTCATCTGCGGCCGTGCGATCTTTCGTTACATTGGCCATCGGCTTCACGGGTGGCGGTCCGACCATAGCCTTCTTTGCTGCATCGATCGCAACGAATAACGGATTACCTGGCAACAATAAATTCTCGAAGCTAAATGGATTGAAGCTTTTAACATCAAGAGCCTGAAGCAACTTCGTGGCAGACTTCGCAGCAGTCTCCAGTCCTGGAGAAACCTCAAAGGTGAGATTTTTCCAGAACAGATCGATGTTCTGATTCATGCTATCGATCGACTTGTCCATCTCTTTGAATTTCTCGGCCTTCACGTCGTCGATTGCACCGCCCATCGCCTGAATGTTCTTATTTGCCAGCTCGAAGTCAGACGCACTGATCCGCAGGAAGTCCGGATTGACAAAGATTCCCTTGGCTGCCCGAAGGCGGTCGTCGGCGTTCGCCATGCCTTGCAGTGCAACTGTGACTTTTTGAAAAGCCTCCTCGGGTCGCATCGCTTTGAGTGCCTTGGAGTCCAACTCAGCCAGTTTGAATACCTTGCCAATCTTCCCTTCTGGGTCCATCGCCGCCTTGCTGATGCTGACCATCATCGTTTCGATGCCGCTGGAAAATGCTCTGGCATCGATATCGGCAAGATGCGCTGCGGCCGACATCCGCTGAAACTGATCCGCGGCAATCCCGACGTTTTCAGCTGTGTTCAGCAGTTCGTCGATCTTTTGCATTTGGTCATGGACGTTTCGAACAGCTAAGCCAGCGATCGCTAAGCCAGCGGTTGCGGCTACTCCAGCAGGTCCAATTGATGCGAGCATTGACGCATACCGTCCAACTACAGGAATTCCTGTGAGTTGTGTAGCAGTAAGCTGAATCATGCCGTTGCGGTAGGAGTCGATTCCTACTCGACCAGCCAAGTGTTGCGCGCGCAATTCAGTAATTTGCTGACCTGTGCGTTGCCATACCGGCATGTATTGTTCGTTCAGCGCTTTGCCCCGTGCAATCTCCGCATTCTTGCGTTGTTCCAGAGCAATATTTTCTGGCAGCAGACTGTTGATCCGCTGAATCTCTCGCGCGTAGTTAGTTTCCCCAAGTTGCCCGCGGAGTCGATTGGCTGTCGCTCGTTGTGCGTTAAGGCGTTCTTCCGCCGTCGTATTGCGCTCGACGATTCCAGACACCTCACGCGCCGCAATGGCTCGTTTGTTTTCTGCCTCGATAGCTGCTGGCGAATTGGCCCGCAAATTGGCCAGTGCTTCGCCAGCCTTCTCATCGGTGATGATGCCGTCGTTCTGAAGTTGAACAACGCCACGCTTGGCTGCTGCGTATCGCTTTTCCGCCTCTGCAAGTTGCTCCGTTGCAGTCATGATGCTGCGACGTGCTGAGGCGCCTTCCTGCAATGCCGCAGTCATGGCATTTTCAGCGGAGACATTTTCAGGCAGTTCAGCCTTGAGCTGTCGATTGAGTTCGTTGTGCTGCTCAACGTCGATCAGTTGCTTGCGGAGCAGCCGTCCAAGCACGTCCAGAGAATCGCCGTACTTCTCAACGGCTGGCTTCGTCTCCTCCAAGATCTGCTTTTGCAGCGCAAGTTCTCGACGGCTCGCAGTGACGTTGGTAATCCCCTGCGTGTCGAAAACCATCTTGTAGACGGAGGAGCCAAGAGCCACTGACTATCCTTTCCACTCGGACAAATCAGGCAGCCAAACCATGCGAGCTTCCGCAAGACAATCAATGCCGATGTGCAGAGATACTTCTTTGGCTGCGACAAGTTTTCCGCCGATTGAGACTTCGTAGCGCGGCGGACCTTTGGAACCGTCCGTATGCGGCACTGGCTTAATTTCCAGATCGCCGCACTTGAGCGTTACCGCCTCGGGCGCAATGTCCGTTGTGCGAATCTCGATCTTTTCAGGTCGATGGCGGCGCCTATTTTCCGTCATCGTTGTCGTAACGTCCGTGATTTCCGGTTGTTCTTGTTGGCTCATGCTCAAAACCCTCCCAGGTTCTGCTTCATCTCTTCCCATGTCTGAGCGCGTGGGATCATGCTTTCCCGCGCCTCCCGTCGGTCCAACTCGTCGGATGCGTAAAAGTTCAACTGGTGGTCGTCGTCGAATCGTTCGTAGTACTCCCATTCGGTGATCCCGAGTCGTCGGCATTCGCTGACGATGAACCGTTCCCAGGAATCCCTTCGGAGTTTTTTATTCGGGCCTCAATTTCTTTCGTCGTATCGGCGATAACCAGTCCGCAATGCCTGACTGCGCCGTCAACGAGGATTGTTGAGTCTTGCGTGTCCCACAAATCGAACATTCCTCGGAGTGCTTCGTCGACGGTGAAGACGGTTTCTCCGGCATCATCCACGAGAACCATGGCGCACAGGACGTCGTTGCTGTACTCAATCTTTTCTGGATCCTCGGTGCCGTCCTTCCTCTTAGTCGCCTTGCGCCATTTCCGCTGTTCGCTGCGAGTCAGAGATTGAATTCGCGCCTTGTTCCCATCCGCAAACGTCACGACGTCGTAACGCCGCGTTGTGTTGACACACTTGTTTCTGAGTTGTTCTTTGCTGAGCATTCCCCACTTTCCTTTCGTCTGGTAAATAAAAACTGGGTCGCGAGCCGACTAAGCCGGCGGCCGCTAAGTGGGGACGAAGCGGTCGGTTGCTTGCGACTTAGCCGGCGCACGACCCAGGTAATGCCAGTCCCCACTTACGTAACGACTATTCTGTGATCGGTTCACCTACACTCGGATCGATGTGCGGCGGAAGTTCGTCGCAATACTGATCGCTGGCGTTGCCGTGCAACTTCCGAGCTTGCTCGTCGATCCAACGGCGCTGCGGATACGTGAAGTAGTTCCATTCGTTCGTCGGACAGAACTTTGCGCCGGGATGGATGCTGATCCAACCGACTTGCAACTTGCACGCCTCATTGCGTTTTCGGAGTCCAATGCTGTGGACGAACACTTGGTATTGATCGTGCTCAATCCAGTCTGGAATCGTCGCTTGATGATCCCACGCGCGATGCCGCACGAGTTTGACTTCCATCGGATCAGCAATAAGTTCCGGCATTGCCATAAAATCATCTCCCCACTGTTAAGAACCAATCGTGCGGGTCGGGCCAGTTGCGCCATCCCACTTGATTTTGAATGTCTTCTTCTGAAGCCCCTCGTTTGCGCTATCGAATCCAGGCACCATCGTCAGATAGAAGACGAATGCTGATCCAGTCACGCTTTCCGGCACGCTGCCACCAGGTGCCGTCGGACCAGTGATCGTGACGGTCTGCACAACCTTGGACGGATTGGCCACACCCGGACTGTTCTGGACGAGCACCACAACTTCCTCGTAGTCCGCCAGTTCTCCAGGCGCCCACGTTTTCTTCGTCGTGTTCGCCAAGTTGGTCAGCGGAATGATGATGACGGATTCGATCGTCGGCCCGATGGCTTCGATTCGCAGAGTCAACGAGTCGGTGCCAAGCGTCAGGGTTGCCCCTTGTTGTGTGTCATAAGTCTGGATAGCCATTGAAGTCTCCTAGTTAAGTCCCGCCGCCCTCTGCGTGCGTGATCCGCAGCACGAGCCGGGACCAGAATTTCTTTTTGTCTGAACCGTCGAATGGCGGGTCGTGGCCATCGTCCGGTGGCTCGTCGATAAGACACCGGTTGATGTAAACGCCGCTCCATGTGTTCCTGGCAAACCCGCTTTGCATCGCAAGCTTGACGGCTTCAATGAGCGCGTCTGCGTCGGTTCGAGAATCGCCCCAGGCGTAAACATGCACGAGACTGATTCTCGCCCCGGTCGGTCCTCTGTGGTTGTTAAATACCGTCCCGCCTGTCCCGCGCGTGTATACGAGAAACTGCCCCGTCCACTTCTCTCGTGCGACGTCGGCCGTGGCCCGCATGCTCGTACCTGTGCCGATGCGCGATGTGATCGCACTGATTGTTTTCCAGTACGTGACAAGTCCGCCAGATTCTTCGTCGAACAATCCCGCCACACGTTACGTCCTCACGTCTTTGCGATGCCGGTTATGATGATTCGTAAGTCAAGAATCGAAGTCGTTGTCGCGAAGCCAACAAGCACGGTTTTTTCCGTGGACGCCACATCAGTAAACAATTCCATATTGCCTGCCGTGGACGACAGAAAATAAAACACACCCGCCGCCACGACAGCTCCGATGGTTACTGTTCCGCCAATTGCGATCTTGATCGGCTGTCCTGTCGACCCGGAACTTAGCGCCATACCAGCGACCGTTGATTCCAGAGTCGTGCCGTCACCCTGAGCGAGCTTGAGCACGTTGGAGTTTGCTGTATCGATGTAGACAAATTGTCCAGCGGCAATCGTCGCCCCAGCGTTGTATTCCGCCTGGATCGTCGAATTAGCAATCGGAGCGACGGCTGATGCGGTAATCGTAATTTCTGCCAAGTGTCGACTCCTTTATCCTCGTTTGTTTTCTGCAATTGCTTCCTGGATGCCTGCGCTAATCGCCTCTGACTGTGCCGACTCAGTAGCCTTCGCAGAAATGGCAATGTCGTAGCGCCCGGCAACTCGTCCGCGGATTACTCCGGTTCCTCGTCCGTCAGGTGTCGCTGACTTTCTCGCTGTCTTGCGTCCAGCACTCGGCTTGGGAGAAGTGCCACCAGTGACAATCGCGTGCCCCTCTTCGACGTTATGACCGTGCGACCCAGCGCCCCACTCATAACCAACCAGCGCGACAATCGTCCCGTTGGGATATTCCTTTACCTTCACGGCTGTGGCGTCACGTAGCGGCTTTAACTCCGGTTTGTCGCCTGGGTATCCCGGTTTGGGGAGTCTCTCACGCACCCGCTGCTTGACGATGTTCCCGGCGTTTCTCATTCCCTTCTTGATTGCCGGTGCGCGTTGGAGCATTGGCAGACCAGCCAGTTCGCGGTCGGCTTGCTTGTAAAAGTCGTTGTTGATTTCGAGGGTTGGCATTGCGTTCTCGTTACGTCGCTGCGGATGCACCGGCTACTGCCAGTTGTCCACCCACTCCGTCGTTTCCAACTCCACAATCAAGGTTGATAAAGAACTTGTCTGACAGCGTTCCCCAGGTTTTCGCCTCGGTAACGTCGTCAGCACCGGGAATAATGAACAGACTGGACCGCGCCCCACCTTCCATGTTCGCCACTTGGGTAAATACTTCCGCCCCGGTGAGTAGTTGCGTTCCGTCGCAGTTTCGCACCCACACGTTCTTGGCTGCCGTTGTCTTGTTGTGCCAGATTGCCGTTTCAAAATTGCCGTAGAAAAAGCAGTCCTCGAAGAACAGGTTTTCGCTATCCACGAAGTAAAAGCATCCCGTCCCTGCATTCCCGTCTGTCCCTGTTGGATCGGTTGGCTGAAAGAATCGGCATCGTCGGAAAGTGAAGTCGTCAAACGTCGTTGGGATATTGACGAAGCAAATCGCCTCGAAGCCCGACGAGGTAACGAAATCGCAATCCTCACAGACGAAGTTGCCAGCGCCGCTGATGTTGAGCATCGCGAGAACGGAGTCGACCGCTGACACAATGCGAATGTTTTGCAGCTTGATATTCGGAGCACCAATAAGAACCGTGGCTGCAGTCGAACTCGATAACGTGAGTGTCGCTCGGTTGCTTCCGTTCCCTAGTCCTTTGACCGTTATTCCAGCTACATCCAGATTCGCGGCCGTCGCAGTTGTCAGAGTTTCGGCGTGACCAGGCTTTAAATAGATGGTGCTGTTTTGGTTGGCTGTGCAGAGCCCAACGGCATAATCCAATGAAGCCACAGGATCGTCGGGAGTGAGCCCGCCTGTAGAGGCATCCGTTCCAGATGAATGAACGAAGAATCTTGTCCCGGTCGTGAGTGAGGAATCCTCGACCGACGTTTGTGTGGCGCTGACTGCGTTGAAGGTGAGTGCTGATCGGGACATTTCAGAGTTTTGATGAGCAGTCGAGTTCCATTGATAAAGCACGTCCGCGGAATAGTCGCGGTGCGATGCTCTTAATGTTCAATGCCAAGTCTTTGTAAATTCCACCCGTTACCATCAGTCGCATTTTCGGCTCGATATCCGGCAAGTGATGCATTCGAACCACGTAATCAACCCCAGCTTCTAATTGCCGTCCTCGAATCTTTTCCGCACCGCCTGTCGCTTCGATCTCACAAGGCACATCCTTGTAAAGCGGCGCACCAGTGAAATCCTCTTGTGCTGCTCCGTCTGCGCTGCTGTCCTGCTGGATATCCACCATGTCGCGATAGGCGCCAGCCGCAGCCATCAGGCAGCCTCCGCGTAACTGTCGCACCGTCCGCTGTAGTTGATGAATTCGTCTCCAACCATGTATTGATCCATCAATGCCGCTGCCGCCGTTGGGATCTCTTGCACAATATTCCCGACGTTCACTTCCTCCCGGTGATCAAACCAGTGACCAACGAGCAGCAGAATCGCCGCCTTGATTCCTTCTGGTGCTGATGTCGATGGTCCGTAGCCAGCGACGTATCGCACGCGGATTGAATCAATCTGCCAGCGAGCTGACGGATAGGCTTCTCCGTAGGCAGGCGTCACGATTCCAGGCTCCCTGTGCGTGCTGTAGGAGTAATCGCTCGCACTCCACGTCTGGCTGACGCCTGCGGTATCCAAGTAGGTAATCGAAGTCACGGACTGCAGGGGAGGCTTTGGTAGGTAAATCGGTTCGCTCGAACTCGGGAACCTGTCCAGGTACAAATCCCAAGTGGCTTTGACGACCTGCCGTCCGGTGATCATCTCGAACCGCTCGCGCGCGGCGGTCACCAATCGCAGCAGATGCGCATCGTGAGCGGTGTAGCCCGCTGGCAATTCAACCTGCTTGCGAGCTTCGATAATCGAAACTGGCTCAACAGTCGCCGGCGTCGAGTTGGTGAGTCCATATTGCATTAGCCAAGATCCAAAACGGCTTCGCTCCACGAGATGCCCATCAAAGCGGTCCCTGTCGCAGTACCAACGACGACATTGACTCCGAGGGTCGCTCCGGGTCTCACGATGATTCCACCATTGACTGGAGCGAAGAGTCCAAAACCGATCGACACCGCAGGTCCAGCAGGAGATGAAGCCAGCGCCGCCCATTTGTTGGCCGTCAACGTGGTCACAGCCAGAGCACGCTTCGCTAGTCCGGAATAAGTCTTGCCCAGCGGACTGTTGATGAGCACAGCTGTGTTGTCGGTCAAAGCAGCCGCGGCCGCTGCGATTTGATAGATGATCGTTGCACCCGAGGCAGCGGTAATGGACGTCAGGCAGTACCACCACACGGAGTTGACGATGTAGCTCTTGCCGCCCGATGACTCGCCGTTGTAGAGAGCCAATTCAGCCCGCGTTGTCGGCATGTCGGCAACGTGGGTGAACGCTGAGCCGGTCGGGATGACTGTACTCCACGTATCACCAAGTCGCGTCAATTCCGTATCGCGTGGAAGACCATCGGACACAATTAACTCGCCTCGGCGATTCTGAGCCGGGATCTGTTCCGAAAGGTCTCCGTATGCCGGGACGCTGCCAGAGCGGACGCGGCCGTGGAGTTGGGTGATATCAAGAGTCGTCATGTATCGGTTCCTTTGTGATTGACTACCGCAACTGCAGGCAGCGGATGTAATCGACCTGAAGTGTTTCTGCCGCGCCGCTTGGTCCGGCCTTAACGCCAAACACCAACTTGGAAGCAGTCATGCTGGCGAGCGTTACGTTCTGTGCCGTGCCAGCCGCAAGAGCCGATGATCCGTCAACGCTGTAGTACGGCGTGACTGTGCTCGTTGTAGCCGCTCCATCGAAATAGAATCCGACGCGCGTCCAAGTGTCTGTGACAAATGTCGCCATCGCCGACGTCGTACCTTGGACCGTCGCATTACTCGTCTCGAAGTTAATCGCCAATGACGCTTCGTCTTTCCAGATCAAAGCGCCGTCGTAATCTGCGAGCGGACCAGCTGTATTCGCTTGCAATCCACCAGTCGTCGTGGTGTCCGTCATTCCGAACCACCAGGCGGATTCGTTGGTTGTTGCTTCGGCAAGTTTGAAACGAGCCTCGAACCACAACTGCTTTCCGACGAGTCCGAGATTAAAGACCTCGTACGGATGGACGTAAGCGGAATAGTCGTTGTCCGCCGCCGCCGTGACGACGTTGAAGACACCACCCGCCGTATTTTGAAATACTGGAGTTCCGGTGGCACTGTCGTTCGTTGCAGTCCACGCCAGTACGTCACTCACCGCAGAAGTCGCGGGATACAAAAAGTCGTCGATGAAATAGTATCCTAGCGACGAATCGACGAGGCAGTTGAGAACCGGTGCATTCCCCCACAATAAGCATTCTGGAACGGCTGGCAGCCCGGACACTCCACGAAAGCGGCGAATGCTGCCACCTTGTTCGGTATACAGATTTGGTTGGTACGAGCCTTGAGTTGAAGTTGCCATTGATTCTTTCCGTTGGTTACCCCGGCTTACGCCGAGTAGTCACAATCGACACGGATCTGAATTGGTTTATGACGCAGCTTGCAAAGTCGCAACGACATCGGATGACTGAGTTACCGGGAGACCTCTGGCTCTTGACTTGACCGTGATAATCCCATTGATTTCGTGGCTTTCGACCGTGCAAGTGATCGACAAAAATACGTATCGCTTGCTGATTGACGAATGCGCGACGGTGAGCACCAAAATTTTGTTGTCCAAGTTTCCAGACGCCTCGGTGATCGTGAGCGCTCCGCTGCTGATCGTTGCCCCGGTGCCTGTCACAATCGTTCCGGTGATCGTCGTAGGCGTCGGTGAGCTGGTGCTTGACGCAGTGTTCTCTTTCACCGTGTAGACCATCACGGCCGCGGCATCGACGTCGCCATGCAGGATCAAGAACGAAATCTCGTCATAACCGCTCATGTCCTCGACGGCCGTGAGAACTTCCGACGTACCGTCAGCGACAAGCGTTTTCCCAAGAGAGATGCAATTGCGTTCGATGAAACTTTCCATATCGAAACTCCCGTTTGTTGTTGTTTGAGGCAGCGTCTGCCCTATTGCTTTTCCTTGGGTGCTGGAGACGCCAGTCCCTTTTCGATGTACCGTTGAGCTTCGTCGGATGGCATCTGGACGATCTCGCCGGCGGCTTGCGCGAACATGCCGCATACGCGACCATCTCTGTCGAGGTTGTTTCCAACGCGGCCGCTGTTGAGTTTCACGGATACCATCTCTTTGGTTGCCATGTTTCACCTTACGAGTGTTGTGTGAGTTTTTTGACCGGGTGATCGCCAGAATCAAGAAGGTTCCCGTCGAACTCGTTGAACGCCAGGAATGCGTCTTGATCGTTCTCGCGATGCCGTTCGACGAGTCGATAGATTCGGATCTGATTCACTTGGCGAATCTTGTACTGCGGGAATTGTCCAAACAGAACCGTGATAGCGCTGGCGATTGCCGCACTAGCCATATCTTGATTGATCGTGTACGGCCTACCGTTAATCGTGTTCGGTGCCCCAGAATTCACACCGGATGTCCACAGCGGGTCACCGTTACCGTTTTTCAATTTACGGAACATGAGAAGCATGTTGTCGTGGAACATATACCCGACACCCGGCAAGTTCCGACGGGACGGGTCAATGGAGTGTTCCAAGTCAATGAGTTCGTCGTAGGCAATGGCCGTAGCGGATGCCGCTGTAACGCCAGCCGTCGCACATGTCACGATTCCCTTCGGCGTACCCGCCCCAGTACCGGTCGTGCACTTGGTGTTGAGGATGCGACCGAGTCGCTCCCCAAGCATGAGTGGAAGTTCATTCACCAAATTGACCGCGTTGTTCTGCAGTAATTCGTAGGGGACGAGAATTTCGTCACTCGTGAATTTGTAGGCGTTCCAAATCACCGCGCCGAAAGACGGATCAAGAGTAGTGACCGCTTGGCTTTCACCGATCTGTCGTCCTGAGTTGCCGGTATCGTTTGCCGTCGGCCACCGCATCGGCGCGCCGTCGGTCGTGCGGATCACGCTCGATACTTGGAGCATCCCGCCGAACGCGAGCATCGCCTTTTCGAGATTGGCGACGAAGCTATCGCCGAAAGTGAATCCACCGGTTGAACCGTCTTGGCTCGAAAGCGCGTTGCGGAACCGCTGCATGTCGATCATCGGCCCGCTTACAGCATCCCGAACGGAACGGTAGTTTTGCGGTAAGGAAATCTTCAGTTGCCGAGCGTTGAGATTCAGGCCAACCCGTTTGGCCGCGGCAACGTGCTGATCGGAAATCTGCCCGCCTTCGATTTGATTCAGGAACCAGCCTTGCATCGCAAGAGCTTGAGTTTCCTCGGTGATCTGGTTGCCGCGGTCGAAGCGGTCCTTGTGAACCGGAGGCTGGTCCAGGTTGCCACCGTCGCGACCAATCAGCCTGTCGTCTTGGTGCGCGTTGATTTCACCAAGCCGCTTGTCGATCGCTTGCTTGCGTGCGACTGCGTCGTCGATGGCTTTCTTCTCGGTGTCGAACTCTTTTTGGTTCGCATCGTAGGACGCATTGACTTTGGCCCACGCTGCCTGATCTTCCGCATTGTCGACATAGCCTTCGGCGTTGAACTTTTCGGCTAGTGTGCGAATGTCGGCTGCGAATTGATTGCGCTTCTCTTGGAGTTCTGCCAGCTTGCTCACTGTAATGCTCCCTGGTTATTCGCCAGGGGCGCAACAAAAAGCGGACGCTCGCTGGCGAAGGTGTTATTCCTTCACAAGTGAGCGTCCGCCGCTGAACGACTTTCGCTGCACTCACCACAGGCTTGCGCTGAACGCTTGCATGTGGCTCGTTGATTTGGTTATGGCGGGAGTGACTCCCGATGGTTCGTATCCTAAGCCGATTCCTTTTCGCGATTCAATAGGCGTGTATCAAGCTTCCCGCAATACTTCTGAACGGTCGCTGTGCTTATTTTGAGCGTTCCGGCAACATGACGCACGGTTTCTCCATGTGATCGCCGATCCTTGATTTCCAAGCGGATGGCAACCGGTAGCGGCTTTCCAGTGTCAGCCATTACGTCACTCTCCGTGTCGAGTGTGTAACCGTGACAATGTAGATCCCATTGCCAAGGTCCAAAGGTTCGCTCTTGATTTGCGCAAACGCCCAAGGGTCGCAATCGTTTCCCACTGCGTAGATCGAACCGTATGGTGGAATTCCTTGTGCATTCCGTGCACTCACTCTGTCAATGGCTTGTACAAGGTAATCGGTCTTGTAAGTTCGCTGTCCTTCACTATCGACGACACAAGCAATGTCGATCTTCTGCAACGGATTTTTTGGCAAGAACCGACCGACAATCGGAAGTGCCGAGAGCCACGCGATGAATGAGCGACGGTTCACGCTATCTCCTCTTGCGCTGCAAGCAACGTTTTGT
>Ga0134127_10000224_pt1 | contig 64584 bp, 65 predicted proteins | sample KB31753_FD_96459 | JGI IMG/M metagenome (GOLD analysis project Ga0134127, IMG submission 96459) | Terrestrial soil microbial communities with excess Nitrogen fertilizer from Kellogg Biological Station, Michigan, USA - KB3-175-3 | ecosystem: Environmental > Terrestrial > Soil > Unclassified ... | reverse complement strand
TTACGATTTGGGGTACTTCGACGATGAGACCTGTCGGCTAGAGCCGATTGAAAACCCGTTCGGACCGAAAGTGTTACCACTCCGCTCGGAATAAACTGCCACCACTCCGCTCAGAATGGACCCGAAGCGAGTGGCGCGCCCTGCAGGACTCGAACCTGCGACCTCCTGGTTCGTAGCCAGACGCTCTATCCAGCTGAGCTAAGGGCGCGGACGTATAGAGCGGTCTCCGTTCGCCCCACGATCACACGCGAGACGGGGCGGACCCGCCGATGGCGAGGCGCCCTCTTCGATCTATCCGAAGGCGCACAAACAAAAACTATAACACCGTCTGTTGGGGAGGGCGCTACTCGAGGCCGAGGATGCTGCCTGACTGATGCGGCCTGTCGGCGTCGCGCGCGGACGACCGGTCGGCCGCGGCGAAGATGTCGGAGAGGTCGATCGACGGCGGCGCCTCGTCCGCCACCGCAGGCGAGGATGCCGCCTCCGCCTGCGGGCGAACCGGGCGCGGCTCGGGCTGAGACGCGGGACGCGGCTCGGGACGCCGACGCGCCAGCGGAGGCGGCGTAGACTTCACCGCGGGCGCCGGCATGTGCGCGCGGCGATACCACATCACCTGCGCGGCGGCCCACGCCAGCCAGATCACCCACCCGGCCTTGATCGCCGGCGGGAGCGCGTTCACGGTACCGATGACATCAGCCACGACTGCGCTCCTCCGTCCTCACTGCGTCCACGTGAACTGCGGCCGCGACGCCAGCGAATACTGCGTCAGCAGCGTCTGGAAAATCGGCGCGCGCACGCTCTCGCTCGCCATCGCGGCCCGCAGCGCCTCGTCGATGTTGGCGCCCTTGTCGTGATCGAGCACCAGGATGATGACCACGCGGCGCTGGTCCGACGTGTCGCGCGCGCTGCCGAACGTGGGCTGGTGATGCCCGGCGTTCAGCTTCCGCATCGGGATCGGCTTGACCAGCGACGATTGCACCCAGGCGGCGATCCGCTCGGCGCGGCGCGCGGCGCGCCGCTCCTCGAGCGCGCGGCCGGCCTCGAACGCGACGCCGGGCGCAATCTCCTCGGAGCTGGCGCCGACGCAGATGATCTCCTCGGCGGTGTTCAGCACGCGCTTCATCTCCGGCGTGAACACCGGCGTCTCGAGGCCGTTCTCCAGCATGGCCGCGGAGCTCAGGCGCCACCGGAATTGGTCGGTGAAGAGCAGGATGCGGAACGTCGCCTGGCGCCCGGACGCATCCGCCGCGCCTTTCACGATCAGATCGCGCTTCACCTCCGGCGGCGTCGGCGGCGCCGCGCGCAGGCGCCAGACGTCGCCGACGGTCGCAAACGCCAGCGCGCAGCCGAAGACGACGGCAGCGAGCGTCGAGAGCGACCACAGGACGGCATGCGTGCGTGAGCGCCAGCCCCGGCTGGATAAATCGTCGGTCGTCGGCACAGTCGAATCCTCGCGGCAGGACGCTGCAGGAACACCGCCAGTGCGCACCCCTGCGCACCCGCGGGACGGGGCGGGCATGCGTCCGCGGCCGCCCGGTGACACAAGTTGGCAGGCCGCAAAAGTTTGTCACCCGGGCCCGTTGCCTCGTATCATGCGCACTCACTATGCGGACCACCGTCGTTGTCATCGCGCTGACCGTCGCCGCCGCCTTCATCGCGCACGTCCCCGCAGCGGCGCAGGCCGCCGGCAACTGGACGAACCTGTTCAACGGCAAGGACCTGAGCAACTGGAACGTCACGGGCAACGCCGACTGGCGCGTCACGGACGGCGTCATCGAGGCAACCAAGGCCCGCGGCTTCCTCGTGACGAAGGAGTCGTATACGGACTTCGAGATGCGCGCGGACGTCTGGGTCACCGCCGACTCGAATGGCGGCCTCCTCTTCCGCATCACCAAGCCCGAGGATCCCGGCATCGAGAACGGCTACGAGCTGAACATGAACGACAAGCGCGCGGACCAGACCGGCCGCACGGGCTCGATCGTCAACGTGGCCAAGCCGCTCGTGCAGTACGACTCCGGCGGCAAGTGGACGACCGTCGTGGTGACGGCGAAGGGACCGCACATGGTCGCGACGCTGAACGGGATCAAGACGGCGGAAGCGGACGACGCGAAGTACGCGCGCGGTCCCGTCTCGCTGCAGGCGGCCGGCGGCATCGTCCGCTACCGCAACGTGCAGATCCGCGAGCTGAAGTAGCCATGCTCCGCCTTCTCTGCCTGACAGCCATCGTCGCGAGCACGCCACTGCTATCGGCGCAGCGCGCCGCGAGGACGCTCGACATCTACGCCATCGACGTCGAGGGCGGCAACGCCACGCTCTTCGTGTCGCCCTCGGGCGAATCGCTCCTGATTGACACGGGCAACGGCGGGATCGCCGCACCGCGCGACGCCGGCCGCATCGTCGACGCGGCAAAGGATGCCGGTCTCAGCCGCATCGACCACCTGATCACGACGCACTGGCACGGCGATCATTACGGCAGCCTCGAGGAGCTCGCCTCGCGCATCCCGATTCGACACTTCATCGATCACGGCCCGAACATCCAGCCGGCGGAAGCGACCGATGCGTTCCTGCGGACCACGTACCCGGCAATCTATGCGAAGGGCACGCACACGGTCGTCAAGGCCGGCGACACGATCGCGTTTGCCGGTGTGACGACACGCGTCGTCGCGTCGGCCGGCCAGGTCGGCGCGGCGCTGCCCGGCGCGGGCAAACCGAACCCGTTCTGCAACCTTCCACGCAGAGCGGCCCAGCCGATTCCCGAGGATACGCAGTCGGTGACGACGCACTTCACGTTCGGCAGGTTCCGCGCGCTGCATCCGGGCGATCTCACGATCGACAAGGAATTCAACCTGATGTGCCCGACCAATCGCGTGGGGACCGTCGACCTGCTCATCGGGCCGCATCACGGGCAGGACACGTCGAACTCGGAGGCGTTCGTGCACGCGCTGCAGCCGCGCGTCATCGTGATGAACAACGGCACGCGCAAGGGCGGCTGGCCGGACGTCATGAAATCGTTCTACACGTCGCCGCGCTTCGAGGATCTCTGGCAGCTGCACTTCTCGCTGCTGAGCGGACAGGAGTACGCGGCGCCCGGCGTCTTCACCGCGAACGTCGTCGACGATCAGCCCGCGGCGCTGCCCGTTGTGCCGCTGCCAGCGCCGGGAGCCGATGCTCCGCCGGCCCCGGTACACAACGGACGCGCCTACTGGGTGAAGATCTCCGCGCGCGAGGACGGGTCGTTTACGGTCACGAACACGCGCAACGGGTTCTCGAAAGAGTATCGATAGCTACTCCGGCGTTTTCCCCCAGGCGCAGCTGGTGTGCTCGACGAGCTCGATGCGGATGCCGCCGGGCCCTTCGACGTAGCCCGTGCGATGCCCGAGCTGATTCGGCGCCGCCGACGGCTCGGCGGTGAACTTCACCCCCTGTCCTTTCAGCGCGGCGGCGGTCGCGTTCATGCTCGACGGTCCGAAGCCAAGATGATCGATTGAGCGCCCCTGGCTTGGCGCCGTCCCCTCGCCTTTCGTCACGGCGAGGTACATGCGGCCGTAACGGAGCGCGTCGCGGCCGCCCATCTTCGTCCGCGCGCCGCCGAAGGCGGAGGTGAACCAGCGCAGCGTCGCCTCCGGATCCGCTACGCGAAGCGTCACGTGGTGAAAGCCTCGTCCCGGGACGTCGTTGACGAGCTCGATCTTCGTGCCCCAGGGATCGATGACGAGGCCGGGCAACACGACACGGGCTCCCGCGGTCTCGAGCTGCTTCGTCTTGGCGGCGACGTCGGCGACGGAGAAGCCGATGCTGTCGATGACGCTTCCCTCGCTCGGCCTGGCGTCGAGCGCGCGCAGAAAAATCAGCACGACGGGCAGCGGCCGGCGGCCGCTGAACGGCTCGAACATGACCCGCCCGGGGTTCTCGGCCGCCTGCCCATCGAGGTTCCGGACGTACCAGTCGTAGGCCTTGTCCGGATCGGAGACCGCGAGGTGGACGTGGTCGTAGGGAACGGCGGCTGGCGCCTGCGGCGCACCGGGACGCGCGAAGACCGCGAGGAGGAGCAGGCCGGTCAGCAGCGAGCGGATGTGCATGACAGTCGCATCTTATGCCAGCGGGTTGTGCGAGAGAATTGGGGCCATGAAAAGAACGCTTACGGCAGTCGTCGGCCTGCTCGCCTTCGCTGCCTCCGCCGCCGCGCAGATTCCGGAGCGGCTCGACCGCGCGCTCACCGCGATCTACGGGCGCAGCGAGTACAGCCCGGACGGACTCGGTCCCGTCGTCTGGATCGACAACGGGAACCGCTACGTGACCATCGACCGGGAGGGGCTGACCGCGCACGATACGGCGTCGGGGGCCACGACAGTGCTGGCGACGGCGGCGGAGATGAATCCCGCCGGGGAGATCGCCGCGGCATCGTTCTCGAGCGACTCGTCGCAGGCGCTGCTGTTCACCAACACCCGCAAGGTGTGGCGGCTGAACACGCGCGGCGACTACTGGGTGCTCGACCTGCGCACGCACCGCGTGCGGCAGATCGGCCGCGACGCGCCCGCCTCGTCTTTGATGTTCGCGAAGTTCTCGCCCGACGGGACGCGCGTGGCGTACGTCCGGCAGCAGAACCTCTACGTGGAGGAGCTTGCCGGCGGACGCGTGACGGCGCTCACCTCGAGCAGCAGCCGCGACATCGTCAACGGAACGTCGGATTGGGTGAACGAGGAGGAGCTGTTCATCCGCGACGCGTTCAAGTGGAGTCCCGACGGCCGCCAGATCGCGTACCTGCAGTTCGACACGTCCGGCGTCGGCCGCTTCACGCTGATCAACAACACCGACGCCCTCTATCCAACGCTCACCGAGTTCCCGTATCCCAAGGTCGGCACGAAGAACTCCGCGGTTCGGCTTGGCGTCGTGCAGGCGGGAGGGGGCGCGACGCGCTGGATTGCCCTGCCTGGCGATGCGCGCGACCACTACATCCCGCGCTTCGAGTGGATCGACGCAGCGACGCTGGCGCTGCACCACACGGAGCGCCGCCAGAACGCGGATGAACTGCTGCTCGCCAACAGCCGCACGGGTGCCGTGACGAGCATTTACGGCGAGACGTCGAAGACGTGGCTCGACGAGACGGACCCGATGGTGATGGATTCAGTTCGCACGGCCTTCTGGCTGCGCAACGGGAGCCTCTTCACCTGGATCAGCGACAAGGACGGATGGCGGCACGTCTACACCGTGTCGCGCGAAGGGCGCCAGGAAACGCTCGTGACCCGTTTCGAGGGCGACGCGATGACGCTCGTCGCCGCAGACCAGGCGCGTGAACTCCTGTACTTCATGGCATCGCCTGACAATGCCACCCAGCGGTACTTGTATGCGGCCAGCGTGAAGGACGGATCGGTCACGCGCATCACGCCAGCCGGCTTTCCCGGGACGCACAGCTACGACATCTCGCCGGGCGGCCGCTGGGCGATCCACGCCTGGTCGAGCGCCGACGTCCCACCGCGCACCGAACTGGTCACGCTGCCCGATCACAAGGTGGTCCGAGCGCTCGTGGAGAACCAGGCGCTCGCCCGCAAGGCTGCTCCGCTCCTGAGACAGCCGACGGAGTTCACGCAAGTGACGATCGACGGAGGCGTGACGATCGACACGATGGTCGTGAAGCCGGCCGACTTCGACGCGTCACGGAAGTACCCGACTCTCGTCTACGTCTACAGCGAGCCTGCCGACACGATGGTCGACGACCAGTGGGCCACGGTCCGACTCGCGCTTCGCGCCATCGCCGACGAAGGCTACCTCGTCGTGATGTTCGACAACCGCGGGACGCCCGCGCCGAAAGGGGCGGCGTGGCGCAAATCGATCTACGGCGCCATCGGCGACCTCAATGCCCGCGAGCAGGCGGCCGCCATCACGCAGTTCGCGCAGGAGCATGCCTGGGTGGACGCGTCGCGCGTGGCCATTCACGGACACAGCGGCGGAGGCTCCGCGACGCTGCAGGCGATGCTCAAGTATCCCGACGTCTACCACGTCGGCATCGCGAGCGCGCCGGTGCCCGACCAGCGGCTCTACGACACCATCTACCAGGAACGCTACATGGGATTACCGGAGGACAACCCCGAGGGATTCCGTCGCGGCTCCTCCATCAACTTCGCAGAGGGGCTGCGGGGTCATCTGCTGCTGATGCACGGGACGGGCGACGACAACGTGCATTTTCAGAACACAGAGCGCCTCGCCAATCGCCTTATCGAACTCGGGAAGGACTTCGACGAGATGTTCTATCCGAATCGGACACACGCCTTGAGCGAGGGGCCCGGAACCACGTTGCACCGGTGGCGGACGATCACGCGCTACCTGTTCGAGCACGTGCCGCCCGACGCCGCCGTCAGTACTGCGCGGACGCAGGAACGTACGCGCTGATCGTCGGCGGCCGCGCACACCGGTCTGAGCCTGGATAGATCACCGCTGGAAGGTCAGGACATTTCCCGCTCGCGACAGGGTTTTGCAATCTTGGCCTGACCCGAACTGCACCGTAGTATCGGCGCGCTGCCGTTCAGGTCATTAATAACGTCATCCGGCAGTCAAACCGTGGAGCCATTCGTGTCGTGTCCGCCGGAGGCACGTACGCGCGCGGATGGACTCTGCTCGCGGGTGAGCTATGAAGCCCCTGTTTTTTTGCGGCCTCATTTTGGCGACCCTGTCACCTGTCGCGTCCGCTGCGACGGATCCCGCCACGACGTTCGCCAGAAAGTGCACCAGCTGTCACACCTTCGGGAAAGGCATTCTCGTCGGCCCGGATCTGAAAGGGGTGACGGATCGCCACAAGCGGGAATGGCTGATTTCCTGGATCACCTCCTCGGAGACGTTGATCCGAACGGGCGATCGTCAGGCCACCGCGCTCTTCGCGAAATTCAAGCAGCGGATGCCCGACCAGAGCCTCTCCGCCGCCGACATCCAGGCGCTTCTCGACTACTTCGCCGCTGACGGACCTGAAGCCGACGCCCGAAAGAAGGAGCGCCGGGCAGATACGGCGACCGCCGCCGAGATAGAAGCCGGGCGCCTGCTGTTCACGGGCGAGCGGGTTCTTGTGAACGGCGGCGGGTCGTGTAGCTCCTGCCATCGCCTCGGCGAAGCGGTCGCGGCGGGTGGAACGCTCGGGCCCGATTTGTCGGCCGCCTTCGCGCGCTACCAGGACAAGGGGCTGGCAACGCTCCTGACGCGGGGCTGCTTCCCCCGCGCCATCTCCACATCCGACGCAGCGATCGTGACGGATGACGAGTCGTTCGCGCTCAGGGCGTTCCTTCACCACGAAATGAAGGCGGTCCGATGAGCGACCAGCTGCTCTTCGTCGTCACCCCTTACATTGCGGCGGCTCTCTTCGTGCTGGTCTGCACGGGGCGCTGCATGTTCTGGCGCCAATCCGATCGATCGACCGCGGGACCCTCGAGCGGCGATGGCCGAAGTCTCGTCGTCGCCGCCACGCGCTCGGCATTCGCGGTCATCGCGGGCCAGCACCTCGTCGCCTTCGCGGCTCCGCACGATGTGCTGCTCTGGAACCAGCAGCTGCGTCGCCTGCTCGTCCTCGAAGCGGCTGGCATGGGGGCCGGCAGCGTCGCACTCGCAGGTTTCCTTGCGCTGCGGCTGCGGCAGCTTCGCACTCCCCGAGCGAGCGTGGACTCGCCCGCCGACGTCGTCGCCGGAACACTGGTGTTCATGAGCACGATGTCCGGCGTTGCCGTCGCGCTCACGTATCGATGGGCGTCCTCATGGTCGGCGGTGACGGTGGTTCCCTACCTGCACTCGCTCGTGCAACTGCAGCCCTCGACAACGGTGGTGGCGCGGCTGCCGTTCCTCGTGAGGCTGCACGTCTTCGGCGCCTTCGTGCTGCTGGCGATCGCACCGCTGAGCCGAATCGGCCGTTACGCGCCGCTGGCCATCGATCGTGTGCTCCAGTGGATACTCGCGCCATCATCGTCCCTCGCCCGCCGGGCATGGCATGTCATCGGAGTCCGGAGCGCCGCACCTGTCCGGGCGGCGTACGCCTCGCTGCTGCGAAACGACCACGAGGAGAACTGATCCGTCATGGGCGCGCGCCTGGTCGTCCTCGCGTTGGTATTGGCATCGACGGCTGCCGCGAGCGGCGCAGTGGCGTATCAGCTCTCACGTGTCGGCATCCATCAGGGCTACGCGCCGGAACAGCCGATCGCCTTCTCACATAGGCTGCATGCCGGCGACAACGACATCCCCTGCCTGTACTGCCACTTCGGCGCGCGCACGAGCCGGCACGCGGGAATCCCGCCGCTCAACGTCTGCATGAACTGTCATTCGATCCTGAGCAGACAGACCGTCGAGATCGAGAAGCTCAAGGAATCCGTTCAGCGGCAGCAGCCGATTGCGTGGATCAAGGTCCACAACCTTCCGGACTTCGTCTACTTCAACCACAGTCAGCACGTCACCGGCGGCGTGAGCTGCGCCGCCTGTCACGGCGCGGTGGAGACGATGGCGCGCGTCCGCCAGGACGCGCCGCTGACGATGGGCTGGTGCCTGGATTGTCATAGACAACGGGGGCCCGAGCTGGCGCGCGAACGGCGTGCCGCGGGCAGCCCGGAAGCGTCGGACGCGCCGTTCCCGGGAACGGACTGCGGCAAGTGTCATTACTGAAGATCGGGCCGGCTGAAGCCGGCCCCTACGGTTGGTAAGGGTCGGGCCGGCTGAAGCCGGCCCCCGCGATCGATAAGGGCATGAGCACCGAACTGAAGTTCTGGAAGAGCATCGAGGAGCTGCAGCGGCATTCGGCCTCGCCGGACGATTCGGGGCGCGACTGCTTCGCCGGCCAGCGCGCGCGGACCGGGCCGCCGCCCGCGCCGTCGCGCCGCGACTTCCTCACGCTCGCCGGGTTCAGCGTGGCCGCCGCGGCGTTGAGCGCCTGCTCGCGCGGACGCGTGCAGAAGGCGATGCCGTTCCTCAACAAGCCGGAGGAGGTGACGCCCGGCGTCCCGAACTGGTACGCGTCGACGTGCGGTGGGTGTTCGGCTGGTTGCAGCCTGCTGGTGAAGACGCGTGACGGGCGGCCGATCAAGATCGAGGGCAATGACGAGTCACCGCTGTTCGGAGGCGGGACGTGCGCCGTGGGACAGGCGACCGTGCTCTCGCTCTACGACGACGAGCGGCTCACGCATCCGCTCTGGCGTGGACAGTCCACATCATGGGAGGACGTCGACCGGCGTATCGAGACGCATCTTGCGGAGGCGATCGCCGCGCACAAGCGCGTCGTGCTGCTGTCGCGCACCATCCTCGGTCCGGCCACACGCCACCTGATTCGAGCGTGGACGGACCGTCCCGGGTTCGAACACGTCACCTACGACGCGGTCTCGTTCACGGCGCTGCGCGAGGCGACCCGCGCGTCGTTCGGGGTCGACGGCCTTCCCCACTACCGCTTCGGCCGCGCCCGGACGATCGTCGCGATCGACGCGGATTTCCTCGGCACCTGGCTGTCGCCGGTGGAATTCACGCGCGACTACGCGGCCGGGCGCCGTCTCGAGAACACGACGGACATGTCGCGGCACATCCAGTTCGAGTCCGGCGTGTCGCTGTCCGGGAGCAATGCCGACACGCGCATCGCGATCGCGCCTTCCGAGCATGCGCTGGTGGCGCTCGCCCTTTATTCCCGGATCGCCCGGAAGCACGGCACGCCCGACCTGCCGGGTGTCCCCGAGGGCTTCGTCGATCCTCGCCGCCTCGACGCGGCGGCGGACGATCTCTGGCGGACGCGCGGTGAATCGCTCGTGGTCTGCGGGACGAATGATGTCGCGACGCAGGTGATCGTCCACGCGACCAATGCGCTGCTTGGCGCTGTCGGCACGACGATCGATCTCGATCGCCCGTCCCTGCAGCGACAGGGTGACGATCTCGCGGTCGCCCGGCTGATTGACGACATGCAGCGCGGCAGCGTCGACACGCTGATCGTGTACGGCGTCAATCCCGCCTACGACTACCCGCAGTCCGACCGGTTCATCGCCGCGATGGGTCACGTGCCGTTGACGGTGGCGTTGGCGGATCGACTCGACGAGACCGCGGCGCTGGCGCACGCTGTCTGTCCGGATCACCATTTCCTCGAGGCATGGGGCGACGCCGAGCCGGTCGCATCGTTCTTCAGCCTCGCGCAACCGACGATCGCGCCGCTCTTCGACACGCGCGCCGCGCAGGAAAGCCTGCTGACGTGGCTCGGACGTCCGCCCGACTTCTACGAGTATCTGCGTGCCTTCTGGCGCGAGACCCTGTACCCCCAGCAGTCGCGCTACGCCACGTTCGACGAGTTCTGGGATCACAGCCTGCACGACGGCGTCTTTGCCTTGCCGCCGCGGCCTTCATCAGAGAAGAGGTTCGCCGGCGACGTCCTGGCGGCGGCCGCCAGCGTCGTCCGCGACCACGAGCGTGCGGCCGGGGAACGATCCGCGAATCGCTTCGAGGTGCATCTCTACGAAGCCGTCGGGCAGCGCGATGGCGCCCACGCGAACAACCCGTGGCTGCAGGAACTGCCGGACCGGGTCTCCAAGGTGACGTGGGGCAATTACGCGGCGATCGCGCCCGCCGTGGCCTCGCGCCTCGGCGTCGACAGCGGCGACGTCGTGACGCTCGACGCCGGCTCGCGGCGCATCGAGGTTCCGGTCCACGTGCAGCCCGGTCAGTCTCCCCACGCGATCTCCGTCGCGCTGGGGTACGGACGGCGGCGGGCGGGGCGAGTCGGCCAGGGTGTGGGAGCGAACGTCTACCCGCTGGTCCAGGTCGTCGCCGGTATGCGGCGATATGCCGGGACCAGCGTCACGATCGCGCCCACCGGCCGGCTCGAACCGCTCGCGGCCACGCAGACGCATCACTCGATGGAAGGACGAACGATCGTCGAGCAGACGACGCTCGCCGCCTGGCTCGCATCAGCGGCCGGCGGGGGTGGTGAACACGAGCACGGAACGGAGGTCCCGTCGCTGTGGGCCGAGCGTCCGTCGGGCGCCCACACCTGGGGGATGGCGGTCGATCTCAACGCGTGCACCGGCTGCTCCGCGTGCGTCACGGCCTGTCAGGCGGAGAACAACGTGCCCGTCGTCGGCAGGGACGAAGTGCGACGCGGCCGCGAGATGCACTGGATGCGCGTCGACCGGTATTACACGGGGTCCGAGGACGACCCCGAGACGTTGGTGCAGCCGATGATGTGCCAGCACTGCAACAACGCGCCCTGCGAGCCCGTCTGTCCGGTGCTCGCGACGGTGCACAGTTCCGACGGCCTGAATCAGCAGGTCTACAACCGCTGCGTCGGCACGCGCTACTGCGAGAACAACTGCCCCTACAAGGTCCGGCGCTTCAACTGGTTCGAGTACGCGCGCAACGACCGCTTCGATTTCAACATGAACAGCCCGCTCGGCTCGATGACGCTCAACCCCGACGTCGCCGTGCGATCGCGGGGCGTCATGGAGAAGTGCAGTCTTTGCGTGCAGCGCATCCAGGCGGGCAAGCTGGCCGCGGAACGCGCCGGCCGTCCCGTCGCCGACGGCGACATCAAGACGGCATGCCAGCAGGTGTGTCCGGCCGAGGCGATCGTCTTCGGCGACTGGCGCGATCCGAACAGCCGCGTCAGCAGGCTGGGTCGCAGCCAGCGGCAGTACCGCGTGCTCGAGGAGCTCGCTACCAGGCCCAACGTGAGCTACCTGGCAAAGGTGCGGAACGTATGACGCCCCTCCACGCGGTCCACGCCGACAGGCTCGTCCTCCAGCCGCAACGCCGCTGGCTGGATGGCGATCCCTCGCTCACCGAGATCGGCGACGACGTGGCCCGCCCGCTGAACGCGTGGCCGGGCCGCGGGTGGTTCATCTGCTTCGCCGCGGCGTTCTCCGCGCTCGCCGTGGGCGTCGCGTGCGTGTCCTATGAGGTCGCCACCGGCATCGGCGTCTGGGGGTTGAACAAGACCGTCGGATGGGCCTTCGACATCACCAACTTCGTCTTCTGGATCGGCATCGGGCACGCCGGGACGCTCATCTCCGCCATCCTGCTGCTGTTCCGGCAGCGGTGGCGCACCTCGATCAACCGCTCGGCCGAGGCGATGACGATCTTCGCGGTGATGTGCGCCGCGCTCTTCCCGCTCATCCACATGGGGCGTCCGTGGCTCTTCTTCTTCGTGATCCCCTATCCCAACTCGCGCGGACCGCTGTGGGTGAACTTTCGCTCTCCGCTGCTGTGGGACGTCTTCGCCATCAACACCTACCTCACCATCTCACTGGTGTTCTGGTACGTCGGGATGATCCCGGACTTCGCCACGCTCCGCGACCGCGCCGGCGCCGGCATCAGGAAGACGCTCTACGGCATCGCCAGCCTCGGGTGGAACGGATCGCAGCGGACGTGGTCGCGGTACGAAACGCTCAGCACGATCCTCGCGGCGCTGGCCACACCGCTGGTGCTCTCAGTCCATTCGATCGTCAGCATGGATTTCGCGGTGTCGATCCTTCCCGGCTGGCACACGACGTTGTTTCCACCCTACTTCGTCGCCGGCGCCGTCTACTCCGGGTTTGGCATGGTGCTGACGCTCCTGATCCTGACCCGTTCGCTGATGCACCTGCACACCTACATCACGGTGCGGCACCTGGAGGCGATGGCGAAGGTCACGCTGCTCACCGGCTCGATCGTGGGCTTCTCGTACGCGACCGAGTTCTTCACGGCCTGGTTCAACGGGTCGCTGTACGAGAAGGCGACGTTCTATTACCGTGCGACGGGCCCCTACGCGTGGTGCTTCTGGACGATGGTCACGTGCAATGCGATCGCGCCGCAGGTCTTGTGGTCGCGCCGCGTGAGAACGAGCGTCCCCGCCCTGTTCGTTCTCTCCATCCTCGTCAACATCGGCATGTGGCTCGAGCGGTTCGTGATCATCGTGACGTCCCTGCACCGCAGCTACCTGCCGTCGACGTGGGTCATGTATCGGCCGACGATCATCGAGGTCGGGACCCTGGTGGGCAGCTTCGGCCTGTTCTTCACCTGCTTCCTGCTCTTCATCCGGCTGTTGCCGATGATCGCGATGTGGGAGGTGAAGGCCGATGCCGGCGCCGAGACGCACGCAGCCATCGCCGGCATCTAGGCGCATGGAGGCGTCGCCCGTGCGTAACGAGTGCCTCGTCGCCACGTACGCCCAGCCGGAGTCACTGATTTCGGCGGTCCGGGCCCTGCGTGCGCACGGCTTCAAGATCTACGACGTCTATGCGCCCTGTCCCGTACACGGCCTCGACGAGGCCATGGGCCTGCGACGATCCCGCCTGGGCTGGGTGACGCTCGTGGCCGGCGTGTTCGGGCTCGTCTCGGCGATCGCGTTCCAGTTCTATGCCGCGGTGTTCGACTGGTCGCTGAACGTGGGTGGCAAGCCAGACAACTCGACGCTGGCATTCGTGCCGATCACGTTCGAGATCACGGTGCTGGCCGCCGGGCTGGCGACCGCCGGGGCGTTCTTCCTGCGCAGCGGGCTGTTCCCCGGCGCGCCCGCGCGGCTGCCGGCGCCGCGCGTCACCGATGACGAGTTCGCGATCGCGCTGCGGTGGCGGTCGAGCGTGTTCGAGACGGGCGAGGCGCGGCGCCTGCTTCGGGACAACGGCGCGATCGAGATCCGGCAGATGGTGATGGATCTATGAGAGCGAGCCGCTCCTGGACCGCAGCGCTCGTGTGCGTTGCGCTGAGCGCCTGCGGCTCGGCGGAGAAGCGCGGCTTCGAGTACATGCCCAACATGGTGTACTCGCTCGCCTACGACAGCTTTGCGCCGAACCCGGTGACCCGCGACGGGCTCACGCTGCAGCGGCCGGTGCGCGGCACGATTGCGCGCGGCCATCTGCCCCTCCATTACAGCGCGACACCGGAGGACGCGGAGCGAGCCGGGCGCGAACTGCAGAACCCGGTGCCGCGAACCGCACGATCGGCCGCCGAGGGACGCGCGTTGTTCGAAACCTACTGCGCCGTCTGTCACGGCGAGCAGGGAGCGGGCGACGGCCCGCTCGTGCCGAAGATCCCGAACCCGCCGGCCTACACGTCCACGCGCGTGCGCAGCTTCGCGGTGGGACAGATCTTTCACGTGATCACCTTCGGTTCAGGGCGCATGCCGTCGTACGCCTCGCAGCTGTCAGCGAACGATCGCTGGTTGATTGCGGCGCATGTGCAGACGCTGCAGCATCCGGAGGTGTCGCGGTGAGCCGTCTTGAGGTGTTCGTACCCGGCACAACGGCCCGCAGGGTGGCGTGGGCCCTGGTGATCGCCGGCGCGGTCGCCGCGGCCGTTGGCGTCGCGTCGACGCCGCAACGGGCCTGGGCAGAGCTGCTGTTGAACGGTTTCTACATGACCGCGCTTGCACTGGGCGGCATGGTGTTCCTCGCGCTGCACTACCTGTCCGGCGCAGCGTGGAGCGCGAGCATCCGGCGGATTCCCGAGGCGCTGACGGCGGCGCTGCCGGTCGCAGCCGTGCTGATGCTCCTGCTCTTTTTTGGACGCGAGTGGCTGTACCCGGCGACTCGCGCCAACGCCCACGAGGGCGAATCGGCCAGGGCGCTCTACCTCTCCGCGCCGTTCTTCTTCGGACGCATGGCGATCTTCATGACCGCCTGGATCCTGTTCGCCCGCGGCTTGCGGCGCACGTCGCTGCGACAGGACGCGGACGGGTCACCGCGCCATCATCGTCGGCTCGTTCGCACCTCCGCTGCGTTCGTCGTCGTGTTTGCTCTTTCGTTCTCGCTCGCCAGCTTCGACTGGCTCATGACGCTGACGCCGCGCTGGAGCAGCACAATTTTCGCGATCTACGCGTTTGCCGGCGTGCTGGTCGGTGGCATCGCCGCGGTCACGCTGTGTGTCGTGCTGCTCGTCGAGCGCGGATACCTGGCCGAGGCCGTCGACACCAACCAGTTGCACGACCTCGGCAAGCTGCTGCTCGCGTTCAGCATCTTCTGGGCCTACATCTGGTTCGCTCAATACCTTCTCATCTGGTACGGGAATCTGCCGGAAGAAACGACGTACTACGTCAGCCGCACCAGCAGGCCGTGGATCGCGGTGTTTCTGCTGAACGTCGCCGTGAACTGGGTCGTGCCTTTCCTGGTCCTGTTGCCGCGTGCGACCAAGCGCAACGCCTCGGTCCTGAAATGGGTCGCGATCGTCGTGCTCGCCGGACGGTGGCTCGATCTCTACGTCGCCATCATGCCCGACCTGTTCCCGGCGCCGAGCGTTCGCGCGGTCGACGTGCTGATTGCCGGCGGGTGCGCGGCGGCGCTGTTCCTGATCGTCACGCGTGCGCTGGCGCGCGCGCCGCTGGTGCCGTTGCACAACCAGGTGTTCCTCGAGCGTGGTGCACATGCCGGGGAGGAGATGACACGCCGTGCCTGACACTCCCCGCACGCTCGCGCCCGCCGTCGCGATGGTGATTGCTGTCACCACCGCCTTCGTAACTGCCGCCCTGGTCTACCCGGCTGCGCCGCCGGACGCGGAGCTCGCCAACCGCATTCCCGAGCCCGCGCCGTACGTGACGGCGGAGGCCGCCTTCATCGCGCCGCCGTTCGAGGAGTACTGGCTGGGCACGAATCACCCGGCGCAATGCCAGAACTGCCACAAGTCGATCTTCGACGAGTGGAAGGGGTCGATGATGGCCAATGCCTGGCGCGATCCCGCCTGGCGCGCGGCGTTCCTGCTGTTGGCCCGACAGATCTCGACCCAGGGGAACTGCGACACGCCAGCGCCGCCCGACGGCACGACGAAGGCTCGTCAAAACCCGTTCGCGGTCGGCGATGAGTGCGTCTCGAGATTCGACCTCGGCAGCAGCCGGCAGCGGTTCGAACGTCCCGGATCCCTCGTCGACGGGTTCTGTTCGCGCTGCCACATGCCGACCAACTACATCGACAACGTGCCGCTGCAGAACGTCAGGGTCGATGCGCTGTCCGGGGTGGAGCACGGCGCGCTCGACGTCAACTTCAATCCCACCTCGCACAACGGGACCGGCCTGGCGTTCGCCACGCTCGACTCGCAGATGCGCAACACCGATTCCGGCAAGAGCGGCGTCGTTTGTATGGTCTGCCACAGCATGGCCGAGACGAGGAACACGCCGTACCACAACTTCGGCAGGGCGCAGGGGGCAAGCGGATACACGCCGGCGCTCGGAACGCAGTCGCGAGCGCAACTGGTCCGGCCCGCCGATCGCGACATGTTCGACGTGCCCGATCAGGCCGCGCGAAGTCTCGGGTACAGCACCGGCAGTGGCTCCTACCGGCTGTCGCCGCATGCCATCGCATTCCCGGAACGCCTGGGGCCGCTCTCGTCGCCCGGGCGCCCGCTCGAGCGCGACGGGTACCTGAGCGAGGTTTTCAAGCGACCGTCCCTCGTGCAGCCGATCGCGGCACCGAAGCACGAGGGCTATCGCCACGTGTTTTCCACGCGGGCCGAGTTCTGCAGCACCTGTCATGACGTCACGAACACGCTGACGATCAAGAACGGCCTGGGCAAGTGGGTGGGCGGGTTCCCGATCGAGCGGACGTACGCCGAATGGGCGGGCAGCCGCTACGCCGACCGGCCCGGCAATCGCAACTTCGAGCCCGCCTTCAAGCGCGACTGCCAGACCTGCCACATGCAGCAGGACTACGGCCGGCCGGGTACGGCGCACACGCTGTACAGCCACGGCGAGCCGGTGCCGCCGCTTGCCCGGCCCGTCACCACCGACGGCCCGACGCGGACGTACTTCAGCCACCACTTCATCGGTGGCAACGCGTACATTCCGCGGCTGGTCGGCGCAAGCGTCGCCGACGCGGGCAACGTCGAGCCGTATCCCGAGTTATCGGCCTTCAGCTTCTCGTCAGCCGACGACAAGAGCGTGTACTCCAACGCCTACTGGGTGAATGTCGACCGGCGCGGCGCGGCCAGCCAGCAGGCGCGCCTCGCCTGGGACCGGCTGCGCAACATGCTCGATGTCGATGTGACAGGGCCGGCCATCGCGCCGTCCGGCCGCCGCGCGCGCATCGCCGTCACCGTGACCAACAGCGGCAGCGGCCACGACTTTCCGACGGGCTTTCCAGAAGGCCGCATCGCGTGGCTGGCTGTCTCCGCGTTCGACCTCGCCACCGGACGGGAGTTGCCGATCCACGACGCCGTGTGGAACCGGACGTCGATCGGTGTCGGAAAGTTCACGACGGCCGACATGATCGACCCGAACTTCGCGCGCTGTGGCTGGAAGATTCCGGCCGGCTCTCCCGACCCGTACGCCTTCCAGTTCAAGGCCGTGGCGACGCTCGGCGACGACTGTCCGACGCTGGAGCTCGTGTACGCGACGGCGCGCAACCTGGTAACCAACGCGGACGGCCTTCCGGTTGACGCAAAGGGCGTCGTGATCGACAGGCGGAATCCGCTCGCCACGCCGATCTTTCGCGACCTGAACGGCAACGGCGATCTCTACGACGACGCGTTCTTGCGGGACACGCGGCTTCGTCCGCTGCCGAACGCCGGCGCCACGGCTTCCCTGGATCGCTACTCGGTCGTCATTCCGCCCGGGACACGTGGTCCGATCGCGGTCTCCGCGGCGGTGTACTACCAGTCGCTCGAAGCCATTGTCGCGAAGAAGTTCCTTGGCAACCTCGCCGATACCGACACCGACTTCGTGCTCGAACCGTGCGTCCTCGGCGGGCCGTGCGACGGCCGCCGACCGTCGAACGAGCCGGCGGTGGTCGAAGGCGCGCCGCCGGTGCCGATGCAGGTCGGCAATCTCGTGATCCACATAGACGGCGAGCCTTCAGCCCCGGCCGCGCCCGCTGTCGTGGCCACCTATCCCGCGGCGGGAGCCACGCACGTGTACCAGGACGTCGTGCCCAAGGCGTCGTTCTCCGCACCCGTGACCGGGCTCGATAACGACACCTTCACGCTCGTCGACAGCGCCGGCGCGCGCGTGCCCGCCTCCGTGCACCAGGTCGGCGACGGCACGTGGGGCCTGTTTCCCGACCGCATCTTCCTGAAAGCAGGGGAAAGGTACACGGCGCGCCTCGCGTCAGGCGTCTGCGGCTATTCGAAGAGCTGCACGAAGAAGCCCGTGGTCTGGACGTTCACGGTCGTGATGGAAGGCGAACCGGGCGCGGGTGACACCACTATTCGGGCGGGATTCTAGAGAGGCCGGCGCGGGCGCGACTTGCGTCGCGCCGCGCCTGGCTGCCTTGCGCGCCGATCAGAACTCGTAGCGCACGCCGAGCTGCACGGTCGTTGGCACCGCGCCGGGCCGCAGCGTCGTGAGCCGCAGGAAGTCGGTCGATCGCCGGTCGCCGATCGGGTTCTCGAAGTTCGCGCGATTCGTCACGTTGAAGACGTCGGCGAAGAGGTCGACCGTGTGGCCCGCGGGCCGCCCGCGATAGCCCAGACGCAGATCGAGCTGGAACAGGCCGGGACCGGTCGCGCCGTTCCGCTCGGCGTCGGCATGAGCGGTATAGGGGTTGCGGCCCGTGCCCGTATACGTGCCCGCGGGAAGCGGTTCCGAAAAGATCCCATTGCGGTCCTGGTCGAGCGTGGAGTCGGTGAGGCTGAACGGCGCACCGCTCACCGCCCGCGCGACCCAGCTCACGGCCACGCCCCGGACCTTCGGCACGAGCGCCTGCCCGCTGATGACGAGGTTGTTACGCCGGTCGAAGTTGGTCGGCCCTTCGTTCAAATCGAGGTGCAGGTCGTCGAGGAACTGGAAGGGGTCCAGCGGAATACCGAGCGCAGACGTATTGCCGCGCGCACGCCCCAGCGTGTACGACACGCGGAACGAATAGTCGGACGCGAAGCGCTTGACGAGCGACGCTTCCAGGCCGTCGTAGTCGATCTCTCCGGCATTGACAGGGTGACTCACCTGCCCGGTGAACGCCGGGTCCACGCGCACCAGGGTCGCGGTGCGCGCCGTGCTGGCGCGGACGCCCGGGTTGAGGTCGCGCAGGATGAACTGATCGCGCGCGCGTGTGTGAATGTAGTCGGCGCTCACCGAGAGGTTCGCCGCGAGCTGGCGTTCGTACCCCGCGGTGATCTGGTCGGAGTAGGGGATCGTGCGATCCGGGTTGTCGAGCGTCACGGTGCCCGTGTTCTTGATGCGCGAGCCGGCGGGAAACAGCGACGCGAGGAGCGTGCGGTTCACCGTCGGACCACCCGCGAGCATCGGTTCCTGCGGCAGCGTGCCGTTGGTCGGCCCGGGGTCGGCATTGTTCGCGGGGAACAACTGGTTGAACGACGTCGAGAAGACGCCGTTGGTCAGGATGGCGGAAATCAGCTCGAAGTGAGTCTTGTCGTAGAAGCGCCCGTACCCGCCGCGCACCACCGACTGACCGTTGCCGCTGAGATCGTAGGTCACGCCGATGCGCGGTCCGAAATTGTTCTTATCGACCGGGTACGCGCTGGGGTCGGAAAACCGCGGATTGTCGACTTCACGCAGCGGCTGGATCTCGATGTCGTAGCGCAAGCCGAGGCTGAGCGTCGTCCGCCTGGTCACCGTCCACTTGTCCTGCGCGAACGCGGACGCGAAGTTCGCTTTCTGAAACGAATTCAGCGGCGCGGGGACGCGGACCTGGAGCCGCTCGGGATAGGTGCGCGGGTCGCCGGCGCTGAACGGCAGGTCGCTGCGGAAAAAGAAGATCCCGTTGAGGTTGTCCTGCGTCGTCGAGCGGGCGCCCACGTACTCGAACTGCCCTCCCATCTTGACGTCGTGGCTGGTGCCGCCGCGCGGAATGAACCACGAAAAGGTGTCGTCCAGCTGGTAGGCGTTGTCGACGCGCGCCTGCGCGACCGGCGACTGCTGATCGACGTAGGTGAGAAACGCGAGGGTCGGCTTGAGCGCCGCCTGGTCCTGGCCGTTGGTGTTGAAGCCCGGATTGGCAAACGCCACGTCTTCGCGGGTGAAGTTCACGCGCACCGTATTGACCTTCGTGTTCGACAGCACGCTGTTCCACGTACCCACCACCGTCTGATCGACGTCGTGCTCCTCGCGCGAGGCGTTCTGCGTCACGGTGATGTTCACCGCGCCGGCGAACGGCGGCAGGTAGGGGACGATCTGATTGACCTGGGGCGACGATTCGCGGAGCCACCGGACGGTCCACGTGTTGGTCGCGTTCACCTGGTGGTCGAACCGCAACAGCGTGTTCCAGACCCGGTCGCGCGTGACCGGCGAGGCGTTGAACTCGGGATGCGACGGAATGGTGATGGTGTTGGGACGGTTCACCATGACGCGTTCGACATTGGCGAAGAAGTGCGCCTTGTCACGCACGACCGGCCCGCCGATGTTGGCGCGGTAGGTCTGGAAGCGCGTGTCCGGCTTGGTGAGGCCGTTCTGCTTGACGAAGAAGTCCGGCCTCGTCATCGACGCGTCCTGGAGAAGCGCGGCGCCGACGCCGTGGAAGGCGTTGGTCCCCTGCTTGCTGATGGCGTTGATGATGGCGCCAGTCGTGCGGCCGAACTCGGCGTCGTACTGGTTGGTGACCACCTGGAACTCGGCGATCGCCTCGACGGGCGTACGCGCCTGCGAACCGGCCCGCTGGCCGATGACGTCATCGTTGTTGTTGGCGCCGTCGAGCATGTAGTTGTTGTTGCGCGAGTCGAGACCGTTGACGCTAACCGCGTCGGACCCGAACGACTCGGTGCTGATGTTGGCGACGATGCCCGGGAGCAGTGCGACCATGCCGACGAAGTTGCCGTTGATCGAAGGGAGCGTCGACACTTCGCGCGTGGTCACGTTGCCGCCGATCTGCTTGGAGGTGGTGTCGACCAGCGGCGTCTCCGCGGTGACCGACACGCTTTCGGTGAGGCCGCCGATCTCGAGCGCGAGATCGAGCGTCGTCGTGCGGCCGAGATCGAGCCGGACGTCGCTGCGCATGTATTTCTTGAAGCCGGTGAGCTCGGCCGCGATCGAGTACATGCCGGGAGCGAGCGCGGTCGCGAAATAGGTGCCGTCGCCGTTGCTCAGCACGGCGCGATACACGCCCGTCGCCTGATTGGTGATGGTGATCGTCACGCCGGGGAGGGCCCCGCCCTGCGCGTCGAGCACGCGACCGCGCAGCTCGGCCGTGCTCTCCTGCGCGACGGCTGCGGCGCTGATGATCATGACTCCCGCGAGACAAAGCAGCGTCCTGAGAGTGCGCACGTCAGATCCTCCCGCCTGCGAAAGGCGAAACGAGTTTCTCGTTACGTATGAGGGTGCGGCGCGCCTGTCGCAAAACCTGCGAAAGAACGAGCCTGGGCAAGCAAAGACTTAATGCGATGCAAGTGACATTCACACACCATCTCCGGCCTAAGTCAAGAGATGTTGTCAGCGTCTCAGCCGGGTCACCGCGCGGTCAGTACGTCGGCGGTGGCGGCACGTACGCGCTGATGGTGCTTTCGTGCCCCTCGGCATCCACCGCCGCGACGCCGAAGACCCGATCGTCGATGTTCGAGTGCGGCAGCACGTACTCCGTGACGTTGCCGACGTACAGCTCGTGCTCCCAGTCGGGCGCCCACGCCTCGCGCCAGAAAATGCGATAACCGTCCGCCCCGGGCGAAGCGGTCCACCGCAGGTGCGCGTCGTAGCCCGACGGTTGCCGGTCGATGGTCGGCTGCCCGCGGTCGTTGGCCACCGCCGGGGGCGGCGGCGCCAGCGCGAGCACCGCCATCGCCGCGGCGTTCACGCGCGCGTTCTGACCCAGGTACGGAAACGAGACGCCATCGATCGTGTCGTTCGCGTTGTGCTGCTTGGAGTAGTTCTCACGCGACTCGCGGAATCCGACGGCGGCGAACCCCTCGAGATTCCAGGCGGTGTGATCGCCGCCGCGGCCGAAACGGTCGCGGCGCGACATCAGCCGGATGCGGTGCGACGGCACGTAGCGCGCCGCCGTCCGCTGCGTGAAGATCGCGAGCGCGCGCGACGGGGAATCCTCCGGGCCTTCCGAATACAGGCGAATGGTCGCGCCGTCGACGATGCCGTCGCCGCCGACAGCGCCACCGACGATGTCGTTGTTGAAGACAGCCTGGACGGGCACGCTGGCGGCCTTCATGCGGCGCGCGTGCGCGCGCGCGCCGATCAGTCCCTGCTCCTCGCCGGCAACCGCCGTGAAGACCAGCGTGGCGTCGAAGTCGATCCCGCTCTCCGCAAAGACACGCGCCAGCTCCATGACCAGCACGGTGCCGCTCGCATCGTCGTTCGCTCCCGGCGCGTCGGCGTTGTCGTCGCGTTCGGCGGGAACGCCGGCGCCGGTGTTGGCGCCAATCTGCCCCTGGCCGCCGATGTTCACCGTGTCGTAGTGACCGCTCACGTAAATGCGCCGCGGCGTGCGTCCCTGCAGAATCGCGACGATGTTGCGGAGCTCGACATCACGGGTAATGCGTCCTCCCTTGGGGATTTGGTGTGTGTCGAAGCTGACCTGCAGTTTCGGACTGCTCTGCCTGAGCTGATCGAAGATCCACTGGCGCGCGGCGCCGATTCCCCGCGTCGGCGACGTCGTCTCGGACATGGTGTTGCGCGTTCCGAAGCCGGCGAGCGCGCGATCGAGCTGCTCCAGGCGCGCTTCGGAGATCGACGCGACGAGCGCCGACACCCGCGGATCGACGTCCGGCGGCGCGGCTCGTTGCGCTCGCGCCTGCGCGCCGAGGAGGAGGAGGAACGCGACGGCGACGAGGCGGCCTCTACGCATGACGCCGCATTGTAATTCCATATAATCGGCGCGTGAGCGTCCAGGAGCACAAAGCCCACGCGCCGACCTCCGTCTCCTGCTTCGTCCTCACCGTGAGCGACACGCGGACCGAGGCCAACGACACCGGCGGCCAGGCGATCCGCAGCCTGCTCGAGAGCGGCGGTCACAGCGTCAGCGGCCACGCGATCGTGCGCGACGATCCTGAGGCCGTGACGCGCGCGGTGTCGGACTGCCTTTCGGACGCGGGGACACAGGTCGTCATCACGACCGGCGGCACCGGCATCACGTCGCGCGACGGCACGTTCGAGGCGATCGATCGGTTGCTCGAGAAGCGGCTCACCGGATTCGGCGAGCTGTTCCGCATGCTCAGCTACGAGGCGATCGGCGCCGCGGCGATGATGAGCCGCGCGACCGCGGGGCGCGCGCACGGCAAGGCCATCTTCGTGCTGCCTGGGTCGCCCGACGCTGTGCGTCTCGCGATGACGAAGTTGATTCTTCCGGAGCTGGGCCACGTGGTGCAGCAACTGAGGAGATAGTCGGCAGTGGGCAGTGGGCAGTGGGCAGTGGGCAGACGGTGACAGGCAACAGGTAGCAGGTATCAGATTGCGATGAGCACGAAGATGCGGCCGTTCGGCGACACGATCTCGCTCGAGCAGGCGCGGGCGGTGATCGACGCCGCACTCCGGCCGATCGAGCGCGTCGAGCGTGTGGCGCTGCACGAGGCGCACGGGCGCGTGCTCGCGCAAAGCGTGACCGCAACGGCCGATGTGCCGCCCTTTTCCCGCGCGGCGATGGACGGCTACGCGGTTCGCGCCGGCGACACGGCCGGCGCCTCACCCGCGGCGCCGGCGGTGCTCACCTGGATCGAAAAGGTCTTCACCGGCCAGATGCCGCAGCAGACCGTCGGCGCGGGCCAGTGCACCGAGATCGCGACGGGCGCGCCGATGCCTCCCGGCGCGGATGCGGTCGTGATGGTCGAGCAGACCGCCGCCGACGACATGCGCATCCAGATCTTCGCGCCGGCGGAGCCGGGCCAGAACATCGGACGCCAGGGCGCCGACATCAGGAACGGCCAGGCCGTGCTGCAGCCCGGCGAGGTGCTGAACGCGAGCCGCGTCGGCGCGCTCGCCGCGCTCGGCCTCGCGCACGTCGACGTCTACGCGAAGCCGCGTGTTGCCATCCTGTCCACGGGCAACGAAATCGTCGATCCCGGCCGGCCCCTTCAGCCGGGAGAGATCTACGACATCAACCGCTTCACCCTCGCCGCGGTGATCGAGGAGCACGGCGGCATCGCGTCTCCGCACCGCACGGCGGCAGACACGATTGCGGACCTGGCGCGCGCGCTCGACGAAAGCTTCGAGGACGACGTGCTGGTGTTTTCGGGCGGGACGTCGGTCGGCGAACGCGACCTGATCCTCGACGCGCTGAGCCAGAAGGGCGAGGTGCTCTTTCACGGCATCTCCGTGAAGCCCGGCAAGCCTACGGCGTTCGGCCTCGTGCACGGCAAGCCGTTCTTCGGCATGCCCGGCTACCCCTCGTCCTGCCTCTCGAACGCGCACATCCTGCTGGTCCCGGCGCTCCGTCGCATCGCCCGGCTGCCGCCGCACGCGGTGAAGACGGTCACGCTGCCGCTCGCCCGCCGCGTCGTGTCGGCGAAAGACCGTCATCAGTTCTACACGGTCCGGGTCGCGGACGGCACGGCGATACCGGCGTACAAGGCGTCGGGCGACATCACGAGCATGTCGCAGGCCGACGGCTATTTCGAGATTGCCGCCGAAACCGCCGTTGTCGAGCAGGGCGACCTCGTCGACGTCACCCTGTTCTGAGCTAAAATCCCCCGCGACATCGGAGGATTTCCATGCGGACGACATTCCTTGCCGCCGCCCTGGGCGCCGGCCTGTTGCTCGCGGCCGTTCCGGTTGTCGCACATCACTCGTTCGCCGCCGAGTTCGACGCCGACAAGCCGTTCAAGCTGACCGGCGTCGTGACGAAAGTCGAGTGGCAGAACCCGCACACCTACTTCTATCTCGACGTCACCGACGAGCGTACGAAGAAGGTGACGAACTGGGCCTTCGAGATGGGAAGCCCGAACGGGCTGATGCGCAACGGCTGGACGCGGAACACGCTGAAGATCGGCGACGCGGTCACCGTCGAAGGCAGCCTGGCGAGGGACGGCAAGCCGTACGGCAACGCTCGCACCGTCGTCCTCGACAGCACCGGCAAGCGGCTGTTCGCGGCCTCCAGCCAGGCGGCCAACCCGTGATGCTGTGGGTGCGCGTCGGCGTCGCGGTGCTCATCGCGATTGGCGCCGCATTCTATTCGGCGCAGGCGCAGGACCCTTCAGCGCCGCGCGGCGATGCCACGCCGCGTCTCGCGGACGGCACGCCGAGCCTCGGCCGCGTGCCCGGCGAAAAGGGCGTGTGGGACGTTCCCTACATCCAGAACATGGGGATGCGCATACCCGGCGCGGACGGGAAGACCGCGGCGGAACGCGCGAACCCGGGCGCGGGGCGCGGCGGCGCGAAGGCGGAGCCGGACGTGCCGTTCCTGCCGTGGGCGCGCGCGATCTACGACTACAACTCGAAGAACAACTCGAAGTACGACCCCGAGGGCTACTGCCTGCCGCCCGGCGGCCCGCGGATGATGGCGACGCCGTATCCGATGGAGATCCTTCAACAGCCGGAGCAGAAGCGCGTCCTGATGATCTTCGAGGGCGCGACGCACATCTGGCGCGAGATCTACATGGACGGACGCGCGCATCCGCAGGGCGACGCGCTGAACCCGACATACCTCGGTCACTCGGTCGGCCGCTGGGAGCACGACACGCTCGTCGTCGACGTCGTCGGCTTCAACGAGAACACCTGGCTCGATTACTACGGCCACCCGCACACGGACATGCTGCACGTGGTGGAGAAGTTCACGCGCCCGAACAAGGGCACGCTTCACTACGAGGCGTTGATTGACGATCCCGGCGCCTACGCGCGGCCGTGGACGGTCGCGTGGAACATCCCGTGGAGCGCGGAGAGCGAGTTGACCGAATACATCTGCCAGGAGAACAACATCTACCTGCAGAAGCTGACCGACGATAACGGCGATCCGCTGTTCGGGCCGCGCTAGTTCCGCACCAGCCTGAAGTCGCCCTTCGCCCCGGCCTGCGTCCACGTGCCGCTGAGCACGCGGTGCGCGGAGCCGATGTTCTCCAGCCTGCCGTCGATGACGATGCCGTTCGCCTCGAGTCGAACCCGCCACGTGTCGGGATCGAGCGAGGCCCTGGTCAGCGGCACCGCGTTCGGTCCGGGATTGATCGCGCCGGTGATCGCCTTCCCGTCCCACTGCATCTGCACCAGGACGCGCGTGCGCTGCGCCTGGGTCGGACCCCAGTCGCCGCTCCACGACCCCTTGAGCGGATGGCCGTACTGACCCGCTGCCTGCGCGGCGGCGAACAGGCAGATGACAAGCGTAAGCACCAGCCAGTGGGCGGTGGGCAGTGGCCGCATCGGTCCTCCTCGCGGTGTTGAATATACTTGTCCTGAGCGAGCGAAGCGAGTCGAAGGACCTCTTGAACGTGACCGAGTCCCAACGCGAAGTCGCGGCGAGCATCGGCGTGCCTGTCGCGCGCCGCCACATCTTCCTCTGCTGTGATCAGGAGAAGCCGAAGTGCTGCGAGAAGGAACGCGGGCTCGCAGCGTGGACCTTCCTCAAGCAGCGACTGAAGGAACTGAAGCTCTCGGAGCAGGGCGGCATCCTGCGCACCAAGGCCAACTGCCTCCGCATCTGCGAGGGCGGCCCGATTGCCGTCGTTTACCCAGAAGGTGCCTGGTACGGCGCATGTGATCCGCCGGTGCTCGAACGGATCATCCAGGAGCATCTCGTCGGTGGGCGGGTCGTGACCGAGCATCTGATCACGGTCCATCCGCTCGGCGATCGGGCCGGCGATCGGGCCGGCTAAAGCCGGCCCCTACGACCCTTCTCCCTGCCGGCCCCTAGGTACTAAAGCGCCTTACCGACCTCCGCCCAGTTCACGACATTCCACCAGGCGCCGATGTAGTCAGGCCGGCGGTTCTGATACTTCAAGTAGTAGGCGTGCTCCCAGACGTCGAGGCCGAGAACCGGCGTCTTCCCGTCCATCAGCGGATTGTCCTGGTTCGGCGTGCTGACGATCGAGAGCTTGCCGCCATCCTTGAGCAGCCAGACCCACCCGCTGCCGAAGCGTCCGGCGCCGGCCTTGCCCCACTCGGTCTTGAAGTTGTCGAAGCTGCCAAACGAGGAGTTGATGGCGTCGGCAGCCTTGCCCGTCGGCGCGCCGCCGGCGCTGGGCGCCATCCACTTCCAGAACTGCGAGTGGTTCCAGTGGCCGCCGCCGTTGTTGCGGACCGCGGTGCGGATGTCTTCGGGCACGCTGTTGATGCCGCGGCACAGGTCCTCGAGGCTCTTCGAGCCCAGCTCCGGGTGCTTCTCGAGCGCAGCGTTCAGATTGGTGACGTAGGTCTGATGATGCTTCCCGTGATGAATCTGCATCGTCTGCGTGTCGATGTGCGGCTCGAGCGCGCCGAAGTCGTACGGGAGCTTGGGAAGTTCGTGCGCCATTGCATCCTCCTCGTCGATCGAACGAAGGAGGCATCGTACTCCGCCGCTATCGGATAGACAACATGCGATCGAGGGCGACCTTCGTCCACTGCTTTCGATCGTCGGGCACGACGATGCGGTTGTGGACGCGTCCTTCGACCAGCTCTTCGAGAATCCAGAGCAGGTGGTTGGGTGAGACGCGGAACATCGTCGAGCAGAGACAGCCGAAGCGGTCGAGCGACACCACCGTGCGATCGGGCGCGACCTCTTGCGCAAGGCGATTGACGAGATGCACCTCGGTGCCAACGGCCCAGACGGATCCGACCGGGCTGTTCTTCACCGTCTTGATGATGTATTCGGTGCTCCCGCTGTCGTCGGCGGCCTGTACGACGTCCCACGGCACCTCGGGATGGACGATCACGCGCACGCCGGGATGCTGCGCTCGAACGCTGGCGATCTGCGCGGCGCTGAATCGGACGTGAACCGAGCAGTGGCCCTTCCACAGGATCATGCGCGCGCGCTTCAGCGCTTCCAGGCCGACGCCGCCGAAGATCTCGTGCGGATCCCACACGAGCATCTCGTCGAGCGGGATGCCCATCTTGTACGCGGTATTCCGCCCCAGGTGCTGATCCGGCAGGAAGAGAACCTTCTCTCCCCGGTCGAACGCCCATTTCAGCGTCGCGGCAGCGTTTGACGAGGTGCAGACGGTTCCACCCCGCTCGCCGACAAACGCCTTAATCGACGCGGCGGAGTTGATGTAGGTGACGGGAATCACGCCGGGGACTCCCATCAGGGTCAGTTCTTCCCAGCAGGTCTCGAGTTGATCCGGCTCGGCCATGTCGGCCATCGAGCATCCGGCAGCAAGGTCCGGCAGGATCACCTGCTGGTGCGCCGCGCAGAGGACGTCGGCGCTCTCCGCCATGAAATGCACGCCGCAGAAGACGATGTAATCGGCCTCCGGACGATTCGCGATCTGGCTCGCGAGCTTGAACGAGTCGCCGGTGTAGTCGGCGAACCTGATGACCTCGTCACGCTGATAGTGATGGCCCAGGATGACGAGCCGGCTGCCAAGCCTGGCTCGAGCGGCGGCAATGCGGGTCTCCATCTCGGCGTCTGAAAGGCCGAGGTACTTCTCCGGCAGAGGTTGCCGCTCCGAGATGTGGTCCTTCTCGAACTCCGTGAGGAGAGGGATCAGGGTTGCCATGTGGGTTATAGAAAAATTATAGGAGAGCAAATTGGTCGGCGATAGGTGAGCAGTATGTAGGACGGGTTCCGCGGAGCGCAGGATCCAGGCGAACGCGGACCCGTCGGCCTAAACGGCCTCCGCGAAGGTGTTGACGATGTTGTAGAGCGTGTCGCGCTCGAGCGGCTCACGGCCGGCCGCACGCACCAGCCGGGTGAGCTGCGCCGTCGTCATCCCTTCGGGAGTCGGCGAGCCGGCCATGTGATAAATCTTCTCCTCCTGCACCGTCCCGTCGAGATCGTCCACCCCGAACCAGAGCGCGGTCTGCGCCACGTCGACTCCGGTCGCAATCCAGAACGCCTTGATGTGCGGGATGTTGTCGAACATCAGCCGCGCCACGGCGTGCACGCGCAGCGTGTCGGCCGCGCTCGGCGCCGGCAGCTTGCGCATCTGGTTGTTGTCCGGGTGGAACGCCAGCGGGATGAACGCCTGGAAGCCCCCCGTCTCGTCCTGCAGCGCCCGCGCGCGGATCATGTGATCGACGCGCTCCTCCATCGTCTCGATGTGGCCGTAGAGCATCGTTACGTTGGTACGCAGGCCCAGGCGATGCGCGGTGCGATGGATCGACAGGTACCTGTCCGCGTCGCACTTGTCGTGGCAGATCTTCTTGCGCACACGCTCGGCGAAGATCTCCGCGCCGCCGCCGGGCAGCGAGTCGAGGCCTGCCGCGATGAGCTCCCGCAGCACCTGCTCGTCGGTCATCGAGTAGAGATCCGCGAAGAACGCGATTTCGACGGCGGTGAAGCACTTCAGGTGAATCTCGGGGCGGATGCGCTTGAAGCCGCGCAGCAGCTCCGTGTAGTAGTCGAACGGCAGGTGCGGGTTCAGGCCGTTGACGATGTGGAGCTCGGTGAGCGGCTGGCTGGCGCGGCGGCGAAGCTTGTCCCATGCCTGCTCGAGCGACATCGTGTACGCGGCCGCGTCGGACGGCTGGAGCCGCGCGAACGAACAGAACAGGCAGCTGGCCACGCAGACGTTGGTCGGCTCGAGCCGCAGGTTGTAGTTGAAGTAGGTCCGGGCGCCGTGTCGCTTCTCGCGCTCGCGGTTCGCCAGCGCTCCGACGGCGAGGAGATCGGGCGCGCGGAACAGCGCGACGCCCTCGTCCAGCGTGAGGCGCTCCTGCGCGCGCAGCTTCTCGTCGATGACCGCCAGCCCGGCTGCCTGGATTCGTGAGTTCACGGGTTGCTCAAAATTCTACGTGCTATATTCCTAGGCCACAACCGACTCGGCCCGGGAAGCAGGGGAACCGGGTGAAAAGCCCGGACGGTCCCGCCACTGTAAGTGCTTCGGCACAAGTCAGGAAACCTGCCCGCGGCTCTTGTCTTGACCGGCGCGCGAGACGCCGGAGGGAGACCGAATGCTGCGCGCCGACGCCGTATCTTTCGGATACGGTGACAGCGGGTTCCTGCTGTCGGACGCGTCCGTCGACATCACGCCAGGCTCGCTGACCGGGCTGCTCGGCCCCAACGGCTGCGGCAAGACGACATTGCTGAAGCTGCTCTGCGGCGTGCTGCGTCCGCGAACCGGCCGCGTGACGCTCGGGGAGCGGCCGCTGGCGGCGATGACGCGCCGCGAGCTCGCCCGGCACATCGCCGTCGTCCCGCAGGAAACCCATCCCGCCTTCGAGTACAGCGTCACGGAAATGGTGATGATGGGGCGCCACCCGCATCTCGGCGTGTTCCAGCTCGAAGGGCCGGCGGACTTCGAGGCCGCGCATGAAGCGCTCGACGCCACCGGCACGGCGCACCTCGCCGCGCGCAACTACATGACGCTCAGCGGCGGCGAGAAGCAACGCGTGATCATCGCGAGCGCGCTCGCGCAGGCGACCGAGATTCTCCTGCTCGACGAGCCGACGGCGTCGCTCGACCTCGGCTACCAGCTCGAAGTGGCGGGCCTGCTCGCGCGTCTCAACCGCGATCGGAAAGTCACGATGGTGCTCGCGACGCACGACCTGAACCTGGCGGCGTCGCTGTGCGATCGGCTCGTGGTGATGCGAGAGGGGCTCGTGCTCGCGCAGGGGCCGACGAGCGACGTGCTGACGGGCGCGATGGTTCGACGGCTGTACGACGTGGACGCCGACGTGCAGTTCCATCAGCGGGCCGGCCACCTGACCGTCGTTCCCGTGGGGCGGTCGACATGATGCCCGCCGCGGCAACAACGCCACGCCCCCAGGGCGGCATCCAGGTGCGCCTGACTGCGATCCTTCTCGGGTACGGCGCGCTGGCGGCCGCGGTATGCGTGCTGGCGCCACTGGTCGGCAGCACGCACATCAGCCTGGCGCGCGCCTTCGACCGCTCGATCCCGTTCGCCGACAACGTGGACGCGCAGATCTTCTTCGTCGCCCGCATGCCGCGCGTGCTCAGCGGCGCCGTGGTCGGCGCGACACTCGCGACGGCGGGCGTCGTCATGCAGGCGCTGCTGCGGAATCCGCTCGCCACGCCGTTTACGCTGGGGGTCTCGGCGGGCGCCGCGCTCGGCGCCATCCTCGTCATCACGTTCGGGGCGACCGTCACCATCGGCGTGCTGTCGCCGGTGCCGGTGGCGAGCCTGGCGGGAGCGCTGCTCGCGGCGGCGATCGTGTACGCGCTGGCGACCCGGCCCGGACGCACGATGTCGACGGCGGTGCTCCTGCTCGCCGGCGTCACGCTGAACTCGTTCTTCTCCGCGCTCATCCTGTTCGTGCAGTACATGGCGGACTTCACGCAGACCTATCGCACCGTCCGCTGGCTGATGGGCGACCTCGACGTCGGCAGCTTCGAGCCGATCGTCGCCTCACTCCCGCTCGTCCTGCTTGCGTTCGCGATGTTCGCCGTGCTGCCGCGCTCGCTGAACCTGCTGAGCGTCGGCGCCGACACCGCCTCCACGCGCGGCGTCGATGTCGCGCGCACGCAGCGCCTCGCTTTCCTCAGCTCGTCGCTCGCCACGAGCGCCGCCGTGTCGCTGGCCGGCCCCATCGGCTTTGTCGGCATCGTCGTGCCGCACCTCGTGCGGCTGATGGTCGGGGTGGATCACCGGCTGGTGCTGCCGGCGTCCGCGCTCTTCGGGGCGGCGTTTCTCGTCGGCTGCGATCTCGTCGCGCGGACCGTGCTCGCGCCCGTCGAAGTGCCGGTCGGCGTCGTCACCGCGCTGCTCGGAGGGCCGTTCTTCCTATGGCTGCTCGTCAGAAAAAGCTGATCGCCGCCGTCTGCGCCGTCGTGGTGTTGAGCGGGGCGGACCTGATCAGGCTCGCCCGGGCGAACCCGACAGCATTCGCCCCGCAGGTTCAGGACAACGGAGCCCGGCGAATCATCTCGCTCGTGCCAAACGTCACCGAAATACTCTTCGCGATCGGCGCGGGCCCGCAAGTCGTCGGCGTCAGCTCCTACGACGACTTCCCTCCCGAAACGAAGGCGCTGCCGCGCGTGGGTGCGCTGCTCGACCCTGACACCGAACGGATCTTTGCGCTGCGGCCGGACCTTGTCATCGTCTACGGCTCGCAGACGGAGCTCGAGGGCCAGTTCGCGCGCGCCGGCATCCGCGTCTACGCCTATCGCCACGCGGGCATCGGCAACGTGCTGCAGACGATGCGCGACGTTGCGCGGCTCGCCGGGCGGACGGCGGACGGCGACCGCGCCGTTGGCGATCTGCAGGCACAGCTCGATACGATTCGCGCGCGCGTGCGCGGACGGCCGCGTCCACGGACGATGCTGGTGATCGGCAGGGACATGGGCGCGCTGCGCGGCGTGTACGTCAGCGGCGGCGTCGGCTTCCTCCACGAGCTGCTCGACATCGCGGGCGGAGACGACCTGTTCGCCGACATCAAGCGCGAGTCGGTGCAGCCGTCGAACGAGACGATGATCGTCCGCGCGCCCGACGTGATCGTCGAGCTGAAGCCCGGCAACCAGCCGGCCACCGCGACACTGCAGCGCGAGCGCGCGGTCTGGAACCTGCTCGCGTCGGTCCCTGCCGTACGCAACAACCGCGTCCACCTTCTATACGGCGACTACCTGCTCGCTGCCGGTCCGCGGCTTGGGCGCGCGGCGGACACGCTCGCGCGCGCCCTGCATCCCGATGCGTTCCTGGTCGCGGAGCCGAAAGGTCCGGGCCGGTAACGTGCGGATCCCTACATGGGCGAACCTTATCCGACTCGCATTGTCTGCCTGACCGAAGAGACGACCGAGACGCTGTACCTCCTGGGGGAGGGCGAACGGGTCGTCGGCGTGTCGGGTTACACGGTCAGGCCGCCCGAGGCGCGGCAGAAGCCGCGCGTCTCGGCCTTCATCAACGCGCGGTTCGACAAGATCGAGGCGCTGCGCCCGGACCTGGTGCTCGCGTTTTCCGATCTGCAGGCAGAGATCGCGGCGGAGCTCGCGCGGCGCGGATACAGCGTCGTGCTGTTCAACCAGCGCAGCGTCGCGGAGATCCTGCAGATGATTCGCATGCTGGGAGGCCTGATCGGCCGCGCCGAGCGCGCGGAGGCGCTGGCGTCGCGGCTCGAAGCGGGCCTCGATCGCATCCGCGAGCAGGCGGCACGGCTCGCCCGGCGGCCGCGCGTCTACTTCGAGGAGTGGGACGGGCCGCTCATCTCCGGGATTCAGTGGGTCGAAGAGCTGATCGAGATTGCCGGAGGCGAGCCAATCTTTCCCGAGCTCCGCCACGCCAGCCTGGCGAAGGATCGCACTGTCGAGCCCGACGAAGTCGTCCGCCGGGCGCCCGACGTCATCGTCGCGTCGTGGTGCGGCAAGGCGGTGAAGAAGGAGAAGATCGCGTCGCGCCCGGGGTGGGACGTGCTGACAGCCGTGCAGGCCGGCCGCATCTACGAAATCAAGTCGGCGCTCATCCTCCAGCCCGGACCGGCGGCGCTGACCGACGGCGTCCAGCAACTGCACGAGATCCTTCGAGTCGGAGTCGGATACGCGTTGTAGCCGACTCCGACTCGCTGATGGGCCGACTCAAGGTCGCAGTTTCTGCGCGATCTGCCGATCGTGCAGGCGCGCGAGCAGCACCTGTGCGGTGAACGCGCCGATCAGCGCCATCAGCATGTCGGCCTGTGTATCGAACGGATCGCCCTGGGTGCCGAGAAACGCGTCGGCCGCGCTGCCGCCGATCAGCGCCGACCACCACTCGATGAACTCGTAGCAGGCGCTGATCGCCAGGCACACGCACAGGACGATGAAGAACAGCCACCTGCCGGGGCGAAGCGGCGAACGCCTGACGAGAATCTCGCGCGCGACGATCGCCGGCACGAACCCCTGCGCCAGATGCCCGATGCGGTCGTAATGATTGCGCGTGAAGCCGAAGGCGCGCTGCATCCAGAAGCCGAGCGGCACCTGCGCGTAGGTGTAGTGGCCGCCGAGCATCAGGATCAGCGCGTGCACGAAGATCAGCCGATAGGCGAGCGGCGTCAACGGAAACCGCCGCGCGGTGGCCAGCAGCACGGGCACGGCGATGAAGATGGGAAAGACCTCGAGAACCCACGTCGTGCGGTCGGCCGGCGCGATGCCCGACCAGGCGAGCAGCACGGCGCCGATGACGAGCAGCGCCAGCGCCTCGCCGCGCGTCACACGCGCACGCGGCTTTCGTCGAGAAAGAGCGGTCCCTCGATCGAGGGGACGACCCCGAGGGCCCTGGCCCGGTCGAACAGCAGCTGCACCGCGCGACGTCCCTCGGCGCCGAGATCGACGGAGTAGTCGTTCACGTACAGGTCGATATGCTGATACATCACCGGCTCGCTCATCTCCTGCGCGTGCTCGCGGACGAACGGCAGGCTGGCGGCGCGATGCGCGAACGCGTACTCGACGCTTCGCCGCACGACGCGGTTGACCGCCTGCTTGACCGGCTCCGGCAGCGAGCGCCGCACGACGATGCCGCCGAGAGGAATCGGCGCGCCGGTCTCCGTCTCCCAGAATTCGCCGAGGTCGACGATCTTCTGCAGCCCCTTCGCCGCATAGGTGAAGCGGTTCTCGTGGATGATCAGCCCCGCGTCGAAGCGGCCGTCCTGCACCGCGGCCTCGATGTCCGAGAACAGCAGCTCCGTCCTGTCGCGTGCACCGGGAAACGCGAGCCCGAGGAGAAAGTTCGCCGTGGTGTACTTCCCTGGAATCGCGATGCGCAGCCCGCCCGATGCGACCTCCTCCCGCGGGATCGTTCGCTTCGAGATGAGCAGCGGGCCGCAGTTGCGCCCGAGCGCGCTCCCCGCGTCGAGCAGGACGTACTCGCGCGCGCAGTAGGCATACGCGTGATAGCTCAGCTTCGAGACGTCGACCTCGCCCGCGAACGCCGCCTTGTTCAGCGTCTCGACGTCCGCCAGCCGCACGTCGAACTCCAGCCCCTCGAGGTCGATGCGCCGGCTCACGACGGCGTCGAACATGAAGCAGTCGTTCGGGCAGGGCGAGAAGGCGAGCGTCAGTCTCATGCGCAGTCCACGATCTGCTGTGCCGTGATGTTGAGATTATCGATCGCTTCGCTCAGCTTCCAGGCGGCGCGATTCCGCTTTTCCACGACGTTCGACACCGCGCGCACCTCGGCGAACGGAATCTGGTGAATCAGGCAGGCGTACATGAACGCGGCGCCTTCCATGCTCTCGACCTGCGGATTGCACCGCTTGCGGACGGCGCCAATTGCCTGCTCGCTGCCGTGCACGGTGTTGACCGTGATGCCGTGGACGCCGGGCAGACGCAGCAGCACGTCGTTGTCCGGCGGCCCGGGGTTCATCAGCCGCCCCGACTGGAAGGGGAACTCGTTCCTGCCGACGAGGCTCAACTCGTCCGCCGTGAGAAACCCGTCACCGTCCTGCGCGCCGAGCTCGGGGAACTGTTCCGTGATGACGTGCACGACCGCGCCGGCCGGCAACTCCGGATCGAAGCTGCCGCAGACGCCAAGGTTCAACGCCATGTGGTAGTCGTGCGCCGCGAGCACGCGCGAGCACCAGGCCGCGGTCGCGACCATGCCGACGCCGGTCGTCAGAACGTGGATCTCGTGCGAGTCCCGGTCGTAGATCGTCACGCGCGCATCGCCATCGCCGCGGAAGCGGAGCCCGGCGACAAACGGAGCGATCTCCGCGGCCGTCGCGGCGACGACGAGGATGCGCACTGGCCGATCCTATTTCTTGGCGGCTTTCTGCGTCAGCCACGCGATGAGCGCGGCGAAGTTCGCGGCAGGCGCGCGGTACTCGATGGGGGTCACATGCTCGATGAACTCGCGGTGCGTCGGCGCGCCGTACGGCACCGGGCCGCTCGTGAGGTTGTCCTGCTTGGTGAAGAGCTCGAGGCGGGGCGCCTCGCCGTAGACGTCGACGGTGTAGCGGATGTGCAGCCCGTTGTGAGACTCGGTGGCGGCCGATTGCCGCAGCTGGGTGGTCACCCGCGAGAGATCGATCGGCAGGCGCTTCACGTCGACCGGCGCCTGCTGCGCCGACGCCGCATTTGCAGCGCCCAGAACCAGCAACCCGATCAGTACCACCCGCATGAGATGCATGGCCGTTGAGACGTCAGCTCACTCCTAGTGGTCTTCCTTCCATTCCTCGTACCAAGCCATCTGGATAGCCTCGAGCTTCGGCTCGTTCGAGGTCTTCGGGTCGTCGTCGAACCCGTCGAGTTGAAGGACCCGCTCGCGCAGGTCCGTGAATCTTACGGTAAGCGGGTCGATTTCGGGGAACTTTTCGTTGAGGGCGATACCGATGTCCTCGGCGTCGACCCACTTCACGGCCGCACCTCCGCCGCTTTTTTCGCCTCGTCGGGCTGGTCCGACTTGCCGAGTTGAATCGCACCGCCCTCCTGCACGTAATTGCGCGTATACATCGGGAACTCGACGACCACATCGCCGTTGATCACGGCCTGGCAGCCGAGCCGGGAGTTCGTCCGCAGGTCCCACGCGGTGTCGAGCCGGTCGAGCTCCTTGTCCTCGGGTTCGCTGAGATTCTGTTCGCCCTCGCGCACATAGAGATGACAGGTCGTGCAGGCGCAGCTGCCGCCGCAGGCGTGCTCCAGCGGAACGCCGAAGTTCATTGCCACGTCGAGAAACGATTCGGGCAGCCCGTGGTGCTCGTACGGGAGCTTGCCCTTCTCGAACTCCACGGTGGTTTCCTTGCCGTCCTTGATGAAAGTGACCTTGGGCATTGCGGCTCCGCTAAACGTCCTTCACATTCCTGCCGGCGAGCGCCTCGCGCACCGTGCGGTTCATCGTCACCTCGGCGAGGCGCTGCGTGACGTGATTGAGCGCGTGCGTCCAGTCGTGAATGGTTTCGCGGCTGGTTCCGGCCATGACGGCCTTGAGGCCGATGAGCGCCGCGTTGATCCGCTCGCGCTCGCCCGGCTCGAACACCCCCGCGCCGGCGCCGTCCAGATCCAGGCGGCGGAGGACCTTCTCGGTCGCCTGCACGACGCTCTCGCCCTCGTTGCGCGCGTCGATGAGGAGCCGCGCCTCGAAATCGGCTTCGGCGTGCTCGAACGACTCGATGAGCATCCGCTCCACTTCCTGGTCGGTCAGCCCGTACGACGGCTTCACCTCGATCGTCTGCTCGATGCCGGTGCGCAGCTCGCGTGCGGCGACGCTGAGGATGCCGTTGGCGTCGATCTGAAAGCGGACCTCGATACGCGGCAGGCCGGCGACCATCGGTGGAATGCCCCGCAGGTGCAGATGCGCGAGCGAACGGCAGTCAACGGCCAGCTCGCGCTCGCCCTGGAGGACGTGAATGTCGACGCCGGTCTGGTTGTCGACGCCGGTGGTGAACATCTCGCGGCCGCTGGCGGGAATCGTGGAGTTGCGCAGGATGATCTTCGACACCACGCCGCCCATCGTCTCGATGCCGAGCGACAGCGGGGTGACGTCGAGCAGCAGCATCTCGCGGCGGCCGCTGACGAGGATGTCGGCCTGGACGGCGGCGCCGAGCGCCACGACCTCGTCGGGGTTGAGCTCGCTGTGCGGTGTGCGGCCGAACAGCTCCTCGACCATGCGCCGGACGAGCGGGATGCGCGTCGAGCCGCCGACGAGCACCGCTTCGTCGATGTCCTTCGGCTGCAGGCCGGCGTCCGCCAGCGCCTGGCGGCAGGGATCCAGCGTGCGGTCGACGAGCGGATGGATGATGCGCTCGAAGTCGGCGCGCGTGATGCGCCGGCGATAGCCGGCGGGGACGGCCGGCGACGGCTCGATGAGAATCTCCGTCTCCTCGACTTCGGAGAGATCCCACTTCCCCTGGATGACCGCGCGGCGGATGGTTTCGATAACCTGTGGGGCGGACCCTTCGGGTCCGCCGGGCGAGCCTGACAAGGCTCGCCCCACAGGGGCGGAGAGCTCGGACATCACCATCTCGACGAGCAGACGATCGATGTCGTCGCCGCCGAGGTGCGTGTCGCCGTTGGTCGACAAAACCTGGAACACGCCGTCCTCGACCTTCAAGATCGAAATGTCGAACGTGCCGCCGCCAAGGTCGTAGACCGCGATCGTCCCGCGGTTCCGCTTGTCCAGCCCGTAGGCGAGCGAGGCGGCGGTCGGCTCGTTGATGATGCGCAGCACCTCGAGGCCGGCAAGGCGTCCCGCGTCGCGCGTTGCGGTGCGCTGCGCGTCGTTGAAGTAGGCCGGCACGGTGATGACCGCGCGATCGACCTCGAAGTCGAACTCGCCCTGCTTGCGGAAATGCTCCTCGGCGCGGTGCTTCAGCTCACGCAGCACGAATGCCGAAACTTCCGGCGGCGTGAACTCGCGATCGGCGACGCCGATCCGGACGACGCCGCCGGGCTCGCCGGAAATGCGGAACGGCAGCAGCGCCGCATCGCCGCGCACGTCGTCGATGCCGCGCCCCATGAAACGCTTGACGGAATAGACCGACCGCGACGGCGCCGCCAGCAGGCGCCGCTGCGCCTCGCGGCCGACGAAAATCGTCGCGTCCTCGCCCACCGAGACAACGGACGGCACGAGCGCGTCGCCACTCTCGTCGCGGATGACGACAGGCCGGTCGCCGTCCACGTAGGCGACGAGGCTGTTGGTCGTCCCAAGATCGATGCCGACGACCTTACCCATGACTGCCCGCCGCCGGCTGCCCGCTGCCGGCCAGGCCCGCGACCTCGCGTTCGATGGTCGCAAGCAGGTTGTTGATGTAGTTGCGCTCCAGGAGACGCTCACGCAAGGCATCGAGCGTGGCGCGCTTCTCGGCAGGGGGCGCGCCCTCCTGGCTGTCCCAGCGCGCACTCAGCCCCTGCAGCTGCTGCTCGTGCTCGTCGCGCCTCGCGTCGATCGGCGCGCGCGCCTTCGCCAGCCGTGCGCGGAGCGTTTCCGGGTCGGCGCCGGCTTCACGCCGCTCGCGGATTTCGTCGAGCTCCTCGTTCAGCGCGAAGACCTCCTCGAGCAGCGACGGCGGCACCTTGCCACCCCCCTGCCCGGAGCCTGTCGAGGGGTCCTCGGCCTTCGCCGGCGGCAGCCCTTCAATCGCGAGCAGATGCTCCACGCGCGACACGGGGTTCTTCAACGCGCGATACGCGTCGTTCAGGTACGACGAGCGCTCGAGGCTGGCCAGCCGTTCGGTCGGCGCCGCGTTGTAGAAGTAGTCGGGGTGAAACTTGCGGCTCAGGTCGCGGAAGCGCCGCTCGAGATCGGCCGGATCAATCACCAGCTTGCGTGGCAGACCGAGGAACGAGAAGTAGTCGCCGTGCCGCCCGAGCGCGAGGATGCGGCTGCACTGCGGGCAGAAGTGCTCATCAACGGGCGCGCCGGCGCCGCAGTTACGGCACTCGAGCGTAGAGGAGGCACGAACCGGGATGGGGTCGCGAGTCATTCATGCGCCGAACGAGCTTCCACAGCCGCACGTCGATTTCGCGTTCGGGTTGTGGAAGACGAATCCCTTGCTCAGGAGCTCGGTGTCGTAGTCGAGCGTGGTGCCGTCGAGAAAGAGATGGCTCTTCTTGTCGACGAAGATCTTCGCGCCCTCCGGCCCCTCGAACACCTCGTCGCCGAGGCGCGGCTCGCGCTCCCAGGAAAAGGTGTAACTGAGACCGGAGCAGCCGCCCCCCTTCACGCCCACACGAAGGCCGCCGTCGCGGATGCCCTGCTTGGCCATCAGCGACCTGATCTTCTTCGCGGCGGTCTCGGATATCTGGATCATCGTTCCCCGTGGTCCGGCTAAAGCCGGACCCTACGTGTTTTGACTTCGGATCCCGGATCCCGGATCCCGGCCCGAAGCCGTCCTTTTACGCGCTCGGCTGCGCGTGCTCGGCGACGCCCTTCACGCCCTTCGCCTCGTCCTGCTTCTTCTTGTAGTCGGCAATCGCCGCCTTGATCGCGTCCTCGGCGAGCACCGAACAGTGAATCTTCACCGGCGGCAGCGACAGCTCCGCGACGATCTCGGTGTTCTTGATCGCCAGCGCCTGGTCGACCGTCTTCCCCTTCAGCCACTCGGTCGCGAGGCTGGAGCTGGCGATGGCGGAGCCGCACCCGAACGTCTTGAACTTCGCATCGTCGATGACCCCGGTCTCGGGATTCACCTTCACCTGCAGCTTCATCACGTCGCCGCACTCCGGCGCGCCGACGAGCCCGGTGCCGACGTTGACGTCGTCTTTCGGCAGCGACCCGACGTTGCGGGGGTTCTCGTAGTGATCGACGACCTTGTTTGAGTAAGCCATTGTCATCTCCTGGCGGGTCCCGAAGGAGCCGCCCTACAGACGTACGCCTAATGCGTCACCCATTGCATCTTCGAGAGGTCGACACCCTCCTTGACCATCTCGTACAGCGGCGACATCTCGCGCAGGCGCCGCACCACTTTCGTCAGCTTGTCGACGACGTAATCGACCTCTTCGTCGGTCGTCCAGCGGCCGAGACCGAACCGGATCGAGGAGTGCGCGAGGTCGTCGCCGGCGCCGAGCGCCTTCAGCACGTACGACGGCTCGAGGCTCGCGGACGTGCACGCCGATCCCGACGAGACCGCCACGTCGTTGATCCCCATCAGCAGTGACTCGCCCTCGACGTAGGCGAAGCTGATGTTCAGGTTGTGCGGCAGCCGGTGCTCCATCGACCCGTTGATGTAGATCTCGTCGAGATTCTTGTGCAACTGCGCGTTCAGGCGGTCGCGCAGCTTGCGCAGCCGCGCGGTGTCCTGCTCCATCTCCAGCCGGCACAGCTCTGCGGCCTTGCCGAGGCCGACGATGCCGGTCACGTTGAGCGTGCCCGAGCGCATGCCGCGCTCGTGGCCGCCGCCGTTGATCTGCTCCGCGAGCAGCACGCGCGGGTTGCGCCGGCGGACGTAGAGCGCGCCGACGCCCTTCGGCCCGTAAATTTTGTGGCCGCTGATCGAGACCAGGTCCACCTTCAGCGACGTCACGTCGAACGGGACCTTGCCCACGGCCTGCACGCCGTCGGTGTGGAAGAGGATCCCCTTCTCCTTGGCGATGGCGCCGATCTCCGCGATGGGCTGTATCACGCCAATCTCGTTGTTGGCGGTCATGATCGTGATGAGGATCGTCTTGTCGGTGATCGACGCGCGCAGCTCGTCGAGGTCGATGCGGCCGTCCTTCTGCACCGGCAGGTAGGTCACGCGCAGCCCCTGCTTCTCGAGCTTCTTGCAGGTGTCGATCACCGCCTTGTGCTCGGTGACGCAGGTGATGACGTGGTTGCCCTTCTCCCGGTACATCTCGGCGACGCCCTTGATCGCCAGGTTGTTCGACTCGGTCGCACCGCTCGTGAAGATGAGCTCCTTCGGGTTCGCGCCGATCAGGTCGGCGACCTGCTTGCGCGCCGTTTCGACGGCTTCCTCGGCCTCCCATCCGAACGGATGGTTGCGGCTCGCCGCGTTGCCGAACTTCTGCGTGAAGTAGGGCATCATCGCCTCGAGCACCCGCGGGTCGACCGGGGTCGTGGCGTGGTAATCCATGTAAATCGGGAGCTTCATCATTTCTCTCCGGCGGGTCCGCCAGCGCCTGGCACCTGCTGCTCGGCGGGACCCGCCCTACCTACCCTACGGTCTCGCGTTATGGAGCACCGCCGCGTGCGTGGCCGCGACCGGCACGCTCTCGGCGGCGATCTCCGCAATCGTCACGGTTCCCAGCGCGGCGACGATCCGCTCGCGAATCGCCCACAGCGGATCGCGGATGCTGCACTTGCCGAACTGTTCGCAGTCGTGTTTGTCGGTCGAGCACGCGGTGACGGTGAACGGCCCGTCAATCGCCTCGATCACTTCCGCCACACTGATCTTGGTCGCCGGACGTCCGAGCATGTAGCCGCCGCGCGTCCCCTGCGTGGACGCCAGCAGCTGCATCCGCACGAGCCGCTGCAGCACCTTCGCCATCAACTCGATCGGGATGTCGTACTGCTCGGCAATCTCGCGGGCGCTCGTCGACGAGACGTCTCGCTTCTGGGCGAGATGCTTCATCGCCATCAGCGCGTAATCGGCTTTCTTCGACAGTCTCAGCATGGCGGCCTGCCACGAACCCCCAACCGCAACCCCGCGCGTCAGGCGCTCGCTATATCCGACTAGGATCGTCGTATTTTACATCGAGTCAACCCTAATTCCGTCAAGAAAGGTCGGAATTGTCCTAATACTTGGGCTGGCTCGGGTCGACCTTGTCTATCCAATCCAGGATTCCGCCCCTGAGGTTCTTCACCCGCTTGAACCCGACCGACTGCAGGAACTCCTGGGCTTTGGCGCTGCGCCCGCCCATCTTGCAGTGCGCGACGATGTCCTTGTCCTTCGGCAGCTCGGCATAACGCCGCGGCAGCTCCCCGAGGGGGATGAGGACCGAGCCCGGAATCCGGCAGATCTGATACTCGTTCGGCTCGCGCACGTCGAGGATGAAGACGTCGTCGCCCGCATCGATCCGCTTCTTCAAATCGACCGATGTCGTTTCCCACTCGCTCACGGATGCTCCTGTCGCCTGCGCGGCGGCCGGCTCGGGCCTGATGCCGCAGAACTGCTCGTAGTCGATCAGCTTCGTCACCGTCGGGTGCGAGCCGCACACGGGGCAGTCCGGATCCTTGCGCAGCTTCAGCTCGCGGAAGCGCATCTTGAGCGCGTCGTAGATCAGGAAGCGGCCGATCAGCGGATCGCCGATGCCGAGGATCAACTTGATCGCTTCGGTGGCCTGGATGACGCCGATGATGCCGGGCAGCACGCCGAGGACGCCCCCTTCGGCGCAGCTCGGCACGAGCCCGGGCGGCGGCGGCTCGGGATAGAGGCAGCGGTAGCAGGGGCCATCCTTCGTCGCGAACACCGACGCCTGTCCCTCGAAGCGGAAGATGCTGCCGTAGGCGTTCGGCTTGCCCGCCAGCACGCACGCGTCGTTCACCAGGTATCGCGTCGGGAAGTTGTCGGTGCCGTCGAGGATCACGTCGTACGGCTTGAACAGATCCAGCGCGTTGTCCGAGGAGACGGTCGTCTCGTAGGTATCGATCTCGATGTGGGGATTGAGATCGCGCAGCCGATCCTTCGCGGAGTCGAGCTTCGAGCGGCCGACCGACGAGGTCCCGTGCAACAACTGGCGCTGCAGGTTGCTGAAGTCGACGACGTCGAAGTCGACGATGCCGATGCGGCCGACGCCTGCGGCGGCGAGGTACATCGCGGCGGGCGAGCCGAGGCCGCCGGTGCCGATGCACAGCACGCTGCCGGCCTTCAGCTTCTTCTGCCCGTCGACGCCGACCTCCGGCATGATCAGGTGGCGCGAGTACCGCTTGATTTCCTCGGCGTTGAGGTCGTTCGAGCCCGCGGCGGGGACCCGTGGGTCCGCGGTCGTCGTCGGCGCACCGCCGGCGACTGAGGGAACGATGCTCAACGAGTCGCCCGGCTTCACCGGCGTCTTCTCCTTCTCGAGGTAGCGGATGTCTTCGTCGTTCAGGTAGATGTTCACGAAGTTCCGCAGCCGGCCGTCGTCCGCGTAGAGATGTCGGCGCAGGCCTTCGTACTTCTTCGTCAGGTCGGCAAGCAGCTCGCCGACGGTGGCGCCGGTGACCTCGACCGATTCCTTCTTCTCGGTGAAGGGACGCAGCGGCGTCGGGATGTGAATGGTGTTAGGCATAAGTGAGCTCTGGACCAACCTGAAGGCCGGCCCCTACGATTCGAGATTCTCCTGATCGAAGGCCGAGCGATCCTCGCGCAGACGCCACGACGTCATGTCCCCTGAGACGCCTTCGAGGACGGAAACGATTACGTACGAAAAAAACGGCCAGGCGTAGTCGAGGTCGGTCTGCGAAGGCTTCGCCGGGTGATCCGGGTGCGAGTGGTAGAAACCAAGCAGTTCGGCGCCCAACTGGCCTGCGCGCCCCTCGGCCGCGCGATAGTCCTGCGGCCGCACCTTGAAGCGGCGCCGCGGCCCGTCCTCGGTCGTGTTCGGCAGCGCCAGCGTATCGGTGACGATCCCATCGCGGCCGATTAACGCGCCGCAGCACTCGTCAGGGTAGGTCTCGGCGCCGTGGGCGCGGATCGCCGAGTCCACCTCCGCGTTTATCCGCAGCCCCATCAACCCTGCGACCCTGGCTCGCCGAAGCCGCGAAGGGGCGAAGGCGCCTCGTCCCAGAACCGCTCCGACAGGTACTTCTCTCCGCCGTCCGGGAAAACCACGACGATCACCGAATCGGGCGATCGCCTGGCCACCTCGAGGGCGGCCACGAGGTTCGCGCCGCTCGAGATGCCGACGAACAGTCCGCCGCGCGCCAGCTGGCGCGTCAGTTCGAACGCGTCCTCCGTCGACACGCCGAGATCCTCGTCCGCGAGCGCTGGCTCGTAGATGCCCGGCACGATGGCCGTTTCCATGTGCTTCAACCCCTCGAGCCCGTGCAGGGGCGAGTCGGGCTGCACCGAGATGAGACGGATGGACGAATTGAACTCGCGGAAACGGCGGCCGGCGCCGATGAAGGTGCCGCTCGTCCCGAGGCCGGCGACGAAGTGGGTGATGCGGCCGCCGGTCTGATCGATGATTTCCGGCGCGGTCGTGTCGTAGTGCGATCGCAGTTGCCCGGGTTGTTGTACTGATCGACGTAGAAGTACAGGTCCGGCTCCGCCGCATGCAGCTCGCGCGCCTTCAGGATGGCGCCGTCCGATCCCTGCATCGGATCGGTGAACACGATCTCGGCGCCGAACGCCTTGAGGATCCGCTTGCGCTCGGGCGTCACGTTGCTCGGCACGCACAGCTTGATTCTGTAGCCGCGCGCGGCGCCGATCATGGCGTAGGCGATGCCGGTGTTGCCCGACGTCGCGTCGAGGACGACCTTGTCGCGCGTGAGCGCGCCCGTCTTCTCGCCGTCCTGGATCATGCGCAGCGCCGGCCGGTCCTTCACCGAGCCGCCCGGGTTCTTCCACTCGGCCTTCGCATACAACTCGACGTTGCGCAGGCCGGCCTCGAAGGCCGACAGGCGGATCAACGGCGTATTGCCGATCAGGTCAACGATGGACGTAGCGGTACGAGGAAGCCCCGGTATGGCGACTGGCATATCCGACTAGGAAAGTCCGAATTATAGCGTGGCGGGTCCGCCTTCGCACGGCACGAGGCGCTCGGCGGAACCCGCCCAGGTACGTAGGCCGGGTGCCGCAGCGAGCCTGTGCCCGCGAGCTGCGGACCCGGCGACGATCAGCTGACAGGCTTTCCTTCAGGCGTCACGACTTCAACCGGCGCCACATTGAGCTTCCGGAGCTCCGGCTCGATCTTGGCGCGGTCACCGACGGCCACGATGACCATCCGGTCGGGCACCAGGTACTTCTTCGCGGCGGCGAGCGCCTGGTCCGCCGTGACGGCGTTCACGCGCTCGGCGACGTGCGTGAAGTAGTCGAGTCCGAGGTCGTAGATGAACACCTGCGCGAAGCTCGCCGCCGCCGCCTGGTTGGTCTGGAAGCCGGCGGGGAGCGTCTGCGTCCGCGAGTCCTTCGCGCGCTCGAGCTGCGAGGACGTCATGGGCGTCGCCGCCATGGTGCGGATCTCCTTCAGGATCTCCGTGACCGCCGGCGCGGTGACGTCGGTGCGCACCCCCGTCGCGATCTGAAACGGTCCGGCGCCGTGGCGGAAATCGAACCCGGAGCCCGCGCCGTAGGTGTAGCCGTGCTCCTCGCGCAGGTTCATGTTGATGCGGCTGGAGAACAGGCCGCCGAGCTCGGTGTTCATCACCTGGATCGCCTGGAACTCGGGCGCCGATCGCGGCGCGCCGATGGCGCCGATCCGAATCTGCGTCTGCGGCGCACCCGGCCGATCGACGATGAGGACGCGCGCCTGCGTCGTCGCGGGAGTCGCGACGGCTGGCTTGGCCGGCGTGCCGCGCTGCCACGCGCCGAACACCTTCTCCGCGAGCGGACGCAACTCGGCCATCGTGATGTCGCCGGCGACGACGAGCGCCGCGTTGTTGGGAACGAAATTCTGTTTCCAGAACCTGAGCATCGCGTCGCGCGTCAGCGCCTTCACCGACGCCTCGGTCCCGATCTCCGTGAACCCGTACGGATGGCGATCGCCGTAGAGCGCGACGTTGACGATGCGCGCGGAAAGAATGTTCGCGTTCTCGCGCTGCTGCACGAGCTGGGCGAGACGGCTGGCGCGCTGCCGCTCGATCTCCTCCGCCGGGAACGACGGGTGCAGCGCGATGTCGGCGGCGAGGTCGAGCGTCGCGGCAAAGTTCTTCTTCAACGAGCGCGCCGCCACGATGGAGGCGTCCATCGAGCTGTTGGTGTTGAGCGTGGCGCCAAGCTGCGCGACCTCGTTGGCAATCTGCGGCGCGTTTCGCGTTGCCGTTCCCTGGTCGAGCATCGAGACGGTGAAGTTCGCCAGGCCGGGCTGGTCGGGCGGGTTCGTGTCGCTGCCGCTCTTGACGACGAGGTTCGACGCGACAATCGGCGGCCCACGGCGGGTGCTGAGGATCAGCGTGAGCCCATTGGCCAGCTGCGCGGTCTCGGGGACCGGCACCTGCAGCGTGCGCGCGGCGCCCGGCTTCGGCATCTCGTTGCGCCACGGCTCGTCGATGTTGACCGATTCCGTCCCCGCGCCCGCGGTCGTCGGCGCCGGTGGCGTGGGGACCTGCGGCGCCATCACGGGGTCGCCCTTCACCGCGTAGACCACGGCGCGCATCGACGGCTGCAGCTGATCGCGCACGAAGGCCATCAGCGAGGCGGGCGTGACGGCGCGGTACCGCTCGACGTCCTTCTGCAGGTAGTCCGGCGTCTTCAGGAAATGGTTGTAGCTGTTGAGCATGTTGGCGACGCCGTTCAGGTTCTCGAGCCGCGTGATCGCCTGCGTCTCGATGGTGTTGCGCGCCTGTTCCAGCTCGCGCGGCTCGACGGGCCGCGTGCGGAGCGCCTCGAGCTCCGCGTTGATGGCCGCCTCCAGCTCCTCGGCGGTGTGGCCCGGCCGCGCGGTGGCGTCGATCTGGAACTGCGAGCCGAGAAGCAGCGACTGCTGGGACGCGTCGACGTTCTGCGCGATCTGCTTCTCGTAGACCAGCTTCTGGTACAGCCGGCTCGCGCGCCCTCCCCCGAGCACTTCCGCCGCCATGTCCGCTTCGGCATCGCCCGGCTTGAAGATGGACGGTGTGAGCCACGCCATGTACACGCGCGGGAGCTCGACGCGGTCCGGGACGACCTTGCGCCGCTCCATGGTGATCTTCGGCGTCTGCGCGTCGATGGGCGGCACCGCCGCGCCGCGCTTCAGCGGCCCGAAGTACTTTTCGACGAGCTTCTTCGTCTGCGCGGGATCGAAGTCGCCGACGATGGCCACGCTCGCGTTGTTGGGGGCGTAATAGCGCCTGAAGAACTGCCTCGCGTCGTCGAGCCGCGCCGCCTGGATGTCGGCGTGCGAGCCGATCACGTTGGCGTAGTACGGATGATTCGGCGGATAGAGCATGTGCACGAGCTCTTCCTCCGCGTTGCCGTACGGCCGGTTCTCGACGCTCTGCCGCCGCTCGTTGCGCACGACGTCCTGCTGGTTGGCGAATTCCTTCGCGTCGATCGCGTCGAGCAGGTAGCCCATGCGGTCGGATTCAATCCACAGCGCGAGCTCGAGCCGGTTCGACGGCACCGTCTCGAAGTAGTTCGTGCGGTCGTAATCGGTGGTGCCGTTGATGCCGGTCGCGCCCGCGGCCTCGAGCATCTGGAAGTGCGAGTCTTTCGGCGTGTGTTTCGACCCCTGGAACATCAGGTGCTCGAACAGGTGCGCGAACCCGGTGCGCCCCGCGGACTCGTTGGCCGGCCCGACGTGATACCAGAGGTTCACCGCCACGATCGGCAACCGATGGTCCTCCTTCAGGATGACTTCGAGGCCGTTCGCAAGCGTGTACTTCTCGAACTGAATCTTCGGGATCTCGGTCGCGCCCTGCGCCGCGACGAAAGCGGCAAGCACCAGGATCGCGGCTGTGCTCAGGCAAAGCTCCAAGATCCAAGCCGTCGGAAGAAGTCTTCGTGTCTGCATGGTCAATCCTTCGTCGGGTCGTTGTTCAGACTCGCCCACAAGTACCAGCACGCCACGGAGCGATAGGGTCTCCACGCCTCGCCGATGCGCGTGAGCCGGTCGGGCGACGGCGCCTTGCGAAGTTTATACGCGCGCTGGACCGCTTTCACGATGCCGAGATCGCCGACCGGCAGCACGTCAGGCCGCTGCAGGCGGAAGATCAGGAACATCTCCGCCGTCCATCGTCCGACCCCTTTGACCTGCGTCAGCGTCTCGATCACCGCTTCGTCGTCCATTCGGTCGAAGACATCGAGCGGCAGCTGTCCCGCCTGAATCCGGTTGCACAGGTCGCGCAGGTAGCCGAGTTTCTGCGAGCTGAGCCCGACGGCGCGCAACCGATCGTCCGGTACGTCGAGCACCTGCGACGCCGTCGGGAACGCCTCGAACAGCTGCTCGAAGCGGCCGAAGATCGTCGCCGCCGCCTTCGCCGACAGCTGCTGGCCGACGATGGCGCGGATCAGCGCCTTGAACGGGTCCGCGTGCTGGCGTGCGGCCAGTCCGCAGGGGCCGTGCGCGCGCATCAGGTCGCGCAGCACCGGGTCGCGCCGCGCGAGCAGGCGCTGAGCCTTCGTGTAATCGACGGCCATCTACTTGAGCAGCGTCGTCACCGTGACGTGCGCCCGGACCTCCAGCTCTCCTGCCGCGATCGGCGGCGCATCGGCCGCCTTCGCTTCGACCGATCGGAACAGCGGGACCGGCGGTGAGCTTACACCCTGCTCCTCGATCCTGAGGATGCGATCGAGCGCGAGCCCGGAGCCCGCGGCCGCGGCGACCGCGCGCGCACGCGCGTCGGCGACCGCGAGCCGCAACGCCTCGCGTTCCAGCCGCTCGCGGTCCTTCACGTCGAAGCGGATGCTGTCCACGCCGGTCGCCCCGGCGCTGACGACGACGTCGAGCAGCTCGCCGACACGGTCGATGGCGTCGATGCGAACGCTGATCGTGTTGCGCGCGACGTACCCGCGCAGCGTCCGCCGATTGTTGCTGTAGTCCCAGTCCGGCTGCAGGTCGTAGCCGGTGGTCGTGATCGCGTCGGCGGGGATGCCGGCGGCGCGCAGGCGGTCCTGTACCGGCTTCATCGCATCGGCGTTCCTGCGCTGTGCCTCGCGCGGGCTCGGCGCGCGCGATTCCGCGGTGACCGTGATCCACGCCTGATCGGGCGTCGCCTTCACCACGCCATCGCCCGACGTCACGACGACGGGCTGGTCGCGCGGCGCGGGCGGCTGTTGCGCCGACGCCGCGATCGGGGTCAGAGACAGAAGGACGGCAACGAGCACTTTCCTGGGCATGTCAGTCCCCTACAATAAGCTTCGCGAGGCGCACGTGGAAGTATCCGAGGTCAGACGGCAGCTCAGGCATGCGATCGATCGCGCGAAGGCACGCGCGCAGCAGCGGCGGCAGCACGCGGCGGATACCGAACGTGCGTACGCCGCGTTTCTCGAAACCGTCGCGACGCCGACGACGCGCATGCTGGCAAATGCGCTGAAGGCCGAGGGATACCTGTTTACGGTTTCGACGCCGAGCGGCGGCTGCGGCTTGCGTCGGACCGCGGCCGCGACGATTACGTCGAGTTCGCGCTCGACGGCAGCGGCGACACTCCCACGGTGGTAGGACGGATCCGGCAGACGCGCGGATCGCGCACGCTCGAGGACGAGCGGCCCATCAGGGCCGGCGCCGCGCCGCAGGACCTGTCCGAGGCGGATATCCTCGCCTTTCTCGTCGAAGCGCTCGAACCCTGGCTGGAGCGGTAGGTCCGCGTGAAGGCGGACCCTCCGTGGTTTGTTGTCGTAGCGGCCGGCGTTAGCCGGCCCTTCTGGCGACATGAATCGCCATCAGGCCGCCGAGCAACGGAATCACCCGCACCTGCTCGAACCCGCGCTGCGCCAGGAGCCTGGCCACCCCTTCGGCGCCGGGATAGTTGCGAATCGATTCCGGTATGTAGCGATACGTATCCGGGTCGCGGTGGAGAACGAAGCCGAGCGTCGAGCCGACGATCGTCAGATACGTCAGGTATGCGGCGCGGAGGAGCGGCTGCGCCGGCCGGTTGAAATCGAGCGAGAGCAGCCGGCCGCCCGGCACGAGGACGCGCGCGATCTCGTCGATGGCCTGCCCGAGGTCGGGCACGTTGCGCAGCCCGTACCCCGTGGTGACCACGGTGAAGCTCGCCGCGGGAAACGGCAGCGCGAGCATGTCCCCGGTCACGAGCGCCGCCTTCGCGCCCTCGACGCGTCCACGAACCGGGGGGGCCTTCGCCGCCGCGAGCTGCAGCATGCGGAACGTCACATCGAGGCCGACGGCGACCGCCGACCTCTCGGCCGCGCGGAACAGGATGTCGCCCGTGCCGCACGCAAGGTCGAGCACGCGATCGTTGCGAGTGACCGAGGCGAGCGTGACGAGGCGATCTTTCCACCGCCGGTCGAGGCCGTACGAGAGCAGGACGGTGATCAGGTCGTAGCGGTCGGCGATCGTCGCGAACATCCGCCGGACGTACCGCTGCTTGCCGGCCGGCGTCGCGATGGTGGAGCGAAGACTCATGGTGGGCCGCGTGAAGGCGGCCCCTACGGTACCCCTACGGGACCGCGCGGACCAGCAGCACTGGAATCTTGACGAGGTGACGGACGCGGTTGACGGTCGTCCCGCGGACGAGATCGTTGAGGAAGCGATGGCCGTGCGTGGACATCGCCAGCAAATCGACGCCGCGCTCTTCAGCGAGGCGAATCAGCTGGTCGGCGGGATCGCCCATCGCGAGCTCGGTGGAGACCTTCAACCCGTGCGCGGTGAGATCGGCCGCGAGCTTCGCCAGGTAATCGCGGTCGTCCTTCATCTCTTCGGATTCGCGCAGCTGCAGCTGATCGAAATTGCGCGCCGCCCATCCATCCGCCACGTGCACCAGATGCAGTTCGGAGCCGACCTGCGCCGCGAGCTGGCGCACGTGTTCGAGAATCGCCTGGTCGGCGGCGGAATGCTCGATAGCCACGAGAATGCGGCGGTACATCTAGCGAGCCTTCAAGACGTCTACGCCAGCGTCTGGACGAGCAGCCACGCGTTGAGTGCCGCAATGATAACCGCGACGGTCCAGGCCAGCACGCGCATCCACGCCGGCGCGACGAAGGGACCCATCTTCGCCCGCTCCGAGGTGAAGAGGACGAGCGGAAACACCGCGAAGGACAGCTGCAGACTCAACACCACCTGGCTGGCGATCAGCAGTGCGCCCGTGCCGCGCTCGCCATACAACGCCACGACGATGATGGCCGGAATGATGGCGAGCAGCCGCGTCACCAGGCGCCGCAGCCAGGGCCGCACGCGCAGGTTGATGAAGCCCTCCATCACGATCTGGCCGGCCAGCGTGCCGGTCAGCGTGGCGTTCTGGCCCGAGCAGAGCAGCGCCACGGCGAACAGGATGCTCGCCGCACCGGTTCCCAGCAGCGGCGAGAGCAGCTGGTAGGCATCGCCGATGTCCGCCACGTTGTCGTGGCCGCTGCCGTGGAACGTCGCCGCCGACATCACGAGAATGGCGGCGTTGATGAAGAGCGCGAACATCAGGGCGGCGCTCGAGTCGATCGACGCAAAGCGAATCGCTTCCGCCTTGCTGGCGTTGGTGTCGACGTACTTCCGGGTCTGCACGATGGAGGAGTGCAGGTACAGGTTGTGCGGCATCACGGTCGCGCCCAGGATGCCAATCGCGATGTAGAGCATGTCCTGGTCGCGCAGGATGCCGAACGTCGGCACGAACCCGACCGCCACCGCGCCGAGGGCGGGCTTGGCGAACCACAGTTCGATGGCGAAGCAGCCGGCGATCATGAGGATGAGCGCGACGACGAGCGCCTCGACGTAGCGGAAGCCGCGGTTCTGCAGGAACAGGACGATGAGCACGTCGAGCGCGGTTAGACAGACGCCCCAGATGAGCGGCAGGCCGAAGAGCAGGTTCAGCGCGATGGCCGCGCCGATGACTTCCGCGAGGTCGCAGGCGGCGATCGCGATCTCGCACAGGATCCAGAGGCCGACGGTGACGGGCCAGGAGTAGTGATCGCGGCAGGCCTGCGCCAGGTCGCGGCCGGTGGCGATGCCGAGGCGCACCGCGAGCGCCTGCAGCAGGATCGCCATCAGGTTGGACAGGAGAATCACGCTCAGCAGCGTGTAGCCGTAGCGGGCGCCGCCGGCGAGGTCGGTCGCCCAGTTGCCCGGGTCCATGTAGCCGACGGCGACGAGGTAGCCGGGCCCCGCGAAGGCGAACAGCTTGCGCCAGAACCCCGCGTCCTGCGGGATCGGGATCGAGCCGTGCACCTCGCGCAGGCTCGCCTCGCCGCGAGGCAGACGCCACCCGTTCGAACCGGCCTGGTCGAGCTCGCGCGACATTTTGACCGGTCAAAATTTACTTCGTGATGAGCCGAAAAGTCAATTATGATCGCGCGACATGCTCCCGTCGAGCACGGTCGAGAACTACCTGAAGACCATTTACCTCGGCTCCCACGGCGCGCCCGGCGCCGAACCTCGGCTGCTGCCCATGGGCCAGCTCGCGACGGCGCTGGGCGTCACTCCAGGAACCGCGACGACGATGGTCAAGACGCTGGCAGAGTCGGGTCTCGTCAACTACGAGCCCTACGCCGGCGTCACGCTCACGCGCGCCGGACGACGGCTCGCCGCGCTCGTCCTCCGCCGGCATCGCCTCGTGGAATTGTTCCTCGTGCAGGTGATGGGCCTGCGCTGGGACGAAGTACACGACGAAGCGGAGCTGCTCGAGCACGTGGTCTCGGATCGTCTGATCGATCGGATGGACGAAATGCTGGGCCGCCCCGAGGTCGATCCGCACGGCGACCCGATTCCCGATGCGGAGGGCGTGGTGAAAAAGCAGCAGGCGCAGACGCTGCTCAGCTGCCCCATCGGCGCGCCGATGACGGTGACGCGCATCATCGACCAGGACAAGCAGTTCCTCCGGTTCGTCGAGAGCCACGACCTCAAGCCGGGCGAATCGGTCGAAGTCGAGGAGCGCGACGAGGCGTCCGACAGCGTCCGCTTGCGCGGCAAGGGCGATCGCCGCATCACCATCGGGGCGCGCGCCGCCTCGAAGCTCCTCGTCCAGGCCGCGCGCGTCGTCTTCCTGGGCCTTGCCCTCGCGACGGCCGCGCGCGCGCAAACTGCCCGGCCGTTCGAGATCACCGACAACTCGTTCCTCAACGAGGAGGCGTTCAACCAGGAGGCAGGCGTCGTGCAGAGCATCGGCACGCTGCGGATGGACGCGCGCGACGAATGGGAAATGAGCCTCACGCAGGAGTGGCCGCTGACCGGCCGCACGCACCAGATCTCGTATTCGATCCCCTACGACGCCATCGGCAGCACGCGCGGCCTCGGCGACGTGATGCTCAACTACCGCGTGCAGCTGATGCTCGACACGCGCGGCACGCCGGCGTTCTCGCCGCGGTTCTCGGTAATCCTGCCGACGGGCAACAGCGCGCGCGGGCTTGGCGACGGAGGCATCGGCTGGCAGGCGAACCTGCCGTTCAGCGAGCAGGCCGGCGACGTCTACTTCCACTGGAACGTTGGCTTCACGCACGTGCCGTCCGAGTCGAGGCCGCTGGCCGGCGCCAGTGCGATCTGGCGGACATGGCCGATGGTGAACCTGATGATGGAGACGCTGCTCGAAGGGGCGGGCCGCCTGACGCTGTCGCCCGGCGTTCGCGCCGGCTGGAACCATCACGACTCGCAATGGGTCGTCGGCGTAGCTGCCCCGGTCGTGCGCGAGGACGGCGGCACGACCATCTCTGGTCTGGCCTACCTCTCCTACGAGTTCCCGTTCAGTCCCTAGCAACGAAGCGGGCGATGATTTCTCCCAGCGTGGACGAGTCCGTCGCGACCCACGCATCGTCTATCGGGATGCCGTCGAGCGTGTGGCCGCTGAAGCCGTAGGCCACCAGGCACGAGCAGGCCGCCGCGTTCTTCGCGGTGTCGTAATCGATCCTCGAGTCGCCGACCATCAGCGTGCGGCCTGGCGTCGCGTCCGCGCGTTCCATCAGCGCGAGCAGCGCCGCCGGATCGGGCTTGCGCGGATACGGCCCGCCGCTGCCGATCACGTCGTCGAAGAGATCGCGCATGCCGAGTCCCGCCAGCACCTTCTCGGACGGCGCGAGCGGCTTGTTGGTCAGCACCGCCACGCGCGCATGGCGGCGGGCGGCGCGCACGACGTCGATGATGCCGTCATAGGGACGCGTGTGATCGAGCAGCCGGCGGTCGTAGATCTCGAGGAACCGGTCGATGGCGCCAGGCTCCTCCGGAATGCCCGACGCCGCCAGCGCCCTGCGGATCAGGACTTTCGCGCCTTCTCCAATCATCCGGGTCACGGCGTCGAGCGGCAGCGGCGGCGCGCCCAGCTCGCCGAGCAGCTCGTTGACCGAGTCGGCGAGGTCGCGCGACGAGTCGATGAGGGTGCCGTCGAGGTCGAAGGCGATCAGGCGCCGGTGTAGGTGGCCCACGACGTAGGCGTCTCCCAGACGGTGACGCGCACGACGGGGAGCCCCTGCTCGCGCGACATGTCGTAGATGAGCCGGGCGATGCGCTCGACGGTCGGATTGCTGTCGACGATGAAGATCGGCTCGCCGAGTGACTGCAGCGGCTTCACGAGCGGATCGTCGTGGCGGAGGATCATCTTGTGATCGAGCTCGCGGTCGATCCACCCCTTGACGATGCGCTTGATGTCGCTGAAGTCGACGACCATGTTGCGGTTGTCGAGCGAATCGGTGCGGACCTCGATCTCAGCGACCGCGTTGTGGCCGTGCGGGTGCTTGCAGATGCCGTCGTAGTCGAGCAGGCGATGGCCGTAGCAGAAGTCGATCTTCTTGGTGACCGAGTACATAGCCAGTAATCTTACGATCTGGCGGGTCTAAAAGACCCGCCCTACACTCCAGATGTCCTCTTCGACAGCTGTACTTCTGTCTGCGGGTCTCGACAGCGCGGTGCTGGCGGCGCACGAGGCGCGTACGTCGCACGTGCATCCGGTCTACGTGAGCACGGGGCTCGCGTGGGAGGACGCGGAGCTCGCGGCGCTCGACCGGCTGCTGGCGACGCCGCCGTATGCCTCGCTCGCTCCGCTCGCGCGGCTGACGTTCACCGTCCGCGACCTGTATCCGCCGACGCACTGGGCGCTGCGTGGAGAGCCGCCGGCCTTCGACACGCCGGACGAGGACGTCTACCTGACGGGACGCAACATCATCCTGGTGACGAAGGCGTCGATCTACTGCGCGCAGCACGGCATCGGGCGCATCGCGCAGGGTGCGCTGGCGCACAACCCGTTTCCGGACGCGACCCCGGAGTTCTTTGCCTCGATGGGCCGCGCGCTCTCGCTCGGCCTCGCGCACGACGTCCGCATCGACACCCCGTTCGCGCAGAAGGAAAAGTCGGACGTCATCCGGCTGGGGGTCGAACTCGGCGTTCCGCTGGAGCTCACGCTGTCGTGCATGAACCCCAGAGATGGCGTGCATTGCGGCATGTGCAGCAAATGCCGCGAGCGGCGTGACGCGTTCATCGACGCGGGGGTTCCCGACCCGACGCGCTACGCGGTGCAACCGGCCCGGTAGGCGGCCCGCCTAGGCGCGGCTGAAGACTTCCTCACCGTCGATGAACGTCCGCACGACGCGAAACGCGCGATCCAGCACCACGAGGTCCGCGACGTTCCCCTCGGCGATGACGCCGAACCGCGTCAGGCCGAGCGCGCGCGCGGGCGTCGTCGAACACACGATGGCCGCCTGCACGATCGACGCGTGGAACATCGTCACGACGTTGCGGAATGCGCGATCCATCGTCAGCGTGCTCCCGGCGAGCGTTCCGTCGTCGAGCAGCGCCGCCTGATCCGAGACGCGAATCGGGCGCCCGCCCAGCCGCGTCATCGAGCCCGGCGGCAGCCCCGAGCCCGCGGTGCCGTCGGTGATGGCCATCACGCCGTCGACACCCTTGGCGGCGATCGCCAGCCGGCTCATCGCGGCGTGGACGTGGAAGCCGTCGCAAATGAGCTCCGCCTTCACCTCGTCGTGCGACAGGACCGCCCCCGCCAGGCCCGGGGCGCGATGCGTGATGGGCGTCATCCGGTTGAAGAGATGCGTCGCGTGCCGCGCGCCCGCGTCGATGGCCGCGACGGCCTGGTCGTAATCGGCCGCGGAGTGACCCAGCGAGACACGATGCCCGGCGCGCACCAGGCGAGGGATCAGCTCCAGCGCCCCGTCGATTTCGGGCGCCACGGTGACGATGCCGACGTCGGCCTGGCGCGCCTCGATGACGTCGAGAATATCGCGCCCGCTGAACTCGCCCTCGCGACGCGCCTCGGTCGGCAGCCTGAGGCACGCGGCGGGCTGCGCGCCTTTGTATTCAGGGTTGATGAAGTTGCTCTCCAGGTGGGCCGGCAGCACACGCGCCGAGCCCGCCGGGCGCCCGACCCGCGCGTCCGCGATCTGCTGGAGCGTCAGCGAGAGATCCGCCGGCGAGCACGCCACCGTCGTCGGACAGAAGGCGGTCACGCCGTACCGCGGCAGCCGCTTCGCGATCTCCGCGAGCGCGCCCGCGCCGTCGAGCGTGTCGTGCCCCTCGACGCCGTGGACGTGAACGTCGACGAAGCCCGGAACGACAAAGCCGTCGTGGACGTTGACGAGAGAGGCCCCGGCCGGCGCTCCGCGCGTGCCGTCGATCGCGGCGATCCGTCCCTGGTCGATGATGAGCGATGCGCTGGTGAGGATGCGGTCCGGCAGGACGATGTCGCCGCCGGCGAGGACGATCATCGCGCGATCATGGCTGCGCGCGCCGCGCCCAGTGGACCTCCGTCGTTGCCGAGCGCCGCGGCCGCGACGGTCAGCGAATCGGCCATGCTCTTGGGAAGACGGCGCAGCGCCTCGGTCTGCGACGGCTGGAGCAGCTGGTCCGCGGCGTCGGCGATGAGGCCGCCGAGAATCACGATGTTCGGGTCGGTCACCGCGACCAGGTTGGCGACCGCCATGCCGACGTAGCGCGCGGTGTCGCGAACTACGGAGATCGACACGCCGTCGCCGTTACGTGCGGCGTCGAAGATGTGCTGGACGTGGATGGCGCCCATGTCGCCCCCCGCCATGTCCAGTACCCGCGAGCGATCGCCCGACTTGATGCGCCACACCAGCCGCCGGACGATGCCGGCGGCGCCGATTTCGGCCTGCAGCGACCCGAGCTTGCGGTAGTCCTCGCGCTCGACCGGGTTGAGCGCCAGCCATGCCGCCGCGCCCGCCAGGCCGTGTGCGCCTTCGAACGGCGTTCCGTCGATGACGAGGCCGGAGTGCACGGTGTCGGCGGCGACGAGCGAGACGACGTGGCTCGCGTCGCGGGCGGCGCCGCACCACTGCTCGGCGAGCGCCACCGCGCAGCCGCGCGTGATGATACGGGGCGACGAAGGCGCGCCCGCCGCCTCGGTAACGGCGCGGACGATCTTTTCGGCCCCGTCCTCGCGCGGATCGCGGAGCGCGCCGCCGATGGCGGTTGCGGCCGCGCCGCCAAGCGCCTCGCGCACGGCCTCGGCCGCCGACGAGCCGGCAGTGCCGTCGTGCCTGCCGCGTCTCGTGATCGCGCCGGCGTCATCCGCCGCAACGGCCAGGACCGCGTCTTCGCGAACTTCAACTCCGAGAATCACGGCGTCGGTGGGATTGTATCGCCCGTCCAGTCGACGTGCACATGAACCTTTCGTCCCTCCAACGGAACGGTGCAGGCGACGAGCGAGGGCTGGAACACTTCCGTGTTGAGGCGCTTGAGAAGCGCGATGTAGCCGCGCTCCTCCGGCGCGGTGAGGATGACGACGCCGGGACTCTCGGCGGGCGGAAACTTGCGGTCGTCGAGGTAATCGCGGTCGAAGCTGATAAGCGTCCGCCGCAGCTGCCGCGCCAGGCGGTAATGCTCGGCGTCGGGCGCGCGCCGCAGGTCGTCGTGCTCCATGACGAAGAGCGCGTCCCAGTGCAGCGCGTCGCGCATGAAGCCGACCAGGCCGGCCGGCACGTTCGCGTCCACGTATACCCGTGTCTGCTCGGTGATCCGCTCCGCGTGCGGTCCTAATTCCGAAGCCAGTGTGCCCATGCTTCGCAGGCAATGCAAAATTCAAAATTCAAGATGCAAACCCTACCTGGTTCGACGCCGCCGGGTGAATGTCGTCACGCCTTCACCACACTGGTTCGACCTGCTCAGGGTTTGCATTTTGCATTTTGCATTTTGAATTACCGGTGCCTTTCCAGGTCCGGCATCGTCTCCGTCTTCTCGTCGGGCTGCGGATGCGTGCGCGTCGCGTTCTTCGCCTCGGCGCGCAGCTCCGCGACGAGCGCGTCGCGCTTGTGCACGAGCTCTTTCCGCGTCCGGCGGCCGTACCTGGAGCCGACGGCGTATTCGCAGAAGAGCGGAAACGCGATCGTCGAGTCGCAGTAGGCGACGACCGTGTCGGGAAGCACCCCTGGATTGACCTTCCCCCAGCTGACGGCCTCTGCCGGCGTCGCGCCGGAAAGACCGCCCCACACCACCTGGTCGGTCGTCAGCTGGATGAAGTAGTCGTTGCCGCCCTTCGGGATGCCGTAGACCTCCCACAGCGTCGGCTGCCCCTGCAGATAGAAGTTCTTCGGCGAGCCGCCGCCGAGAATGACGCAGCCGTTCTTCTTGCCGGCGAGGATGAAGGCGCACACCTCGTTGACGTCCTTGTTCGGGTCGATCATCAGGCGGCTGTCGTTCATCAGCTCGTGGTAGGCGATGTTCATGCCGATGGAGCTGTCGCCGGGCGACGACGTATAGATCGGGACGCCGGCCGCGGCGGCGGCGGCCACGACGGAATACGCCTCGCACCCGGGCTGGCGCGCTATCAGGTCGCGTCCGAGCGCGTAGTGGAACTCCGCCGTCGACACCGGCCCGTTCATCCCCGACCGGACGAGGAACTCGCGGATGTAGGCGTCGGTTTCGAGCAGCACGCTGGAGGGGAACAGGACGTCGTAGATGCGGATGACGCCCTCTTCGTACAACTCGACGTCGTTGACGAAGGGCGAGCCGCGGTGCAGCGTGAAATTGAGCGCGTAATGCAGGTCGTGATAGAGGTTCGCGCCGGTGCTGATCACGATGTCGATCAGCCCGCGCTCCATCAGCTCGACCATGCAGCCGCCGAGACCCGCGGGCGTCAGGGCTCCCGCAACGGTCAGCGCAATCGTCGTGTCGTGCTCCGGCAGCAGCATCTTGTCCGTGTAGATGCGGCAGGCCTCCCCGAGCCGCGCGGCGTTGAACGCCTGGAAGCCCTCGTCGATCAGCGTGTGGATATCGGCGCTGCCGCGCGGGCGGTAGTAGCGAATCGGCTTGCCGGAGAGGTAGTCCTGGCGTGTCTTGCCCGTCGAGCCGGGCGCGCGGTGAGGCATAAGGCGTGGCGAGCGCGCTTGTGTCGCGGCTCGCGGCTAGCTTAGCATCCTCGCGCGAAGCGCCACGCCGCCCGACGCGTCGTCGCAAGACGCGTAAAGCGGGTCAATTTATGAATCAGCTCGACGTTCCGTCGCCCTGGGTTATTGCAGCGCTCGTTTTCGGGGCGATTGTCGTGGCCGTGCTGGTCCTCGTCTGGCGGAGAGGCCGCCCCTTCGCAGCCGGCCACGTCTTCCGCGCCAGCCGCCTCAGTTCCGGCAACCATCTCTTCCCCACGCAGGTGCAAATCACGCCCACGGCAATCGTCCACCATACCCCGCGCTGGTTCGGGCGGACCGAGCACTCCATCCATGTCGCGCACGTGGCCTCCGTGCGCGTGGATACGGGCGTCGTGTTCAGCGATGTCTATATTGAGACGTCGGGCGGCGCCAGCCCGGTCAGGTGCCACGGCCACCGAAAGCGGGATGCCCTTGAAATGAAGCGACTTATTGAGCAATTCCAGTCGACGTACTACCGGCAGGAACCCCGCCCGCAGCCACCCCCTGTGGCTCAGAACGAGACGCGCCGATAAACAGACGAGCCGCCCGCGCAACACGCCCGGGCCGTTTCACTACAACTGTGGACGAACTGACATTTGCCGCACGGCGCGCTGTCGCCTCACTCCCCAAGACGGCCGAAGGTCCGGATCTCGAGACCCGGTTCCGGAACCTCGTCCAGTCGCCGCTTCGCGCCGGACTCCTGCGCTTTCTGAGCGCTCGGCCGGAGGAAAACTTCGACGTCGAGTCTCTGATGTCGACCTTCGGGCGACTTCGCCTGGACGTCGAGAACTGCCTCAACGAGCTGGTCGGCTTCGGCGTCGCCCAGCGCGCCTCGACGACGCCGCCGCGCTTCGGCGCCGCGCGCCCGGAAGACGAGGATTCGGCGGCGCTGCTCGACACGTTCCTGGAACGGCGCGCCGCCATCAGCACCGAGGACCAGGCGCCGTCGGTTCAGCGCTTCCGCGAGATGATCGGCCGCGACGAGAAGATGCTGATCGTGTTCGAGTGGATCCGCACCGCCGCGAAGTCGGACATCGCGGTGCTCATCCTCGGACCGACGGGATCGGGCAAGGAAGTCGTCGCCCGCATGATTCACGAGCTGAGCCGCCGCGGCACCGAGAAGTTCCAGGCGGTCAACTGCGCCGCGCTGCCCGACACGCTGTTCGAGTCGGAAATCTTCGGGTTCGAAAAGGGCGCGTTCACCGGCGCGCACGACCGCAAACCGGGACGCCTCGAGCTGGCCGATCACGGCACGCTCTTCCTCGACGAGATCGGCGACCTTTCACTCGTCGCCCAGGCCAAGCTGCTGCGCGTCCTCGAGGACCGCCGCTTCGAGCGCCTCGGCGGCCAGAAATCGCTGCAGGTGGATTTCCGGCTGATCTCGGCCACCAACCGGCCGCTCGACCAGTTCGTGCGCGACGCGCGGTTCCGCGAGGACCTCTACTACCGCGTCAACGCGTTCTCCATCCGCCTGCCGTCGCTGCGCGAGCGCCCGGTGGACATCCCGGTGCTCGCCAACCGCTTCCTCGCGCGCTACTGCGCGAGCAACGGCCTGCCGCTCGACGCCAAGACGATGTCGGGCGAGGCCATGTCGCGCCTGCAGGCGTATCCGTGGCCGGGCAACATCCGCGAGCTCGAAAGCACGGTCTCGCGCGCGGCGCTGTCGGCCCCCGGGCGGGTCATCCGCGACAACGACATCGAGTTCCTCCACGCGGGCGTCGCGATGCCGATGACCGACGGTCCCCCGCGCCTGCCGACGCTGCGCGACGCCGAGCGCGCGCACATCGTCCGGGTGCTCGACGCCGTGTCGTGGAACAAGAAGGAAGCGGCGAGGGTGCTCGAAATCAGCCGCGGGACGCTTTATCGGAAGATCGTCGAGTACAGCCTCGAGCCCGAGACCAGAACGTCCCGGAACAGAACACCCGAGTAGCACACGCTGTACCGACTCGGAACAGGATTTCGGGGCCGCGCGGCTCTCCCCGTGCTGGCGGCCCTGGCGCTAATCCTCTGCGTTGCAGCGAGTTATGATCAATTAGCGATTCGGTGTGCAGCACGGCAGAATCTTTGCGCCTCTGGTGATGGTTTTTCCATACCGGAGGGGGAACGATGAGAGCCCGCATCACCATTATCTGGCTCCCGTAAGGGACGCCTGAGTCCACCCGGCGCACGCCGGGTCACGGGGGTACGGTCTTGGCAGCGTTGCCCCAATCCTTCTCACGCCTCCTCTGGGGCACCCCCGGCTCCATCGTCCTGGTCTGCGCGGCACTCGTTGCCTCCTGGTTCCTCTCGACATCTTCGTTCTGGCTGCCGTTCGCGCTGCTCGCGTTGTACTTCGCGTTCGGCGTGTCGCGCCGCGCGAACCTGATCTCGGAGCTCCACCTCGCCACCATCGAGGCGCTGGCGCTCGCCATCGATGCCAAGGATCAGACGGCGCACAACCACATCCGCCGCGTGGAGCTGTACGCGGTCGCCCTCGCACGCGCGCTCGGCATGTCGGAAGACGACGTGCGCGGCGTGAAGACGGCGGCGCTGCTGCACGACATCGGCAAGCTCGCGGTGCCGGAGCACATCCTCGCCAAGCCGGGCCCGCTCACGCCGGAAGAGTTCCAGAAAGTCCGCATCCATCCCGAGGTCGGCGCCGGCATCATCGGCGGCGTTCCCTTTCCCTATCCCGTTGCCCCGCTCATCCTCAGCCATCACGAGCGATGGGACGGGCGCGGCTACCCGTCCGGCCTCCGCGGCGAAGAGATCCCGCTCGGCGCGCGCATCCTGTCGATCGTCGACTACTTCGACGCGCTGACGTCGGTGCGGCCGTACCACCAGGCGATGTCGATCGACGGCGCGGTGGCGCTGCTGCAGCAGGAATCGGGCAAGGCGCTCGACCCGACGGTCGTCGAGACGTTCGTCCGCATCCTCCCCGCGCTCCGCGCGCAGGTCCAGCGGCTCAGGACGGCGCTGCCCGCGCTGCCGTCCTCCGATCTGCCGGCGTCGGTGTTCGAGGACATCGCGCTCGCCCACCGGGAAATCTACGCCCTCTACCAGATCGCGCAGACGATGGGGACGAGCCTCGGCGTCCACGAGACGATGGCGGTCATCGCCTCCAAGCTGACGGAGCTCGTTCCGTTCTCGTCGTGCGCGCTCTTCCTGTACACGGAGTCCACCGAGACGCTGCACTGCCGCTTCGCGACGGGCATCGACGGCGAGCTGTTCGAGGGGATCGAAGTGCGCAGCGGGCAGGGACTCGCTGGCTGGGTGGCGCGCAACCGGCGGCCGCTCGTCAACGCGCGACCCGCCGCCGACCTCGAAGCCGGCGGCTCGAGCCAGGAGACCCGGCTTCAGTCGGCACTCGTCTGCCCCCTCATCGTCGGCGAGCGCTTCATTGGAACGCTCTCGGTGTATCACGCCGACGCGAGCTTCTATCGCGACGACCATCGGCGCTTCCTGGACCGCGTGTGCGAGCAGGCCGCGGCCGTCATCCACAACTCGACGGTGTTCGAGCAGACGCAGGAAGACTCGCTGACCGACCCGATGACGGGGCTGCCGAACACGCGGTTCATGTTCCTGCACCTCTCGCGCGAGCTGGCGCGCGCCGAACGGCTCAACGCCGAGGTCTCGCTGCTCGTCCTCGACCTCGACGATTTCAAGGAGATCAACGACACGTTCGGCCATCACATCGGCGATCGCGCGCTGCGCGAAGCCGCCACCGCGCTGCGGGCGGCCATCCGCCCCTACGACATCTGCGTCCGCTACGCCGGCGACGAGTTCATCGTCGTGCTCTCGGGCTGCGGTCGCGAGGAGGCGGAACGCAAGCGGCTCGAGCTGCAGCAGGCGGTCGACAACGTGGAGCTCGAGGTCCGTCCCGACCTGCGCATCCCGATCATGATCAGCTCCGGCGCCGCCGTGTTTCCGCACGACGGCAACGGCTACGAGGCGCTGCTCGCCAAGGCCGACAGCCGCATGTACCGCGACAAGAGCCAGCGCAAGACGGCGCGAGCGCGGCTTCGCAGCGGCGAGGCGGCCGCCGCGGCGCAGTAAACTGCGGGGCGGTGACGCTCCTGACGGCCCCGCTCGCGCGCGTCGACGAAGCCTCGGCCCGTTCGCGCCTCCTCGCCATCGACATCCGCAGCCACACGTTCCACTACCTTCCCGGGCAGGCGGTGATGATGGGGCCGCACGGCGCGCACATGCGCCGCCCTTTTTCAATCGCCTGCTCGCCCGAGCGCGCGGCGGAGACGCACGCGCTGGAGCTGCTGATCGCGATGGAGGGAAGGTCCGAGGATCTGAGGTGGGCGCGAGCGGGCTCGCTCGTCGACATCGAGGGGCCGCTGGGAACGTTCACCTTCCCCGCGTCGCTCGACGATTCGCGCGTGCTCTTCGTCGCCGGCGGAACGGGCATCGCACCCGTGCGGGCGATGCTCGATCACGCGCTGCGGCGCAACCCGGCGGGACAGCTTTCGCTCCTGTACAGCACGCGGCGCAGCGACGAGTTCGCCTTCATCGAGGAGCTTCGCGCGCACGAGCGCGCCGGCCGCCTGGAGCTGCACCAGACAGTCACGCGCGACGACAGCACGTCATGGGACGGCAAGCGCGGGCGGATCGGGCGGAGTCACTTCGAGGCCGTGCTGCACGAGCCCGCGAAGACGCTCTGTTTCGTGTGCGGACCGCCGTCGCTCGTCAGCGAATCGGCGGCCACGTTGCTCGAGCTGGGAGTTCCCTCGGCGTCCATCAGGACGGAGAGCTGGGGACGGCCGGCCTGACTACCCGCTACGGGATGACCTGGAGCGCGTCCTTCACCTCGGTGACGCCATTGACCTGCCGCGCAATCGCGAGCGCCTGATCGTGCTCGGCCTGGCTCTTCACCCGTCCTGACAACGTGACGACGCCCTTGAAGGTGTCGACGTCGATGCCGGTGCCGCTGACGTTCGGGTCGTTGAGCATCTGCGTCTTCACGCGCGTCGTGATCGTGGTGTCGTCGATCGTCTCGCCGATGGTCTTGCCGCAGCCGGCCACGAGCGGAGTCGCCACGAGCGCCGCCAGCACCGTCATCTTCCAATAGCCGAGCTTCATCACAGACCCTCCAGCTTTGCGGCGGTCCGAAAGGCCCGCCCTACCTGGTCTTTGGGACCGGGCGTGGGAGGGGGTGCAAGCTACATACCTGTGATGTGGAAGCCTGCGTCGACCATCAGGACCTCGCCGGTAATGGCGCGTCCCGCGTCGCTGAGGAGGAAAGCGGCTGCGTCACCGACTTCGCCGGTCTCGATGTTTCGTCGCAGCGGCGCGCGGTCCTTGTACACACCGAGGATGCTGGAGAAGCCTGATATGCCCGCGGCGGCGAGCGTTTTCACGGGACCGGCGGAGATCGC
>Ga0134127_10000223_pt1 | contig 64943 bp, 102 predicted proteins | sample KB31753_FD_96459 | JGI IMG/M metagenome (GOLD analysis project Ga0134127, IMG submission 96459) | Terrestrial soil microbial communities with excess Nitrogen fertilizer from Kellogg Biological Station, Michigan, USA - KB3-175-3 | ecosystem: Environmental > Terrestrial > Soil > Unclassified ... | reverse complement strand
GGTGTCCGGCGCGGTCACAGGCGAGACGTCGCGCGAGCTGATGAATACAGTGCTGCCCGAGGAGCTGCAGCAAGCCACCACGAAGTCCGATGTTGCGCTAGATGCGCTGGCGGGCGGCATGCTAAGCGGCGTGATGGGGCCGCGCGCCGCGCGCCCTGCCGAACGTCCAAACCCTCTGAGCGCGATCGAGGAGGCGTCCAGGCAGGCGGAAGCGCAGACGGCGGCCGAAGGCGGCGACTTGCTGGATCAGGCGCTCAGCGCCGCCCAGGCGCACTCTGAAGCCACCAGCCATCACGCCAAGGCGTTCTACGAGCACAGCAACCAGATCGAGCGGGTGCGCATGGCCGACGAGGCGCGCGCTGAAGCGCTCGCCGCGGAAGAGCAGGCTCAACTCGAAGCCACCGCGCAGAAGCAAGCGCAGGTGGAAGCCAACGAACGCAGCCTTGCAGGGCAGGACGACTATCTCACCACAGAGCGTCCGCGCCCGGCCGACGAGAACATGAGCTTGGAACGTCCTAACGTCGCAGAGTTCCGACGCGTCGAAGCGGAACGTGCAGCGGCGAAAACGCGCGACACAGAGGCTGCCTATCGTCAACGTGCTGAGCAAGAAGTCACGAGCGCAGTTCGCGAGACGGGCGAACCGGTAACCACCGGCGAGTTCGAACCGGCGACGCTCGGCAGCGTCATGCCACGTGAAGTCAAGGAGCTTGGCCGCACGTCGGAACTGCCGAAGCGTCCTGTGAATTTGTTCGAAAAGCCCGAGTACGAGCCCCCGGCAACGCTGGCGGAACGACGCGCGCTGCCCGCGCCGAAGCGTGCCCGCTTCGAGGTTGACACGGAGGGTCGCGCCCGTGCTGTGACTGAAGGCGAGCTGTCACAGCGCGCGGGGCCGCCGGAGACCACAATCGCAAGGCGTGCGAAGCCCGTAGAAATTCCCGCCAAGCCGATCGTCGAGAAACGCACCCCGAGCTACGAAGAGATCAGCGCTGCCGCACACGAGGCTGCGACCTCGCCGCGCAACCGGCTCACTGAACCCACAGAGGCGCAGCGCGAGGCCGGCAACTACAAGAAAGGCCACGTACAGATTCAAGGTCTCGACGTGTCGATCGAGAACCCGAAAGGTTCCGTGCGCAAGTACACTGGCGGCGAGCGCCAGATGCGCGACCACTACGGTTACGTGCGCGGCACCGAAGGCGCCGACGGAGACCATGTCGACGCATTCGTCGGCGAGCATCCCAAGAGCGACCGCGTGTTCGTGGTCGATCAGCTCCGTCCGGACGGCGGCTTCGATGAGCACAAGGCGCTCATCGGCTACCGAAACCGGCTCGATGCCGTGCGCGCATACAAGCGCAACTACCAGTCAGACTGGAAGGTCGGCCCGATCTCCGAGATGAGCGTTGACGAATTCAAAACGTGGCTGAAGGAAGGTGACACCACGCGTCCGCTCAAGCCCAACGAGATCGCGCAGCCGTCGACCGAGACGGAGGTGAAGAACCTCGCACAACGCCGCGGGCAGAAGCTGCGCTTCCGTGAAGGCGACGTCACATACAAAGAAGAAGGCGCCAACAGAAAAATGCAACTTGAAGGCGCCGCGGGCATGCGAGCGGGCGAGGTCAGCGCTCGACGACGCGGTGATGTTGTTCAAGTCACCAGTGCAGAGATAAATGAATCGCTGCGCGGCAAAGGCCACGGCGTACGCATGTACGACCAACTTGCGCAGCGCGCCCATGAAGAAGGCAAGCCGTTAGTCAGCGACACTGTTGTATCGCCTGAAGCTGCGCGCATGTACAAAGCGCTTGAGCGCAGAGGCTACGACGTTCGGAAAAACGATGTCGAAGTAACGGCTGACGGATATCTGCACAGCACGGACACACGTCCCGTATTCGAAGTGCATCCGAAAAAGTACCGCGCTCCTGCCGGATATAAAATCCGTAGATTCGCTGAAGGTGAGTATGAAGCCCTTGACAGCACCGGCAAACGAATTGGCGACTTCGCAACAGAAGGTGAAATTCCGGCCTGGGTGCATGTTGACGAAGCGCACAGGCGCAAAGGGATTGCATCTGCACTGTTTGAGGCTGCGAAACAAGACTACCCAGAGATGCACCACGGCACTACTCAAACACCGCTAGGAAAGCTGTGGGCTGAAGGGCGACAAAAGAAACTTCGAACTCGTGAAGGCACTGGCGCGCCGCCAGTGGGCCGCAGCACCGACGAGATCAACCGCGCTGAAGTGAAGCACGGCGAGGTTGTTCGTGCTATCGAGCCGCTGAACCGTGCGATGCCTGAGATGAAGGCGCAAGTGCTACGCAACCACACTGAGGCCTCCGCGTCAGTGCGCGCCGAGATTGAACACCTCGAACAGCAGGATGCGCGCGGTGTGTACGATCCGGAGACCGACACTGTCTACATCTTCAGTGACAATCACGATTCGCCAGAAGACGCACTGCGCACCGCTGTGCATGAAGGTGTCGCGCACAAAGGTCTGCGCCATCTCCTCACCAAAGACTTCGCGAAGACGATGGACGACATCCACACCAACGCAAAGGACAAAGCGTGGATCAAAGACTTCATGGAGCAACACGGGCTCAAAGACAGCAATCCGGAAGACCGCATCGTCGCCGCCGAGGAGTACGCGGCAAGCATCGCCGAGAGAATGTCTGATCCCTCCATCTTCCGAAAGGTTGTGGATGCAGTGCGTGCCGCGCTTCGTCGGATTGGCGCTGTGCGTGCCTGGACCGACGCCGACGTCAGTGCGCTTCTGCGCAAAGCGCGCACCGCGCTGCGTGACCGCAGCCCCCATGCGACGGATCGGTATGGTCATTTGCGCTTCGCCGAGAAAGGCTACGAAAAGCAGGCAGAGCGGCTGCCGGACGGGCATCCGCTCAACGTCTTCTTGAAGCAAGGCGCCACTGTGGAAGAACAAGCCAACTACAATCCCGGCTTTGTACGCTCACGGCTCGATGCCATCCGCGACTTTGGCGAGAACCACATCGAAGCTCTCCTCGGGGCGATTCCGCGGCGTAATCTTCCGGACTTTGTGGCGCCGGGCAAGATGAACTCCGCGAGCGCGTACGTGCGAGAGGCGGCGCGCATGGACGGTCGCCGCAATGAACTGCTCGTGAAAGCCGACAAGGTTGCAAACCGGTGGGTCAAGTTCATTCGCAGCAATCGCGATGATGCGCGCACGCTCGGCGAGTTGATGCACGCCGCCACGCTTGCAGGCGTTGAGCCTGCAAATGAATACCGTCCGAAGTATTCGTCGCCGGACACCCCAGAACAGCATGCGATCGAGCGACAACGCAAGCAGCAATGGCTGGCGCTGAAGAAGTTCTGGAACGCATTACCGGGCGAAGCTAAGGCGCTCTACATCGACGTACGCGACAGCTACGCCGCAGACCGCGATCTCGTCATGCAAGGGCTGCAGTCACGCATTGAGGCCACAGACGCTGACGGCAAGACGAAGCAATCGTTGCTGGCAGAGTTGCGTAAGAAGTTCGAAGCCGGTCGTGTGGAGGGGCCTTACTTCCCGCTTGGCCGTTACGGCAAGCACTGGGCAGTGGCAAAGGATGCTGACGGTACAGTCGTGTCGTTTACGCGATTCGAAAAGCCTAGCGAGCAACGGCAATGGCTGGCCGAGATGGAGAAGGCGGGATACAAAGTTGATGGCGGCGTGCAGATGCAAGATCGTGAGATGGCTCGGCGCATCGATCCGAATTTCGTCGCTAAGATCACGGACCTACTGCAGCAGGTGGATCCGGAGCTGGCAGACGAGGTGTGGCAGAACTACTTGCGCGCGATGCCGGAGATGAGCATGCGCAAGCACTTCATCCATCGCAAGGGGCGTCTCGGCTTCACGATGGATGCACTCCGAAACTTTGGATACCAGAAGTTCCACGGTGCGCATCAGATCGCGAAGCTGGAGCACATGCACACGCTCGAACGCCATCTGGAGCAGATGAAGGTTGAGGCAGTGGGGCTGAGCCGTACTCCGGAGGAGAAGTGGGCTGCTGCGGTGTCGAAGGAGTTCGACAAGCGGCACGAGTGGATGCGCAATCCCAAGGCATCCGGCATTGCCACAGCGCTCACATCGCTTGGATTCACGTACTACCTAGGCGCGTCTCCGGCGGCGGCGCTCGTGAACCTTACGCAGAATCCCATGGTGGCGTTTCCAACCCTAGCCGCCAAGTTCAACTGGACCGGGGCAGGAATTGAATTGACTCGCGCGAGCATGCAGTGGGCCGGTAGTCGCGGGCAGCTCGCGAATCGCCTGCGCGGTGACGAACGTCTTGCATTCGACGAGGCAAAACGCATCGGGCTCTTTGACAAGACGATGGCTCATGATCTTGCGCAGATTGGCGAGGAAGGCATGGACTACGGCAGCGCGCGTAACAAAGCTATGAATGCCGTCTCGTGGATGTTCCACCAAATGGAAGAAGGAAACCGACAGAGCACATTCCTGGCCGCTTACCGACTTGGACGCCGCAAGAACCTGAGCCACGAAGCTGCAATCGATCAGGCCGAAGACATCGTGTGGGATTCGCACTTCGACTACTCGAATACGAATCGTGCTCGCTACTTGCAGAGCGACACGGCCAAAGTTCTGCTCTTGTTCCGTCAGTACTCTGCCAACATGACTTACCGCCTTGCGCGAGACTTCAACAACAGCTTGCGCGGCGCGACTCCTGATGTACGCAAGGAAGCTCGTCGCCGGTTTGTCGGCATCCTCGGGCAAACAATGCTATTCGCGGGTGCCTCGGGCATGCCACTCTGGTGGGCCGCTACGGGAATCATCAACACTATCTTCGGCGATGAAGACAAACCGTACGACGCCGAAGCTGAGATGCGTGCATGGATGACTGAGCACGCAGGCGAAAGCACGGCAAGTGCAGTGCTCGACGGTCCGGTCAGCGCTTATGGCGGCATGGCGCTGAACAGCCGTGTGGGGCTCAACAACCTTTGGGTGCAGGAGCCGCCGACAGGCATGGAAGGTAAGGAGCTTGCAAACTTCTATATCGGTCAGGCTGCCGGCCCGCTTGGCGGGCTTGTAACGCGAGCGTTCGATGCTGCGCAACCCGGCCCCGACGGGTTCGGTCAGCGCGGTTTGGAGAAGCTCACGCCGAAAGCATTCGCTGACGTATTGAAAGCGATCCGCTACGCGCGCGACGGTGTGACCAATGTTCGCGGTGATGTCGTCAAGCCTGCTGATCAGATCAGCAAGTACGATGTGTTCTTGCAAGGTATAGGCTTCACACCGTACGACGTGGCTCTGCAGAATGAGAAGAATCGCACTGTCAGTGCGTACAGTCAGCAGATCATGACGCGTAAAGCGTTCCTGAAAAGCAAGTTGTACCTCGCCGCGCATAACGATGATCCGCAAGGTGTCAAGGACACAATGCAGGAAATTCTGCAATTTAACCGTAAAAATCCTGGCGTAGCGATAAAAGCGAACGATCTTGTGTCGAGCGCAAAGGCAAAAGCAAAGTACAGCGCCGAGGCTGTAAATGGACTCCACGTCGAGCCCGGCTTGCGGTACCTTTACCGGAAGTTTGACTCGCAAAGGGAGGCGCAGGAGTGACACCAGACGTTGTACGAGCAGTGATGCCCAACTGCAAAGACCCTGTCGGCTGGGGCCTTTGCCTCATTGATACGTGTACGCGTTTCAAGATCAGCACTCCAGATCGACAGGCTGCCTTCCTCGCGCAGATCGCGCATGAGAGTCTGGAAACAACGCGACTCGAAGAGAATTTGCGGTACACCCCGGATCGCCTCAAAGCTGTCTGGCCGAAGCGATTCACCACAGATGCGCTCGCGACGAAGTACGCCAACAACTCACACGGGCTCGCCGATTTCATCTACGCGAACCGTATGGGCAACGGTGACGAGTCGAGCGGCGAGGGCTGGAAGTTCCGCGGTCGCGGACTCATCATGGCCACGGGCAAGGACTGGTACCGACGTCTCGCGGCGGTGCTCGGTGCGCCACTGCTTGACTGCCCTGACATGCTCTGCACGAAGCAGTACGGGTCGCTCAGCGCCGGCTATATTTGGGCGTCGATGGACCTTAATCCGTTGGCGGATGACCTACCTGATGATGACGATCAGGCGGACTTTTTTGCTATCTCTCGCCGAATCAACGGCGGAAAGACCGGGCTGGATGCCCGCGTCAAGTATTGGAAACGCGCTCGCGCGGCTCTCGGTCTCAAGGAGGTGTGACATGGGGTTCCTCGATTTTCTCCCGATCGTCGGCAAGGTCATTGACCGAGTGCTGCCGGACAAAGCTGCAGCGGACGCTGCGAAGCTGCGACTCGTCGAACTGACCCAACAGGGTCAGCTTGCAGAGTTAGAGGCCGACACGAAACAAGCGCTGGCTGCTGCGGACATCGTCAAGACCGAAGCTGCAAGTTCACACTGGCTTGCGAGCTGCTGGCGTCCTCTGCTGATGCTGACGTTCGGCGCGCTTATCGTGGCACGGTTCCTGGGCTGGACGGCATCCGGAATCTCCGAAGCTGAATACGTCAAGCTGTGGGACATCATTCAACTCGGCATCGGCGGCTACACCATCGGACGTAGCGTCGAGAAGATCGCGCCGGTTGTTGCAGGAGCGCTCAAAAAGTGACCACTCCGCAACACACCGCTGAATCACTCGCCGTCGTCAGTGGCAGCTCTGCTTTGGTGTCTTGGTTCGCAGATGCTATGCCCGTGCTGCAAGGACTCGCTGCTATTGCAGCGATTCTCTCGGGCTTCATGGCTGCCGCATGGGTGGCGTTCAAGTTCTACAAGGTTTGGAAAGCCGGACGTATGTGAATGACCAGCATCGCGTATCGCGACGGAGTCTTCGCGGCTGACAGCCGCGAGACTTGGGAGAGTGAGGCAGGCGGCACGGTCATTCGCACCTGCCAGAAGCTATTTCGAAAGCGAATCGGAAAACGCGATGTGGTGATCGCCACGGCCGGGGGAACTTACGCTGGTATGATATTCGTCGACTGGTACGGGTCTAGCAAGCCAGTGCCTGAGATCCTCGCTGATCTCGACACGGAAGAAGACTTTGCCGTACTTGTTCATGATCGCGGCAAGCTCTTCCACGCCAACCACCTTTGCAGACTCGTAGAGGTTCAAGACCCGTTCACTGCAGTTGGCAGTGGTTATAAGGCTGCGCTCGCGGCTATGCACTGTGGTCGCTCGGCTCGGGAGGCGGTGCGGATTGCGTGTCTTCTTGATCCGTATTCGTCACTGCCGATTGCCACCATGCGAGCCGGGCTCTCGGCGCCAAAGCGCCGAGTTTCGCTAGCGGGTAGCCGCTAAGGTCTGCTTTTATCCTGTCTCCTTCGCGGAAGTTACGCAAGCCGATGTACATCGGATCTTTCTCTATACTCATATGACGTCCTCCACATAGTCAGCCACTGCACGAGTCAGATCATCTTGACTCGCGCCTTTGCGATCGATCAGCGCCACCAGCTTTTCGTCTACAGTGCTGTGGCACACGAGCACATGAACAACGATGTTACGCCCGGCGCGTCTGTGCCCGCCAGTTAAGCGCGCGTTAAGCTGCTGCCAGTACTCTAGGTTGTTCGTCAACCCAAACCAGATGAGCGTTTCGACGCCAGCTTTGTAGACATCGTTGAGGCCGTGCCCTGCGCTCGCGGGATGCAACACACCGTAGTCATACTCGCCGAGCGCCCAGGCTTTGAAGCTGGCGTCTGTGCGCAAAACAGTCCACTTGCGATGGTGCTTCTTGCAGAAGACGTCGAGCGCACGGCCGACTCGCGCGATGTCATGCTTGAAGCCATAGCCGATGAGCGCCTTGCCTTCTGTTAGGTCTAGCAGCTCAAGCAGCGCGTCTATCTTCTCGTTGTGGACGTCGTGCCACGCACCCTCAGCGTCGTACACCGCGCCGTTAGCGAGCTGCAAGAGCTTCGTACCAAGGGCGCCCGCGTTGGAAGCGGTGATGTACTTGTGCGCCTGCAGCTCGAAAATCTTCTGTCGTTCCATTTTGCGGTAGCGCGACAGCGTGGCCGTGTCCATGGACACTACTATCGGGTTGAACTTCACTGGCGGAAGTTCGAGGTAGTCTTCCGCCTTTAGACTCAGTGTGATATCGGCGACGAGACGTTGAATCTCCTTCTGCGCGCTCGCGTTCGGCCACCACTTAGTGTAACCATCTTCGTTACGCTCGCTGGAAAACCAGCGGTCGCGGAAGGGCGTTATATGCGTGCCGAGGCGCTGCCCCTGATCGAGCAGGTAGAACTGCGCCCAAAGGTCATGCACACCATTCGGGCTGGGCGTCCCAGTGAGATGGATGACACGGTCCATTAGTTTGCGCAGCAGGCGCGCAGCGCGGAAGCGCTCACTGTCGCTGTTCTTGAACGACTGGCTTTCGTCGAATGTGGTGACATCCCACGGCCATCGACGTAGCTGCTTGCCGCCTTTCACAAACTGCGCGGCCAGCCATGTCATCTGCTCACGGTTGATGGTATGGATGTCCGCCGGTGTGCGTAGCGCCTTTAACCGTTGCTCTGGCGTGCCGACAATGCGCGCGATACTCAGTCCCTGTAGATGGCTCCATTCGTCGATCTCGTCTGACCACACGTTGCGCGCAACGCGTAGCGGCGCCACTACGAGCATGCGACGAGCGTCAAAGCCGCGGTACAGATCGCCGAAAGCGGTGAGCGTGGACACCGTCTTGCCCAATCCCATGTCCACCCACAACGCGCACTGCGGATGCTCTTTGATGAAGCTCACCGCGCGCTGTTGATACTTGTAGAGGTTATCGCGCCCAAGCATCAGCTATGCCGTTTTCGCAAGTAAGAATCCATTGAAAGTGCTTTTTGTTGTCGCATACGTACACCGTCAGCCCGGCGGCGCGCATCTCTGCGTGACATGCAAGCTGGTCCGGGTCCGGCTCTTCGCCGGGCTTCTTGAATTCCACCCAGAAGACGCGGCCGTTCTTCGCGAAGTAGTCATCCGGGGCGCCGTTGTGTCCTGGCGTGCGATGCTTTCGCACAAACCAACCGTCCTTGCGCGCCATTTCTTTGCACGGCCCCTCCACCGCTCGTTCGCGGCGTTGCTCCGGCTTTGCCTCGGGCGCGCCTTCTTCGAATGCGCCTTTCAAAAATCGAACTCTACTAGCGCGGCGTATGGCACTGGAGGCACTTTGTCGCCTTCTGCGATAGATAGTGCGGCTTCTGCCTGCTGCAGTTGCCCGCGCAAAAGTTTCACCTGCCTGCGCTTACGAGCCAGGAATGACTCTTTCGCTTCTCCGATGGTCGGGCACGCCCACCGCTTGCGGGATCCACGCAAAACGAAGCGACCACTTCCGGGGCGCGCGGCATACAACCAAACGCCTTTTGGAGTCTCCTTCACTACCGGAATCTCGGAGAGTCTTACGTCGATTCCTCCGCCAGTGGCGCAGTCGTCATACCTGTACCAGTGTGTCACTTTCGATACCTCTTCGCTCTGTGTCCTTCAACCGCAATAGGCAATCCTGCAGCCCACAAAGGCTTATCACACATGAGCGCGCTCGCTTCATCTAGTGAGCCCCACCCTTCGTCAATCTCCATGATGGGCTCATCGTGGACCGAACCGATGAGATCGTAGCCAGCGCGCTCCAATTTGAACTTCGCGGCCACTAGCAGGTCTCGCGAGATCGCCTGCACCGCGTTCTCGTCGAGCTTGCCGCCGTAGGTGGAAGTGATGCCCCACTTGCGCGTGTACGTGTCGGTGCCGTAGAAGCGCAACTGCTGCTCGGTCTCTTCGGTGACCCGGCCATCAGGCCACTTCCGCTTCTTGACGATCGTCTTTACGAACGGCTTGTAGTACCACAGCCGACGCCCGCCAGGGAGGCGCATTACCAGCCACTGATGGCCATTTTCAGTGACCACCTTGAACATCAGCTTGCCGCCAGCCGCCTTGTATACGCGACCGGGATTCTTCACTGCTTCAAGCGACACTTCTTTAAGCTGTGCCCAACCTGCCTTAATTCGCGGATTCGAGTCACGCCACAGCCGCTTCAGAACGTCGCACGCAATGAACTGCTCATCGATCAGATCGTACGTCTGTTTGCGACGCTTTGACTCCTCAAGCCAGCGAATCGCCGCAGCTTTCTCAGCTTCCGGCAGTGTTGGCCAAGCTGCTTCGGTCAGCTCCTGCAGATCGATGCCATACGTTGACACCATCTTCACAAACGCAGCAACACCGCCTTCGTAGCCAAGTGCCAGCTCCATGACCTTGCCGACTTGGCGCTGTGCCTTCGTGACTTGGTCTATTGGAATGCCGAACGCGCGGGAGTACGCGACCTTGTACAAGTCAGGGCCGGTGCCTGCATCATACGCTTCGAATGCGCGTAGCTTCCACTCTTCATTCCAGAGCCACGCATTGACGCGAGACTCAATGCCTGCGTAGTCGGGGAACAGAAGGTCTCTGCCGGGCGCGGACACGAGCACGCCGCGCACGCACGAGCCGAGGACTTTCATCGGGTCCAACCCGTCGTATAGCCAGCGCATTGCTTTCAGCGCTTCGTCACGACGCCTACACAGGCGTATGGCAGTACCGGCGTCCTCTATCTTCGGCCGATACAGATTCTGCAACTGCACGATCTTGGAGGACCAGCGACCCGTGTTCGCGCCATGGTAGTAGAACATGCCGTGCAGGCGACCGTCGTCGCACACTGCGCGTCCAATGGCGTCGTACTTCGCCACAGCCTTCATGTTGTAGGTGGAGAAGAGCCGCAGCACGCGCTTCACTTCGTCGGGGCAGACAGGGTCTTTCACTGCCTTGTTAACGGTCTCCACCTGGAGATTTTCCAGGGTCGCATATCCGTGTTTGCGAACCCAGTCCGCCAGCGCCCCGGTCTGCGACGGTGACACGCCGGTCCACTTGCGGCAGAGCGCTTTCAGCTCTGCCTTGTACTGATCGCGAACAAACATCAGATCGCCATTCGCTTCGAGGTCGACTGCCCAACCGCGATCGTTCATCCGCTGATCGAGCTGATATACGAGCTGCTCGTTAGGCGAGAGATCAGGCACGACACGGTCAGCAGCGCGTTCCGCTTCCACGTCATCGATGCCATACGAGTACATCTCCGCGTATTTCAGCGGCTCCTCGTCGGGCATCGCGAACGTGCCTTTGAGCTTGCCGGAGGAGCGCGGCTTGCACAGGTACCGCATCGAGCTGGCGCCAGCTTCGTCTTTCTTATGAGTGTCGAGTGCTTTGGCGAGATGCTCCAACGCGTGCGGCAGACCGTGCGCAGCGGCTTTCGCCATCGTGCAAACCATCTGCGCGATCATCAGCTTGGGGAACTCAACCTCTTCCCCGGCGGGACCGTTAAGCACGTTTCGTTCGAAGGCTGCGTTGTGTGCGCGGACCTCGCCGCCCATCACGATGTGCATCTTCATCCGCGTAGGTGGACGCTTGCCGAAGTGTACGACGGTGTTCGGGCGCTTCAGGCGGAAGTGAATGAACACCGACGCGCACAATTCAATCTCCAGCACCGGCACCCAGAGCTGCACAGGCTCATCGTCGAACGCGAACTGCGCACACATGAGCTGTGTGCTTTTATGCTGCGCGTAGTTGTACAGACCCTTGGCTTTTAGGTCCGCGCGACTACGCGTCTCAATGTCGAGGTGCAGTACTGTCACGTACGATCCGCGTCATCGATCCCGCCGTCTGGCGTCGATCCGAGAAAACCGCGAGGTGTTGTGGCTTTCAGCCCCTTCAGAGCCGCATCACGCATCTGTTCGATGATTCGCTGCTGGTATCCCTCGGGCGCTGTCTCCGGTCGGAATCCATCCATGCCGGCGTATATTTCGAACACCTCGCGACAATGGGCACATTCCGTCTCGCCACGTGAGCGTGCGTCCTTCGCGAACGCTTCCGCCATGCGCACGGCTACGTCGTTCAGGATTGGCGTGCCGTCCATCTTCCGCCAGTACGACGGCCAGTCCTTTCGGTACTGCTCGAAGACGCCTTCGGCGATCTTCAGCGCCACAATGAAATCGAGACTTTCAGTTTTTGAGGTCATGCAACCTCCTCGTAAGACACCAGTTGGGCGATCAGCTTTGGCCGTGCCCGCTCTTTCTCGCGCAGTTCGCGTTGCGTATTCGATTGCAGCTTCTTTATTGCTTCGAGATGATCGACGACTGACATGTCGGCTTTATCCACCAGCACCTGCTCAAACTTGGCGATCGGTGCGAAGATATTGAAGTCTTCAATGCCACGTATCGGCGTGTCGACGTACTGCTGTCGTGCGTCGATCGGTTCGAAGCCTGACAGGTCATCGAGTATTTGATGCACCTTGATATCAGACACGACGTGCTTGACGATGAAAGCTGGAATTTCCGACATGTGCCACGGCTCGTTTAAATACGTGTTGCGCAACTGCGTGTAGTTGCTGATCGCGTACAACTGCATCTCCGGATGCTTCATCGCTAACCGGTATCGTTGGCCGTAGTCACAAGCTTCCACAGACAGTTGCCAGCCGCAAGACTGCAGACGTCGAGTGTCGGTCTTCCAACCTGCCCACTCGACGCCTACAGGCCGGCTCAGCATGCGCGGAACCGACCGTGCGTCCATCAAATGTTGCCTTGCTCAACCGCCTGTTCGAGATCGGCGACCTCACGTTCGATGTTGGCCACCACGGTCTTCGCGGCCGTCAGCTCGCGGTACTTCGTCTTCAACTTCGCAACGCCCTTCTGCAGATTCTCATCAGCGATCTCCGCCTTGGCACGGGCAATCGCCTGCTGCGCAGCGTTGGCACTTCCAATTTTCGTTACATCAGTCATGTTGCATTCTCCTGTTTGACTTGAGGAAACGGCGCGGCGTCTGTAAGGCAGCAGACTCTGTTGCGTTAGAATCTGAGGAAATCGCCCCTATCAAACGCCGCGTCGTCTGTTTGGTTTAGTCGAAGTCGCTCGACGACGTGCTGGCTTCACCGTCGCTGCCAGCCTCATCCTCCAACGCCTCGAACTCATCGTCGGCATCAACCGGCGCAATACCGAACGCTGCGCCGTCCTTGACGAACTGAACAGAGCGCAGGTTCGCGTTCACACGCTTGCCATAGCTGTTGTCCTGCCCCCAGAGCGTCACCTTCGCGTTCACGTAGCACCCGCTGTACGGCGCCCCCGGCTCGCCTTCTGCCACCGGTTCGCGGCGACGGTTCACCACCGTCGGCCGAACCTTGTTGTGGCACGCGACGTACATCATGCCGGCGTAGCCGTCGTAGCTCTTGTCGTCTCCGTCGCCCATTGCGATCTTGATACCGTCCGGCTTGTCCTTCGCCGGATCGAGCTTCTGCCCCGGAATGAACTTCGCGGCCAGCTTCTTCACCTCGTACGGCACCTTGCCGTGCTGCTGCTTGCCGACTTCGGCGGCAGTCTTCAGCACAGCTTTAATACTGGTGAGGCCCTTCTCGTCGGAAGGATCGAGCAGGTAGGTCGCTTCGAAGCGCGGATCTTGACCGGGCTGAAACGCCTTCGGGGAGTAGAGGCGGGCGAACGAAAGTCGCGCATACAGGGGAATCGGCTCACTCGTCACTGACTTTGGCAATTGATTGCTCCTTTCACTAGTTAAACACACGCATTAAGCAGCAGGCTCTACGTAGAGATGCTGCGATCCGAAATCAAGACGTTCACCACAGTGTTCACAGTCACGGAGACGTGTTGCAGGCTGCGGACGAACGCCATCCGGGTAAATAGCCTTTTCGGAGCGAAGCACTGGACCCTTCGACAGATCAACCGGCCCCTCATAGAAGAACACTATGCCCTTGCACTTGGTGTGGCGAAACACACTAATCATCGTCCTTCTCCTCTTCCTCGCCGAGATCGGCGAATTCCAGCAGCACGTCCACACTAAGCGCGGGACGCTTGTCGGTGCCCGGCGCGAGCTTTGGCTTGCCGCGCGGCTTGTTCACATACACAGGACTCGTGATGAGCGGATGCTTTTTACCGATGAGCTTCTCTGCCTTAGGTGGCGTTAGAATTTTCTTCTCGTACACCTGATCTTCAGACAGCCCGCCCTCTTCCTGTAGTACTTCGGCAATCTTCTCCTCGGGTAAGTTCCACTGCCGTTTGCTGCGGCCCTCTACGAGCTTCCAGTCTCCAACTGGAAATCCTTGCTGAAGAAAACGCATTGCCACCGCTTTGACATCCTTGCACCAGCCCGCGATGAGATCGACCACGCCGAGCGCTTTGGCAAGCTGCGCATTCGACATCATGTCATTGCCCGTACCCACGTCTTTCAATGGAGCCGCCTGCACCGCTGCTATCGCAGCGTCAAGGTCCTCGAACTCGCTCTGCGGTACTTGGAGTACCTGTGATGTCGCCCAAAGCGTACGCGTCTCGCACGCACCCTTTATCTTGCAGAACTGGCACCAAGAGCCTGCAGCAAATAAAGCGTTGGGATAAGTGGTAGCCACCGCACCGCGAGATAGAACGTTTAGCGACCAATCCAGCAACCGTTCAACGCTGATTGTCCAGTCGTCGAAGTGATCGAGGCGCGGCTGGCTGATACGTAGCACGAACTCCTTGAACTCGAAGAGCCAGTCCCACTTCAAGTACACCGAGAGTGCCTGACACATAAGCTGTTCATTCTCTTCCGCGTATACCTGCACGCCCTTGCCGTGCTTGAAGTCTGTGATGACGCCGATGCCCGGCCGCAGCCGCGCGTCGTCGAGCGTGCCGAAGCCGCCGGGCACGTATTCTTCAAACGGCAGGAGTTGCTCCACCAGCACCATCGACGCGGGTACTTCCTCGCAACGATCGATGAATTCCTGAACGCTGTCGATCATCTCCTGCGTCACTTCGAAAGTGCGTTTGTCCTCACCGCGCAGGACGTCGATGCGCCAGCCCAGAAACCTCTTCGCTCGCACGTTGTGCAGACGGCAGTGCTCGCTGAGTCCGTGCGCAGCGGTGCCCTCGTCGGCGTACTCACTGCTCGATGACGGCATGCCGGCCGTGGCACGCACTGAGCCTGGACAATTCAGCCATCGCTTTGCTGATGACGGACCGAGCGGCGAGTGCAAGCCGTCCTCGACGATGATCCGCTTTGCCTTTTTGTCGACCTTCACGCTAGATGCATCCCGGCTGCAAAGGCCGCGTCGGTTCTTTGTAGCGTTGCACAGTGGCTCTGTGCGTTTTACCCATCAGCGGGTGCTCAGGGTCCATGCCGCCGCTCCAAGAGCGTACGGCATTGCGGATGTAGTCAGCCGCCATGCCCGGTGTGACGCCTTCTGGCACTTCTAGATTGACGACAAATTTCATTTCCACTCCTCGTGCGGTATGAATTGATCCGGTGTCTTCCAGAAGCCCCAACGCCTGTTGCTCACGCGCCCGCTGATGACGAACGTCCAGAACGGCGTGGTCTTGCCATCCGCGCGCCCTACAACGATGTGTCGGAACTTCGCCGGGCGGAAATGGAAGCGCCACGCTTTGACAGTGCGCGTGCGCTCGTACCATTCGAGCGTTGCGTAGAAGCCTGTGTCTATGTCTCCCGTAAACTCCACGCCATCTATGACAGTCTTTGAGTAAGTACCAGAGCTGAAGTGGATTGCACTGTAGGGAGTCCAATACCGCTCCACGTAACTGACTAACGGGAACGTGATGAACCACCAAGGGTGGTCATGCGGCGCACGATTGTCATCGCCGCGCCAGAATTTGTGCAGGCGCAGTGTCGCGCCGAAAATGTAAAGAATGTACCGGTCTAAGTAATTGCCCGCGTCGATCAGAACGCGGCTGAATTCAGGGCCGAGTCGGCCAAGATCCACAAACCATCGGACGCTGTGTCGCATTGCTTCTCCCGTTAAAGGCGGGCGCCACCACAGCGCCCGCCTCAGACTGGATACCGAGTTGATTACTTCTTCAGTTTCGCGGCGGCCTCGTTGGCCGCCTTGAAGACGTCGGCGTACTTCTCTTTCACCAGCTCGCCGATCTTCTTCGCGCCGCCGATCTTGGCCATCAGCTCGCGCGCCTTGTCAGTGCTGCCGGCGGCCTCACCGTACGCGGTGAGCGCTTCGATAACCTGCTCCTTCGTGACGGTCACTTCTTCTGGCGAATCGTCGCTGAGGAAGTCATCCTTTTCAGGCTCCGGCGTCGGCTCGGGCGCCGGTTTCTCTGCTGCCGGTTTACGCGTCTTCTTCTCCGGCTTCGGATCGGTCGGAATGACAGTCGCGTCCGTCGACTGTGCGGGAGCTACGCGACCCTCGGCGAGAGCCACGAAGCGCTCTAGTGAGTTCGCAATACGCTCAAGGTTTGATTCAATCGTCATTGTGCAATGTCTCCTTTGTGGTTAGAACTTCTCTTCGTAGCTTCGTCAAGGCATTCTTGCGAAACCCAACAGTAGCCCGCTCCGTCGACCATGTTGTCTCGCTTCGGCGCGTTGATCTGACGCGAGAGCTTTACGCACACCATCACGAGCGCCATCTCGTGTGGCGCCAGTGGCTCTTTGAGCTTGTGTGCCAGCATTGCGCTCACCATCGCCGCGGTGCGCGTGTAGTCGTCGAGCGGATGACCGTAGGCTTTCTGCCTGTCGCCGTGCGTGAGCCTATGCGCTTCCTGCAGGATGCTTTCCGGTAGCGCATAGCCACCTGCCATAAACTTTAGCTCCCTGGTGCCGCCAGCCGACAACTCCAACGCTTCAGACTTTGATACCGGGCCCGTGCCGCTGGGATCGAACGTGTAAGCAGGAGTTTCCGAGCTAGGCGACGCTCCGAGAATTGGTCCCTTCTTGCCGCCGTGTTGCGGGCACGTACCCCAAGCCACGTCGTTGCAATGACATGCAGGTTCTATCACGTGTTCACTCCGTGTATCTTGGTCCAGTGGGTGGCGTAGTACGTCCGCGTGCGCACGACACAGCGTTCATCCGGCGGCGGCAGCGGCTTTTCTCGAAACAGATTCGCGAACCAGCGGATCAATGCTCTGTCTCCGGTGCGGGCGGCAACGGCTGAGTTGCCTCGGCCAGCGCAGTGCCGAACCACATAATCGCGTCGTCGCGATCCATCACGCCGCTTTCGCGCTGCATCTTCGCAAGACCGACCGAACGGCCCAGCATGATCGAGATGATGATATTGATGTCGTACTTGTCCGACAGCTCTGTGATTGCTGCGTCAAGCGTCTTGGCAACCTCCTGCGACTGCCGTTGTGCTTCCTCAAGGTCCATGGTTACTCCGGTGGTAGAAAGGTGCTGCGAATGATCTCGCCAGCCTCTTTGTGGTAGGTCATCGACACGGCTTGCCGTTCTGACATCCAGCCGCCGCGAGCGGCGTACGCGTCTGGCGCGGCAAGCGTTGCATGTTGAATCACCTTGACGCCAGGGTGCTCTTTCTCGTCGACGTGATGCTTGTGTCCGGTGTGAATGTACCGCTTCGTAGTCGCGCCCCACATCTCAGGGAACATCGCGGCAAATAGCAGCGGCAGGTTCGTCATCTTCGTCAAGTGCCCATGGTGGAACCCGAGCATCGTCTTGCCGTGCTGGTATGCGATGTACGGACGTGGGCTCTTCTCAACGAGAACGCGTGGGTTCTCTTCGAACAGGCAGCCGAACAGCACACGCAACCAGATCGAGCCCGACGGATCGTGGTTGCCCTCGTACATGCCGACGATCACCTTCTGGTGCTTCATCAGCAAGCGGCGGGTAACATGCCGGAGCACTCGCACCGTGACCTCGACAACTTTTTGGTAGCGGCTATCCGCATCGAGGAGATGTCCGTGCTCCGGCGTGATCGGTTTCATCGAATCGAAATGCAGGAAGTCTCCGAGCTGCGCCAGCAGACCGGTTTCCGAAGCTGGCGCAGCGTCTATCATCTGGTCCATCACAGTCATGAGTACGCGCTCTGCAATGGTGAGGTCCCATGGGGCGCCTGTCTCTCGCCCCCAAGCCAACATACCCATGTGGTAGTCCGTGATCGTGTACTGCGTCAGCAGCTCACTCTCACAGCGCTCGGGCGCTTTGATCTCTTCGAGCGGCTTGACTTCTTCAGCGGCAGCTCTACATGCCGCTTCGACCATCGCACGGAATTTGTCCGGATCGATGGCTGTTTTCACCCACTGCAGTTTCGCGTTGCCGTTCTCATCCAGCAGCGTCGAGGTGCCTTTGACGAGATACCCGTCTACTGCAGGGTGCATTTCTACTGTGGGATTGTCGCCTTGCTGCTCGCGAATGCGCTTCGCAACCTCAGACGTGAAGCCCCGCTTGCGCGCGGCAACCCATCTAGAGCGGAGTGTGTTGATCGGCATCTTGAGAGCGGCTGCAGCCGCAGTGTAACTCTTGTGCTCCGCAACAGCGTCGACTGCTTGCTGAAGCTCTTCGGGAGAATTCGGACGTGCAGCCATTAGATGATCTTGCCGCTTTCTTTGACGCAGGCCACAGTTACGGTGAGTCCTTTGCCCGCGGGAATCTTGGCAAGCAATGTGTCAAGCAAGCTCTGGTTGTCCTGCAGCACGGCCGGGTCAACTGGATGCAGAACGCCATGCGGATCTACGAGAATCAGACCAGTGGTCTTGCCGCATTGACTGATGACAAGGCCAGATGCCACCTCGGGCGTTTCTTCCGCGTGAAGAGCTGCACCCACAGCAAAAGTCAGTGCAAGGACGGAAATGAAGAGTGTGAAACCGGGAGAGGGTAAACGCATAGAATCTCCTTTACAGAAGCCCGATGAGCTTGATAGTCCTGCAAACTTGATATATCGCCCACACGAAAGCGCCAAAGGCGACCCACCCAAGCGCGACGAGTCCAAGCCAAATGGCGATGCGGTTCACAGCCAGTCCTCCCCCTCAGGGATTGTGTCCGCGGTCGTCTCTTCGATTTTGATGTACTTGGGGTGGAGCGGTCCTGTGAGCTGCTCAACTTTGGACTTGGCTTCTTCTGCGCTGGGAGCGCAGGCGTAGAATGGGCGAGCCGGGCCCTCAGGGTCTCGCTCGGCGACGGTCCAGTATTTACTCATTCAGCATTATCTCCTTGAGAGTTCCCGCCAGGAACTTGCGGCAATTCTGGAGGCGTCGGAGTTGCCGTGTCAACTGATTTCGGCGGATTTACGAAGGCTTCACGATCCGCGTTGCTGGCGAACAGAGTGAACCGCGTCAGCTCAGGCGCCGCAACGATGCGACCGTGACGGGCACCGGGTCCTTCGAACTGTACCAAGAAAAAACCTTCTGAGACTGGGCGACCAACAAGCTGGCCGTACGCTTCGATCTTGCCGTCCTCGATGAGCAGGAACGGTGTTGACTCTGTCTTCTTCACTTACGTCTCCTCGATGTTGAGGGCACTGTAGGCCCGCCTTTCATGTATCCGGCGACAGGCGCGATAACAAGTTCCATCGCACAGCCGCATTCCTGACACGTCGCCATCTCGCGGCGTGCTTCCATTGTTCGCTCTTCCTCAACTGTCGTGGGACAGTTGGTGCATTCATATTCGTACAGGGGCATTCAGTCCTCCAGCCATTCTGGCTTGGCGCCGCGCAGGCGCCACAGTTTTAATCCTCCAGGCGCAACGCCTGCTTCCTCAAATGCGGTGCCGCCGATCACTCGCCCGGCCACGCCGCGCAGCCACTTCGCGAGCTTCTTCGGGCTCATGCCCTGCCGGTCACCGGCAAGGTCATTCAGGATCTCGCCCAATTCACGCTTCGTGTCGTTGTCGAGGTCCATGTCTAGAGCCTCATGCAATGAGACCGCACGATCGCCAAACAAGTTCGCCCAACAGCGCATGGCGCCGTTCAAACCGCCACGCTTGTCGTCTTCCTTCTCGATCGCGCGCTGAGAGTCAATCGGGTTCGAGCGTCCGAGCCACACAAGCGGCTCCGCGACCATGCGGCTCCATTCTTGAAAACCCGCAAGCTGTGGAGTCGGCGCACGCTCTGAGGCTTGGTAGGCTGCAACTATCGTGTACAGGTCGCTCAGCAGCTCAGCCCGTTCGGCTTGCGCTTGGGCAATGAGGTCGGGTCGTTTGAATTGTCGTCGGTGAGGACTCTCACATCGTGGATCGAGGTGGATGCGCATGAATCGCCTGACCAAGTCGTCGCCAATTCGTATGTTGTTGCCATTCACCAGCACCATCTGCATGCACGGCGCGCTAATCACCTCCGACTTGCCCAAGATGCGAATCTGTCGTGCGGGCTGGCTCAGCACCTGCGCGAGCGCGATGCTGTTGAAAGTCTCGCCGTCGACCACGTTGTCGATCACGAGCGCCGATAACCCGGCAAGCTGGGCACTGTCAAGGTTCTTTTCAACCTCCTGCCGGCCGACGCTCGCGTTGATCACCGCCGAGGGGCGTCCGGTGAGCGTTATGTGAATCAGGTCGCATAGGGTGCTGGCGCCGCTGCCGTAATCCGGCTTTGACACCACGAAGCCCGGCGCGTGAGGCAGGCTAGCCCGCATGGCAGCCGTCAGGAGCGCCGCCAGCGCTACATCGCGGTCTGACTGAGTGTCGAACGGGAACTCGGCTAGCCAATCATCTACGCGCGCCAGGGCGCGCTCCGCGTCGGCCCTGGAGGTGCCGTGGATAACCACTCCTTCTGGTGCGAGCACCCAAGCGCGGAACTGGCTCAGGTATCCGTGATCGGCGTGAAGCTTGCCGTCTGAATAGACCGGCGTGCAGGCTATCCGGTCAACCGCGATCTCACCGAGCTGATCGGAGCGGGTTACAGCAGCGTTGGCCAGCGGAACCGGGCAGTCAACACGTTTCGGATCGGACTCCTTTTGTCGCACAAAGAACCCGATGCGGCCGTGCCAGATCGGCAACAGTTCCGACCCGCTGATTTGTCGCAACTCAAGCGTTGTGGTCTCCGCTTCGTTGAAGCTCTTGCGGTTGCATTCGACAGCCCATACCAGCCGGTTCCCGTAGACGACAAGGCCCATCGACGGGCCGTGAATTCGTAATGCGCCAAGCAACGCTTCAAGTGCTGACTCCACCGGCCGCGCGGGCGTGAGGACAATTCTGACGGGTCCTTTGGCTTTCTCTTCAACGACGGCTGCGACTTCTTCCGACGTGAGGTCGCCAAGGTCCTCGAAATCATCAGTGGCAGTGGCTTCGGCCACTTCGGGTTGTTCGGCGCAAAGCTGGACCATGGCTTTGAAAGAAGGCCGCTGCGTGATGGGAGTGTCAGCAGCCACACTGCGATCAAGCTCAGCAAAACGATGGAGACGCACGAGGTCAAAGGAATTGGTCTGGCCGCGCGCGGGATCAGTGTCGTGATGTGAATGAAGCTTCGTCGCATCGTCATAAACAATCGCGCCTTCTGGTCTTGATCCACGAGTGAAAGTAAGGCGGCCGTCAGTAGCAGTGCGCTCATAAGGCAGTCCAAACCGCTCAATGGCGTCGTAGATGGAAAATGCACGACAGAATGCTCCTATGATTCCGGGTTTGGTGCGCGGGTCCTCGGCCTTGCCGTGATGCTGCACGCCGTCGCCTTCTGTGCGCTTCGGCCACTGCTCGCGGTCGGTCCAGTCCTCGTACATCGCGAGGACTGTGTCAGGGTCGATCCACGCAGCTTCGTTGTCCTCGGTGTCGAGAACGCTGTCAGCCTTGAGTGTCGGCAGGTACATCATCTGCGCTGGCACATGAGTCTCGCGGCTTGTCAACTCGATGCCGGCGAAGCTCGCAATCTTGCGACTGACCGCCTGAAACTCGTCATACGTGACCGCGCGCGTCAGCGGAAACACGAAGCGCCAACGCGGCGCCTCGACACTGTGGCTCCACGTTGTGTACGCGAAGTATGTGTACGGCTCGTACGCCTTGCGAATCACCGCAAGGTCTAGTTCATCGATGTGATCGTAGTCAAATGTGAGCGCGTAACGTGCAATGAAATTGTCTGAATCTCGGTACACCGGATCGAATTTTGCCGGGATGCTCCAGCCGCGAGCGGCTTTGTCGTCAGTGGCACGGATGTCGTGTGCGAGGTAGGCAACGTACTCTCGCCACGTGAGGGCCTTCACCTCGGAAATGCTCGCCTGATGCGCGCCGCCAAGGCTCACAATCAACTTCGGCTCTGACAATTCAGCCTCCGTCGTGACCGTGGTTAGGCTGGCCGAAGCGTCGGTCGTCCTCTTTCAGCGCGGCGTCGATACGGGCACCGAACGCGCGCATGGCTTCGCCTGTCGGCACCTCAACGCCGCCGTACTGATCGCAATCCCACCACGTGTCTTTGATCCAGTCACGGCGGGCTTCGCGCAGCAACGCAATAGGGTCTTCAGGGAGCGGCATTGAAAGCTCCGTACCGCTGATTGATGTACTCCGCGATGCGTGCTTGCTGGTCACGATCCAAAGCGAGTTGCTCCATTAGGAAAACGGCAGCAGCGAGTGCTTGCGTCTCTTTGTCGGCGTCAACTAACGGAATTGAAAACGTCACAGTGCCACCACTTTCTTCTCTATGTACTTGAGCACGATAAATCTATCTTCTTCAGGCTTCTGTGGCGTCTTGTCGATGCGCACTACGAACACGAGCGTTGTGCCAAACGGTGTGTCAACGACCAGCTCTTGTCCGAGATGCACCTTCGCGCCCTTGCGCACTTTGTAGGTGTAAATCTTGTCCGGGCCGCGAGCGAACCGCACTCCGATGGTGTAGAACTTTTCTTGCTTCTTCATGTTGTATAGTGTCCTTCTGCGACTTGGTGGACACACGCGCCAGCGGCGCGCAGCAGTCGCGTGGTCTCCGGGTGGTCCTCGAACACAAGATGAGGGCGCGGACTGGCTTTAAAATACCACTCCAGCTTGACGATGTACGCATTACGCCAGTCGTTGTCAGAGCGCATGAGAAGCTTGCTGTATCGAATGCGGTGTTTTTGCAGCCACGCTTCTGTGTCTTGGCGGTACTTCTCCGGTCGCGCCGTCCAGAGTTCCACACGATGTCCCTGATCATGCAGCGCGTCGAGCACTGCTACCGTGGCCTGCAACGGCTTATCCGCGTGCGCAAGAGCGTGGAACTCATCCCACTGCTTTGTTTTCGCCAGATGCTCGCGGTGATTGTTATTGGCAATCGTGCCGTCAATGTCGAATGCAGCTACAAGCGTCATCACGGGCTCCCGAAAGTGATTGAAGGCGGCGCAGGCGGTCCGTCACAGGTGCAGCTTCTGATGATTCCGCCACCTGCATCGAAAGCTCTTCCTAGCGCGTCTCTGTACGCAGTTTGGCATTCCGGTGTGTGCCATTCTGTAAGTGCAGGCACTTCTCCTGGCACATGCCATTCAATAAGACGGCCTTGCCGATGTGGGTCAGTCTCGTTGTAGTAATGCCGTGGCGCTGTGTGTCGTTCGTCTCGCTGCGTCTTCATCGATCGAACTCCTCGCGCAGCCCCACGTACTTCGGGTGCCGCGGTTTATCTTTCGCTCCGTGAGCGAAGTGCTTGTACTTCACTACCGTGTTCCGATGCAGATGCGTGTCCCGTTCGCGCCAAAACGAATTCCGGTCGTCCGCTGTGAACCCGGTGCCGATGCGGAATTCGACCTTAGAGACAAGATCGCGTACGACAAGAGCGCCCATTGACCCTTTGCCGTGGAGGTTTGCCTTGTGCGAGGAACGCTCTGTGCGGCCGAGTTGATTAGTTTTCGCTTCGTTCGCATTGTGCAGCTCCTCCTCCATGGCGATGATCTCCGCCTCGCCATCGACGAAGCGCTTCAGTTTCAGCATGCCCTGCTCTTTGATCGTCGAGCGGCCGTACTTGTAGAGCGCTTGCGGACATCGCGTGATGAGACCTTCATAGCCTGCGTTAAGAAATCCCGCTTCAGCTTCAAGCAGCTCATCCATGTCAACGCACTTCAACGACGGCACGATCACAACATGCTGGTTGCAGGCGTCAAGCACGCTCTCGCGAAAATAATCGCGGCGCTCTGAGTAGCTCCACATCTCGTGGCTGATCGGGTCGTACGCATCAAACACGTACAGCTTCGCGATGTCCGGGTGATCCTTCGTCGACACCGTGCTCTGTGTGCGCCGATACACGTCCGGAGCGGTCGGGCTGCCGACGATAAGCTCGCCGTCCAACCCGACCAGCTCCGGTTCCCTGAACGCGCCTTGCGTGATCGCGTGCGGAATGGCTTTCAGTGAACGGCTCCGCACGCCGTCAGGGAATATCAGTGCTCGAATACCGTCGAGCTTCGGTGTTGCATAGCACGGGAATCTCAGCTTGTCGAGATCATCCGTGATGTCCGCGGCGAGCATCGGTTTCATGGTTAGAGCGCATCCAAAGCGGTTGTGATGAGCCCGAACACCAGAAAGAAAATCACAAATGCTGCTCCCGCACTCAACGCGATGCTGGTTAGGAACCATGGCATAGTCCACCACACGATACCCGCTGCTTGATCCGGCCAGTCCGTTGCGTGCATCAGCAGTGCAAATGTCCAAATCAGTGTCATGACCGCGATTACGATCCCCGTCATGCCAGCAATGTTTTCTTTACTTTCTTCGCTCACGGCATCACCCACTTCTGCTCCGGCATCAGCACATTGCGGATCGCCTCGCAGAGAACCTTGCCCTTCTCTGTCACTTCCTGCCCGCCGTTCAGCAATCCGGCGTTAAAGAGTCGATCCAGTGACCGTTGCTCGCCCGGCGCTCGCGGCGCGCGTCGCGCTACATTCGGGATGCAGTACAGCTCTATCAGAATAGCCTTATCGAGTAAGGTAATCACAGAGTCTCCTGAAGTCCGCCCTCGCCGCTCAGTTATGCAGCAAGAGGTGTAGCCACGCACATACGCAGCGAGGGCGGGTTGTTGTTACCTAAGCAATTGCAACAGCCTGATCAGTAGTCTCAAGATCAAGACAAGACGACGGGCTGCCCCAGAGCCAAAGGGGGCGTGCGGTCCACCGTTTCAGTCACCGTCGGCGAGAAGTCACCTTCGGACTGACCCTCTTGCAGCGTGAAGCAGAAGTCGTAATCACCGTCCGGCAACGATGACGGAAACAAGCTGCTCAGCGGGAACTTGTAGTACGGCGTGCCGCTCACCTGCACGACCGCAAGCGAGCTGATCGGCACCGAGAGGCGCTCGGCCTGATCGTAGCTCGGCGTGAAACCCTTCGAGCCGTAGTAGCACACCAGCAGAGCGCCGGCTGCAACCGCGCCGCTGGGCACAGGCACACCAATATCCTTAACTGCGACAATCTTTGACACTGAAACCTCCTAAGGTAGCGTTACGGGTTGCCCAAGCGTTGTGGGCTTCCCGAGAGTCGTCACGTTCACTACGAGCGTGCTCGACGGCGGCGATTCTACTCCCAGCGTGTTTACGGCGTAGACGTTGATGCACAGTTTGGCGATTCCGCTGGTAACTACCGTGTACTTGCGGTCTTTTGTGGTGACTGACTGCACTGAAGCTGAGCCGCAGGCTTTCCAGGTGAGTCGGTAGTGATCCAGATCGGTGAGTGGCGAGCCGTCCGTGTTGGTTACTGGCGCCGTCCACTCCACTGGCGTTTTCGCCGCCAAGGCCAGCGCGGGCGCGAGAAAGATCGCTAAAATCAGACGCTTCATGTTTTACTCCGCCCGCGCTGGTGTGGTTAGTACATCGGGAAACAACTGCTCGGCGCGTACGGGTCCGTCACCCACGGGCTGCGAGTGTTGATCATCAGTTGGAGAGTCGAAATGCAACTCGCTTCACTGGTAAAAGGCCCGATGTAGGCGAAGGGCCCGTAAGAGCACAGCCAAGAAGCGGGTGTCCCGTAATACGCACAGACACTGAAAAAGTACCAACCAGGGCCCGCAGGACCCGGATCAGCTTTGCTCGGCTGCGCGGCGAGTAAACCGGCAACCGCAAGAGTCACTGCCAAAACGAAATTCTTCAGCATAAAACCTCCTTGTGCATAGTGTAGGTCAACTTCTGTTTCACGGCGGGTTCCAACCGCCAGGATTCAACTTGAAGTACGTACAGCGTCTCCACCCGCGTACGATATCGCGCAACATCGTGATGCATATGTAGCACTGTGCTCGACACGGTTTCATGACCGACGCACCGCGAACTCTACGGCTTGAACATCCACGCCAACACTCTCAATGGCTTGCGTGATGCGGTACGCACAGAAGAGTTGGGTCGCTACGAGCATCTGTGTTTCCTGACTCATGACAGCACCCTTAGTGCATACCAGCTCGTAGAGCTGCTGCGCTTCGTTCCACGCATCTTTGAACTCAGTCATTGCTCGGTTCCTCCCGCATTAGCGAACTGTGCTTCTGCGCGACGCGCTCTTTGCGTGCCGCGCGCTGATCTTTCCGTCGCTTCTTCTGGCGCTTCTTCCGCTGCTCGATCTCGTAGTCGCGTTTGCTCATCTAGAACTCCATAGGCGGTGCGGGTGGTCCCACTTTGCGCCCTTCGACATGAGATCTCGCACTTGAGACTGCACGAGGTTCTCCTTCAGCGCGCCGCCGTAGCGCGGCAGGCTGTGCAGGTTCGCCTTGGGTCCGCGCCACGTTCCTTTCACTGAAACGTGGTGCCACGGTTCGTAGATTCTGATGCCCTCATACGACCCGAGCTGGCCGCTCAGCAATTTTGGCGCTTCTGCCACAAACGGCGCGACTGCGACCGCCACAGCCGCGCCGCCGAGGAATCGAAAGAAGTTTCTGCGGTTCATTTCTTCACTCCAAACACATGCAGTTCAGCGTTCATCGGAACTACGCGAGTGTTCGGCTGAAACTCTTTTAGCGAGCCGCCGCCCAGAGTCACGAGCACTTTGCGACCAGTGCCATCCATCGGCGATGTGACAATGTAGAACGCCTCGCCGCCTTTGGTCAGACGCACTACTTCCCCGAACGGCGCATCACAAAGGCACACGCCTATTTCTGGCATTCCAACGTGTTCAACGATCTTCACAGCAGTGCAACTCCAATTGCGAGAGTGAGACAGATGAGAAGCCCGAGCACTACTGCAACGGCTGCGCACCACTGTAGCATCCGTTGGCGTGCGCCTAAACCGACAATTCCGACAGCGCAGAGTGTCAGCAGCTCCCACGCAAGGATTTTCATGATCATTTGTTTCTCCGGATCTGCAGCTTGAACGACACGCCCGGTGCGCGAGTGTCGGTCGGATCGAGTGCAGTGGGCACCGGCATCTGATCCGGATCATCAGGTCGCTGGTTCCACCCAATGAGGAAGTGCACGCCCTTCCATTCGATGTACAGCGTGCTGCGCCAGCCCTCCCACACGAAGTACCACTCGCCGCTGTGCGCGACAACGTCACCGTAGTCCTTAACATCCAGCAGCTCATGCGCGCCGACTTGCACTTGACTCGGGTCGATCTGGTATCCGGTGATCGGCATGAAGCGCAGATTGCTGGCCGAGTTCCTGAGCACACACCAGTTGAAGATCCGCTTGAAGTCAGACCACCCTTGCGTCTTCTGCTGCCAGAACTGGTTCTTGAAGACGACGCCGTCCTTCTGCGGCAGTCCGTCGATGCCGTCTTCCTCATTGCCCCATGGATACATCCAGGGCTCCCAGCGCCATGCACGCACACGGCGACCGTCGCCGAACGGCGCGCTGAAGACGCGCCATCCTATGAGCGCTCGATTGTTGGGCCCTACCTCGCCGAACCAGTACGCGAGCGGTACGAGTATGAGTGCCAGCAGCGAGAACACGCTGCTTACGATGAGGCACAGCGGATACTCGATGAGCACGGCCAGGAAAAAGCGCAGTTTCCAGTTCATTTGCAGTACCTCGGTTGGAAACCAACACAGAGTAGGTTGGATTTGAACCCCGGCTTAGGCTGTACTGGAAAATACCATTCCTTCATCTGTCGCGTTGTCGCGTCAACATCAGAGCCCATGCCCCAACCGCCTGCGAGCTTCGCCAATCGAATGACGATGGCTTCCCACTCTCGCTTGTGCATCTTCACGAGGTGATCAAGGCTCTTGCCCTCTCGATAGTCGCGCACCAGCTTCTCTTCCTCGCTGCGTGTCCAACGCAAGCCGTGACGCTCCGGCAGCCCCGTGGCCAAGTTGTTCTTGGACCGCATCCACTCCGTGGCTGTGCGCAGTATCGGCGCATTTTGATACTGCAACATGCCGTATGCCAAACCGTCGGCCATATCGTTGCGTACCGCGGTCTTGCCGTGCTGAAAGGCCGGATACACAAGGCGCCCACGCGGCATGATGAACTGACCGCTGTAGGTACCGTAGCGGTCCGCGAGCGTCATCGTTTTGAGCTGTTGATAGCGCTGGCTCAGCTCATCATACTTTTTGGTGAGGTCAACGTGCTTCCGCAGCGTGTATTCGCTCGCTTTAACGTGCGACGCAATCTGTGTCTTTAGCGCGTCGCGTTCATTCTCCAGCGCGTCACGCTGCGCGGTGAGCGTCCACACATTAGATTGGAGGGTGGTGTGCCGCTTCTCCGCATCGGCGTGCATGCGCCGCAACTCATCGCGTGCCTTCTGCACCGCTTCGTATCGCTTCTCCACATCAGAGCGCAAGCGTCCCAGCTCAACGTTGGTCGCCTCCAGCACTAGGCACTTATTCTCTATATCGCGAAAGCTCGCGAGTCGCGCACGCGCCTCATTGAGTTCTCGCACTGTGTTGTCATACAGCTCTTTCATCCCAGTGTACTGGCGGTTCACTTCCCGCAACGCATTCATGATCTCGCTCACTTCGCTCTCCTCGTTTTGCGTTTCTGTGGTTGTTCCGGTTGCTTGACGTACGTGGCGGCGTTGCGCGCCAGCTCTTCGACGTCCTCCGGTTCGAGATCCGTGAACATGCTCTGGCCGCCGTTGTAAATGGTAAGCCGCACGCGGTTCACGTTCGCCAGCTTGTTCATGATGAATCGTGTGCTCATGACGACCTCCCCAAAGGCGGCAGATGTTCCATCGGAGCTGTGGCGACGGCGATCAGTGCAGCAGCCAACACACCGGCGTGGAGCCGTCCAGGGATGTGCGCCACGCGCGCCACCTGCACAGGACGCGGCGCCAGCAGATGCCGCAGCTCCTCTACGTCGTCATCCGAGATTGACGGCTGAGTGAGACGCCCAGTCCCGCCGCACTTCATACACCCACTGCCACACTTCGGACGTCCATTGGCGTCGCGCGCTGTAACGAGGCGCGTGCGAGGCGGCGACCCCGGAATGATCTCATCCACCATCACAGTCTCACACTGTCGCGTCTGCCCGAGTCCTTCGCACGCGTCGCACTCGTCAGGATGCTTGCCGGTGATCCGCGCATTTTTCTGTCGATGAAAGCTCATAGCTTCGCTGCCTCTTCGCACACTGCGATGACGTTCTCCACTCGCTGGCACTCCGCGTCGTTGAAGTGCGCGACTGAAAAGTGATTCCGTACGTTCAACGTTTTGTGCAAGCGCTGGAGAGACTCCCTGATAAGCTCCGGGTCCTTCGGAGCGCGACGTCGAACGTGCCCGCCGAGGCACCAACACGTTGCTCGCGGGTCGGCGGGAAAGGTTGCGCGCCCGTCGGGAGTGCGCGCCCAAGCTTCTCGTGTCCACTTCTCGGGCTGCTCCCGCAGCTCACGCGCGATGTCAAGCAGCACTTCCTTCGGTGTGTTCATGCGACGTTCCTTCCAGGCCGTGCTACAAACATGCGGATGTAGTGGGCTGCGTCCTTTGCGGTTCGAGCCATGCAGCAGCCTCTCATGCCAAACAGCTCACTCCATTCATCGCCGCTAATGTTGAAAGCGATGCGCGAGAAGTCCGTGAGCTTGCTTTTCTCCGCGGTGCTGATGTGGCGAGAATTCACATACGAGACCCAGTGACCGAACGCACATGCGGGAGTGCCGCAGTCATGCCTCAGCTTGGATTGGTCGTACGTAGGTTCTTTGCGTGCCCGATGCTTGGCATCGGCTTTGTCGAGAATGCTGGCGAGCTTCAACAGATTCGCGTTTCCGCGTTGTCGTGCTGTCGTCACTTCTATCTCCTGATGCGCCCGAGTGGGCGTGTTTGCGTTATATGCGAAGTGGTTTGATGGTGTCAAGCAGTTTCAGTCGTGGGTGACAGGCACGCCTGCATTGAGCAGCCGTGCAGCTTCATCCGGTGAGAGGCCCACCGTGTTGTACGCGTTGTGTGCGACGGTGACTATCAGCTCGTAATGCGAAACATGTCCCGTGCCGTGGCGATGCGCCCGCAATGTGATGTAAGCGTTCATGACATCCTCCTAAAATCTGGTGCGTAGTTCTTGAGCCAGTAGGCCCACAGTTTCCAGTTCCTGCGCGAGCACACGAATACCTCCCATGCTCGCTGCGGATCTCTTCTGACGTCATTCATGGTCTGGCTCCGAACGTGAATTCGTAAATGTCTCGTGGCTCTGGAGCGATGTTGGCCGGTGGCACCGCTACCAGTCTGTCGAGCAAACAGCCCACCGCGTAGAGCTTGCCGTCGCGCCATGCAACGATGTGCGCGCCCGCATGCAAGCGCAGCGGCTTGTAACAGTGTGCGCACAGATCCGTGGCTCCTACCGGTGATGTGTACCAACTCCACTTGTCCAGCGATGACTCAGTCTTCATGCTTGAGCACCTCTTTCACGTACCGTCTGTTCCTGATGCGCATCGCGTCTCGCGCAACCTCCTGGCGCTGATTCGAGTAGCCGGCGCCTGCGATTACATCCAGCAGCGGCAGCACCCAGCTACGCAGATACGGCTCCGCCTGGACGAAGGCGTCGCGCACTTGCTCGGAGACACTGAAGGCTGGGTCCGTGGCGTCAAGGCGTGCGCGCAGCACGGTCAGTGCGTCACGCTGGTACTGCGTGAGCCCTTGGAAGTTTCGCTTGTCTTCTGGTCTGTTCATGTCAGTCCCTCTATGAATCTGTCGTCATCCGAAGGCGGCGCAGGTGGCTGTGGTGGCGGCCGTTCCTCGTACTCACCGCACGTCTGCGCGCTCTGCATCGCTCGCTCGAACTGCTCGCGCGTTGCATCTGCATGCATCTGCGTGCGCCAGTAACCGCGCTGACAGAAGAGCGCCGCATCCTCGCCGCGCTCCCAGGTTGCGCTGCTGTAGTGGTACGTGGGCGTCGACGGTGTGAGGTGGAAGTGCACGCAGCCGATGCAGTATTTCGTTTCTGCGGTCATGGTTGGTAGTCCCTCTCCGGAATCTCGAACGTCTCCATGTCATCGCGCAGCGTCGCGCCGTGCGAGTCCGGCACACCGCCGGGCACCCATTTGGCCACGCGCTTCAGCAGGTCGTCGACTGCTGACTCGTGCCTCATCGCGCGACGCCACAGCTCGACAGTGTGCGCGTGCAGCTCGCTGTTAGACAGCCCGCAGCTAAGTCGTATCTTCAGCTCCGTCAGCGCAGCGGCGAGAATCAGTGCGGTCTCAGCGGTCATGTGCCGTGTGGTGTGCCTCGGCGCCAGTGCGAGCGGCACGTACTCGTGTTCCAGCATGCTGCGGCCGTACCGTTCACGATAGCGCGCGTCGAGGTCCTGAAACGCCTCGGACAATCGTTGGTCTTCCATCACGCTCTCCTCGGATCTTCGCCGGCCAATATCGCGGCATGGTCGTCTGACGGGATAAGATCTGAGAGGGTTAAGACGTCCGGGTCATAGTCCGGTGTCGTTGGATCGTCTGGCGGTGGGTAGAGTTCCGCGCCCGGCTCAGCTGGGATCGGCAACACGGCGCTGGGATCGTCCGGCGAGGCGGGTGTGGATACACGGTGCTCGTGGAGGGCTTCAGCGTCGGCTGCTCGTCTCTGATCCATCAGGTAGTACGCAAGCACGTGTCGAATCCCCGCGCTCAGGTTGGGCTTGCCTGCTGTCTTCGCGCCGATCTCGCGGAGATGTTCAGCGGCCTGTGCGGGCAGTGACACCATGCACTGCTGACACCTGCCCGTGAGCCCAAGTTCGGCTCTGAGGCGCTGTCTTGCTGCTCGCCGTTTGTGCTGTTCGTACTGTCGGGGTGTGAGTTCGAGCGTGAGCATCTCGCCGTCTTCGGTCGGTACAGTGATTGTGTGTTTCACTTAAGCCAATCCTTGTCGCTTGCTTGTGTGAGTTCAGCACTGCGTTGCGTTTCGTTGTAGTGCCTAGCGAAGTGCTTGGCGGCAGACGTAAGCCACTCGCCGCGCCTATTCGCGTTAACCCGTTGCGCAAAGCCATTCGTGTCGTTGTCGTAGCAGAGGGTTAGCGCATGAATCGCGGGCACGATATCCGGCCATGCGACAGGCGCACGCGCGCGACCCTTGGAATGGAGCTTGCTTTGTTCCGCCAGCCAGCCGTACTGGTCGTCCGGGATGCGCAGCGTGCGCCGGTGCAGACGCGCCGCGTATGCCTCAGACGAGTATGTAGCGTCGAGCCAGTAGCGTGACGGGATGGGGAAAGCGGGAAGCGCGGGAAGAACGGAGAGTGCAGATGTGGTAGCTGGCAGTGGCAGCGCGCGGTATGTGTCTACGAGGTTGAGGAGGCCCCGCGATGCGTTATTGAGGCCGGCGGCGCACAGGGCGGTCCAGTCGCTATCTGACAGTGCGACTTTGCGGGTCTGCCGCTCGCGAACCTTACGGAGCACCGCAGTGACACAGCCTCCGCAGGTGCGCGGCGGAATGCCGGGGTATCGCTGCGCAATGCGAGCAAAGTAAGTGGTAAGGAATTGCTTTCCGCAACCTGGGTTGCTGCAGTAAGCGGCGGTTTCGTTAGGTCCGATCATGGGTTCTCCATTTTCAAAACGACTGTCATGCTATGGTACGCAGGTCTAAAAAGAGACATACATCTATTTACTGATATTCAGATAAATAAATGTTTCCTCTTTTTTCCATCTGCGTACCATAGCATGACAGTCGTTTTAGAAACAAGTACGGCTGCCGCCGGCAGGCAAAAGAAAGCCCCGAGCAGGGGCCTCGGGGCTCATCAACCAACAGTTTCCATCAGGAACTATCCCTTCAGCAGATCCCACAGGCGGCGCAGTACGTCACCCAGGATGGTGACATCAGCGTCCAGCGCCCGGTGCGCTGCGTCGAGGTCGCCGTTGAATCCGCCGCGCAGGCGCCGTTCCTCTATGGCTTCCATGTCGCGCTCCATCTTGAACCGCTGGATCCGCAAGTGTCGGAGCACGATGAAAGTCTCCAGCATCGTCAACGCTATCGTGGTGTCGTGCCCCAGCAAGGTGAGCACCTTGTGGAGCACAGGCCCGTCGAGGTGATTTGAAGGGAGTCGGCCGTACTGCAGTTCCAGATGCCGCAGTACGGCCGCCCTCTCCACCTTCGATAGCGTGAGCGACCCGCTCACTGCAGAGCGGCAGGCCAGAAGACGCCTGCCCTCGTCTGTAGTGGTCGGTGCTCCGACATGGCTTTGGCAGGCTCTCGCACGGGCTCGCCGCCCCAAGTCATGAGCTTAGTTGTGAGCCGTTGTACGAGGGCACTGACGGCTTCCCGGACGCCATTGTCTGGCGAGGTCGTAATGGCGTCCATGCGGTCGCCCAGTTTGAGGAGCCGTTTGGCTGGATTGCGTGGCGGGCCCGCAGCCCTCACGGGCAGCATCTTGCGCAGGGACTCCTTGGTCGTGCGCCCGGCCGCGATCGAGGTGATGTCGTTCCCGGCCTTGATCCATGCGCGCAGGGTGGACTTGGCGCTGCGCGCGTAGTTTGTCGCTCGGTTGCGCTCCTTCGCGTCTCGATAAGACTCCGAGGCCACCCGCAACACGATTGTGTAGTAACGCTCGTGTACGGTGTCGAGGGCGGCCAGATGAGCCGTGGAGTCTTCCAGCTTGGCTGCCCGCGCGCCGCGCAGACGTGGCTCCGCGCCCAGCGCCGTTTGGATACCGACGACCAGCACGCGCAAGTAAGTTGCGCTTGCCTGGATGCCAGTAATGTGCTGGCGCGCTATCGTCTCTACATCAGCGTCAGTGGCTACGTAGTGCCGTGATTCGAGGGTACGCATTGTCGCATCTCCGCATTGTTACCGGCAGTTTGCCGGCAATTGCAGAGATGCAAGCTCTGTGCCACCCGCTATGTCATTGTATTCATAGGGTGTTTAACCTATGTTAATGATGCAAATAGTTCCATTCTGGATGTAATTGTTTACCCGCAACACTTGCAGGCTTTGAAGCTAGCCTGCACGGACTCACCTGCTTTCTCTGACTCATCGGCGTCCGCAAATGCGCGGGCTTGCGCCACGGTATCGAATAAGGGATCGAGCCTCATGACTGGCAGTTTCTTTGCCAATGGGTTGTGCTCAGCCGCCTTGCAGCCAGCTGCGTGGCAACGGTAGCTACAAGTGTTCGGCATGAATACGAGGACGTAGCGGCTCATATTTCAGTCTTTTCCATCTGGTCCAACAGTTGAGCGGACATCATCTCAGCGCGCACATCGCCATTAGGCGGCTGATGTCCGCCGCGAACGCGCCATTGGTAGTAAGCCAGCAGATGTTCTGCGGCTCGTAAGGTGTCGCGGCTAATGAGCGCGTGGCCTGCTAGGTCTAAAGCGGCTTGTGGATCCATAGGGCTACTCCGGTAGTTTCTCGAATTCACGTTCGAGTCGTGTCAGGTATTTGAACAGCTCAGGTTCCTGAACTGCCATCGTGCGGGTGTCGTAGCCGAGCATGCCTCCGCCGCAGTAGGCGCGCGTGTACTTGCGAATGAGCGCGTTGTGTTGGCGCACTGAGCCACGCTTCGACTTGGGAAAGGCGTTAGGTAGTTTCATTTATCACCTCATTGTAGACGACCGTTTCCACGGAGCCACGTAAGTTCGTGACGTCGCATCGGCCGAACTCATCGTGATCGTCTGTGGTCGCCCAGTGTCCATCGCTGTGGCCTAGCGACTCCAACCATTCGTCAAGCTCCTTTTCTTCTGCGTCACTCAGACCTGAGGTGTCGCCGTTGATGAGCGCCGACAGAAAGTGCGGGCCTATGGTGTATTCGTACTGTTCGAATTTCATGGCTTTCGCCCCTTTAGTTGACGTAGTGCGTTCCAGCGTGCAAACGCTAGCATCCAAGATCGCTCTACTTGTGCAAGTGTCACAAGTCCAAGCAACCCCTGCAGCACGCACACCGCATGAAACGTCATTCTGTAGCACCATGGGTGTTTCATTGTCTTACCCTCGCACTGCGCGCCACGTATCTACATCTTCGTGGCACGCGTCTAGTGAATCGAGTACGTCTTGCCAATCCCCACGCGTCCACTCTTTGCGTGTGCCAGCGGCCAGCGCAAAGAGTTGTTCTGCGTGAGGTCCTACTTCACGGGCAACAGTGCGTACCTTGCGATGCGCATGCGCTGCCAAGGGGTCACCGGGCGGTAGTTTGGGCATGTTCCACCTCTTTAGCGTAAATCTCGCCGGGAAACTTCCGGTAAGGCTTTGGGGCCTTGCGAATGGCGGCGCGCAGAGTGCGGGCGCGCACGGTGGCAATTTTCTTGCCTTCAGGAGACCAATAAAGTTCGAAGGTTTTCACTCTTGTTCTCCGTATGCAGACTCTATGGGCTTGCTGCAGTGATCGCAGATAAGGTCGCTGTCTTCATAGTTGACGTCGCACCCCACTACGCGCCAATCATTACTGGTTTTGTCGCGAATAGCTTTAGAGACCTGTCGGTACTCTTTTTTGGCGCACGTGAAACACACCGCAGCGCCGTCACCCGTAAAGAAAAATATCGGATACGAGCCGATAGAGGTGTAACGCCCAGCGCGCAGACAGGCGCGGAATTGATGCGTGTCCTGTATCGTGTGAACGTGCATTCGGTAGCCTTCGCGAATGACGCGCATCGGCGATGGGCGGGTGTCGTACAGCGTGCCGTCACTGGCCAGGAATAAGTGTTTCATGGCTAGAACTCCTCCGTGTCTTCGTCTGGTGGCAGCAGCCCTTCGCACTCTGCCATGTCAGCGACGTCGTACTCCGACATGTAGTTGAGCGCGGCACGCGCAATGGCTTCCCATGTGGTCATGCCTTCTTCGACTGCTGTAAGCAGCGCGGTTGTTTTCTCACGCGACATTTGAGCGTTGTTCATGTCATTTCACCTTGGTTTGAGGCGAGCAAGATTCGTTCAGTATCCAAACGTAGTCACCCGAAGGCAGCGTACCGCCGATGATGCCCTTGAACCCGTTGTGCTTGTGCCATTGAAACTTGCGTACAAATGCCACGGCCGCAAGCGTGTGGTTATCTTCTATGTTGCGTTCGTGGTCGTAGAGCACATAGAGGCGTCCAGCAGCTGCAGTTGCGCTGATTCGTGAACCGTGGGCGTCAGTGGACCCGTGGTATTTGGTGATGATTGCTTGCATGGTTAGTGCCTCAGTTGAATCTCGTAACCCGCGCGAGCCGTGAAGACCTCGCCAGGACCGTAGAATCCGCCACCGCCTGCACCTTGGAGGTTCCACCCTTCACCGGCTTCGATAGTGACGGGCCCGCGCTTCCATTTAAGAATGAGCGACGCGCGAGTGAGCCCATCTTCGTGGCAATCACGCTTGCAGATGAACTGCCCGACGGTGGCGTGGCTATCGTGGCTCAGCTCAACGCGCATCGCATCGGGTCGCAGTGTCGAACAGCCGCTGAGCGCGGCTAGGATCACTGGAAACGAGGTGGCCACAACGATGTTGCGGAAGAAACGGAATGAGCGCGGCGCCTGCGGCCGCTGGAGTTCGAAGGCAGCGCGCACGGCACGCTGTACGTCGACACGCACTGCAGGCACACCATCATCAACGAAGTCAGAACAACCAGGGGCGTGGCCGAGCCGTCTAACCAGTTCGCAGCATTTACACATTGATGCAAATCCTCATTGTCTGCACTAGCTGTGCATTGTCGGGCTGCCTCTAGTGAAGCAGCCCTGCGATGTCACAACTGCAGCGCGGCTTCTCGTGTGCCGTATGTGCTCACGTTAGTCCAGCGTCCGTCGAGAGTGAGGTACTGGCGTATCCATCCGCCAGTGTGCGGATCTTGGTATGTGCGAATCCAATAGGGAAGATCCAGCGACGGGCCCGACAACGACAGACAGCCTGATAAGTAGCCGCACGGCGCGTCTTTCGAAGCGTAGCTTTCAGCCCCGTAGACGCGTGAACCCGATGAGAGAGTGAGCAGCGCGTGACCTTCATACTGCATCAGTCGGAGGCGCGTACGTCGCAACATGCATTCGTAGTGCGCCGCAAGCTCTGCGTAGTAGTGCTGGTACTTTTCGGGGCAGTGGTCTCTACTCTCTTCAGCAGCACGCAGCAGACACTGAATGAGATTGACGTCAGTCAGCGGCGGCACATCAGCAAAGGCGTTGTCGTTCATGGGATTAGCTCCTGTCATTGTTTAGGGTGCTACATGCCAACCGCACAGAACGTACGTTCCGTCTGCGTAGATGAGCAGGTAGCCTTCTGCGAGTACGTGTCGACTCTTCAGCATGGGATCAACTCCTGTCGTGGTCTGCGTAGTACGTGTCACCGTGAGCGTCGCCACCCGTGGCGCGATATTCGGCTGCCTCTTCCTGGCGATCGTAGAACGCATCCGTGTCGGTAGGCGTCGCGTGGTACTCATCCCAGACGTCGCGGCGTGCGATTTCAATCGAGCAATTGAAATTCCTGGCGTATTCCTGGGCTTCGGCTTCCTGTCGAGCGTCCGTGAGCGGCTTGGCAAACAAGTCAGTGCGCATTGTGCAGTCTCCTGTCGTGCTGGCTAGCACGTGCGCCGATGGTTGCCCGAATTCGGCTGCATGTCAATAACTATTTTTGTGACACGATTCTCAGCCGCCACTAGTGTGAACTCCACAGTAGTGACAAATTTTGTCAGTTCGAATCTACGCCCACGCCATGTGGCCTCACGCACGTACTAACGGCCACAACATGTTGTGGCCGGTGCTCTGTCACGTCAGTGAGACAATGCCTATGCGCATAACGTGCATTACGTTAACTCGCGCGGGGATTGGAGCGGTGGTGACACAATGCGTGACGGATATGGTACCGGCGAAAATGAGCCTCATACTTCGGCCCGAGGTCGATCGATTCAGGTGGCTTTAGGGCGCGCGCCATTTCGACGTGGCTCCAATTGACAGACGCACGGATTTCCACGCGTACGGGATCCGGATCCGTATTGCCGGATTCCCCAGATTCCCAAATTTTGGCGCCCTCGCGCGCGGGTACGGACCTCATCCGCAGTTCCTGCCGGGAACTATTGACTCGCCGGTGAAACGGTAATACACATGCGCGGGCGTGGCCCGTACTCTCCTGGCGGCGTCACGTCCCGACGCGCACCGCGTCATTCGAGGCTCGCCGTGGGCCCAGCGAAGGCTTCATGTCTTCAAACCCTACGGCGAGCCTCATTCCACACGGAGGACGACATGGCAGACGCGCACATTCCGAACATCAAAGTCCGCGTCAAGCGGATCAACATCAAAGCCCTCGTGTACGCGGTTGCCGGCGCGGAGCCTGCCTATCCGGTCTACCAGTTCTCGCGGCGTCGCGTGCGCGTCGAGCGTCCTGGGCACAATCCCTTCGCTACGAATCCGTCTTGAAGTTCCCCATCGTGTCCACAGACGCAGCCAGTCGTGGACCGTCGTCCGGTGGCGCCGCTCAGCGGTACCGCAAGCCTACGGTTCAGGACCTTGCCGCAAACATCGCGGTGGACGCCTGGGCACGATTGCTCGGCCTGCTCGCAGACGGCGTGTCATCGACGGATGCGATCAAGACGGTGGGCGCCACTCGCGCGCTGGTGGAAGGGATGCTGCGCGCGAGCCCGGAATACCGGAAACAGTGGAACGAAGCGCGCATCGCCGCCCACCGGCGCGACTGGGACACGGATCTCATCATCAGCATCTGCGCCGGGATTGCGGGCGGCCTGACGGTGAAGAAGGCGTGCGAGAACCACAACCGCAACCCGACGAGCTTCCTTACCCTTGTGCTCGCGGATCCGGTGACGAAGGAGGAGTACGACAACGCGCGGAAAATCCGCGCCGAGATGTGGGCCGACGAGACGATCGAGATCGCGGACAACGACGGGAACGACATTGATCTGAATGGACGCGGGAACGTCGCGTCAGTGAAGCGCGCCGACACTCGGATCCAGGCGCGGCAGAAGCTAATGGCCGACTTCGCGAAAGACCGGTTCGGTGATGACAAGAACAAGACCGAGGTCAACGTGAATCTCAACCTCAACCACGCGGAACGCCTCGAAGCGGCGCATGCGCGGCGCCGGCAGTTGAAGCGCGACGAGTCGCCGATCGACGCAGAGATCATCCAACCCAAAGCGGCATTACCGGACTGGTTGAGCGAATGACCTACGCGCAGTACGTCAGCAACGGCTACCATTTCGCCGACTGGCTGCAGCTCAGTTTCTTCGGCAAGGCACGATGTGCATTTCGCGGCTGGCCTCGGTATCTGACCATTTCGCTAAGCCCTTTCGCTCTTCGGGCCTACCGAGATTGGGGCTTCGCCACTTCGCAGGACTGTGAGTACTTTCATCTCGGGCCTCTGGTTCTCAGCTGGTGGTGCAAGTGAACGCACAACTGACCGAACAGCAGTTCGAAAACGAACTCCTCATTGAGATGGAGGAGTGCTTCGACGACTTCGAGCGGTACGTCATGTTCGCTTTCAATTGGGGTGAAGGCGAGTTGGCAGAGCATGACGGACCTGATACGTGGCAGCGGAAGTTCATGGACGACATCCGCAAGACCCTCAAAGGTGATCCGCAAGCGTCGATCCGCTTGGCGCGCTCCTCGGGGCACGGCGTGGGCAAGACCGCAGTTGTGGCATGGCTCATCCTCTGGTGCATGTCGACGCGGCCGCACCTCTCCGGCGTGGTCACTGCGAACACCATGATGCAGTTGAACACGAAGACGTGGCGCGAGCTTGCGCTGTGGCACAAGCGTGCGATCAATCGTCACTGGTTCAAGTGGAGCGCCACGAAGTTCTGGCACGTCGACCATCCTGAAACATGGTTCGTTGCAGCCGTACCGAATTCAGAACACAACTCTGAAGCGTTCGCCGGCTTGCACGCGAAGTATGTGCTCGTGATTTATGACGAAGCTTCGGCGATCCCAGACAAAATTTGGGAGGTGACCGAGGGCGCGATGACGACTCCGTGCGCCATATGGGCCGTGTTTGGTAACCCCACAAAGAACACTGGCCGGTTCCGGCAGTGCTTCGAGCAGGACAAGAAGCGCTGGATCACCGCGAAGGTCGACAGCCGCACCTGCAAGATGACCAACAAGGTTGAGATCAACGAGTGGGTAGAAGTGTATGGAGAAGACAGCGACTTCGTGCGCGTCCGCGTGCGCGGCGAGTTCCCGCGCACGGGCTCGATGCAGTTCATCTCCAGTGATCTTGTCGACGACGCGATGCTCCGCGACATGCCGTTCGAAGCGTACTGCATGCTCCCTGTCGTTCTGGGAGTCGACGTGGCCCGTTACGGAGATGACAAAACGGTCATCGTGGCCAGACAAGGACGGAAAGTTCTCGAAGTCCAGAAGTACCGCGAGTTCAACACGATGCAGACTGCGGTGGCTGTGGTTGCTGCTATCAAGGAGCATCGTGCTGCTGTCACTTTTGTTGACGGCAATGGTCTTGGCGCCGGCGTTGTTGATCGCTTACGCATGCTCGGGTACGAAGTCATCGAAGTGAATGCCGGTGAGTCGGCACGAGAAGACGAGACGTACTACAACAAACGCGCTGAGATGTGGGGTCGCATGCGCGACTGGATCAAGCTTGGCGTGGACTTGCCGGCTGACATGGATCTGCGCGCTGCGCTCATCGGGTTGGAGTACGACTTCGATGACAAGGAGCGCATCAGACTCGAACGGAAAAAGGACATGAAGAAGCGTGGTCTCCCAAGTCCGGACGAAGGAGACGCGCTGGCGCATACGTTTGCTGAAGAACTCGGCGACCTGAAGAAAGGTTGGTTCGAGCCAGACGATGAAGCGTTCGAGCCAGCAGCTGCGGCCTGAACTAACATAGAGTTAACCGAAACACCGTTTTTGGTAACACGAACTTTACTTGGAGGTGATCCCAGATGTCGAACGAAGTGAAAGCCAAGATTTACCGCGAGATGATCTCGGAGTTGAATGCTCGCGAGACGCCGCTGCGTAACGAACGCAGACGACTTGAGGCTGCGGCCTCGCGCATCACCGAGATCGACGCTGCGCTCGAAGTGATCAAGGAAGAGCGACAGGAGTACGTCGATGCGCTTACGCCGCTCGAACCGCAACCCGTCGAAGCCACACCGAAGTTCGACCGATGAGCACTCGTAGCAAGGCGCAAGCCAGCGTCACGTACTATGATTCCACCAATCTGCGTCTCGCAGTTCGCACGGCCATCGTCAACTGGGTCAACGCACAGGCGACTGCGCTCTCCAATGACTCTACGCCGAAGGCGTTCAAGCGAAAGTACGTCGCTCAGTATCTCACCGGCGCGGCCAAGTCGAGTGTGCTGCAGGCGCAGATCGAGTTGACGGACTCCGCCAAGTGGGATGCGACCACGCGCAGCGCTGTTGTCGCATGGTTGCAAGCCGTCGCCACGAAGCTGACGAACGACGCCACGCCGCTTACGTTCAAGCGCACGCAGGTGTTTACGTTCGGGCGCTGAAGCATGGCCAAATACGTCATCGCGTGGACCGAGCGGTACGAGCGGATCGTTGAGAGGAAGGACATCAACGAGGCCGCTCAGCACGCGAAGTTTGCGGTGGCGCAGAGGCCCGGCGCAGTTCTTCTGTCGGTAGAGGAGGTCAAGGATGGGACACAGAGCGCAGAGTAACCGCATCCTCGTGCCGGGACTGAACGGCCGCGAGATCACAGCGGATTACAACAAAATCTTCTTGCATGAAGGGACAAGTGAGCGTCGTGCGAAATTGGAAATGTTCATCGCTAAGCGACTGGGTGAACGCGTGGCTGCTACGTATCCTAACCGTCAGTGGAGCGTTGAGGTTGATCTGGATAATCAGATGGTGGTGCTGATGTGCCCGAGCGTGTCTACCACCAAGGGCTACCATCTGCATTTCCGCACGCGCACCATCCACGACATGCAAGCGGCGGCTGTCAAAGCGGCCGGCGAGATCCTTGAACGGCACAACATCTCGCGCTCGAACCGGTTTAACCCCGAGGTGTTGGAAACGTTGCCGCGTGATCTGCGCGACAACGTAATCGCAGTCGACGCGAAGCCGGAGCGCTACTGATGGGCGACGTACACGTGCTCGCGCCGCTTGGCGCTGAAACAGGCGAGCAGATGTTGACAGTGATGCAACAGCAGCTGCGCAAGCTAAAGACTGAAGGTGTGGAAGACATAAGCGCTGTTGTCGTATTGATTTACAAAGAACCGGGGGAAGAGGTCACTTCGTATCGGTCTGCTTGGTCAAGTGACACGAATCTGGTTGACGTGTACTGGTCGGGCGGCATGCTGCAAAGGCGCGTCACACGCGCAGTGGAGGAATAGACGATGACGCCTGAGCAGAATGGTTATTCGCGCACACCTGCAGACTTGCCGCCGGGAATGAGCGGCGAGACGATGATGCCGCCGCTCGGTGGCGCGAAGCCCGCCTCTGGCAGCACTGAGAGCACGATGTCGGATTCTGACGCGTGGGCTATTCAGAAGGCGCGACAGATTTACGTCAGCTCTGCAAACTACAAAGCGCAGAACGTGACAAACCAGTGGGAGCGCAACCTGTTGCACTTCCGCAACCAGCATGCACCCGGCACGCCGTACGGTCGCGCTGACTGGAAGCGCTCGCGCACGTTCCGCCCGAAGACACGCGCCAACGTCAAGTCGCAAGAAGCGAGCGCCGCTGCGGCGGTCTTCTCGACGCGCGACATCATGTCGGTGGAAGCGCGCAACCCAAATGATCTGGAGAATGTGGCGTGCTCGGAAGTCGTCAAAGAGATCGTTCAGTACCGTCTCGAAACTAATGCACTTTCCTGGTTCCTCACCGTGATCGGCGCGTATCAGGACACCAAGGTCTACGGCGTCTGCATCAGTCACCAGAACTGGGACTACCAAGTCAAGGTAGAGACGGTGCCTGCAGTTGACGAGCAGGGCCAGCCGATCATGGGCACTGTCGTCGGCGAGAACGGCGAGTCTGAGCAGATACCGATGGGCCGCGAGCAGAAGACCGTCATTCAAGACAACCTCGCGGTGGATCTGATCGAGCCGGAGAACTTCGGCTTCGATCCGATGTGCGACTGGCGCAACCCCGCGCAGACTTCGCCTTACCTTCTGTGGATGAAACCGATTCACGCAGGCGATGCGCTGGCGCTGATGAAGCAGGCGCATCCGAAGTACGGGCCGATCTGGCGCGAGTATTCGTTGCAGCAGATTCTGTCGACGCGTCGTGAGATCGACAATCGCACGCGCCGGGCGCGTGAAGGTTATGAGCGCATTGACCCGGTGAACGATCAGTCCGGCAATCCGTTCACGATGGTGTGGGCGCATCTGAACGTACAGCGCGTAGAGGGTGTCGACCTCGCGTGGTGGACGATGGGCACGGAACTCGTGCTCACCGATCCGATTCCGTTACGAGAGATGTACCCCTGGCTGAAAGTTGGCGAACGACCGTTTGTCGTCGGCACGTCCACGGTGGAAGCACACCGTAACTATCCCGCGGGTGATGTCGAGCAAGCCGCGCCGCTGCAAGAGGAAATCAACAAGGTCGCCAACCAGCGCCTCGACAACGTGCTGCTGGTGCTGAACAAGCGCTACTTCGTGCGCCGCGGGTCGCAGATCGATCTCGATGCGCTCGTACGTAACGTGCCCGGCGGCGGCGTGATGGTGAACGATCCCGAAAAGGACGTTGAAGTTGTCAGCACGCCGGACGTTACCAGTTCCAGCTATCAAGAGCATGACCGACTGGCGACGGAGCTGGATGAGTTGGTGGGCGGATTCAGCAATTCCAGTGTGTTGAACAACCGACAATTGAATGAGACCGTGGGCGGACTTGACCGCATCGCGTCGTCTGCCGGCGCGGTGCAGGACTACGGCGTCAAGGTCTTCTTCGAGACGTGGCTTGAACCGGTGCTTGGGCAGATCGTGCGATTGGAGCAGCTCTACGAAAGTGACGAAGTCGTGCTCGCGCTCGCGGGCGACAAGTCGCAGGCATTCAAGCGACTTGGTCATGACAAGCCCACCGATGAGCTGCTGACACGTGATCTCGTTGTGCAGATCAACGTCGGCTTGGGTAACACCGATCCGATGATGCGTGTACAGCGACTCGTTTACGGTTTGTCGCAGGTTGGGTCCTTGCCCGGCATGTCCGATCGCATGCGCACCGATGAGGTGGCAAATGAGATTTTCGGAGCGCTGGGCTACAAGAACTCCAAACGGTTCTTCCTGAGTGACCAAGAAATGGCGGAGAAGCAGAAGCAGAACCCGCCGCAAATGCCTCCGGAAATTCAGGTGAAGATGGAAGAGCTGAAGATCCGCAAAGAAGACAACGATGCACGCCACCAGAAAGAGAAGGCGGAGCTGGAACTGAAGCGAGAAGTTGCGTACGCTGAGCTGGCACTGAAAGAGAAGCTCACGCTGGAACAGATGTACGTGAAGCTCGGTATCGAAAAGGAGAAGAGCCAGACTGCCCGCGATTCGAAGGCGCTCGATGCGCACTTGAAGATCGCTGAGCACAACATCAAACGGACGGAAGCGGCCAACAAGCCGCAGAAGCCACCGACGAAAGGAGGTAAGCCTAATGGGTGACTCAATGGTGACCAAGCCGGTGATCGGTAAAGCTCGCAAAGAGATGATGGATAAAGTGGTCGACGACATGCAGACGGGTACGCCGAACAAGCCGCGGCATCCTTCAGCGAAGGCGGCAACGCCCGAGCGAAACGCCAGTTATGACGACATGGAGTCGCGCATCTACGGCGACAAGTCGGCAAAGACGAAGAGGTAACGCCATGCCCCTCGATAAGAGCGGCAGCAAGGCTGCCATCGGGAAGAATATCGCCGCTGAACAGGATGCGGGCAAGCCGCATGCTCAAGCAGTGGCAATCGCACTGGAGACTGATCGTCGCGCTGGTGGCGGGCACGCCAAGCCGCGTCACACGCGCAACGGTCAGTACGTCACCGGCAAGAAGCATCCGGCGACACGACACTACTGAAATCAGGCAGGGCCGGTCTCGGAAACGGGGCCGCGATTGCTAGCTCCTGTAGCGAGTGGGAGTTTGCCGAATACACTCGCCCGAACAACTAAGGAGAGACCTACCCATGGGCGGTCACATCAAAGCGGTCTGTGTCAACACAGGCCAGAAGTTCGCAGCCGAGTACGTACACAATTTGATGCGAAGTGTTGCAAAGCATTCGCCTATTCCGCTTGAGCCGCACGTGCTGACTGATAAGTCGGGGTTTGTCAACTACCGCACTATCGCAGTCTCGCCGAAAGAATGCCTTCGCAGCTATTGGGACAAGCTGATGTTGTTCCGACCGGGCGCCTTTGAACGTGGCGATCGTGTCATCTTCTTCGACTTGGATGTACTCGTGTGCGGTTCGCTTGCGTCTATGCTTGAGCGCGCGGAGCCGTTCATCATCATGCGAGATGGCGTGCGCACGCATCGCTTCAATAGCTCAGTCATGATGTGGACGGTGTCCGAATTGACAGAGCATTATTGGTTGTCGTGGGCTGCCGCCGGTAAGCCAATTGCTCGGGCTCTTCCGCACACGAAAGGCGATCAAGCGTGGATGGAACGTGAGATGCGTGAGCGCGGACCTATGCCCGCTGTGTGGCAAGACATTCTTCCTGGCGTGGTGGCGCCTTACTACCAAGCCCGACCCGGCGCGGATCCTGATGACACGGATACGTGGTTGCACCTCGACGCACCGAAGGACGCAAGCGTTGTCGTATTCCACGGCAGACCGCGCTTCTCCGAGATGGCAGATGGGTTTTGGGCAAAGGAGATGTGGCGTGGTTAAAGGAGAACTTGAGACACTGGAAGCAGTGCTTAACGGAAAGAGCATCGCGCGCTACGGCGATGGCGAACTGAACAACCTCGAAGGAAAGAAGTGCGTGCCTCAGCTCATGATGCCGGGGCTCGCTGAAGAACTGCGCGAGATCATGACGTCGAAGAACGACGCGTGTCTTGTTGGCATCCCGTATGTCGACTCGCGCATGCCACCGGAGAAGCAAGCATCATGGAAACACTATCTACCCCGCTTCGAGCCGTTCAAGAGGCAGAAGAAGCAGTATTACAGCGCGTTCATCACGAGGCCCGACAGCGCGCCGTGGATCGCTACCAAAGAGTACTTCGACAAAGTCAACTCGCTGTGGAAAGACAAGGAAGTAACGTTGGTGTGGGGCGGCTACCGCTCGCTGTATCCGGACTTCCTCCGGAAGACCGGTGCGGCCAAGGTTCACTCGGTGATTGTCAGCTACGAGGATGCTTATGCACAGATCGATGATATCGAGCGGCGGGTCATGGCAACAGGATCAAAAACAGTCCTGCTCTGTGCGGGACCGACCGCTACCTGCCTCGCACACCGATTGTCGTTGCGTGGAGTGCAGGCGATTGATCTTGGGCACATCGGTCTCTTCTGGAGACACGCCGACGCCGCCCACAAAGACATTTCGATCGCCCCTGTAACGGTGCTGCCGAAAGTCGAAGTCACCAAAGCGCAGATCAAAGCATACGGCGCCGTCGATATCACACCGCGGGCTGAGGGCTTGTGGTGGCCGCGAATCGATGACAGGCCGGAGCAGACGTTGCGAGAACAGCATCGCGTCGCTGCGAAGCTGCGCGAATGGATGCACAGCAACACCAATCCGCTCGACTATGACGACCACACGGCGGTGCTGGTGGGCGCAGGAGCGGGGCCTCTTGCGTTCGAGGCGGCAGGGCATTTCAAACGGGTGTATGCATTCGAGCCGGACTTCGGCATGTTCGGCGCGCTGCGGCGGAACATCCACATGCACAACTGGAAAAACATCGCGTTCTACAAAGAATGCGTCGGCGACAAGGTAGGCACCACGCGGATGAAACCTGGACACCTTGCAGGTGAATGGCGCATTGACGTTGAGGGGCCGGCGTCTGTCATGCAGACAACCATCGACGCCATGGAGCTAGACGACTGCAGCGCCATCATCGTAAATGGTGATTGCGGCTATGTGATGGGCGGAGCGATCGAAACGCTCAAGCGCTTCTCGCCAAAAGTGATCGCACTATGAAGTTCGATTTCGACGACCAACAGTTTCAGTACCTGTACGTTCAGTGCGGCGATATCTCACACGTGGACTTGAGTGATTGGTACGAAGCCTACTGCGACCGCATTGAAGCAGTGTTCAATTCCATGGAGCCAGCACTGCCGAAGACTTGCCGTTCGCTGCTCGATATCGGCGGCGGGCTTTCGGGTATCGGTGCTCGACTGAATCAGCATTACGGCGGCAACGTGCGTGTGTGCGTGCTCGACGGCAAGAACACATTGGCGCAAGTGGATCGACACAGCCAGCCGTTCAACAACGCCACGCAGACGCAGACCTTTCTGCGCAAGAACGGAGTGCGCAACCAAGACTTCTACAGTCCAGACGATGAGGTCACTGAGTCGTTTGACCTCATCATAAGTACGCAAGCGTGGTGCTTTCATATCGCACCGTGCGTGTACCTCGACATGGTAAAGCGCACACTGCGGCCAAGCGGCTCACTCATCGTCGATGTGCGTCGCGGGCACCCAGAATGGCTGACTCAACTCGATGACACTTTCGGAGCAAGCACGTTGCTCGCGAGCGCGCCGAAATGGCTCCGAGTCGGATATGAGGTTAAGTATGCTGAGTGACGCGTACCGCAAGCAGCTCCAAGAACTGCACAGCGACCCGAGTCTGCGATGGGGAAACGACGGCAAGTTTCACCGCGCTCGCGTGGCAGAGCTTGCGGCACAAGTCAGAGCCAAAACGCTGCTTGACTTTGGCTGCGGGCGCAGTTCGTTGGCGAAGACGCTGAAGTACTACGGCTCTAAGTTGCTCATTTCAGAGTACGACCCTGGACGACCTAAGAAAGCGCACCTGCCGCGCGGCCCGTTCGATATGGTGACTTGCACTGACGTGATGGAGCATGTCGAACCGGATCAAGTTGACGCTGTGCTTGGAGCTATAGCGGCTCGTACGCGCAAGCGGGCGTACTTCATGATTGATTGCGTAGAGGCGAATCAAACGCTACCGGATGGACGCAACGCGCACCTTACGGTACAGCCGCCGGAATGGTGGCAGGTGCGCATCTTAAAAGCCTTCGACTATCACTTTAACTACGACTTCATCATCCAGTCGCACGGCAAAAAGATGGAAGCAGTGGTGACGCGTCCATGAAGCCGGTCATCGTAATCGGAGGCGGATGGTCGTTCGGCGAGCACTTCACCGACGATTTGCGCTCTCGCGGCACAGTGATCGGTGTCAACGATTCTGCGGTTCATACGCGCGTGCATATCGCAGTCACCATGGATCGGCTGTGGCTGGAAGGCCGTGCTGAGACCATGGACTACCTTGCGATTCCGACGTACTACCGTGAAGGCACCTGCAAGAACGGCAAGCCGCCGCACATGGGCTTACCGTACAAGAACAACAATCGCATGGACGAAGGTATGTCACTAGAGCCAAGTGTATTGAACGGTAACAACAGCGGAGCAGTGGCGCTTAATCTCGCCTTCAAGATGCACAGAACCAGTGGCGCACAAATTTACTTGCTTGGCTTCGACATGTGCAATGGACCGTACGGCGAGCGCCACTGGTACCCGCCATACCCGTGGAACAGCGGAGGCGGCACGAGCGAGAAGAAGCTGAATGAGTGGAGTTCAGAGTTTGCGCCATGGGCTGCGCAGTTTGCCGCAGCAGGTGTCGACGTGAAGAACGTCAGCAACCGCAGTGTGCTTACCAATTGGAAGAAAATTTCGTACGAGAAGTTCAAAAAGGAGACAGGCGATGTCTGAAGAAGTTCAACCTTGCGCGATCGTTGTACCGTACTACAACAACCCCGAGATGCTGAAGCATCAGGTGTCGGTGTGGGAGCGGTACAGCGGCGCGCTCACGGAAAACATGCAATTTGTACTCGTGGATGACTGCAGCAAGTATCCGGCAGAGCCTATCTTCAAACAGCTCAAGCACAACAAGATGCTGTTTCGAGTGCGAGAGCGCTTGCCGTGGAACCAGCATCAGTGCCGCAACATCGGCGGTTTCAATGCGCAGCCGCGCAAGAACATCGCGAACCCCTGGCTGCTGCTGACGGACATCGACATCGTGTTTACCGCAGAAGCGATGCTCACGCTGCTGACGAAGAAGCTCGATCCGAACCACCACTACACGGTGGAGCGCACTTTTGCGCCTGAGTTCACTGAGCGCAAAGTGCATCCCAATACATTCATCTGCACGAAGAACGCGTTCAAAACCATCAACGGTTATGACCTGGACCTCACTGGAGGTTATGGCGGCGGGTATGGTGGTGACGGCGAGTTTGCCCGACAACTCGCAGGTGTCTGCCCGCAAAAGCACCTCAAGGATGTCCTCTCGATTGGCTACGGCCGGCGCAAGCGTGACGGGCAGCCCACAGTGTTCACTGACGCTGACACGCAAGAGCGCGAATACGATCGCGAGATGTGGAGCCAGAAGTACCGTGAAGCGTTCAATCGCAAGCGCGCGAAGGGCGACATGCGCTCCATCCGTCCCATCCGCGTTGACTACGAAAGGATCATTTGATGTCGCTCTCTATCGTCACGTTCAAGTGGAAAGGTTCAAAGGGGTTTCGAAATGAGTACACTGCTGACCACGTCAACCGACTTGCAGAGATGCTCCAGCGGAACACCACTGTCAAGTACGACTTCTACTGCGTCACCGATGACCCGACAGGAATACGAGAGGACGTTAAGGTTGTTCCTCTCTGGGATAACCCCGCGCCACACTACGGCGGCACCAAACGGCCCAATTGTTTCGCGCGGCTGAAGGTCTTCAGCGAAGAGGCCAAGCAGCTCTTCGGCGAGCGTGTAGTCTGGATGGACCTTGACGTGCTCATTCTTGGCAACATCGACAACATCCTGCGCGACAAGAGCGATCTGAAGCTCTGGTATGTGGACGGCGAGATCAGCCCGTGCAATGGCAGCCTCGTTATGCACAAGCTCGGAACGCGCACTGCGCTGTGGACCAAGTTCAATCCTCAGGACGTTGACGCGGAGGATGGCTATCAGCACCGCGGTTTCGTTGGCAGCGACCAAGCGTGGATCGCGCAGAACCTCACGCCGCAGGACTTGCGCTACGGCAAGGTGGACGGCGTGTACAGCTACCGTTGCCATCTGAAGGGCAAGCCGCTACCGGCTGACGTGAAGATGGTTTTCTTCCATGGCGACGACAAGGCTGACGACCTCATGCATGTCGGCTGGATCCGTCGCGCGCTGCGCCAACTCGAACTGCCGGCGGACGTCGCCGCGCTGCCGGCGGAGCGTCGAATTGTTCCACGTGAAAAACTTCGCGTAGTGACGTGGCTGTGGAGGGCGCCACCGGGCAAACCGCCACTCTTCAGCGCGGAGTGTGTCAACACCATGCAGTCGATGGTGGATCGTTACTACCGCAAGCCTTACGAGATGGTGTGCATCACTGATGATCCTCGCGGCATCGATGGCAGTGTGCGGACGATTCCGTTGTGGAATGACTTCTCATACCTTGACCACCCGCAGCTCGGGGCAGGCTTCAGCACTTGCTACAAGCGGCTGCGCATGTTCGCACCGGAGATGGCAGACATCATCTCGCCGCGCTTCGTGAGCGTGGACCTCGACGCGGTGATCCTTGCGGACCTTGCGCCGCTGTGGGATCGCAAGGAAGACTTCGTGGGATGGAACCCTGGCGTCTTCTGGAGCCCGTACAACGGCTCCATGACGTTGCTGACCGCGGGCGCACGCAAGCAGGTGTGGGAGAAGTTCGACCCGCACCGCACGCCGCAGGAGGCCAAGGAGGCGCAGTTGATCGGGACGGATCAAGCAGTGGTCGCGCACATCCTGGGTGCGGGCGAAAAGACGTGGACGGATCAGGACGGCGTGTGGGCGTTCCGGAACCTCGGGTACACCGGCGACCGCCCGCGTGACATCCGCCGGCAGGAGCGTGAGTTTGAGCGCCAGCAGCGCCGCGACCGCGGACGCGAGCGCTTCGAGCGCGATGCGCGCCGCGAGGCTCGCGCCGCCGCACGCAAGGCACTGCCCACGAACACACGCATCGTGTTCTTCCCCGGAGCGCTCAAGCCGTGGATGCCAGACGTGTTCAACTACTTTCATTGGGTGCGAAAAGGGTACAAGCAGGAGGCCGTAAATGGTTGAAGAAATCGTTTACATTGACGAGAAGGAGCGAGAGCTGTTCGCGCGAGCGCAACTCTCGGAGCAGGTGAAAGACTTCCTGGCGAGCGCAGTCGGCAGGTATCTGCACGGCCGCGCGCGCCAAGAAGTCGAGCAGGCGCAAGTGGACGCCCTTGAATGCAACGTGAATCGGTGGTGGGGGCGGCGAAAATTCAACGAAATCAAGCAGAAGGCCGAGAGGGCCCAATCATTCATGCGGTGGCTGGCGGACGCGATCACGGACGGCGAGGTCGCGTATCAGGAACTCAAAGACTACAGACGAGAGGAGCAATAACGTGCCTACCGAAACGGCGGCGCAGATAACTGCGTCACAGACTGAAGACGAAACGATTGACGAGACGCAAGCTACCAAGGAACCTTCGCGCGAGAAGCCGGCCAATCCCCGAGATGCCATCTTCGCGCGCATCGATGCGCTGCGTGAACAGGGTCTGGAAAAGGACGGCGAGTACGCACTGAGCACCGGACATCCGATGGCAGTGCAGGTTGAAGCAGAACGCCGGGCAAAGGTGGGTGCAGCCGCTGCGGAGACCGCAGAAAAGGCGCCTGCCGCGCCCGAGGCCGCTGACGCGGTTGCAGGAAGCGACGCAACGGCAGCGGTTGAACCGGGCGACGGTTCGGACATGGATGCCGAGCCCCTCGCCAAACACGGCATCGTCCTGAAGGACGGAAAGCCGGCGTTGAAATTGAAGGTGGACGGGAAGGAATCACTGGTCCCTCTCGACGCCGCCCGAGCGACGCTCCAGAAGCATACCGCAGCCGAAGTCAGGCTGCAGCAAGCGGCGGAGCAGCGCAGACAAAATGATGAGCGAGCGGCGCAGCTCGCGGCCAAAGAGGCCGAGTTGAACGCGCGCTCTGTCAAGAGTCAGCCATCCGCCGTTGCGGCCGCTGACGATCAGGGCCTCAGAGAAGAGGCCAAAGCACTCGTCTCCAGTCTCCTCACGGATTCTGAAGACGTGGCCGCTGAAAAGTTGGCGAAGACATTGGCGAGGACCCGGCAAGCAGCAACGCCCCCGGTCAGCGTCGATGAAGTCGCCGACAAGGCGGCAAAGGCAGTCGAGACGCGACTTGCGGATCGTGACGCGAAAAAGGATCAGGTCACAGGCTTCCTAGCCTTCAAGGATCAGTACCCTGAAATCGAGTCCAGCCCCGAGTTGTTCAAGGTTGCCGACAGCAAAACCGATGCGATCTCGGAGGCGCACCCTGAGTGGAGCCCTTCGCAGGTGATGCTGGAAGCTGGTCGTCAGACGAAAGAATGGCTCACGTCGCTCAGTGGCGTCCCTGCCAAACCAACGCCTTCCCCGACCAATGATCGTCAGGCTCGCAAGGAAAACCTGCGGCCCATGCCACCGACGCGTAGCGCGCGTGCAGTGGCGGCGAAGGACGCCCCCGTCGCAGAGACGCCGGCCGACATCGTCGCCTCAATGCGCAAGGCTCGCGGGCAGGGCTAGCACAACGGAGGTATTGAAAACATGACCGGTCAGGTCTGGAACACCAACTCTCTCGGCGGCTTTATGTGGTCGCCCAATCTGAGTCGAAAGCTGCGCACCGCGCTGCAGCCGATGACTCGGTTTCGCCAGTTCTGCGACGCGAAAGAAGCTTTCGGTCTCGGTATTGGCGACAAGTTCAACTGGAACAAGTACTCGGATGTGGCGACGGCGGGCGGCGAGCTTTCTGAAGCAAGCACCATGCCGGAGACGCAGTTCACGATCAGTCAGGCGACCCTGACGATTACCGAGTACGGCAACAGCGTGCCGTTCACCAAGAAGCTCGACGATCTGTCGGAGCAACCGGTGACGGAGATCATCCACAAGGTGCTGAAGAACGACGCGCGCAAGGCGCTCGACACCACGGCGTACAATCAGTTCAACCGGGCACTGCTCCGGGCGACCTCGACGAGCGCCACGGCGTACACGCTCACCACGAACGGCATCCCGGCCGGCGCGCACACGAGCGAGTACACGAGCGATCACGCGAAGTCGATTGCTGACGAACTGGCGGAACGGAACGTCCCGACTTTCGACGGCAACAACTACATGGCGATTTTCCGCCCGCGCGCTCTGCGCACGCTGAAGAACGATCTGGAGGACATCCACAAGTACACCCCCGAGGGCTGGCACGTCGTGATGAACGGCGAGAAAGGCCGGTACGAAGGCGTGCGCTACGTGGAACAGACCAACGTTCCGGCAGCGCGCTTTGCGGTGTCGGATCGTGGCTTCATCTTCGGTTCGGACACGGTTGTCGAAGCTGTGGCCATTCCGGAAGAGATCCGCGGCAAGATTCCCACGGACTTCGGCCGCAGCCGAGGTATCGCGTGGTACGCGGAACTGGGCTTCGGTCTGGTGCATGATGAACTTGCGCAGCAGCGCATCATCGTGTGGGACTCGCGTCCGATCACCTAATGAGTCGGGGCCGGTGACGGCGAGCTATTCGTAGCTCTGCACCGGCTCCACTCTTCACAGAGCAACGGAGGTACATACGATGGGTGGAGATAGCGGCCGCAATGGCAGCTTCAAGGCGGGCAAGGGCGGCGACACGCCGGAGGCATCGGACAAGAAAACGATGTCGTACAACCAGGGTGTCATGCGCAAGGAGTCCGCGGGTGTTGAGTATGGGCTGTCGGCCCGCGAAAACTTCGATGTCGATTCGGTCGAACCGACCTACGACTACGCGAAGGATCCGCTGACTGGCAATGCCACTGAGCGTCGAGCCCCGACGCAGGATGACGCGTACAGCGTGTCCAGCAAGGGCAAGTCGTTCAGCGTTCTGTAAGCAACGCGTCGATACGCCTGAACGCGCGGCCCACCGCGCATTGAAGGCAACGATAGCGGGCACGCAACCCGGCGGGAGCTTACGTTCCCGCCGGGAACTATTCGAAGAGGAGATCAGCATGAGCACCACGATGGGAATCCCCGATCAGGACTACGAGATGTACGACACTCGTGCGAACATCACCGAGAAGGAGTTCTGCAAGCGAGCTGATCTTCAGGAAGGCGTCAGCGGTTGTAAACGAATCGAGACGCGCTTTGAGAACACCGAGCGCACTCAAGTAATCGCGCCGCGCAGTGACGCGCGTCCGCGCAGTTCAATCAGCGGCAACCCCGCGCCGCGCAATGGTGACGGCCATGCGTTCGGTTCACACGATGAATGGGATAGTGCAGGCCCTTACGTTCCGACGGGAGGCGCACCGGTCTACGGCAATTCGGGCGGCTACTAAGTGGGCCGCATCGATCGTCTGGTTCAAGGCACACTGCGCGGCAACCTGAACCTCAACCCTGTGAAGGGTCCGCGCGAGCTGGCGGCGCCTGCCGCGCGCCTCGCGCACACGCCGGGGCAGCGCCGGCACGTACAATCAGAAGATCATCTGCTGGCGAAAGTGGCCGAGGCGGAGGGCGTAGTCCTGCCTGTCGCGGTCTCTGAGGAAGCACCGTCGCCGCCGCCGAAGCCCAAGAACGCCGCAACCTTTGATCCGGCGAAGCCGTTCGCCACAGTGCGCGGCGAGCCCGGTGTTGACTGTGTTCAAGGCAAGCACTACTTCAGCGCAACGCGAGAGTGGGTCCGACAGGCTCCGGAGCATGCATGGTATTTCCCGCCGCCCCCGGCCAAGAAGGAAGCGCGTGACGTCTACGCAGAAGCCGCGCGAGAAGTGCGTCGTCTGCCGTCACTGACTGAGGTTCCTCGTGCGCCGCGCGTAGTGATCGAGGCCGAACGGGAGAACGCCAAAGCAGCCGCCGCTGAAGCGCTGGCGGAGTAACCGGTGAGCACCTTCCTTCAACTCGTGCAGGACTTGCATCGCGAGGCCGGCTGCGCCGGCAACGCGCCGGCAACGGTCAGCGGCACGCTCACCGGCGAGGCTAAGCGTCTCGTCAACTGGATCAAGGGCTCGAATCTTGAAATCCAGAACAAGTGGGAAAACTGGAAGTTCCTTCGCTGCACTTACAGCCAAACGACCACTGCCACGGTGAACACATTGGCAGCGCCCACTGCGCCTAACGCTCTGGGTGCGGGCATGTGGGACTATGACACTTTCTTCGTTACGCAATCAGGTGACACAGTAAAAATGCCGCTTGTCTGTCAAGAGTACAGTGAAGTGAAAACGGAGATCGTTGACATCACTCCGGGGGTTCCGTGGCGCGTTGTCGTCATGCCTGACAATTCGCTGCGCTTCGAGGGAACACCTGACGGCGCGCACACCATTGAGGCTGACTTCTTCCGTGAACCACTCACCACAGAGCTTACGAGCGATGGTGATACATCTTCTATTCCTTCGCGGTTTCACCGCGTCATCCTCGGTCACGCGCTGATGGCGTACGCCGAATACGAAGGCGCGCAAGAGATCATGTCCAAAGGTCAGCGCATCTACGGTGAGCAGATGGCGCTGCTGGAAAACAGCCAGCTCGACAACAAGAAGAAGGCCCGGTTCCGTACTGGAGGCCACTTCCAAGTCTACAACGAGTAAGCCATGGCCAGCGGCTACGGCACGACTCAAACGAAGTATTTCCCACTGGGCGGCGGCCTAGATGTGACGTCGCCTGCGCTCGCCGTTGATCCAGGCCGGCTGCTCGCGGCAATCAACTTCGAACCCTGGTTCCAGGGCGGGTACCGTCGCATCGATGGATACGAGCGATTCGACGGGCGCCCCAAGCCCAGCGAGGCCACCTTCATCGGGTTCGATGTCAGTACGACTACCGGGCTCTCGATAGGTACAGCGGTCACGGGCGGCACGTCAGGAGCGACCGGCATCGTGATCGGCATCAGCGGGCTGTCTATCGGAGTGACGAAGGTCGTAGGTACGTTTGCGCTCAACGAGACGTTGACAGGTGGCGGAAGCCGAACAATCACCACGACGCCAGGGCTCAATGAGGCGCCGGACGCGGATACGGAAGATACGTTCAGGCTGGAAGCGCAGGACGAATATCGCGGCGACATCGCGCGCGTGCCCGGCGTGGGCGACGTCAACGGTGTCTGGCAGCGAGAAGCAAATGTGTACGCCATTCGAGACAACCATGACTCTGGTGGAAATGGACTACTCTATCTTGCGAGCACTTCTGGATGGACGCAAAACGGCATCACCATGGCGAAGTACATTTACTTCAGTGGCGGAGGAGGCGGCACGGCACAAGCGTTGCCAGCAGAAGGTACTTCGATCAATGGTCAATCAAGTGGCGCAACGGGCGTAGTACATCGGATCATCACGCACTCAGGCTCGACGGCTAACAACGACGCGGCGGGTTATATCGTGCTGATCAGCGTTGTGGGCACGTTCACCAACGCCGAAAACCTGCGCGTAGTCAGCACGAAATTTGCAACAGCAGCAGGCGGCAGCCTTACGTTCGCTTTCGCTCCAGGCGGCAAGTATCGCTTCGTCAATCACAACTTCTTTGGTAGTGCCAGCACCTTCCGTACTTACGGCGTCAATGGTGTCGGACCGGCATTTGAGATCGATGAAGACAACATTGTCTCGCCGATTCTGTTGCCGCGCAATCCGATCACCGGGCAACCAGATGACAACGAACCGTTTCTGATTGAAGAGCATTTGAACTACCTCTTTCTCGTGTTCCCCGGCGGGCGCTTTGTGCAATCCGTCGTGGGCGAACCTTTGGTATTCAATGGATTTCTCGGAGCCGCAGATTTTGGCATGGGCGACGAGATCACGGGCGTGCATAGCATCACTGGTGGCGTGCTCGCGATTGTCACTCAGCAAGAAACACGCGGTCTCTTCGGCACTGGTATTTCTGACTGGGAAATGAAACTGATCGCTGAGAAGTCTGGCGGCAAGTTGTACGGCTCCCAGAAGCTGGACACCGTGTATGCACTCGGCAACCTCGGCGTGACCAGCCTTGCGCGTACGCAGGTGTTCGGTAACTTCGTCGGGTCCACGGTGTCGCAGCAGATTCAAACGATCGTGACTGCGCTTCGGCAGCAGATCACGGACTCCACCATCGTGCGCGGTTCGAATCAGTTTCGAATGTACTTTGAGCAGGGCGACGTGCTCATCATGTACGTCACCGCGCTGGGTCAAGAAAACAAGGTTGTGAACTCTGACTTGCCGGCGCAGTTCGGCTACGCACAGTACCCAAACCCTGTGCGCGTCATCTGCAACAGCGAAGACGAGGACGGGCTGGAAGTAGGGTACTTCGCCAGCGACAATGGTTTCGTGTATCAGGATCGGATCGGAACCTCTTTCGATGGCGATGAAATTCCGAGTTACATTCGTTTGCCCTTCAACCATTGCGGTACTCCGGCGCTGCGCAAGAAGTTCCGACGCGCTGATCTGGAGATTCAGTCGACTCGGCCTCTGACGTTGAAGTTCATTCAGGACTTGACGTACGGCAGCCTTGAGAGTGACAGCGATGTTGGCGACTTGACTACGTCTGACGTACCAGTGATCGATATCTTTGCAGGTGGCGGCTTCTTCGATATCGACAACTTCGACCAATTCTACTGGGACGGGCAGTCCATCTCCACCGCTCGCGCAGACTTGAGCGGCACGGGCGAGAACATTGGATTTCTCATTTTTAATGAGAGTGCTGTCGCGCAGCCCTTCGTGATCCAAGGCATCACGATTCACTTTGACAAACGGAGGCTGCAGCGATGACGAACGCGTATTACACATTCACTCCGGAATTCGTACCCGGAACTAAAGTGCGTGCTGCCGCGGTTAACCGGCAGTATACGCTCATTCAGCAGGCGTTCGATCTCTTGCCGACAAGCACCGGTTCGCTGCCGCTTGGCACCGCGACGCTCGGTACGGAGTCTGGCAGCGGCAACGCGTACGTCCTGACGATGCCGAACACGCGCACTGCAAACGCCGAAGGCGATGAGGTGGTGTTCAAGGCGACGCATCAAAACAGCGGTTCGAGCACTATGCAGGTTGACGCCATTCCGGCGGTGCCGCTGGTACGTTACAACGGTGATGCGCTTTCAAGCGGCGATGTTCTCGTGGGCTCCTACTACGTGGCACGGTATAGCGCAAGCATTGCGTCGTTCCTGATTGTGTCGCCCGCACTTCAAACTGTGGCCGGTGCGATCACGTACGCAACTCCTACTGGCAAAGCGAAACTTGCCGCGAGTGCTGGCACTGCAACGACGCTGATTCGCAGCGATGCAGATATTGCGATTGACCAGACGATTGCGCCGACGTGGAGCGGCCAGCATACGTTCAGTCAACCGTTGCTTGGACCTGCAGGGACTGCATTGTTGCCGGGATACAGTTTCAACGGAGATCCTGACACGGGGATGTACCGCACCAACGCGAACAGGTTGGGGCTCTCCGTAGGAGGCAACCTCGGGCTGGAAATTGTATCCGGCACGTCTGTTACATCGTGGTATCCAAACTACGGCGTAGATGGTAGCGCGACGGCACCCACCTACAGCTTCAACAGCGGCACCAACACCGGCGCGTATCTCGTCGGAGGAAGCGGTTGGGGTGTTAGTGTTGGTGGCACACTTCGCTTTGATATCTCAACGACCGCGTTCACAGGCACGCTTCCATGGCGCGGACAGGACGGAACGGCCGGAGCGCCAGCGATTAGCTTCAGCGGGGATACGGATACGGGGGTCTATCGCAGCGGCGCGAACAGTCTCGACTTCGCTGCCGGAGGGCTTCGGATCGCCGCCCTTCAAACTTCGGGAGGCGTTGGGAGATTCTACGCAGGGGACGGCACCGTAGCTCTTCCCGGTGTTTCCTTTCTTTCGGATGCGGCCAGCGGAATGTATTCCACCGGCGTCGGATTTCTCGCTTTCGCAACAGGCGGAACTCGGCGCATGCAACTATCATCGACTCAGGTGTATGCGACTGTTCCCTTCCAACCTGACGACGGTAGCGCTGGTACTCCGATATTTTCATTTAATTCTGATTCCGACACTGGCATCTATCGTAGAGCAGCTAACGCCGTTTCCTTTACGGCTGGCGGTACGCTTATAGCTGACGTGGGTTCAAGTGGGTTCGACTTACAAGCAGGGACACTCGGATTGCAAGATGGGTCTATCGCAACACCCGGAATGCATTTTGTAGGTGACACGGATACCGGTTTCTATAGGGTTGCATCCAACACTATTCGTGCTGTCGGTGGCGCAACTTCGTCGGCAACGTTTGTTCCAAATGCAGTCTACTTTGAAGATGGTACTGCAACACTGCCGTCACTGACATTCAATGCTGACATTGACACTGGCTTCTATCGTAGTGGAGCTAATCAACTAGATTTTACTATAGGTGGTCTTGATCAACATAGAATGACCACAACTGCATGGATTGTAGGAACTCAGCAACAGTCGATAGATGGAACAGGGGCTGCTCCTGTATATTCGTTCGTAGCCGATACTAACACCGGCATCTATCGCAGTGCCAGTGATCGTCTTTCTATATCTGCGGGCGGCTCTTCGCAATGCACTATCGGCGGTGGCGCTCTAGTTATGGACAACAGCACTGCCATCTATGCTGCCGATGGTTCGGCAGGCAGTCCTTCATTGACTTTTGGAAACGATACTGACACCGGCATTTATCGTTTCGGTGCCAACAGCCTTGGTATTACCTGCGGTGGAACTCTCGCGCATTTCTTCTCGGGAACCACTTTACAAACTGGAACCGGCGTGACAACCGTCCAGTTCACTGGGATTGGAACTACAGCTTCTGCTGCTAATGCTTTCTTGGATTCTGGAGCTGGAAACCAGATTCTTCGTTCTACTTCCTCCATTCGCTACAAAGAAAATGTCCTCAGTGTGCCTACCAAGGTTGTGGATAAAATGCGGCGACTTCGACCTGTGACTTACACCAGCAACTGTGAACACGATGATAAAGAAAAAATCCACTTCGGACTCATAGCTGAAGAAGTTGCAGAAGAATTTCCGGAGCTTGTGCATAGAAACGCGAAAGGTGAACCAGAAAGCGTACAGTACGAAAGGTTGGGGCCTCTGCTTCTGCTGTACTGCCGCTACCTTGAAGACCAGATACGAGCAAATTGAGGAGCAACCATGGCAGACACACTTCAAGACCTGTACACCAAGTCACCCGGCACGCAGCAAGTCGCGACGACTCCGAACGCGCAAGCCTCGAATGCGACGGCGGGCACCGCCACTGCTGGGACCGCGACGGCTTCGAACGCGAACGCGTCAACGTACAACGCGCAGACGCAGGACGTGCCGACAGAGAACCTTTCCAGCTCGCGATTGAATGCGATCACGAGTCAAGACAGTCCGCTTATGCAGCGTGCGCGTCAGGAAGGCATGCTGCTTGCCGCTCGGCGCGGGCTGCAGAATTCTTCAATCGCTGCAGGTGCCGCGCAAGGCGCAGTGGTTGATCGTGCAACTCCGCTCGCTACGCAGGAAGCGGATCTCCTGCAGGGTCAGCGGCTCGCCAATCAGAACGCCAGTAACACTGCCTCGCAGTTCAACGCCGGTGCGCAGACTGATGTCAGCAAGTTCAATGCAGCGAACACGACCGATGTCAGCAAGACCAACGCCGGGTTGGCGACTGACACGAGCAAGCTCAATGCGCAGCTTGGCACTGATGTCTCGAAGCTGAATGCGCAGAACGCCACAGAGACTAGCCGTTTCAATTCGGAGACTGCCGCGCAGAAAGCGCAGCAGGATGCGCAGGCTGAGAATGCGATGCGCACCGCCGTGATGAATCAGAACGCGGAACTGAACAAGCAGTATCTGCAAGGCTCGCAATCAATTGACCTCGCCACGGTGCAAGCGCAGTACCAAGCACTCATTCAATCGAACGCGTCTGCTGCGAATTTGTACAACACGTATTTCCAGACGATTGCGCAGGTGATGTCGAATACGAACATGGACCCGTCGCGCGTTGCGCAGATCGTAGGGTCGTTGCAGCAGTCACTTGTGGGCGGCATGGATTTCTTGAATGCGATGGGCGGCGGTACGGCTCCTGGCGGCACAGCTCCGATAGGCGCGCCGGCATCAACAACTCCGACGACGGGTGCCACCGTTGGTGTGGCACCTCCAATTCGCATTCCTCGAACTCCAACATCAGGAACGCAGATTTTTAACGCCGCTGGCGGGGAAGCCGCCACGACAGGTACACTGAGCAATGCACGAAACGTGCTCGCCAATGGCTTTGCACAACAGCAAGCCATTGCGAATCCTGCACCGACGTCGACGCCAGCGCCGGGCAGCGCTGACACCGTAGCCCCGTCCACGCCAGGACCGAGCGTGGGTGATGTGGCTGGCGTTCTGGGCACCGCGGCCAAGCTAGGCGGCAAGGTAGTAGGTGGCTCCCTGGGCGGCACGTTGGGCGCTGCGGGCAGCGGGCTCAGCGCGGTTGGTGACATTTCCTCGGGCAACTATCTGGGCTTGATTCGCGATGCCAACGGTGCGCTAAGTGCTATTCCGACCGCCGCGGGAAGTCTCGTAGGCACAGGGGCCGGACTGAGTTCCGGTGTTGCTTCAGGCGCTGCGGCCAACGCGGCACTCGGTGAAGCAGGCTTCGGAAGCGGGGCCGCTTCCGGTGCAAGTTCTGCTGCCGCTAGCGGCGCGGGTGCGAGTCTTGGAACGCTTGCGACGGGTGCAGGATACGCTGCAGCGGTCATCGCGGCCGGGCAACTGATTCACAAAGCATTCAATGCGAATGGTAGCGTGGATCGCAATCGAGCCAGCTTTGCGCAAGTAACGAATGACTGGGAGCAAGTGCCGCTGGCGCGAGTCGGCGCCAAAGGTATGTATCCAGTGACGGCGTACAACATCCCGAACATCGGATGGATTGCGATGACACAAAAACAGTACGATGATTTGGCGGGTAAATGGTACGGTGCAGTGTTTCATCCTGATGGCGATCAGGAAGGATGGCAGAAAAAGTTGCAAGATACGATTGCCGGGCTGAAGCCTCTAACTCAACAAGGCATTGATGAGCTGAAATCGAAGATGGGTGGCAGTTGGAACAACGACTCGATCAAGAAAGTATTGGGCGGCTGATTTTGGAGGTATTTCATGAGCTGGAAAAACGCAGCTAAATGGCTCGGAATTGCAGGCGCAACGTATCTCGGTGCCAGCGCGCTGAGCAATTCGTTGTTTGACACCAATTTCAAAACCATCGGCAACATGGATGGCGACAGTTGGCTGGGCGGAGACACCGCAAAGAACATCGGGGCCGCGCTCACCGCGGCTACGTCAGCCTCAAGCGCGGGCGGGAGCGGGCAGAGCACACTCGGCAAAATCGGTTCAGGGCTGCTCGACTTCGCAAAGTCTGCGGGAGGCGGCACGCTCATTGCCGGCGCAGTCCAAGGACTCGCCGCGGGCAAGGCACAAGAGGAGCAGATCAAAGAGGAGCGCCGATACAAGCGCGCCTTCACGCCTGAAGAGATGGCACAGATGGGCGGTGCGCCTCTGAGCGGCACCGAAGCAGCTCAAGGCGGCTACGCCACGGGCGGGCATCTTGATCGTGCTCGACGTGTAAGCGATTTCATGAGAGACCGACGCGAGCCCGCGGTGCGACCGCCGCTCACGCCTGACCAACTGGCCGCGTACGCACGAGGAGGCTGATATGGCGATGCTGAGTAAAGCGAAGGCGCAAGTACCTGAAGAACAGGAGACGCCTGAAGATGAGGCTGCGGAAGCGCCGGAAGAACAGCAAGCCGAAGAGGACGCCGGTACAGAGCGACCAATGGATGAGGGCGCGGATGTGGACACACCAGCGACAGATCCTGCCGAGGAATCTGCTGAAGGTGGCCTCAGCGATCAGCAACTGGGCGAGTACCAGAAGGCTGTCGACATGCTGCACAACGTGCTGTACAAAAATGAAGCCACTGGACGTGCCGTGCTCGCACAGATCAATGAGCAGGACAAAGTAGGTTCGCTTGCACGCGCCGGGGTGCTCATCATTCAGCAACTCGACAAGCGGCTGAACTTCAGTGATCCAATCATTCCGCTGGTGATTATCACAGTGGTAGACCGCTTGCTCGAACTGGCGGATCGTGTGAAGAAACTGGCGTATAGCGAGCAAGAGTCTGCGCAAGTTGTGCAGGCTGTGACTGCAGGAACCAAAGCGCTGTACGGTCAAAGTCCGCCACAAGGGACTGCGCCGCAAGGTCCTCCGGAAGAGATACCGCCGCAGTCGCAAGGGGGCCCAGTGCCTGCCGGGCCTGGACTTCCGCCGGCACCGCAGGCCGGTCCTGCTCCACAACCGGGAGGTTAAGACATGGGTAAATTGGCATTGTGGGGTGCAGTCGGTGGTATTGGCGCGGGCATGCAGCGGAACATCGACGAGGAGCGCAAGCAGCAAGCCGCGCAGCAAGCGCACGAGCGTGATATGGCGCTCCGTAAGTTTGAGGCTGAAGAGGCCGCCAAGCGTCAGAGCACCGGCATTGAAGCTCAGAAGGGTATGCAGACTGAAGAGCTGGGTGCGCGTGAGAAGATGCAAGGCACCGAGATTAGCGCACGCCAGAAGCTACAGGAGCAAGAGATCGAGGCGAAACAATCTGAGGGTGGAGAGGAGCGTAAGTTCCGCGGCAAGGAAGGCGCAGCGAACCGTGCTTCGGCCGAGAAGATCGCCGGCATTCGCGCATCTGCTGTTGGTGCGCGCGGCGCCGCGGGCAAGTCGCGTTGGCAGTTCTCCTCGCAGAAGACAGACGCGACGATTGATCCTGCAACGGGTCAGGTCATTCCTGGCAAAGCGCAGCAGGTGCTACGCGACACCAACAAGGGTCTGATGTTTGTAGCTTCGGGCGATCGTTTCCTGCTGCCGGACACGGACCCGGCCACTACGCGACGCGCAAAACCGGCTGCAGTTCAACGGTTGCTTGAGAATCCGGATCAAGCAGACAACTTTCTGGCGATGTACAAGTATCTACCGGCGCAATTCATTGCGCGTGAAAATGCGCGTGCAAACTACGTGGGTCCGACTCAAGCACCGACTGACGACTCCGCTTCTGCGGATCAACGCGAAGACGATTTCGAACCCGCACAGTAAGCGGTAACTGATAGGGTTCGAGCTGGCGCAAGCCCGCTGCACCCGGAGGACAAGAGCATGGCGAAAAATCTATTCGAGAAGCCAGAGTACGAAGACGAATCGCACCCGGAGCCACTCGTAACTGCTGAAGATCGCGCAGACCCAACGCTTGCCGGACTGACTGATGCTCAGATAGTCACTGCAAAAACCAACAATCTTTTTGCGGAGCCGGAGTACGAAGACGAACCCGCTGCGGCGACAGCGCCTCCGCCCGAGGACAAGAGCCTCTGGGAGACGTACAAGTCCCGAATCCAGGGCAACAAAGATGTTGCTTACGCTGCCGCGCAAGGTCTCGGCGGTGCGTTCAACAAACTGGCAGGATCGGTCAGCACAGTGGCCGGCGCACTGCCTGTGGTGTATGACAGTCTCAACAGCCTGATTGGCGGCAAGACCAACACCGATGCGCAAGACGCATGGTTCCGCACGTTCGTCGACCCCGCAGTAAAGGCGCAGTCGGATTTCGAACTAGGGCCGGATGCTTCATTCAAAGAGAAGGCGACGCACGCCGCCAGCACAATGCTCGGTGTCATCTCGCAAATTGTTCTCACGGGCGGCGAGGCAGCGCCAGAAGCTGCGGCGACGTCTGCTCCCGGTGCCGTGGGAGCCGCAGTTCGAGGCGCAGCGGAGCACGGTGCCAAGGCAATGGCGGTGCCCGCGGTGTCAGACGCCGTGGACACTGGGCGTAAGGTCTACGAAGCCACCGGTGACGCCAACAAAGCCACTGCGGCGGCGCAGATGCAGTACCTCACTTCTACGCTGGGCGGTGTGGTGCCGCTCTCGGCACCCGGCAAGCTGGCGACTCGCGTCGTGGGCGGCGCGGTGTCCGGCGCGGTCACAGGCGAGACGTCGCGCGAGCTGATGAATACAGTGCTGCCCGAGGAGCTGCAGCAAGCCACCACGAAGTCCGATGTTGCGCTAGATGCGCTGGCGGGCGGCATGCT
>Ga0134127_10000222_pt1 | contig 65002 bp, 57 predicted proteins | sample KB31753_FD_96459 | JGI IMG/M metagenome (GOLD analysis project Ga0134127, IMG submission 96459) | Terrestrial soil microbial communities with excess Nitrogen fertilizer from Kellogg Biological Station, Michigan, USA - KB3-175-3 | ecosystem: Environmental > Terrestrial > Soil > Unclassified ... | reverse complement strand
CTCTTCGTACGTGTGGTCGTGCAGGCCGATCGAGACGCCGGGCAGGTACTCGATGAACAGCAGGCGATGGTGGCGCGCGCCGAGCTTCTCGTCGATGAGCCACTTCAGGAAGACGCCCTTGAGGCCGCCCGCCTCGATACGCCCTTCGTCGCCGGGGGGAATCTGTCCCACGTCGAAGTGGCCGAGCAGGTTGCCGTCGAGCCGGCTGAGATCGAGACGCGGGGCGTCGCCGGGTACGGAGGCGTTCCGGAGGAAGAACGTATCGCGCTCGCCGCCGGGTGGCTTCGGCTGCGGCGCGGCCATCTGCAGCCAGCGCACCGCGGCCGGGCCGGCCGCGCGCCACGCGTGCACCGTGCCGACCTTGAGCGCGCCGAGATCGCCGGGACCGACACGGTAGACCTGATCGTTGACGCGGAGAATTGCCTCGCCGCTCAGCACGTAGAAGCTCTCCTCGTACGAGTGGACGTGCGGCGCGAGCGTGCCGCCGGGCGCAAGCTCGGCGATGGCGAGGCCCGTGTGGACCGACCCCGCGGCGCCATCGACGAGCGCGGCCTGGCGGTAGCCGTCGCTGTGCGCGTCGTAAACGGGATGACCTGCCAGCGCGGCCGCGTCGAAGTGCCCGAAGTGATGCATGGCGTATTGATCTCTAGTCGCGTGGCGGCGTATAAGAGGCCGACCACGGGACACCGCCATGACGCTGCCGGAGACTCCCTTTACGGCCGTCGAGACACACGGGCGCGCGCTGCGGCCCGAGAACGAGCTCGTCGCGCACAGCCAGGACAGCGGCTGGCGGTCGCTGCACGCCGCCATTTTCAAGGAAGCGCCGCTCCACGTGACGGAATCGGCGCTCGATCACCCGTTCATCATCTACCACATCACGCATCCGTGCGAGGTGACGCGCAAGATCGAAGGCGCGCGGCGCGAGACAGGACTGCTCGGCCCGCGCAACATCTGCGTCACGCCGCCCGAGACGGTCACCGAATGGGAGCATCACGGACACCCTGAGATCCTCCAGGTCTACCTGCGGCGATCGCTGTACGAGGCCGCGGTGAGCGAACTGTACGGCTGCGACGCGGCGGCGGCCGAGATTGTGCCACGCTTCGGCATCGTCGATCCGCTGCTCGAGCAGCTCGCCATCGCGCTCGCCGACGCGCTGCGCACGGGGTCGGTGCGCGACGGCCTCTACATCGACACCGTGGCGCAGATGATGGCCGTGCACCTCGCGCGCACCCACTCGGTGCAATCGCGTCCGGCCAGCCTGCCGCCGGCGCCTGCCGTGTCGCACCAGCGCATGCGGCAGCTGATCGAGTTCATCGAGGCCAACCTCGACCAGCCGTTGACGCTCGACGCGATGGCGGCACACGTCGGGATCAGCCCGTTGTACCTGGCGCGCGCGTTCAAGGCCGCAGTCGGCCAGTCACCGCATCAGTACGTCCTCGCGCGGCGCATCGAGCGCGCGAAGGAACTGCTGCGCAACTCCGAGATGCCGATCATCGACGTCGCGCTGTCGGTCGGCTTCTCGTCGCAGAGCCACCTCTCGCACTGGATGATCCGCCACACCGGCGTGTCCCCGGGCGTCTACCGGCGCAACGGCTAACACAGGATTCTGCTCACCGCCGTCCCGTTTCTGCAAGACGAGGACGGCCGCTCCGATTAGAAGAACGCTGGGGACCTTTCATCGGGATTCAGGCTGGGGGACTCAGGCCGGGATCCGGGATCCGGGATCCGGGATCCGAACAGACGGGTAGGAGGAGATGACGAGATGCGCCGATTCATCGCGGTCATGTTCGTGCTCTCGTGGATGCTGCTGCTGCCGGCGCGTGCGTCGGCCCAGGCGTCGATCACCGGCGTGGTGCAGGACGCGTCCGGCGGCGTGCTGCCGGGCGTGACGGTCGACGCATCGAGCCCGGCGCTCATCGAGAAGACCCGGACCGCCGTCACGGACGGCAACGGCCGGTTCCAGATCGTCGACCTGCGGCCCGGCATCTACCGCGTGACGTTCACGCTCACCGGGTTTTCGACCGTCGCCCGCGACGGGATCGAGCTGACGGGCTCGTCGGTCTCGCGCGTCGACGCCGAGCTGCGCGTCGGCGCCGTGCAGGAAACGGTCACCGTCACCGGCGAATCGCCGACCGTCGACGTGCAGACCGTGACGCGGCAGCAGGTGCTGTCGGCGGACATGATCGACGCGCTGCCGACGGCGCGCAACTACCTGACGCTGGCGCGCATGATCCCGGGAACGCAGGGCGGCGGCAACGACGTCGGCGGATCGGAGCTGCAGGGCACCGGCGGCAGCGTGACGATCCACGGCAGCCGCACCGTCGATCAGCGCGTCACGCTCAACGGCATCAACACGATGACGCTGCAGGCCGGCGGCAACGTCGGCGGGCAGATCCCGGACCTCGGCTCCGCGCAGGAAATCACCGTTGACTCGTCCGGCCTGTCGGCGGAAATGGCTACAGGGGGCGTCCGCATCAACTTCATCCCGCGCGACGGCGGCAACACGTTCGCCAATTCGGGGTTCTTCACCTTCTCCAACAGCAGCCTGCAGGGCAGCAACTTCACGCAGCGCCTCAAAGATGCCGGCCTCGGCACACCAAACGCGGTGAAACACAACTGGGATCTCAACGAATCGTTCGGCGGACCGCTGCGGCGCGATCGCGTCTGGTTCTGGTTCTCGACGCGCTACAACGAGGTCGAGAACTACGCCCCCGTCTTCGTGAACAAGAACGCGTTCGACCCGACGAAATGGCTCTACGAGCCCGATACGAGCCAGCGCGGTCTCAACAAGGGACGCTCGTTCAACAACAGCCTGCGTATGACGTGGCAGGCGACGCCACGGAACAAGATTGCCGGCACCTACAAAGTCGACCGGTGGTGTCAGTGCCCCAATTTCATCAGCGCGACGCGAGCACCCGAGGCCGGTTACGACCGGCGTTTCCCCCGCCTCCGGCAGGAACACCTGGAGTGGACCTCGCCGGTGACCAACCGGTTGCTGCTCGAAGCGGTCGCACTCCACCTCTACGAGCGCTGGGGCAACATGCAGCTGCAGAAGCGTGGCTCGCTGGAAGACGCGGCAGCGGCGGCCGCCATCCCGTCACTCATTTCCGTGCAGGAGCAGTCAACGGGACTCGTCTACCGGGTCGGCGGTATAGGCCAGGGCCCGAGCACGCTCGGGTTCAACAACACGCTCGTCCCGAACTTCGCCTACCGCGCGGCGATGTCATACGTGACGGGGACCCACAACTTCAAGGTGGGGTTCAATCGCACGCACGGCTACCTCCTGCAGGAGACCTACAACTACCAGCCGTTCCAGTACCGCTTCAACAACGGCGTCCCCAATCAGGTGACGATGTATGCGACGCCGTTTACGGCGAAGAGCAATCAGGACAACGACCTCGGAGTCTTCGGGCAGGACCGGTGGGCGATGGACAAGCTCACCGTCAACCTGGCGCTGCGCTATGACTACTTCGGTACCAGTTTTCCGGAACAGCACGTCGGGCCGGGACCGCTCGTGCCGACGCGCAACCTGACGTTCCCCGCGCAGAAGAACCTGGCGTGGCACGACCTGACCTATCGAACCGGCGCCGCCTACGACCTGCGCGGCGACGGCAAGACCGCGATCAAGGTGACGTTCAACAAGTACCTCCTCGGCCAGACGCTGAATGCGCTCGGCTCGAACCCGAACCCGGTGAACGTGCTCGTGAACTCGGCGACGCGGTCCTGGAACGACGCGAACAGGAACTTCGCACCCGAGTGCGACTTCATCAATCCGGCCGCCAACGGCGAGTGCGGACCGACATCCCCGGGCACGTTCGGCTCGACGCGGCCCGCCGAACTCTACGACCCGGACTTGCTGCGCGGTTTCGGCCACCGCATGGTGAACTGGGAATTCTCGGCAGGCGTGCAGCACGAGCTGCGGCGCGGTCTCGCCGTCGACGTCGGCTACTTCCGCCGGATCTGGGGCAACTTCACCGTCACGGATAACCTGGCGGTCGGTCCCGACGACTTCACGCCGTTCAACCTCACGGTGCCAGCGGATCCGCGGCTGCCCGGCAACGGCGCGAACACCCTCACCGGGTTGTATGACGTGAAGCCGGAGAAGTTCGGCCAGCAGCAGAACTACAACACGCTGTCCGACAAGTTCGGCAAGCAGATCGAGCACTGGGACGGGATCGACGTCAACCTCAGCGCCCGCCTCCAGGACGGCCTGATGTTCCAGGGCGGGCTCAGCTCCGGACGGACGCTCGAGGACAACTGCGAGATCGTGGCCAAGCTGCCCGAGATGCTGAACATGACAGGCGCCCAGGCGTCGCAGACGCCGAACACGCCGGCCATGTGGCGGCCCGCGCAGTATTGCCATCGGGCGTCGCCGATGCTGACACAGGCGAAGATGTACGGTGTCTACACCGTGCCGCGGATCGAGGTGCAGGTGGCGGGGACGTTCCGCAGCACGCCGGGCAACGAGATCAACGCGGCGTTTGCGGCCAACAACCAGTTCCTGGCCGCGAACTCGACGCTCGGCCGGCCGCTCGCAGGCGGAGCGGCGAACGTGACCGTCGGCCTTGTTTCGCCCAACAGCCTCTTCGTCGACCGGCGCAACGAGCTCGACCTCCGGTTCGGCAAGATCCTCCGCGCCGGAAAAAGCCGCTCGATCGTCAGCCTCGACATCTACAATGCGTTGAACACGGATGCGCTGGTCAACGTGAACCAGAACTTCGCCGCCTGGCTGCGCCCGACGGAGATCCTCAACGCGCGGCTGGCGAAGTTCAGCATCCAGTTCGATTTCTGAGGTTGGGCCGGCTGAAGCCGGCCCCGACGAACCTGACGCAGGGGCCGCCTTGAGGCGGCACGAGTGGACGTAGGGGCCGCCTTTAGCCGGCGCGTGCGAGTGACGTAGGGGCCGGCTTTACCCGGCCCGTGCGAGCACGGGAGACGGTATGACAATCCCGCAACGAATAGTCGTCGCGACCATCCTGATGGCGCTCGGTACGCCCGGCCGTGCCTTCGCGCAGATCGATCTGGGCGGCGTCTGGGCGCCCATCTTTCACGAGGATCAACCCGAGCGGGTGCCCGGTCCTGACGTCGGCGACTACGCAGGCCTGCCCATCAACGACGCGGCGCGCATGAAGGCCGACACGTGGGACGCGTCGCTGCTCACGCTGCCGGAACACCAGTGCAAGCCGCACCCCTCCACCTACGGCTTCCGCGGCGTCGGCAACCTCCGCATCGCCCCCGACTTCGACGATGCCACGCAGCGGCTGATCAAGATCAACACGCAGATTCAGTGGATGGAGCAGAAGCGCGAGATCTGGATGGACGGCCGTCCGCATCCGCCGGACTACGCCGCGCACACCTGGCAGGGCTTTTCGACGGGACACTGGGAGGGACCCGTGCTCGTCGTCGACACCACGCATCTCAAGACCGGCTGGATGCGGCGCAACGGGCTGGCGTTGAGCGACCGCGCGACGATGGAGGAGCGCTTCATCCGTCACGGCGATCTGCTGACGCACGTCTACATGATTTCGGATCCCGTGTACCTGACGGAGCCGCTCATCAAGACCAACGGATTCCGGCTGACGACCAACGGCGTCGTCGATCCGTACCCGTGCGAGTCGGTCGATGAAGTGGTGCGCGAGAAAGGCGTGGTGCCGAGTCACCTGCCGGGGACGAACCAAGCGTCCGAGGAGTTCGCCGCGAAGCACCACCTCGCCGTCGAAGGCGTCAGAGGCGGGGCCGCGACGGCGCTGCCGGAGTTCGCCAAGAAGGCAGCGGCGCCGTGACCAGAATGTTCGCCGCCGGCGCTCTTCTCGCTGCCGTCTTCACTGCCACGCCCGTGCGTGCGCAGACGGGCGCGGCACCCGATTTCTCCAACATCGAGATCCACTCGCTGCACGTCCAGGGGAACGTGTGGATGATCGTCGGCGGCCCGTTCAACGCGGCCGTCTCGATCGGCAACGACGGCGTGCTCGTCGTGGACACGATGGTCGAGCCGCTCGCCGACCGCTTTCTCGCGGAGGTGAAGCGCATCGCCGGCGACAAGCCGATCCGCTACATCATCAACACGCATTTCCACGCGGATCACACCGGCGGCAACGCCAAGGTCGCCAGGGCCGGCCAGTCGATCGTCGCCGGCAATTTCGCGGCGCAGGTGGGCCAGGACGCGGCGAACCAGGCGAACGTGCTGGCGCACGAGAACGCCCAGCTCCGCATGATGAACGACCTGAAGCCGGCGCCGCCGTTCATCGCGATGCCGACCGACACGTTCTTCACCGACTCCAAGGATCTTTACTTCAACGGCGAGGCCGTCCAGATCCTGCACCAGCCCGCCGCGCACACCGACGGCGACGTCATCGTCCACTTCCGGAGGTCGGACGTGATCGTCGCCGGCGACGTCTACATGAACACGACGTTCCCGATCGTGCAGGTCGCGCAGGGCGGCAGCTTTCAAGGGGTGATCGACGCCTTGAACCGCATCATCGACATCACGGTGCCGGCGGAGAAGCAGGAGGCCGGCACCTACGTGATTCCCGGGCACGGACGGCTGGCCGACGAAGCCGACGTGGTCGAGTACCGCGACATGAGCACGATCATCAGGGACCGCTTCCTCGACGCGATCAAGAAGGGGATGACGCTGGAGCAGGTCAAGGCGGCGCGGCTCCTTCGCGACTACGAGGGGCGTTACGGCGCCAGCAGCGGTTTCTGGACGACGGACAACTTCGTGGAGGCGATCTACCGCAGCCTGAGCGAGCCGAAGAAGACGAGCCAGAACCGGTGACACGATGAGACTGACCGCAGTCGTAGCATTCGCGGCGGCCGCGGCCGCCGCCGTCAGCCAACCGCCGATCCTCGCGCAGGCGCGCGGCGGCCAGGCGACGCCGGCGCCCCAGCCGCCACCGACGGCGCGTGCGGCGGCGCCCATCGATCTCACCGGCTACTGGGTCTCGATCGTCAACGAAGACTGGCGCTGGCGAATGGTGACGCCGCCCAAGGGCGACTACGCGAGCGTGCCGCTCAACGACGCGGGACGCAAGGCCGCCGACACGTGGGACGTCTCGAAGGACGGACGCTGCGAGGCGTACGGCGCGGCGGCGCTCATGCGCATGCCGACACGGCTGCACATCACGTGGGAGTCCGACGCGGTCCTGAAGATCGACACGGACGCGGGCCAGCAGACGCGGCGGCTGCTGTTCGACAAGGCGCGCCCGGCGCCGACCACGCGATCGCTGCAGGGCTTCTCGCTCGCCGAATGGGATCGGCCGGCGCGGGCCGGCGGTGCGGGCCGCGGTGGCCGCGGGGCGGACGCGCAGACTGGACCAGTCCCCGGGTCGAACCTGAAAGTCGTGACCACGCGTCTGAGCGGCGGCTGGCTCCGCAGGAACGGCGTGCCGTACAGCGAAGACGCCCTCGTCACCGAGTACTTCGATCGCTTCGCCGCGCCGAACGGCGATGAGTGGCTCGCGGTCACGACGATGGTGACCGATCCGAAGTACCTGAACACGGACTTCGTGACCAGCTCGCACTTCAAGAAGGAGCCTGACGGTTCCAGGTGGAGCCCGTCACCCTGTAAGACGTCCAGCTGACCGCGCTCGAATCGATCCGCCGACAGCGTCCTGCTCCCCTTCCCCCCAAGTCGCTTCAAGGGTTCACGCCGGATACCAGGCAACCAGGAGGGTCACCGTGATGAAAAAGATTCTTCCCTGGGCGGCAGTACTGATCGTCCTCGCCATCGGGGATGGCACCGTCAACCCTCTCCTCAGCGCCAGCGGTGGCGGGAGTACGTCGAGCACTACGGGCGTGAAATGGATCGGGTCGTTCGGCAGCTCGAGCCAGGCGTATGAAGCGTCGTCGAACGGTTCGGTGCTCGTCGGCTACGCGTCGAACGCCAGCGGGTACTATCGCGCGTTTCGATGGACGGCGGCGACCGGTATGCAGGACCTCGGTGACTTCGGATACGCGTATGCCGCCGCGTATGGAGTCTCCGGCGACGGCTCGATCGTCGTCGGCGAGGCATGGAACGCGAGCTTTGAGCAGCGTGCGTTTCGGTGGACGGCTGCCGGCGGCCTGAAAGACCTCGGCACGCTCGGAGGTCCCTATGCCGTGGCGGCGGACATTTCCGCCAACGGCCTGGTCGTGGTCGGACAGTCGTACACCGCCGCGAGCAGCACGCATGCGTTCCGCTGGACCGCGGCGTCCGGCATGCAGGATCTCGGCACCTTCGGAGGCTACGAGAGCGGGGCGTTCGGCGTGTCAGCCGACGGGTCGGTTGTCGTCGGAAGGGCCTCCGACCCCAACGGCCTCTATCATGCCTTTCGCTGGACTGCGGCGACCGGGATGGTCTATCTCGGCGGCCCGGGCGGCGGTGAGAGCTCGGCGTACAGTGTGTCGGCGGACGGGACGGTTGTCGTCGGCACGTCCTCCACGGGCAACGCCTTTCGCTGGACCAGTGCCGGCGGCATGCAGGATCTCGGCACGCTGGGCGGCTACGGGAGCGCCGCGTACGACGTCTCCGCCAACGGATCAGTCGTGGTCGGAGATGCGTCGACGAGCAGCGGCACACGACGTGCGTTTCGCTGGACCGCGTCGACAGGGATGCAAAATCTTTCCACGACCTATTCTCTCGGGAGCGGCTCGTACCTCGTGTACGCCAATGCCGTATCTGCTGACGGGCTCCACGTCGTGGGGTATGGCTACAACCGGAGCACCAATCGCTGGGAGGGCTATTACACGAATTGACGTGAGCGCGCAGCAATCACCAGCGTGAGATCGCGATGCCCGGAACGTTCGGGCCGCAATACGGCGAATCGAGTCTCCCCTCGTCATCGCTTCTCACCGAACAGACGCGCGTCAGCGGTTTTCTCGTAGACGGTGGTGTTGACGATCTCCTCCCCACGGGCGTTCCTGCTCCTCGTGATCGTCGTCAGCGTGCGGCCGTCCGCGGCGATCGTTACCTTCGCCACAGCCGTCATCCGTGCATCGAGCTTCGCCACGATGTCGTACGTACGGTCGCCCGTCTGGCGGTACGCGTACGTGACGTACTCGTCGGCTCCCTGGACCATGTAGTCGCGCCCGTCGAAGCGGCCGTCCCACTCGAGGTGCTGGATGCCGCCGCGCGGATAGACGAAGTCGTACGAGAAACGCACGCGGCCGGCGTCGAGCGGCGCCACCTTCATCGTCGCGCGGGCGTACGGCGCCGGGCCTGGCAGGTAGACTGACTTCTGCAGGTCGAGTCTCCAGGTCCCGAACCAGTCGGATGCCTGTCCGAGCAGCGGAGGGCGGGCCGAGAGCAGCGCGAACGCGGCGAGAGCGGCCAGGCGGGAACGGACGGGCACGCGGTGCGATTCTAGGGCCTTTCACATCCGCGCTGGCCCTTTTCGATATCATGAACTGTCTTCCAACAAGACAGGTCAACTGTGGCAACCATCTATGAAGTCGCCAAGCGCGCCGGTGTGTCTACGGCCACCGTCTCGCGCGTCCTGAGCCGCCCCGACGTCGTCGCGCCGAGCACGCGACGGCGCGTCATGCAGGCGGTCGAGCGCCTCGGCTTTACTCCCAACGCGATTTCCAAGAGCCTGCGCACGCTGCGCACCGGCAAGCTGATCGTCACGGTGCCCGACATCGCGAACCCTTTTTTCTCGCTGATCCTCAAGGGCATCGAGGACGCGGCGCAGCGCGAGGGGTACAACGTGCTCGTCGGCGACACGCAGCACGAGGAGGAGCGGGAAGAGCGCTACGCCGAAATGCTCAAGCGCAAGGAAGCCGACGGCCTGATCTTCCTCGGCCATCGGCTGCCCAAGGAGGCCGCCTCGCTCATGAAGAGCGTCGCCCCGCGCTGCGCGCCGGTCGTCAACGGCTGTGAATTCAGCCCGCGGCTGGGGCTTCCGAGCGTCCACATCGACAACGCCAAGGCATCGGCGGAAGCGATGGCGCATCTCTACAGCCTGGGGCATCGGCGGATCGGGATCGTGACCGGCCCGCTCGTCAGCCCCCTCAGCCGCGACCGGCTCGAAGGGGCGACGTCGCAGGCGAAGAAGCAGGGGGCCGAGCGCGACTTCGTGGTGATGAACGGCGACTTCTCGATCGAATCGGGCGCCGTCGCCGCGTCACGGCTGCTCGCGCGGCGCGAGCCGCCCACGGCGATCTTCTGCTTCAACGACGAGATGGCGATGGGCGTGTATATGACCGCTCACCGCGAAGGGATTCGCATTCCCGCCGACTTGTCGGTGGTTGGCTTCGACGACATCCGCTACGCGGCCTGCATGGTGCCGCCGCTGACGACGATTGCGCAGCCGATGCGCGAGATCGGGGAAGGGACCGTTCGCCTGCTGATGCAGATCCTGAGGGATCCGGCGGTGGCGCCCGAACCGGTCACGCTGCCGCACATCCTGACGATCCGGTCGAGCACGGCGCCCGCGGCGCCGCACCGCTGATCGCCGCCGCACCCTTCCTGGTTATTGAGGCGGCGGCGTAATCGACTGCTGCTCGATCGGGTCGCTCGCGTCGCACCATTCCTCGAAGGCGTACGAACCGGCGGGCAGCCGGTCGAGCTCGTACTGGTACTCGTGCGGCTTCTGATACACCTTCGGATCCTCCCAGCGGTACTTGATCGTCAGGTGCTCGCCGTCGGGTGACACGACGAAGCGTTCGGTGAGATGCGTCTCCGGCGTGCGCCAGCCGCCGGCCGTGACCCCTCCCGGGGAGATACCCATCGTGTCGACGACGAGCTCGCCATTCTCGGCGTGACCGACGGAATGACCGCTCCCCGTCGGCGTCCAGCGGCTCACGTCCGGATGCTTGCGGCCGTCCATGTAGATGTGCCGGATGCCGCCGCGTTCCGGGGCGAGGACGATCTCGCCCTTGCCGATGACGAAGTGAATCGCGCCCGAGTCGGGATTGATGCCGAGCGCGCCCCCGCCGAACGGCCCCGCGCCGCACGGGCGCGCGACGACGATGTAGGGCTGCCCCGGGTCGTGCGGCTTCTCGTCCGTATACGCGGGTCCGCGCGGCGCCGCCTGCACCCTGCGCATCGATTCCGCGGCGGCGGCTCCCTCCGGCGTGAGGGTCGCGGGCGTGAACTTCGACGTCAGGCCGCCGAAATCGCCGGAGCCGTTCGGGTCGATACGAACCCAGTCGCCTTCGAGGCGCTCGATGCCGTTGAGCGATTGCGGTTTGGTCTGCGCCGTCACGCCGACGGCGGCACCGACCGCCAGCGCGACGATCGCCGCACCCGCCAGTGCGACCGCCCTGCGGGCGCCGCGGTGATCAACCTTCATGTCGTCCCTCGCGTGAGCGGCCGGCCTCATCGCTTCACCGATTCGCGGAACGGCGCCGGGTCGCCGAGAAACTGCGCGCGCGTCTCGTTGTAGGGGTCGCACGGCCAGCTGGCCACCGGCTCGTACGTCGCCGGCAGCCGGCGATAGCGGAACTCGTAGGTGTGCGGCGCCGCGAACACCGTCGGATCTGTCCAGGTGAAGGCCACCGACAACACCTCGCCGTTCTCGAGCAGACGGTAGCGCTCGACCAGGTGCGACTTGTCCGTCTTGAAACCGCCGCCCGGGATCGACGTGATGCCGCGGGTGGCATGGAAGCCGATGGTGTCCACGACGAGCGTGTCGCCCTCCCAGTTCGCAATCGAGTCGCCGTTGGTGGTCGCGTCGTAAATGTCGGAACCCACATGTTTGCGGTTCAGGTACAGGTAGCGCGGCGCGGGATTGTTCTCCGGCGCAATCACGATGGTGGTCGGTCCCTGCCGGATGTCGATCGGGCTGCCGGCATCCATGACGTACGGCGTGCCGAGCAGGTTGCACCACCGTATCGCGTGCACGTCGCGGCGCGCGTGCAGGTCGAGCATCGCCCTGGTGACGCGCGGCAGCAGCTTCGCCGGCGGCACCTTGCGGCTGTCGAACGACAACACCCAGAAGCCGGAAATATCACGCGCCGGCGCGGACGCGGCGGCGCGGGGCGCCTGGGCGTGGCCGGACGTCCCGAACGCAAGGCACGCAAGCAGCGCCGCCGTCGCGGCGCACAACACTCTGTTCATATCAGTCCCTGGACAACTGCTCCGCGACGAACCCGCCCTTCGCACGGTCGCGCAGCCACACCGCGCCGAAGACCAGGAGCAGGATGGCGGGAAGGATCGCGACGGCGCGGAACGACGTCTGCGCCGCGATGCTCAAGACCGAGTTCAGCTGTTCGCTCGCCGGCGGGAGCGAGTTGAAGGCGGCCTCGCCGCCCGCCGCGGCAATCTTCGTGCGGTCGTAAATGGCGCCCATGATCGGCAGCACGAACTGAATCGAGAGCGTGCCTGCCGTGCCCATCAGTCCCATCAGCAGCGCGCCGCCGCGCGGGAAGCGCTCCGATGCGGTCGCGAGCATCGTCGGCCACATGTAGCAGACGCCGGCGCCCCACAACGTCGCCGCCAGCAGTCCGGTCACGGGCGAGTTCGCCACGCTCAGCGCCACCAGCCCGAGAGACGCCATCAGGCACGACACCCAGAGCAGCCCGATGGACGAGAGTTTCTCGACCAGCGGTCCGGCAAAGTGCCGGGCGACGAACATCAGCGCGCTGACGTAGACGAGCAGCAGGATGCCCGGCATGTGAACCGTGCGGCTCAGCGCGAAGTCCACCCACTGCCCCGGCGCGAGCTCGGAGGCGGCCGTGAGGAACATCGACAGGAACAGCACGATGAAGAGCGGGTTGGCGAGCTCGCGGAACATCTGTCCCATCGAGACACCGGCCGCCGCGCGTTCGGTGGGCGGAAACCTGACGCCGATGCAGAGGATGGCGACGAGGATGCCCGGGATGGCAATGAAGGCGAGCTTCGCCTCCCATCCCAGGCCGGCGGCCGACATCGCCACGCCGAGCAGTCCGCCGATCACCAGCCCGCCGGGCCACCAGGCGTGCACCGCGTTGAGACGCGCGGCCTTGTCGCGCGGGTAGAGGCTCGTCATCAGCGGGTTGATCACGGTTTCCACGAGCCCCCAGCCGATGCCGAGCACGAGCGCGCCCAGCCACAGCACGGTGTACACGCCGCGGCCCGTCGCCAGGCTGCCCGCAAAGACCATGATCAGGTTGCCGGCCGCGAGCAGGAGGCCGGAGAGCGGCAGCAGCAGCGCCATCCCGATCACGTCGAGCAGCGGGCTGCCGATGGCGATGGTGAACGCGAAGCCGAGGAACGGGATGCCGAGAATGGCGCCGATCATCTCGGCCGAATGCGCCTTGTCGATCGGATCGAGGAAAATGCGCTGGATGTCGGCGGCGCTGTTGGCGCGCAGCGACGCGGCGATCCCCGCCGTGGTCAGCGCGAGCGCGCTGACGAGGAACAACCGTGTCGTGTTGTACGCGGCGCGATCAACGACGGCCCCGGGTGCGGTCGCGGCGATTGGCCTGGCCATGAAGATGTCGGGCCCCCGTTAGGTCCACCACGCGTCGGCGGGCGGCTCGGTCAGAATGACGCGGCTGAGGAGGTCGACGGCCGCGCGCAGCCCCTCGTCGACCGACGCCAGCGCATCCTAGTGCTCGATGCTCACGACGTAGTCGTAGCCCGCCAGCCGCAGCGCGCTGACGATGCGCTTCCATTCGAGCTCGTCGTGGCCCCACCCGACGCTGCGGAACAGCCACGACCGCGCCTGCATCTGGCGGTAGCTCTTGACGTCGAGCACGCCGTTGACGGCGACGTTCTGCCGGTCGAAGGCGAGGTCTTTCGCGTGCACGTGAAAGATCGCGTCGCCGAGCGCCCGAATCGCGCTCGGCATGTCCACGCCCTGCCAGTACAGGTGGCTCGGATCGAAGTTGATGCCGACGTTGTCGCCCACGGCGCCGCGCAGCTTCAGCATCGTCTCGGCGTTGTAGACGAGAAACCCGGGGTGAGCTTCCAGCGCGACCTTCACCCCGTGGTTCGCCGCGAACGCCGCCGCGTCGGTCCAGTAGGGGATCGCTTTCTTCTCCCACTGCCAGTCGAGCACTTCGAGGAATTCCGGCGGCCAGGGGGTGGTCACCCAGTTCGGATGCTTCGCCTCGTCCGCATCGCCGGGACAGCCGGAGAAGGTGACGACCACCGGCACGTCCATCCGGCGCGCGAGGCACACCGTCTTGCGGAACAGTTCGTCGTACTCGCGCGCCACGGCCGCGTCCGGGTGCAGCGGATTGCCGTGGCACGACAGCGCGCTGATCGTCAGGCCGGCGTCGGCGATCATCGAGCGGTAGTCTTCGAGGCGCGTCTGGTTCTGCAGGAGGCAATCCAGATCGAGGTGGCCGTTGCCGGGCCAGCCGCCGGTGCCAATCTCGAGCGCCTGTACCTTCCCCAGCGCCTGCACCTTCGCCAGCATCTGCCTGACGTCGAGACCGCCGAACACCGGCGTGAACAGACCAAGCTTCAACGAATACCTCCAACCAGTTCCACGCTCTGCACCTTCGTCCACGCGCCGCCGTCGCGATGACTCTCGAGGACGGCATCGACGAGGCACGCGACGCGGTAGCCGTCCTCGAAGGTGGCAAAGGCGGGCGCGCGGCGGTCGCCGGGCGCGCGCCCCTCGGCGATGAACGAGTAGATGTCGCGCACGACGTTGGCGAACGCGTCCGCCCATCCTTCCTGGTGGCCGCCGGGCAGGTGCGCGTACGGCCGCGCGCCCGGGCCCATCAGCGACGGGTCTTTGGCGAGCACTTCGTTGGCGGTGTCGCGCCGCCCGATCCAGAGTTCGTTCTGCTGCTCCTGACGCCAGCGGATTGACGCGTCCGCGGCATTCACTTCGATCCACAGGTCGTTCTTGTGGCCAGCGCACACCTGGCCGATCGTCGCGCACCCGCGCGCGCCGTTCTCGAAGCGCACCAGGATCGTCGCGAGGTCCTCGCTGCGAACGCGGAAGGCCTCGCGCTTGTCAGTCGCGGCGCCCGAAAACGCCTCCGGGCTCACCACCGGCCGGTAGCGGATCGGGATCACGGTGGCGAGGTCGGCGAGGACCTCGACGATCGGCGACCCGGTGACGTGCTGCGCGAGGTCGCACCAGTGCGAACCGATGTCGGCGAACGCCGAGCTCGCGCCGCCCTTGTCCGGTTCGAGGCGCCAGGAAAAATCCGTCGGCTTGAGCAGCCAGTCCTGCAGGTAGCCGCCCTGCACGAAATGCACGGGGCCGACGTCGCCCTGCGCGATCGCCGCGCGCGCCTGCTGCACGAGCGGATTGCCTCGATAGTTGAACGTCACCGCGTGCACGATGCCGGCGTCGGCGGCAGCGGTCCAGAGCGCGTGCGCCTCGGTCGCCGACGAGGCGAGCGGCTTCTCCGAGATGATGTGCTTGCGGTGCTCAATCGCCGCGCGGATCACCGGCCCGTGCAGGTGGTTGGGTGTCGTGTTGTGAATCACGTGCACGGCGGGATCGCTGGCAAGCGCCTCGAACGACCCGTAGGCCTTCGGCACGCCGATGGCCTCCGCCTTCTCGCGCGCCAGCGCCTCGCTGCCGTCGGCGACGGCAACCACGTCAACGAAGCCCAGGCGGCGGACCGCGTCGATGTGGTGCATCCCGACAAAGCCGGGCCCGACGAGGCCCATTCCGATTCGTTTCATACCTTCGTCACCTGGTGCGCCGCCGCGGGATATCGTGCTGCGATGTAATCGGTCGCGATGCTATCGCATTTCGCAACCCGCTTTCCGCGGCCCGGCGCGCGCCCGTCGCGTCCGGACGGCCGGCCGCAGGACAGGCGTCCCGCGGCCGGTCTTCGAGCCTAGAAGATGTACTTGATCGCAAACTGCATCTGGCGCGGGATGTTGTTGCCCGTGCTCGAAATCGAGCCGAAGTTCGCGTTGCCCAGTCCGCTGTTCGGGACGACGAAGTTGGGCGTGTTCGTCACGTTGTAGACCTCGGCGCGCAGCTGCAGCTTGGTCTCGCCGGACACCGTGAAGTCCTTGAAGAGCGACAGATCGAGGCGGCGGTTCGCCGGCCCGTGCAGCACCGTGCCGGGCGTGCTCCCCGGCGTGAACTGCGCCTGCGGCGCGAAGCACTCCGTCCTGAACCACTTCTGCAGCGTGCGCTGATCCTTCGGCAGCTTCGGATCGCACACCATGTCCGGGCGATCGGCGCCGCCCGTGTTCATGCGCGCCGCGGCGTTGGTGACCGTGAACGGAAAGCCGCCCTGCCAGAACGCCACGCTGTTGACCTGCCAGCCGCGGAGCACGCCGCCCGCGACGCCGCTCAGCGATTTCCCCCACGGCAGCTCGTAGTTCGCCGTGAGCACCCAGCGATGCCGCACGTCGAGCGCCGCGTCGGACCACTCGAACACGTAGCCGCTCCACGGCGCGAAGGTGTACTGCTGCGCGCGCGCGAACGTGTAGTGGGTGTTGAACGTCAGCCCCTGGTGGTAGCGGCGCTGGAAGATCAGCTGCAGCGCGTCGTACTGCGTCTTCCCCTGGTTGGTCCACAGCTGGATGTTCGTCACGTTGGGAAACGCCGCCGCGAACACGCGGCGCGGCTGCACGGCGCCCGCCGCGGCGGGCGCGAAGTTGATCTGCGGGTTGATCGCCATGCCATGGCCGCGCTGCCCCACGTAGCCGACCGAGACGACGTTGTCGCCGAGCTGCCGCTCGATCATCGCGTTGAACTGGTGCACCCGGTTCGCCTTGAAGTCGAGCCCCGTGGCGATCAGCGCTCCTCCGAGGTTGGACAGGTCGTTGGTGGCGACCGGCGGCAGCCCGTCCGCGAGCCGCACGTTGGGCACCAGGCCCGACGCGCCCGTGCTCGTCACCGGCCCGTAGTTGGCCGTGAACGGCGGGTTCTTCAGGTAGGAGGTCGAGGCGGTGTTGCCCGGGAAGTAGGTGATCCCGTAGCCGCCGCGCACGACCGTCTGCGGCGTCACGGTCGCGGCGAACCCGAGGCGCGGCGCGAAGTCCGTGTAGTCGGTCTTCACGCCCGCGGTGCGCGAGACGCCGTTGACGCCCGCGACGAGCATCTTCCCGGTCGCCGGCTCGAAGTTCGCCAGGCGGTTGCCCTCCTCGGTGAACGGCGTGAAGACGTCGTAGCGCACCCCGAGGTTGAGCGTCAGCCACGAGGTCGCGCGCCAGTCGTCCTGCGCGTACACTGCCGGCTCGTTCGTGTGGTAGTTCGGATCGAACGGGTTGAGCGCGCGCACCACGGCCGAGGGATAGCCAAGGAGGAGCGACGCGATCGTGTTGCCGCCCGCGCCCGCGCCGTTGTTGGTCAGCAGCGAGTCGAACGTCCACACGCCGACCGGCGAGATGCTCTGCAGCACCGAGAACTGGCGCAGGATGACGCCGCCGCCCATCTTGATGTTGTGCGGGCCGACGGTCTTGGTCAGCGACGCCGCGTACTGCTGCGTCCGGTCACGCGTGTTCAGCGGCACTGCCTGGGCGTCGCCGATGAGCGCGAAGCCGGTCGTCGACATCAGCGGCATGCCGGAGGTGAGGTCGTCGACGTTCGTGTTGGGGAGGCCGAACTGCGTGCCGAGGTTCTTGCCGTAGTTGGCCGGCAGCGAGTTGATGTCGGGGTGGTTGTAGCTCCCCTTGAACTCGCCGATCAGCGTCGGGTTGAAGACGCGGATGTAGCTGGCGACGAAGTTCTTCGCCGTCGTGTGATTGGGGCCGGGGAACGCGCCGCCCGCGGCGATGCCGCCGACGATGCAGTTCGGGTCGATGCCGTTGACGATGGGACAGGCGCCCGGCGTAAAGGTGTTCACGCGGTTGTACGAGTAGCGCGCGAACAGCGAGTTGTTGCCGTCGAAGCGGTGATCGACGCGGAAATCCGCCGTGTCCATGTTCTGCGTCCGCATCGTCGTGCTGGCGTAGTTGTTGGCCAGCCCCGGCAGGTTCGGCAGCGGGTACAGCGCGACCAGCCGCGCGGCGATCGGGTCGATGCGGCCGGCGGGAATCAGGTTGCCGGCGAACGCGGCGCGCGGGGCCGAGGTGGGGTCGTAAATCGACGCCGACAGCTCGGAGAAGTCGCCGGCGCGCATTTTCGCGGTCGGGACGGTGATCAGGTTCGCCACGCCCTGGCGGTTGCGGAAGCCTTCGTAGTCGACGAAGAAGAACGTCTTGTCGCTCCGGATCGGACCGCCAAGGCTGCCGCCGAACTGGTTCTGCTTGAGGACCGGCCGCTGCTTGGCGAAGAAGTCGGCGGAGTCGAACTTGTCGCTGCGGCCGAACTCGTAGGCGGTGCCGTGCAGCTGGTTCGTGCCGGACTTCGTCAGGATGTTGATGACGCCGCCCTGCGTGCGGCCGACGTCGGCCGAGTACAGGTTCGTCTGCACTTTCACTTCGGCGATGGCGTCGATGGAGGGCTTGACGCCGACCGTGCCGATGGCGCGCTCGTTGTTGTCCAGCCCGTCCATCAGCTGGTTGTTCTGCGTGTCGGCGGTGCCGTTCACGGAGACCGACGAGGTCTGGCGCCGGTCGTCGGGACGCGTGCCGTTGGCGGTGGAGCTCACCGCGCCTTCGTTCGCGCCCGGGATCAGCTGCACGAGGCGGATGATGTTGCGGCCCGCGACCGGGAGATCCTGGACGGCTTTTTCGTTGATCAGCGTGCTGACCGTCGAGGCGTCGGTCTGCAGGACCGCGGCTTCGGCCGTGACCTGGATGCTCTCGCTGACGGTGCCGAGGCCCAGCTTGGCGTCGAAGCGCGCGCGGTCGCCGCTGGCGACGGCGAGGGTGGTGGTCTGCGTCTGGAAGCCCTGCAGGTCGACGGTGACCGTGTAGGTGCCGATCGGCAGGAGATTGAAGACGTAGTCACCCGTGTCGCTGGTGATCTGGGTACGGGTGTCGCGCGTGGCGGTGTTCACGATCGTGACGGTCACGCCGGGCAGGACGCCGCCACTGGAATCGGTGACGCGGCCGAGGATGTCCGCGGTAGTGACCTGGGCGCTGGCGGCCCCGGCCACGAGCAGGGAGAGCGCACCGAGGACGACGGCACGCCGGACGAACGTCATAGCTGGCTTCTCCTTGTGTAACCGGTGACGCGGCTGAATGTAACCGGTTGCAGATGGTAACCGATCACCGTCGGCCGCGCAAGAGGTCGGCGCCACGCCCCATCGATGTAACCGGTTGCAGCTTCGTGTATCATCCCCCCGATCGTGACGCCCCTCCTCCAGGCCCTCCAGAACAGCGCCTTCTCCAACTGGGTCGTCGGCTCCGACTCGATCTGGGCCTACCCGATGATCCTCACCATGCACACCGTCGGCCTCGGCATCGTCGTCGGCGGCGCCATCGTCATCGACTTCCGCCTGCTCGGCGTCGGACCCGGCATCCCGCTCGAGGAGGTCGAGCGCGTGTTCCCGCTGTTCTGGCTCGGCTTCATCATCAATCTCGTGAGCGGCGTGATGCTGTTCGTCTCCGAGGCGGCCGACAAGGCGACGCAGCCGGTGTTCCTGGTAAAGCTGCTGCTCGTCATCGTGGGGGTCGTCGTCACCTCGCGCATCCGGCGGCTTCTCTTCGGCGGCGGCTCGCCCGCGGCGCGCGTGCCGTCGCGCGTGCGCACGCTTGCCATGACATCGCTCGCGCTGTGGGCCGGCGCCATCGTCGCCGGGCGCCTGATGGCCTACCTGAAATAGCGTATGGACCCATTTTCCGCGTGGCTCGAGGCGACGCGCATCTCGACGGTGATGCGCGACATGACGTGGCTGTGGCCGGCGTGCGAGTCGATTCACTTCATCGGCCTCGCGCTGCTCATCGGCGGCGCGGGCTACTTCGACCTGCGCCTGCTCGGCTTCATGCGGCGCGTGCCGATGTCGGCGGCGAAGGCGTTCATGCCGTGGGCGATCGGCGGCTTCGCCATGAACCTGGCGACCGGCACCTTGTTCTTCGTCATGGCGCCGCACATGTACGTGCCGAGCGCCGCCTGGTGGGCCAAGGTGTTCTTCATCGTGATCGCCGGCCTCAACGCCATGTTCTTCGAGACGACGCTCGGGACACGCGTGCTGCTGCTCGGCCCGAACGAAGACACGCCGACCTCGTTCAAGATCGTCGGCGCCGTCTCGCTGTTCTCCTGGTTCGCGGTGCTGTTCTTCGGCCGCATGCTCCCGTACATCGGCACCGGCAACTGATCGAGGTGCCGCGCACTACGTGAAAGGACGGACTATGCACAGACGTGACGTGCTGAAGGGACTGTCGGCGATGGCGGGGCTGATGGCGATCCCCGTTTCGGACCTCTGGGCCGCGAAGGTCGATTCCACCTACAAGGGCGTGAAGCTGGGGCTGATCACCGGCTCGCTCAACCCGCTGCCCAACGTGCCCGGCAAGGACCCGATCGACGTCATCATCGAGAACTGCCTCGCCATCGGCGCCGCGAACGTGGAACTGGTCAACGTCGGCCTGCAGATGCCGCCGCAGGTTCTCAACGGCGGCCGCTTCGGCCAGGCGCCGGATCAGCGAACGCCCGACTACCTCAAGACGCGCGAAGAGCTGCGCCAGTGGCGCATCAACCTGCCGCTCGAGCGCTTCCGTGAGGTGCGGAAGAAGTTCGACGACGCCGGGCTCAACCTGTTCTCGTACGTCTACACCATTGACGACGACATGACGGACCCGGAGATCGACGCGGTGTTCCGGCAGATGCAAGCGCTGAAGGTCGGCCTCTTCTGCACCAACCAGACGCGCGTCACGATGGCACCGCGCCTCGTGCCGTTCGCGGCAAAGTACAAGGTCCGGCCGGCGTGGCATCCGCACGACGCCATCGATTCGCCGGTGGAGGTCGCCACCGCCGAGACGCTCGAGAAGCTCCTCGCGATGTCGAAGGACTTCGTCGTCAACTTCGACATCGGCCACTTCACGGCCGGCAACGGCGACGCCGTCGCGTTCCTGAAGAAGCATCACGACCGCATCACGCACCTGCACGTGAAGGATCGGAAGCGGAACCACGGACCGAACGTGCAGCTCGGCGAAGGCGACACGCCGATCAGGGAGTGCCTGGCGCTCATCCGCGACAACAAGTGGCCGATCTACGCGCTGCTCGAACGCGAGTACCGCGGCCCCGGCACGCCCGTCGACGAGACGAAGTGGCAGATGGACTACCTGAAGAAGGCGCTCGATTCGACGACGTAGGCCGCTCCAGCGGCGTATGTCCTGGCGCGTGCGTCCCTCCTGCTGCGCGGCGTCGCACACGGGCAGTGCAACCACGAAGGGCACGAAGAGCACAAGGGCGGCGGCCAGCCGTTCCGAGAGGCCGCAGGGCCGCTCGATGCGCCGCCGTAGGCGGCGACACGTGGAACGAGATCGGCAAAGGCATGAACCTTAAAGCCCGATCAGGTTCATGCCGTTTGCGATCTCGTTCCACGTGCGGTCGGCCCGCTACGCGGGCCGACGCGTCGAGCGGCCCTCCGGTCTTCGTGTCCTTCGTGGCCTTCGTGGTTTTCAACCGCCAGCGGCTGTCGGGGGACGCTATGGGATCGCGCCTTATCGTGCCGGCGCCGGCGCGTCCGTCAGGAACCGCGCGCGGTCGGCGTCCCCGGCGATGCAGTTGACGATCCGCGGTTCGCTGATCGAACCCACCTTGTAGTACCGGAACGAGTACGAGTGCGCCCGCCGGAACACGCCGGGATCGGTCCACGTGAACGTGACGACGAGATGCTGGCCATCCGCCGACAGCTGGTATCGCTCGCTCAGGTGCGAGCGCGCGCCTCGAAACCCGCCGCCGGGAATCGCCGTGATGCCGCGCTCGTTGAAGCCGACGGTGTCGACGAGCAGCGTCTCCCCGTCCCAGCGGCCGATCGAATGCCCGTTGGTCGTCCCCTCGAGCTCCTCGGCGTCAGGATGCTTGCGGCCGTCGATGTAGACGTAGCGCGTTGACGACGGCGCCTTCGCGACCATCCCGATCACGCTGCCGCTCTGCCGGATGTCGAGCGTGGCGTGGTCGTTCATCAGCGCGGGCACGCCGACATTGACGCAGCCGCGAATCGCATCGAGATCCTTCTTCCGCCGCGCTTCGACGGCCGCCTGCGCCTGGGTCGTCAGGGCCGCGGCGGGCACGTTGAAGCTGTCGAACCGCAGCTCCCAGTAGCCGGAGAGATCGGGACGCGCGGCCGCCGCGCCGCCCTGCGCCCATGCCGCCGGCGCACACCCAAGCAGCAGCACGACCGCCGCAAGAACCTTCCGGCTCACTACTTCTCGACCTGATCGGTGATGTATTTCGGCTGCGGACCCGTCGGCAACTCCTCGTTGTTCTCGATCGGGATGCCTTCCGCCAGCCGCTTGTACGTGTACGCGTAGGTGTGCGGCGCCAGGAACACGGTCGGATCGTCCCAGGTGAATGTCACCGAGAGCTCGTCGGCGTTCACCAGGCGGTAGCGCTCGACGAGGTGCGTCGTGTCCTTCGCCCGGCCGCCGCCGGGTACCAGCATCACGGGCCGGCGGCTGTCGCAGACGCGCGGCGCAAATCCGATCGTGTCGACGACGAGCGTGTCGCCTTCCCACCGGCCGATGGAATGGCCGAACCCGCTCGGCACGTAGGAGGGATCCTTGACGTCGGGATGCGGACGGCCGTCGGTGTAGATGAAGCGGCCGCGGTTCGACTCCGCGCCGATGAGGACCTCGTCGCGCGACGAAACGATGTTGAGCGGCGGCGAGGACGCCATCATCATCGGCAGGTTCCCCACGGGGCACGCGGCCGTGCGCGGCATCCGGTTGACGACGTTGCCCGCGCGCTCGCTCGCCGCGATGCGCTCGTTGTCGGCGGCAATCTCCGGCAGGACCTGCGGCTTTGGCACGTTGTCGAACCACTCGGACCAGCTGCCGGAGCCCGGGTCCTGCACGATCCACATGCCCGACAGGTCGCGCGCGTCCTTGTCCTGCGCGTGGACGCCGGCGGGCGCCAGCAGCGCCGCCGCGATGACCCACGCGATGGAACGCATCGACGTCATCGGAGTTTCCTGGTCAGGGATTCAACGTAAACGCAAACAGCGTGTCGCCGGCGGCGACCAGCACGTACTGGCGGCCGTCGACCATGTAGGTCTCGGGCGCGTTCGACACCTGGCCGATCGCCGCGTGCCACAGCGGGTTGCCGTTGGCGGGATCGTAGGCGACGAAGTTGCCGTCCGGATCGCCGCCGAAGAGGAGCTTGCCCGCCGTCGTCAGCAGCCCCTGGCCGCGTCCATCGGCGACCGTCCGGTACTTGTGCTTCCACGCGATCTTGCCGGTCTTCGGATCGATCGCCATCAGGTAGCTGCCCACGGTGCCGACGTTGCGTTCGTCCTTGCCGCCGAGGCCCATCGCGCCCCGCGGATCCAGCTCGGTGAGGTAATACATCGCGTAGGTGTCGGACGCCGGCAGGTAAAAGAGTCCCGTGTCGGGGCTGTAGGCGGGCGGGGGCCAGTTGGTCGCGCCCTGGTTGGCCCCGGACACGAGCGCGCCGCCGACGTGATAGTCCTTCGCCGGGTTGCGAACCGGCTGCCCGGATTCGTTCAACCCGGTCGCCCAGTTGGCGGTCTCGGAGAACTTCGACGTGACGACGTGCTGGCCGGTCATTCGATCGACCGTGAAGTAGAACCCGTTGCGGCTGGCCGTCAGCACCAGCTTGCGGCGCTGCCCCTCGACCATCGCGTCGACGAGGATCGGCGTCTGCGCCGAATCCCAGTCATGCGTATCGTGCGGCGAGGTCTGGTAGTACCAGGCCATCTTTCCCGTATCGACGTTGATCGCCACCAGCGCGCAGGTGAACAGGTTGTCACCCTCGCCGCGCGTCTGCGACGTATAGGCCGGCGTCGGATTGCCGGTGCCGAAGATATAGAGGTGTGTCTCGGGGTCGTAGGACCCGGGCACCCATGGGTGGCCTCCGCCGTGCCGCGACGCATCGAGGTTCTTCCACGTCTCGAGACCGGGCTCGCCCTCGTTCTGCGGCGTCACGTACCACTTCCACTGGCTCCTGCCGGTCTCGGGGTCGAACGACTCGAGCCATCCGGGCGCATCGAGGTCGTTGCTCGTGCCGACCAGCACGTGATTGCCGATGACGATCGGCGCCATGGTCGAGAAGTACTGCTGGCTGAACGGGCTGAATTCGCGATGCCAGCGTTCCTTCCCGCTGCGCGCGTCGACCGAGACGATGTAGTCGTCGGGGGTGACGAAGAACAGATAGTTGCCCCACATGCCGACGCCGCGGTTGCCGATGTGCGTGCCGCCCTTGGTCTTCCAGAAGTAGTGCCACAGCTCGTGGCCGTCGTTGGCGTCGAGCGCCCACGTGTTGTCCGGCGTCGTCACGTAGAGCACACCGTTGACGGCGAGCACCGCGCCCTTGACCGTCGTCGCGCCGGCGACGGTGACCGAGCCGTCGCCTTCGCCGCCGATGACGATCTCGGAATCGCGCGGACCCCGCGGCCCGCCGGGACCGGGCCCGTTGGCCAGGCGCCGCTGCCACGCGAGCGTCATGTGCTTGACGTTCGACTGGTTGATTTGCGTCAGCGAACTGTAGCGGCGGCCGGTGTAATCGCCCGAGTAGGTCGGCCACGATTCGCCGAGCGGTCTCGTGATCGACGCGGGGTCGAGACCCTGCGCCCCTGCGATCACCGACGCCCCCACTACGCATGCCGCGAGCAGCACTCTCTTCATATCAGGTTACTTGAGCGTGACGAGGAACGCCGTGATGTTGTGAATGTCCGAGTCGCTGTAGGTCTGGAGCAGATCGCGATGGCCCTTGAGCGGATCGCGCAGCTCCACCTTCGGCGCGTTCACGCCCTCGGTGCGGAACGTGCGGTAGGTGCCGTCAGCCGTCTTCAGCGACACCATGAAGTCGTCGAGCCGGTTGAGGACGCCTTCGACCTTCTGGCCGTTCGCCATCGTCACGACGGCGGCGATCGGCGGTGCGGGGCGCGGAGGACCGCCGCCACGCGTTCCGCCCGTGCCGGGAAGCAGCCACGTCTGCTGCAGGAGTTTGGGATCCGCGAAGCGGCCCGCGAGGCCCTGGAGGTCGCCGGTCGCGGAATGGCACGACGAGCACTTCGCCTGGAAGAACGCACGCCCCGCGTCCGCGTTGCCGACGACGATATCGACGGGCCGTTCACCCGTGCGGCTGCTCACGGGCAGGCTATGAAGGAAAGCGGCGATGTCGCCGATTTGCGCCGGCATCAGCATGAACGGCGGCATCCCCTTGTCGGCGCGGCCGCCGAGCACGACCGGTCCGATCTTCTCCCCCTTGTCGTCGAGGAGGACAACGTCGGAGCGCATCAGGTTCGGCCCGCCGCTGTCGCCGCCGCGCGCGTCGGGCCCGTGGCAGAAGGCGCAGTTGACGGAGAAGAGCGCTTTGCCTCGTTCGACGGCCGCGGGATCCGTGACCGGACGCTGCGGGTAGGCGACGAAGCCGCCCTGGCCGGGCGGCCACTGCGCCGACAGCACGCGCAGCATCAGGACGGCGCCCCCGAGGGCGCACGCGGAGAGCAGCCGTCGATGACGGGTCATGTCGGCAGCGCGCTACGACGCGTCGCCCTTCGGACGCGCGATGTCGTGATAGAGACGCTTGCCATCCGGCAGGATGACGTAGAAGAGCGAGGCGCCCTTCGACCCATCCTTCAGCGGGTGCGCCACGACGGTGATCTCGTCGCCGGCCTTGAAGGTGACCTTGTTCCATCCCTGGCGGCCCATGATGTTGGTGCTGCCGCCCTCGATATCCCACGTGCCGACGGTCTCGGGATCGACGCCGGCGCCCGCATCGACCTTGATGATGATGTGCGAGTGCGGGTTGACCCACTTGTACTCGACGACCTTTCCCTTGTACGTCGTGTTCTTGTCCATCGAGAAGATGGAGAACGAGTGATGGGCAAAGGCAGGAATGGCTGCCGTCAGGGCGAACGCCGCGATCACGGCGGAGCGTCGAAACGCGCATGTCATAGAACTGGCTCCTGTCATTCGGACGTAGGCGGAAGGATAACTGCGCCGGATATTCTCGCGCGAATTGCAACCGGTTACAAGGGCTTTTGTTAGGGAAATATGCCCGATTTCCGGGCCTCGGCGATGATAGCATTCGCGCCTATGCCGCATGCCTCCACCACCACGCTTTCCTGGACGTTCGTGCTCGCCGCCCTGTTCGGTCCCTCAGCTGCCGCCCAGTCGCCGCCCAACCCGCTTCAGCTGACGGCGAACCATGCCACGGCCGCGGTCACGGACATCGATCGCGCCGTGCGGTGGTACCAGGAGGTGCTGGGCTTCAGGATGGTCAACCGGGGCGACCGCCCGAACGGGATGCGCTTCGCCGATCTCGAGATTCCCGGCTTCGGCATCGGACTCGTCCAGAACCCCGGCGCGCCTGCCCCGGCGCCGGCAGCGACCGCTCGCTCCGGCTGGGCGCACATCGTCTTCGCCGTTCCCGATCCCGGGCAGGCGTACGCGACGCTGGAAGCGCGCGGCGCAGACGTGTTCACCCGTGGCGCCGCGCCGCCAACACCGATCACCACGTTCCTTCTGCGCGACAGCGAAGGAAACGAGATCGAAATCGTCCAGGCGCCTGCGCAGCAGGCGCAAGCTCCGGCCGCGGCGCCGGCAGCGCCGCGCGTGTCGGCCAGGCCGATCGCCGACGGTGTCTACATCTTCGAGTACGGCGGTTACCAATCGATGTTCGTCGTCGATCCCGGCGGTGTGCTGGTGACCGATCCGATCAGTCCTGCCGCGGCGACCGCCTACCTCGCGGAAATCCGCAAGCTGACATCAGCGCCGATCCGCTACGTGGTCTACAGCCATCACCATTTCGATCACATCGCCGGCGGCGCACCGTTCAAGCAGGCCGGCGCCACCTTCATCGCGCATCGCAACGCGCGGCCGCAACTGCAGCGCCTGAAGAACCCCGACGTGGTCCTCCCAGATCAGATCGTGGACGACTCGAAGGTGCTCACGATCGGACACACGCGCGTCGAGCTCCTGTACATGGGCCGTAATCATTCGGACAACAGTCTCGTTGTCTCGGTGCCCGCGAAGAAAGTGATCTATGCCGTGGACTGGCTGCCCCTGGGCGAGCTGATCTGGCGCAACAACTTCGACTCGTATGTCGACGAATGGTTCGAGGGCATCGACCGCGTGCTGGCGTTGGACTGGGAGAAGCTCGTGGTCGGCCACGTACGCGCGCACAACCCGAAGGGGTGGGGAACCAAGGATGACGTGCGGGCGTTCAAGGCGTATTACACCGACTTGAAGGAGGCGGTGCGGGTCGCCTACCTGCAGGGACTCTGCCCCGACCGCGCCCCGAACGAGGTCAAGCTGCCGAAATACGAGAGCCTCTTCGAGTACAGGGAATTCCTGCCGATGAACGTCGATCGGATGTGCCTGTACTGGCGCAACGGGTGGCAATAAATGCAGGAAGGGCCGGCCTGAAGGTCGGCCCCTACGATCGATCGTGTGATCAGTAGTACTTGCTCTGAATCGGGCACCCCGGCCAGTAGTTTCCCTTCGCGAGCTCCTCGGCGCAGTGTTGCCGCGCCCGCTCGGTCCCGCCCTTCAGCAGCTCCTCCGCCTGTTCGTAGGTGAGCACGTCCGGGTGCTCGCGCCACACGGAATGAACCGGTGAGATCTTCTGCACGTCGAGCTTGTAGTGCGCAATCACGTCGCGGAAGGTGTCGGGCCAATGCTGCCAGTCGAAGGCGGCGGTCACCATGTCGCCTTCGATGACCAGTTTCTCCGCGGGCACGTAGGCGAAGACGACGTCCGCCATGTGGCCGTTGTTGCGGCCCCAGTAGACATCGACCGTCTGCGTGTCGTCGGCGAGCCGCAGATGCTCTTCGACCGGCGTGAACTTGAGCGGCTTCGGGTTCTTCGCCAGGTCGTCGGGAAAATCGGGCGCCGCGTGCGCGGCCATCTCGCGGAAGATCACGCCGCTCATCGGACGCTGAATGATCGTCAGCCCCTCCGCCACCGCCTCGCGGAAGCCGGCCGTGTGGTCGAAATGATGGTGGCTGATGATCAACTGGGTGACCGGCTTGCCGGGCACCAGCGTACGCGCGTGGTCGATGACCGCCTTCGCCTGCCCGCGGGCGTTCACGCCGAGTTCGAACAGCATGACGTGATCCTTGAACTCGATGACGGTCGTGCCGTTGCTGATGCGCCAGATCCCCTTCCCGACAGGCTTCGACGTCACGGGCTGGACCTGATATGACGGCGGCTCGGGCGCGCTGCGCACCGCCGCGGGCGCCGCGAGGTCCGGGATGGTCGAGTCGACGTCGTAGGCATCGACGTACAGCTTGAAGAAGTCGATGTTCCTCCAGTCGAGGCGCGTCTGGTACCCGAGCGGCATCATCAGGCCGGCGGTGTCGGACCAGCCCGTGAAGGACGTAGTGAGCGTCGCCTGACCGAGGTTGCTCTGGGGATGCGACCAGCGTACCCACGCCGGCAGGCGATCCGCCGCGAAGGCCGCCGTCAGCTTGTCGCCCTGCGGCAGCGTGACATCGATCGCGGTGAGGCCGGACGCCTGGCGCGGAGCAGACAGCTTCGCCGCCGGGTCGAGCATCGCGCGCACCAGCACCACCGGGTTGTTCATCATCCACATCCGGCGCATGTGGAGACCGTCCATGATCAGCGCGCCGTCCACGAACGGCGCGACGCGCTGCGACCGATCGCCGTTGACGTCGAACGCGATGTCGCCGTCGAGGCGGTTGTCGTTCACCGCGAAGCTATGGCCGAACGGCGCCAGGAACGGGAACACCATGTTGCGGCGCTCGCGCATCTGGAAGCGATGGTTCGCGAGGTCGTAGACACGCGTCAGGTCGTTGGCCGCCATGTACTTCTCGGGCGCGTCCGGCGAGCCCGAGATGCGGCCACCGCCCATCTGATAGGCGTACTGGCCGTAGCCGTGGAGCGTGATGTTCCTCACCGCGCGAATCCTGTCGGCGCCGCCGAGCGCCATCGCCGCCGCGTCGACGACGGCGCGCGCCGATGCGCCCTGCGCACGCCCGACCTGCAACGTGGCCGGAACGATCGCCGCGGCCGCCAGGGCGACCGCCAGCAGTCTCATGTAGCGCATCACTTCCTCCTGTGGCGCCGGGTCCGCAGCGCGCTCACCGCTGCACGCGCCGCGGCACCCGACCTACGTACGTGGGGCGGGTCGCGGCGCGCCGCCGATCCGCGCGTCGTGGACCCGCCACGGCATCAGAGCCCGCATCAAAAATCGAAATTGACACTGAACTTCACGAGCCGCGGATTGAGCACCGCCAGCGGCTGACGGAACACCGCGAAGCCCGCATTCTCGGTGAGGACGGCGTTGGCGTTGAGCGCGTTGAAGAGATCGAGGTTCAGCGCCATACGCGTGCGCGAGAAGCGCAACAGCTTGCCGACGCGGAAGTCGAGCTGATTCAACCGGTCGCCATACCTGGTTGCCGGCGCAATCACGTTCACGACCGCGGTCGCGGTGTTGCCGGCAAGCGGACGGCCGAGCGAACCGGCAACGACGGCGGACGGGTAGACCACGTTCGCAGCGACGACGGGGCCAGGAACGCTCTGCACCGTCGCCGCAACCTGCACATCCGCGCGCGGCACGGTGTAGGCGCCGAGTGCCTTGAACTGCGTGAGGAACGGCTCGACGACGCGGCAGTAGGGGTTGAGCGGCGACGTCACGCCGGCGATGTTCAGCTCCGGCAGCGCGCGGCGCACGTCGCAGATGTCGGTCAGCCGCCGACCGGTGCTGATGCCGCCCTGGAGCATCACGCCGCGCAGCCGCGCGGTCGCCTGCGCGTCCACGCCGTGCCAGTTCTCGATCTGCTTGCCGTACTTCTTCGCGAACGTCAGCAGGTTGTTGGTCTGGCCGAAGCGTGTGGGCACGACGTCGAACAGGCCGCCGATCCGCTGCCCGCCGTTGCCCGGCAGCCGGGAGTCGGACGGCGCCACCACGCTGAACGGCTCGAAATCCGCGGGCGTCAGGGCGACGTTGTCGGTCACCAGGAAGTTGCCATACCAGCGCCGGAAGTACCCGACTTCGGTGGACACGTTCGACAGCAGCTGGTGCTGGACGCTGACGGTCCCTTCCCAGTTGTATTCGCGCTTGCCCCAGCCGCTCAGGATGGCGGGATCGTACGTGGTGCTCGGCACCGGGTTGCCGAACGCCAGACTGCTGATCTGCCCGCACTCGCCGTTCAGCAGCGGGTTGAGCAGGTCGCAGTCGGGAACGAAGTCGCGGTTCCCGTCGGTCCAGGCGCGGTTGACCGACTGCACGGTCCGGTTCGCCGGGTTGGCGCTGTCGCCGAAGGTCCCCGTGTAAGTGAGCTGGCCGACGTACTTCGCCAACGAGGCCTTCACCGCCGTCCGTCCGTTGCCGAACAGGTCGTACGCCGCACCGAGCTTCGGCGTGATGTCGTTGAAGCTGGCGATGTCGGCGCCCTGGAACGTCACGTTGCGGTTCGGGGTGTAGACGCTCGGCCCGAGCGTCTGCGTCGGATAGTTGGTGCGATAGAAGTCGTAGCGCACGCCCAGGTTCAGCGTCAGGCGGTTGATCGTCCAGCGGTCCTGGCCGTAGATGCCGCCGTCGTGGACGTGCGTCTCGGAGCTGAAGGGCGCCCGGACCGCGATCTGGACGGGATTGCCGGCGTTGAAGATGTAGGAGAGGTTGCCCGCAACCGACCTGTTGAAGTTGTTCAGCACGCGGCCCACGTGATCCTGATACCCAATCTTGGCGGAGTGTGCGCCCGTGACGTACGACAGCGACGATCGCCAGCTCGTGTCGGTCAACTCCGCCTTGAATCGCATCGAGGTCATGAACATCGGACGCGGACCGCGATAGTAGACACCCGTCGCCTGGTCCTGGATGCCGATGAGCGCACTCGAGTCGTTGCCGCCCTTCGGCTCGAAGTAGCCCCAGTCTTCAGGCTTGTGCGCCCATGCCGCTTCGATGAGGACGCGGCTGGTCACCGGCGCGGTGTAGGTCGCGGTGACGAGTCGCTTGGCGGGGAACTCGAAATTCGCCGACGCCTCGGGCGACGTCAGCGCGCGCGTATCCACGCAGCTGCAGCGGTCCTGATAGTCGACGAAGAGACTCAGCTTGTGTATCTGGTTCACCTGCCACGTGACGCGGCCGTTGACGTCGCGCCACTGCGTGTCGCGCGATCCGCGGAAGCTGGAGTCCGGCGCGTAGGCGAATGATGCGGCGTTCCCTGCGTTCGCATTGCGCACCGCGCCGCCAATGTAGTTCTTGACCTCGGACACGCGGCCGGAGGTGAAGAACCAGACGCGGTCGCGCACGACGGGACCGCCGAAGGCGGGGTTCAGCTCCCAGTTGCTCTTCACCTCGCTCGACGAGACGATCCGGCGGTCGCGCAGCTTCTGATCGATGTTGTCGCCCTGAAAGCGCGAGCCCGTGCCGCCCGCGAACAACGAGCCCGAGAACGTATTGCCGCCGTCGCGCGGCACGATGTTCATGCGCACGCCGCCGGCCGACTGTTCGGCGGAGCCCGCCGCCGAATCGACCACGACCTCCTGCACCATGCCGGCATTGGCGGCAAACGCGCTGACGGATGTGCCCTGCGACTGCATCGAGAGCCCGTCGACCATCCGGCGCATGTCATTGCCGCGGCTGCCGTGGATCGTGAGCGTCTGCTGCACCTCGCCGGTGTTGCCGCCGACGTCCTGCCCCTCGCCGCTGAAGGTGGTCGACAGCTGCATCCCGGGAATCAAGACCGCGACGTTCAGCGTCGTACGGCCGCTCGGCAACGTGTCGATCATCTCCTTGTTGAGCACCCGCTGCTGCTCGACGCTCTGCACGTCGACGAGCGGTGTCTCGCCGGTGACCGTGATCGTCTCTTCGACCGCGCCGACGCGCAGGTCCGCATTGATCGTCGCCGTCATCGAGCCCTGCAGCGTCACGCCTTCGCGCTTGACGGTGCTGAACCCCGAGAGCGTGAACGTGATCGCGTACTCGCCGGGCCGCAGATCGACGATCCGGTACTGCCCGTTCGCGTCGGTGACGACCTGCCGCGCCTTTTCGATGAGGGCCGGACTGGCCGCCTCCACGGTGACACCAGGCAGCACGCCGCCCGATGCGTCCTTGACGACACCGGATATCGAAGCCTGCGCCTGCGCCATCGCAGGAATGGCGAGGGCGCACACCGACGTGAGAAGGAAGAGACGGAATCGACGCATGCGCTGCTCCTTGGCGGGTACGCCCGCACATGTATCCGGTTACACGGCCGGACCGCGCGGGATGCTAGCAGCAGAGGCGGAAAGTAGCAACGATTTTCGACCGGCGCGTTCGCATAGCGAACGGAATCGTGCTACCGTTGCCATCCGATGGCACCAGGTCAGGCGCTTCCGGCCAAGGGCGCGGGCCCCGAACGAGACGGCACCAGCCGTCCCGACCGGGAGTTCATGTCGACCCTCGCCAAGGGCCTGAAGGTCCTCGCCTCCTTTGGCGAGCAGCGCCCCACGCTCACGCTCTCGGAAGCCGCGGCGCTCGGCGGCCTCTCGCGCGCCGCCGCACGACGCGTGCTGCGGACGCTCGCGTCGCTTGGTTACGTCGTGCAGCAGGGTCGCACCTTCGCGCTCGCCCCGCGCGTCCTCGAGCTCGGATTCGGCTACCTCTCCACGCAGTCGTGGATCGACCTGGTCGAACCGCATATGAAGGTGCTCAGCCAGGCCGTCGACGAGTCGTGCTCCGCCGCCATCCTGCAGGGCACCGAGATCGTCTACGTGGCGCGAATGCCCGCGCCGTACAGGCTTCTTTCGACGATCATCGCGGTGGGGACACGGCTGCCGGCGTTTCACACATCGCTCGGCCGCGTCCAGCTCGGGTTTCTCGACGACGCGGAGTTGTGGAACCGGCTGAAGTCCATCCGGCTGACCCCCTACACGCCGTTGACCATCGTCCACCCGGGCGCGCTCGTCGAGCGCATTCAGCAGGATCACGCGCAGGGGTTCTCGATCGTGGACGAGGAGCTCGAGCGCGCGTTGCGATCGATCGCCGTGCCCATCCTGACGCGCAACGGGCGTAACGTCGGCGCGATCAACGTCTCGACCAACGCGGCGCGCATGACCCGCAACGAGCTGCGCGAGCGCGTGCTGCCGCGGTTGATCGCGATCCGCGACCGCATCGCCCCCCTCCTGGTTTAGCGCCCACCTCACACAACCGGTCGGATCTTGTTGACACGGCAGGCTCCCGCTCCTATTATTCGACCGCACTACGAACAGTCGTTCGCATATCGAACACAAATCCGAACAACGGAGCGCTCATGAACACGGCCGTCAGTGATTCCCAGACCGAAGCCGCCCCACCGAAGACCGCGCAGCCCGCCACGCCGATGACCGGACGCGACTACATCGAGTCGCTGCGGGACGGCCGCGAAATCTTCATCTACGGCGAGCGGGTCGAGGACGTCACGGTTCATCCCGCGTTCCGCAACACGGCGCGGATGATCGCCCGTCTCTACGACGCGCTGCACGATCCGCAGCGGCGGGATCGCATCATCACGCCGACCGATACCGGCAACGGCGGCTTCACGCACGCCTATTTCAAGGCGCCGACCTCGGGGGCGGATCTCCTGCAGGGACGCTCCGCGATCGCCGAATGGGCGCGGCTGACGTATGGATGGATCGGCAGGTCGCCCGACTACAAGGCCTCGTTCCTGGCGACGCTCGGCGCCAACGCCGAGTTCTACGCGCCGTACGAGGAGAACGCGCGACGGTGGTACCGGTTCACCCAGGAGCGCGTGCCGTACGTGAACCACGCCATCATCCATCCGCCGGTCGATCGCGATCGTCCGCCGAACGAGGTCTCCGACGTCTGCGTGCACGTCGAGAAGGAAACCGACGCAGGCCTCGTCATCTCGGGGGCGAAGGTCGTCGCGACCGGATCGGTGCTGACCAACTTCACCTTCGTCGCCCACCACGGCCTGATACCGGTGCAGGACAAGAACTTCGCCTGCGTCTTCATCGTGCCGACGGCGCTCCCGGGCGTGAAGTTTCTCTGCCGCGCATCGTACGAGATGTCCGCGACCGCCATGGGGAGCCCGTTCGACTACCCGTTGTCCTCGCGCCTCGACGAGAACGACGCCGTATTCATCATGGACAAGGTGCTCGTCCCGTGGGAGAACGTCTTCGTCTACGGCGACCTCGACAAGGCGAACAATTTCTTCCCGCGCACCGGGTTCCTGCCGCGCTTCGTCGTCCATGGCTGCACGCGTCTCGCCGTGAAGCTCGACTTCATCGCCGGCCTGCTGCTGAAGGCCGTCGAGGCGTCGGGCACGAAGGACTACCGCGGCGTGCAGGCCAATGTCGGCGAGGTGATCGCCTGGCGCAACCTGTTCTGGGGCCTGTCCGACGCGATGGTGCGCGACCCGCAGCCGTGGATCGGCGACTACGTGCTGCCGAACATGGATCCGGGCAACGCGTATCAGATCATCGCGACCATGGCGTATACGAAGGTGAAATACCTGATCGAACAGACGGTCGCGTCGGGGTTGATTTACCTGAACAGCCACGCCAGCGACTTCAAGAACGAGGAGATCCGTCCCTACATCGATCGCTACCTGCGCGGGTCCAACGGCTACAAGGCGGAGGAACGCGTCAAGTTGATGAAGCTGCTGTGGGACTGCATCGCCAGCGAGTTCGGCGGGCGGCACGAGCTGTACGAGATCAACTACGGCGGGTCGACCGAGGAAATCCGCCGCTACGCGCTGTTTGGCGCCATGGCCTCGGGCAACGCCGACCGTTTCAAGGGCTTCGCGGAAGAGTGCATGGCCGAATACGACCTGAACGGCTGGCGCGTGCCCGACCTTGCCGACCCGGGCGAGCTGAGCTACCACCTTCGGAAGAAGGGATGAACGTGTCGCGCGTCGCCACGTCCGAGCAGGCGCCTCCGATCGACGCGGGGCTGTTCCGGCGCGTCATGGGGCGGTTCGCGTCCGGCGTGGCCGTGATCACCGCGGAATCCGGCGGCCAGGTGCGCGGCATGACCGCGAGCGCGTTCATGTCCGGCTCCATCGATCCGCCGCTCATCATCGTCGCGGTCGCCAGGCGGGCGCTGATGCACGGGCACCTCATCGCCGCGGGACGCTTCGCCGTCAATATCCTCGGCGCGGGGCAGCACGAGGTGGCCAATCACTTCGCGGGGCGGGCGCTGCCGGCGTACGCGCCGGAGTTCGTGTTCGAGGGGGCGATTCCGACACTTGGAGGCGTGGCGACGGTCATCACCGCCGACACCGCGACGACCTACGAATGCGGCGACCACTCGATTTTCGTCGGCCGCATCCGCACGATGACGGCTGACGACAGCCCGCCGCTGGTGTACCACGCGGGCAAGTTCGGCGCGCTGGCGAGCGGATCGTGACCGTCCCGTCGCAAGCGGTCGTCGTGGATTCGCGTGCCGGCGTCCCGGACTTCGTCTACCGCGGCGTCCCGCAGCGCATTGTCTTCGGCAGCGGCACGCGGCAGCGGATTGCGAAGGAGGTCCGGGGCGCCGGCATCACCCGCGCGATGGTCGTCTCGACGCCGGGCCACGCGGGGCGCGCGGACGAGATCGCGGGACTGCTGGAGGACTGCTGCCAGGTGCGCTTCCCCGGCGCGCGCATCCACACGCCGGTGCCGATCACCGAGAGCGCCGTGGCGCTCGCGGCACAGCACGGCATCGACGGCATCGTGGCCGTGGGCGGCGGCGCCGCGATCGGACTCGCCAAGGCGATCGCGCTGCGGACCGACGCGCGGCAGGTCGTGCTGCCCACCACTTACTCCGGGTCCGAAATGACCGACATCGTCGGCCAGACGGCCGGCGGCATCAAGCAGACGACGCGCGATCGGCGCGTTTTGCCGGAAGTCGTCATCTACGACGTGGAGCTGACGGCGACGCTCCCGGCGGTGACGTCGGTCACGTCCGGCATGAACGCGATCGCGCACGCGATCGAGGGACTCTACGCCGAGAACACGAATCCGCTCGCCGCGCTGATGGCGGAAGAGGGCATCCGCGCGCTCGCCTCCGCGCTGCCGCGCCTCGTGCGAGCGCTCGATGACAGCGCCGCGCGCGCGGATGCGTTGTACGGCGCCTGGCTGTGCGGCACCGTGCTGCAGGCCACCTCGATGGCGCTGCATCACAAGCTGTGTCACGTCCTCGGTGGCGCGTTCGATCTCCCGCACGCGGAGCTGCACGCGGTCCTGTTGCCGCACACGATCGCGTACAACGCGCCGGCCGTGCCCGTGGCCATGGCACGGGCCGCTCGTGCGCTCGAGTGTCGGGACGTGCCGTCGCGCCTGTTCGACCTGGTCCGCGACGGCGGCGCGCCCGTCTCGCTCCAGGCACTCGGTCTGCCCGCTGACGCGATCGACCGCGCGGCGGACCTCGCCTTGTCGAACCCGTACTGGAATCCGCGTCCGCTCGACCGCGGCGGCATCCGCGCGCTCCTCGAGGATGCGTGGCACGGTCGGCCCCCCCGGAGCACGACCGCGTCATGAGAGATTTCAACGAACGCAGCGCGACCGCGGCGGTCATCGCGCGGATGGAGAACTGCTCCGACGAGCGGCTGCGCCAGGTGGTGGCCTCGGTCATCACCCACCTGCACGCCATCGTGCGGGAAGTCGAGCCGACGTTCGAGGAATGGGCGTTTGCGATTGACTTCCTGACGCGGACGGGCCAGATCTGTGACGACAAGCGGCAGGAGTTCATCCTGCTGTCCGACACGCTGGGCGTCTCGATGCTCGTGGACGCGATCAATCATCGGCGCAGTGCGGCGACCACCGAATCGACCGTGCTGGGGCCGTTTCACGTCTCGGACGCGCCGCACCTGCAGATGGGCGATTCGATCTCCCTCGACGGGAAAGGCGAGCCCTTGTACATGTCCGGCCGCGTCGCGGACGAAGCGGGCGCGCCGATTGCCGGCGCGCTCCTCGACGTGTGGCAGACGTCGTTCGACGGCTTCTACGACGTGCAGGATCCCCGTCAGCCGGCCATGAACCTTCGAGGCCAGTTCACGACCGGTGCGGACGGCCGCTACTGGTTCCGGTCCGTCAAGCCCTCGTCCTATCCGATCCCGAGCGACGGCACCGTCGGCCGCATGCTGGCGGCGCTCGGACGCCACCCGATGCGTCCCGCGCACGTCCACTTCATCATCACGTCGCCCGGCTACCAGACGGTGACGACCCACGTGTTCGTGGAGGGCGATCCCTACCTGGATTCCGACGCGGTGTTCGGCGTGAAAGAGAGTTTGATCGCGCCCTTCGTTCGCCACGATGATCCGTCAATGGCCGGACGGCTGGGCGTCGGCAACCCGTTCTACACGGCGGAATACGATTTCGCGCTGGCGAAGACGGCGCACACGACCGGAGACGCGCTTTCCGTGGGGTCAGCAACATGAGGGAAACAGTGCAGCGCTGGGACACGCAGTACGAATGGAAGGCGGTGACGCTGCTCGCGCTCGGCTTCGGCCTCGTCGGGCTCGACCGATGGATCATCGCGCCGCTGTTCCCCTTCATGGCGAAGGACCTGGGGCTCGACTATCAGGCGATCGGAATTCTCGTGGGCGTGCTCGGCATGGTCTGGGGCGTCTTCGCGGTCGTCAGCGGCCGCCTGTCCGATCGGGTCGGACATCGGAAGGTGCTGGTGCCGGCGGTCCTGCTGTTCTCGGTGATGTCAGGGTTGTCCGGCCTCGTCACCAGCCTGTCGGCGCTGATTCTCATCCGCGGCCTCATGGGCCTGATGGAAGGATCGTACTGTCCGACCAGCTTCGCGGCGACCGCCGCCGCCGCGCATCCGTCGCGCCGCGGACTCCTGCAGGGGTTGCAGCAGAGCGGATTCGCGCTCTTCGGTTTCGGTCTCGGGCCGATCATCGCGACACAGTTGCTCGCGGTCGTCCCCTCGTGGCGCTGGGTGTTCCTCGTCGTCGCGATTCCCGGGTTCCTCGTCGGCGTGGGCCTCTGGTTCGTGCTGCGCGAGCCCGCCGAGGCGCCTGCAGCGCCAGCGGCCGCCATGCATCCCGCGATGCGCTCCGGTGGGTACGCGGAGGTGTTCCGATCGCGGAACATTACGCTGTGCATGCTCGGCCTCGCGTGCGCGATGTCGTGCATCTTCGTTCTCGGGGGCATGCTGCCCAACTACCTGATCGATTACCTGCATCTCACTCCGCAGCAGATGGGTTTCGTCGCGTCGGCGCTCGGCTTCGGCGGGTTCGTCGGCCAGTTCGCCGTGCCCGGCGTGTCCGACCTGCTTGGGCGCCGCGTCACGGCGGTGCTGACGTTTGCCGCGGCGGCGGCCGGCGTCGCTGGCCTCATGCGCGTCGGATCGTCTCCATCGGCGCTGTTCATGATGGTCTTCGTGGTGTCGTTGTTCTCGCTCGGCGCCGTCGCGTTGATCACGGGGCCGATTGCCACCGAGTCGGCGCCGGCCGGACTCGTGTCTTCCGCCATCGGCGTGGTCGTCGGCTCCGGCGAGATCTTCGGCGGCGGCGTCGCGCCGGCGATTGGCGGTGCGATTGCCCAGCGGTATGGCATCGAGAACATCTTCTGGATGCCGCTCGTGGGCGTGGCCATTGGCGCGCTGGTGTCGATGGGGTTGAGCGAGACCGCGCCGCGCAAGCTCTCTCGGCACGTCATCCCCGTCGAGACGCCGGTCGTGCCGTCGCGATAAGAAAGGACCAAGGAGAGGTCATATGAAGTACCGCGTCATCATCGTACTGGCCGTTGGGTGTCTGCTCGCCGCGCGCGCCGGCGCCCACCACTCGTTCGCCGCGACCTACTTCGAAGACAAGACGCAGACGATCGAAGGAAACATCGTGCAGTTCATGTTCCGCAATCCGCACTCGTTCGTGCACGTCGAAGCGCCCGACGACAAGGGACAGATGCAGCGCTGGGCGGTGGAATGGGCGGCGACGGCGCAGCTGCGGGAAGCGGGCGTCGACTACGCATCGCTCAAGCCTGGCGACCATGTGATTGTCACCGGCAATCCGGGCCGCACGCCGGCGGACCATCGCCTGCGGATGCAGAGCGTGGAGCGGCCGAAGGACGGCTGGAAATGGTCGGGCACCGTTCGATGACGGCGTCGGCACGCGCCTGCCTCGCCGCCGCGGCCGCCTGCGCCGTCATCGCCACCGCGGCGCCGGCATTCGCGCAGGTCGATCTGAGCGGCCCGTGGGGCGCGCGCCTGCACGAAGACAATCTCGAGCGCGGCGGTGGTCCCGAGATGAACGAGTTCGAAGGGCTCCCGATCAACGCGGCGGATCGGATGCGCGGCGACAGCTGGAGCGCGTCGCTCTGGACGGTGCCCGAGCACCAGTGCATTCCGCACCCTGCCGATTACGGCCCGAACTTCTCGCAGCTCGTCATGTGGAGCGACGTCGATCCGGTCACGAAAGCGGTGACCGCGTGGCACACGGAGATGTCGTGGATGAACCCGGTGCGGACGATCTGGATGGACGGACGTCCGCATCCGCCCGCCTGGGCGCCGCACACGTGGCAGGGCTTCTCGACCGGGAAGTGGGAAGGCGACATGCTGACGGTCGAGACCACGCACCTGAAGCCCGCCTACATCCGGCGCAACGGGCTCGCGCGCAGCGAGAAGGCGACGGTGCGCGAGCACTTCGTCCGCAACGGCGACATCCTCACGATCATCACGATCGTGACCGACCCCGTGTATCTCACCGAGCCCTACATCAAGAGCCGGAATTTCCAGGTCGAGCCGGGATACCGCATGACGCCGTATCCGTGCTCGGTGGACATCGAGATCGACAGGCCCGCGGGCGAGATTCCGCACTACCTGCCGGGCGCCAACCCGTTCATCAGCGAGGCGGCCGCCAAGCACAAGATGCCGCTCGAGCCGGCTCGCGGCGGGGCCGAGACGATGTACCCGGAGTACATGGAGAAGATGAAGACGCTGCCGACGGCCACCATGCCGGCGGAGGCGGCGCCGAACGCCGCGCAACCCGCTTCCGCGACTCGTCCGGCCGCCGCCGGAGCGTCCACGCCGGCGCGTCCGCGATGAACTGCCGCGCCGCACTCATCGCCGCGATCGCACTCGCGTCGGTCGCGGGCCCGTTCGCCCAGACGGCACGGCCTCCGGCAGCGACGGACGGCGCGGGCGCCGTCCACGTCTGGCCCGTTCAGCGCAACATCTACGCGCTCTTCGGCCCGGCCGGCAACAGTACCGTGAGCATCGGCGACGAAGGCGTGCTCGTCGTCGACACGATGACGGCCGACGCGGCGCCCGATCTGCTCGCCGCCATCAGGACGATCAGCGACAAGCCGATCCGCTGGGTCATCAACACCCACAGTCATCGCGACCACACAGGCGGCAACGCGACGATCGCGAAGTCCGGCGTCTACATCGCGACAGGCAACACGCGCGGCGGCGGCGGCGCATCGATCCTCGCGTTCGAGAACGCCCTGATGCGCTTGAACGGCAGTGCCGCGAGCCCCGACGCGGTGCCGGAGGGCGGCTGGCCGACCGACAGCTTTTTCGTCAAGCAGAAGGACATGTTCTTCAACGGCGAGCCCGTCGTGACGATCCACCAGCCGGCCGCCCACACGGACGCCGACGCAATCGTGTTCTTCAGGCGCTCCGACGTCATCGCCGCCGGTGACGTGTTCACGCCCGACCGGTATCCCGTGATCGACGTCGCCGAAGGCGGCAGCATAAACGGCCTCATCGCCGCGCTCAACACGCTGCTGGACCTCGCCGTTCCCCAGTTCAACGAGGAAGGCGGCACGATGATCGTCCCGGGCCACGGCCGCATCTGCGACGAGAGCGACGTCGGCGACTACCGCGACATGGTCACCATCGTCCGCGATCGGGTCCAGGATCTGATCGCGAAGAAGATGACGCTCGCGCAGGCGAAGGCCGCACGTCCGACGTTCGACTACGACGGCGTCTACGCCTCCCCTTCCTATACCGGCGACATGTTCGTGGAAGCCGTGTATCGCAGCCTGACGGCGGCGCCGGCGTCCGCGCAACGTGCGCCTTCGAGGTAATCCGTGTCGAAGTCTTTCCTTCTCGCATCCGCCGTGGGAACGCTGCTGGCGACGGCGCTGGCGCTCGCGGCGCCGCAGAATGCGGGCGCGCCGGCGCAGCCCGCGCAGAATCCGGCGCCGGAGGGCGGACGTGGCGGGCGCGGCGGTCCTCCCGGTCCGCCGCCAACTGCACAGGCGCAGGCGCCGTTCGATCTCACGGGCTATTGGGTGTCGGTGGTGACGGAAGACTGGCGCTGGCGCATGTTGACTCCCGCGAAAGGGGATTACGCGAGCGTGCCGCTCAACGCCGAGGGCCAGCGTGTCGCCGGGCTGTGGGACCTCGACAAGGATAAGACCGAGGGCAACCTCTGTCGCGCCTTCGGCGCGGCGGGGTTGCTGCGCCTGCCGCTGCGCGTGCACATCACCTGGCAGGACGCGAACACGCTGAAGCTGGAAACCGATGCAGGCGAGCAGACACGGCTGTTCGTGTTCACGCCGGCAGCGGGCGCGGCGGGTGAGCGGAGCTGGCAGGGACGTTCCGCCGCGCGCTGGTACAAACAAGCGCAGCTCGAAGGGCTCGGCTTCGGCGGACGCGGCGGCTCGGTTGCCGGCGGCAACCTGCGCGTCACCACGACCAACATGCGGGCGGGCTACCTGCGGAAGAACGGCGTTCCTTACAGCGAAGACGCGGTGCTCACCGAGTACTTCAACCGCCACGACGAGCCGAACGGCGACCAGTGGATCACCGTCACCCGCGTCGTCGAGGATCCGAAGTATTTGACGATGCCGTTCATCACCAGCGAATCGTTCAAGAAGGAAGCGGATGGATCGAAATGGCACCCGACGCCGTGCCAGGTGGACCCGCCCCGTACGTAACTCGTCAGGAGGCTGCATGCGGTACACGAGACGTGATTTCGGAAGGCTCGCGCTCGGCGCGCTTCCCGCGGCCGCGCTGATGCGACGGCCCGCGGCCGTCTTCGCCGCCACCAGGCCGGACTCGGTCATCAACGGCGTGCACCTCGGCACGATTACCTACAGCTACCGCAGCATGCCGGACCAGAGCGCCGAGGCGATTCTCCGCTACGTGCTCGACTCGGGCATCAGCGCCATCGAGTTCATGGGCGGTCCGGTCGAGGCGTTTGCCGGCGCCCCGCAGATGCCGCGCGGCACGTTCGGACGCGGTGCGCCGACCCCCGACCAGCAGGCCGCGCAGCGCGAGGTCGCGCAGAAGCTGCGCGCCTGGCGCGCGTCGGCGTCGATGGACCGTTTCAAGGCGCTGCGCAGGATGTTCAACGACGCCGGCGTCACGATCTACGCGTGGAAGCAGCTGGCGCCCGAGATGTCCGACGCGGAGATGGAGTACGTCTTCAACGTGGCCGAGTCGCTCGGGTGCACGCACACGACGCTCGAACTGGTCGACGACGCGGCGCAGCTGAAGCGGATTGGCGCCTTTGCCGAAAAGCACAAGGTCTACGCCGCCTATCACACGCACCTGCAGGGCAGCATGACCGCCTTCGACCAGGCGTTCGCCGCGTCGAGACACAACATGGCGAACGTCGACCTCGGACACTACGTCGCGGCGGGCGGCGATCCGATCCAGTTCCTGAACAAGTTCCACGACCGCGTGGCGAGCTTCCACCTGAAGGATCGTCAGACCCCGGCGCACGGCGCCGGCAATCTCGCGTGGGGAACGGGCGACACGCCGATTCGCGGCATCCTGCAGCTGGTGAAGAAAAACAAGTGGACGATGCCGGCGACGATCGAGCTGGAGTACGACGTACCGACCGGCTCGGACGCGGTGAAGGAAGTGGTGAAGTGCCTCGGCTACTGCCGCGAGGCGCTCGCCTGAACCACGCGACGCCCGCCTGAGATCGTGGGCGCGGCGCCGCCGCGGCGTGTCGTCATGGACGCGCGGTCACGAACGCGGTGCGCCCCCCGTCGAACGGATCGCAGTTGAGCGGCAGCCGCGCCTCGTAGTCCCGCGGCAGACGCGCGTAGCGGAACTCGTACGTGTGAGGCGTGCGAAACACGCCGCGGTCGTCCCACGTGAACGTCACCGAGAGCATCGACCCGTTGTTGATCAGCCGGTAGCGCTCGACGAGGTGCGCGTTCGCGGTCCGGAATCCGCCACCGGGGATCGCCGTCACACCCTTGTCGGGGTCGAAGCCGACGGTGTCGACGACGAGCGAGTCGCCGTCCCAGCGGCCAATCGAGTCGCCGTTCGTCGTCGGATCGAAGATGTCCTTGCCGATGTGGGCCGGGCGATTCAGGTAGATATAGCGCGTCGCCGCGTTGATTTCGGCGGCAATCACCAGCACCCGGTCGGTCTGCCGGATGTCGAGCGGCCGCGGGGACGCCATGATCGCGGGCATCCCGAGGATGTTGCACCAGCGGATCGCCTTGGCGTCCTTCTTCGCCTGCGCGTCGAGGACTGCCCGCGTGACGCGCGCCGCCAACTGGGCCTTCGGCACGTGCTGGCTGTCGAGGTACGTCAGCTCCCAGTAGCCGGACAGGTCGGGACGCGTCTGCGCCGACGCGACGCCCGACACGCACGTCCACAGCATCGCGACCATCGTCAGGCGCACCGTCATGGCAGCTGCTCCGGCGGAACGACCGACTGCCGCTGGAGCGGATCGCCGGAGTCGCACCAGTTCTCGAACGCGTAGCTGTCGGCGGGGAGCCGCTCGAACTCGAACGCGTAGCTGTGCGGACGCGCGTAGATCTTCGGATCGGTCCACGTGAACGTGATGCGCATGTGCATCGCGTCGTCGGCCACGTGGTAGCGCTCGGTCAGGTGCGTTTCCGGCGTGCGCCAGCCGCCAGCGGTCACCGCGCCCTCGGTCAATCCGATCGTGTCGACGACCAGGTCGCCGTTGTCCCACGTCGCGGTCGAGTGGCCGGCGCCGTTCGGCACGATGCGCGAGAGCGGCGGGTGGTCGCGCCCGTCGGCGTAGATGTGGCGGCCGCCCGGCCCTTCACGGGCGATGAGCACTTCGTCGCGCGTGGGGATGACGAAGAGCGCCGCCGAGTTCGGCTCGACGCTGTTGCCGGGGCCGATGCCCCCGCAGCGTCCCTGCGTGACGATGTACGGCTCGCCGGCCTTGTGCGGCCGGTTGTCGGGATCGACATCGTCCGGATCGCGCTGCGGCTTGATCTTCGCCGCGCCCTCGGGCGTGAGCGCCGCCCGCGCAAAGCGCGCGGTCAGGCCGCCGAAGTCGCCCGATCCGCTCGTATCGAGGCGCACCCACCCGCCCTCGAGCGCGCCGGGCCCATCCGCGGCAGCGCGTTGGGCCACCGCGATGCCGCGACCGCCGAGCACGAGGACGATCGCGGCGAGGACCGCGTATCGCGTCACGTTCATCGGTTCCTCCGGTACGTCGCCGGCTCCTAGCTGCGCGCCAGCGTATCGCGGATGAACTGCACGCAGTTCTTCACTTCCTGGATCGCGGGCGCCTGTCCCATGTACTCGTACTCGATGATGGCGTAAATCGGGTATTTCTCCTTCTGCAGCAGTCGAAGGACGTCGGCCACCGGCGTCTCGCCCTGGCCCCACGGCTGGTTCGGCCCGTTGTTGCGCCGCCGATCCTTCAGGTGCAGGTGCGAGATGCGGTCCTTGCCGTACTGCCTGATGAAGGCGACCGGGTCGTTGTTGCCGGCGACGAAATGGCCGATGTCGAGGTTCGCCTTGAACCGCTTCGACATCGAGAACAGGTTCTTGAAGCTGTCAACCGAGGCGACCTCCGTCGGGTCGTCCACCATCGCATGGTTGTGCCAGCCGAGCACCATGTCGTACTTGTCCGCGAAGGGCGCCAGCCGCTTCCCCATCGGCACGCGCGTCTGGTTGGTGCCGATGATCTTCACGCCGAGCGTCTTCGCCGCCAGGAACGTCCGATCGATCTCCTCGTCGGTGAAGTCCTCGGAGAAGGTCATCACGTAGCCCATCAGCTCGATGCCGGCCTTGTCGAACTTCGACTTGATCTCCTTGAAGCGATCCATCGGCGCCGTCAGGCGCCACTGGCGGAGCTCCCCGCGCCGTTTCGTGTACTCGGGCGTGATCGGGGCGGGGATGCGGCCGCCACCCGGAATCGCCGGCTCCGGTTCGACGCGCACGGACTCGAGCTCACACAGGCCGAGACCGACCTGCTTGAAGGCGTCGATGAGCGTGTCCACGTAGTCGCCGCTGGGCGGGCGCGGGATGCTGCGGAAGCAGTAGCTGATTGCGCCCACCTTCACGCCGCCGATCGTGGAGTCGATGGCGAGCAGCCGCGCGCCTGCCACCGCAGAGGCGATGCCGCCGAGCGTGATCTGCGTAAACTCGCGGCGCGTGCCGCTCCATCCCGTGCGTGCTGCGTTGCTCATCGGCCCATCTCCCGGCGCCGGCGCCATGAAAGTAACCGGTTACACGCGCCTATGATGCCACAGTCGCCGCGTTGGGCCGCTGTGCGCCGTGTCGACGGGCCTTTCACACCGGCAGCTTGCAGAGAACGCCGTCAGTCTCTACAGCAGGAAGTCGAACAGGTTCGCGATCGGCATCTCCAGCAGAAATCGAATCCGGTGCGTCAGCGCAGAGTCCCCGATGAGGGCCGAACGTTGCACCACCGCTCCGCGCTCGATGACCCTGCCGGACGCGGCTTCGCGCGCGGCGATGCTGGCAAGCACCTCCGCGGCGAGCGCCGTTTGTCCACGGCACACGAACATCAGCTCGGAATTGAGGTTGGCGGAGCGCGGATCGATGTTGTAGGTGCCGAGCAGCGTGGTTTCGCCGTCGATGACGCCGCGCTTGGAATGCACGCCCCACCGCGGCGTGCCGCCGCGGAGATTGGTGCCCTGCGAGGGCAGCGGCGCTCCGCCGTACGCGGAGAGCGTGAGACCCGTATCGGCCAGGGAGCCGAGCCAGGGATAGAGCGCGGCCACGGAGTACGAGGCGTCGGTGGAGGCAAGGCTGTTGGTGAGCACTCGTACACGTACGCCTCGCCTGTGCAGGTCTTCGAGCACGGCGTAGCCGCCGCTCTTGATCACGAAGTACGGTGATTCGACGACGGCCTCCTGTTTCGCGCGGCCCAGCTCCTCCACGATGGCCTTGAACACGTTCCGGCTCGCCTCCCCCTGGTTCGGGAAGTCGGTGACGAAGCGGAGGTCGCGGCATTCGTGGGCCGCGTGCGACTGGCGGTACGACTCGCCCACCGCGCGCAGTCTGTCGAGCAGGGCGGCGTCGCCGGCCTGCGGCACCACGAACTTCGCGGCCTCGTCGTCCGGTTCCGGAGCGGGCGCGGGGTCGGCAGCGAGGCGGGAATTCCAGTAGACGTCGAAACTCTGGAGCACCGTTTTGACGATCGGCCCCGAGACCTCGAGGTCGGAGTCGAGGAAGTTGTAGCGATCCGAAAGGTCGAAGTAATCGTTGCCGATGTTGCGGCCGCCGGTCAGCACGGTCGTTTCGTCGATGATCAGCAGCTTGCGGTGCGAGCGGTGCTGGACGCTGACCACCCGGTAGAAGGCGCTGGTGTTGTAGTAGCGCACCTGCACACCCGCCTCGCCCAGCAGCCGCGCATAGGCGGGTTTCAGCTTGAAGACGGGCGCCGAGAAGTCGACCAGGATGCGCACCTGCACGCCCTCGCGGGCCTTCCTGATCAGGGCCTGCGTGAGGAGGCGGGAGGCGTCGTCCACGTCGTAGATGAAGAACTCGAGCGCGATCGACTTCCTGGCGGAGGCGATGAGCTCGAGGCGGCGCTGAAAGGAGGCGGCACCCCGGTCGAAGTGCGTGATCGTGTGCGGCGCGACGGAATGCGCGAGCAGGCTGTTCTCGACGCGGGGGTTCTCGCGCACGACCCATTCGAGGACCGTCAGCCCGATCGCGAACACGAGGTAGACAGCGAGCACCGCCCCGACGATGCCGACGGCGACCTTTTTCAAGAGCCGCATGGCGCAATCGTAGTGAGCGGATACGTCCGCGGCACGGAAATCTGGTAGAAAGGCGCATGCGGATCTACAACGTGCTGGGCTATTCGGCGCTCGGGTTGCAGCTGTTGTTGTCCGCCTGGCTCGCGCCGCCCTCGCTCGGGCCGTGGTGGGGCATGGCGATCGGGTTCGGGTACCTGGTGCTGTCCTGGTTTCTGGCGGGCGTCTATCTGTCCGACGTGATGCACATGGGCATCACGCACGGTGCCCTCGACTACAAGGAGTGGTTCATCAAGGGCGTGACGCTGCTCAACAACACCGTCGGCGTCTACGTCGATCCGGTCAGCTGGGTGAATCGTCACCGGTTGCACCATCGCTTTGCGGACCACGACGGCGATCCCAACAAGCTCGATGGCGACGGCTGCTGGAGGACGCTGTACCTCTGCCTGTTTCCGTACAAGTGCAGCGTGAACGTCGCCAACGACGAGATTCTTCGCACCTGGCCGTTCCGGCTGGTGTCGCATCCGCTCTTCATGGCGATGTCGCCGGTGTTCAGCTGCGGTCTCCTCTGGTTGTTCGTGCGCGACTGGCCGTACGCGATCGGGGTGTGGCTGGGCACGCGCGTGTTCGCGCTCTGGGTGAACATGGTCCAGAACTACTGGACGCACGATCGCCGCTGGGGCACGAGGCGTTACGACGATCCGGGTGACAACGCGATGAACATCGGCGACTGGCTGCCGGTGATGGCGACGTTCAGCGCCTGCTGGCAGAACAACCACCACCACTATCCTCACCTGCTCCGCACCACGCACGGCCCTGGCGAGTTCGACTTCGGCTACATGACCGTCCGGGTCATGCGTGCACTGCGACTCGTCGAGCCGTCCGGGACCGGCACGGACAAGCCACGTGACGTGGCGTTGTCGGAGATCGCGCTCTAGCTACGCTGCGTCCCGCCTGAACGGCGCAATCAATTGCGCGAAGAAGCCGCGCGGCACCGAACCGCCAACCAAGCCGTACCGCTGCGGCCAGCCGTCTTGCGGAAGATAGTGCGTTCCAAACCACCGATCGATGAACGGGAGGTGGATGGCGAAGTTGACATCCACCGCCTCCGGATGCGCCGCATGATGCCAGTGGTGATAGCGCACCGTCACGAAGTACGGCTCCAGCCAGATCGTCCGCGGTCGAAAGTCGGTGTGGCAGAACGTGGCGTGGAAAGAGACGAACACGAGGTAACCCGCTAACGTCGCCTGCGAGAACCCGAAGAGCGTCATCGGAATCAGGATCAGCCCGCGCGTGAGCAGGATGTCGACATAGTGCTGGCGCGACCCGGCAACCCAATCCATCGTCTCGATGGAGTGATGGATCGCATGGAAGCGCCACAGGATTGGAATGCCGTGAAAGGCCCGGTGCGTGGCGTATTGCGAGAGATCGGCGACGACAATGGCCAGCGGCAGCTGGACGAGAAACGGCAGGCTGCCGACGGTGTGTGCCAGCCACGGAATCGCCAGCCACTTCGACGCATAGCTGGCCGGGATGATCATCGCCAGCGTCATCAGTTGAGCGGGCAGGTGCGTCGCCACGAAGTAAAACAGGTCCGTCGTCCACTGCGGTCGAAACGTCTTCTGCTGCGGATGCAGGGGCCAGAATCGTTCCACCGGCAGAAACACGACGGTCATCACGAACAGATCGAGGAGAAACCAATCCAGGCCGAGACCGAATTTCGACGGGACCTGGTCCGGCAGCGGCGTGCTGCCACCGCCGATGATCGCCGCCAGCAGTCCGAGCGACGCACCGGTCACGGCGAGGACCTTGCGCTCCCTGAGGAGTCCCGAGATGGCGCCGAGCACGATCGCGAGGACGATGGCCGCCTGAATCAGCGCCCGGATGATCGTCATGGGATAGAGCGCGCGCGCGTCGGGCAGCGAGAGCAGCCCGGGGAAATGCAGGCACCGCGCGCCACCGAAACCGAGCAGCCCGAAAAAGACCGACGCTGTGCCGCTGATCCAGCCGGTGCCGAAGTCGCCCGGCTCCGAATCCCCGAAAACCTTCTCGAAGAATTCGTCGGACATGTACGTTCTCCCCCTGGCTCGATGATTAAAGCTTCTGAATGTTATCGGTGGGGGGTTCGACGTACTACAGAGAATGGCTGGGCGACGCTGAAGGATTACGCAGAAATGCCACCCGAAGCTTTCGCGCTACTGCCAGGCGCGAAGCGATGGGTGGCGGGAGCGACGGGACTCGAACCCGCGGCCTCCGGCGTGACAGGCCGGCGTTCTAACCAACTGAACTACGCCCCCGAATTTGTCGTCAGGTCGATGTCCAGCTTCGCGCTTCGCGCTACGGTGGACACCACCCTTCGCCGGAGCCTGCCACCCGAAGCTTCGCGCGGCGGGTGCCAGGCGCGAGCGAAGGGTGGTGGGCGGTACAGGATTCGAACCTGTGACACCCGGCGTGTAAAGCCGATGCTCTACCACTGAGCTAACCGCCCGCCGTCGTCCGCCGCATAGCCCGCGTGGATCCAGTGCGGCGAAGGCGGACTTTGGCGGGCAAGCCCGGCGCGCACGCACGCCTGGGCAACCGCGCCGATTCGCTCGTGCTGTCCCACGGAGCGCATCAGCGATGCCTGACCCAAACAGGTAATTATAGGTAGCCCATCACCTTGAGCGCAAGCAACGCGAAGCCGGCCGCGAGCCCGGCCATCGCGCGATATTCCCGGTTGCGCATCGCGCGCGCGAGGCTGAAGCGCCGCCGCATCGGCGCGGCGCGCGCCGCGCGATACCGGTCGTAGGTCTCGCCGAACGCCTGGCTGAGAAACGCTTCCTCCGTGCGGATCGCCGCGGTGAGCGTCGCGGTCATGTAGATCGCCGCCAGCACCGCGACGACGCCGCTGCGCGAAGCGACGACGATCCCGAGCGCCATGATCGACGAGCCGACGTAGAGCGGATGCCGGGTCCAGCGGTACGGTCCCGAGCGCGTCACCTCGCGGCTCTTTTCGAGGTGCCCGGCCGCCCACACCCGCACGGCTTCGCCCGCCGCGGCGATCGCGAGCCCGATGCGCCATGTCGGCCCTGTCGGCCGCGCGAGCACCAGCGTGGCGATGGCGACCACCAGGCCGAGCGCAACGCGCCGCCGCGCCAGCCATCGCGTCAGTCCTTCAGCCACACGCGCCCATCCGCCGGTGCACCGCGCTCATCACCTCGGCGACGTCGATGTCGTCGATGCACCGCTCGGTCTTCCTGCACTTCCGCTCGTGCACGCACGCGCACTGCTGCACGCGCGAGATCGCGATGTCGTTGAGGCCCCACGGGCCGTTGCGTTCGGGGTAGGTCGGACCGTACAGCGCGACGATGGGCGTGCCGACGGCCGCGGCGATGTGCAGCGGTCCGGTGTCGCCGGAGATCATCAGCCGCGCCCCCCGCGCGACGCCCACGATGTCGGTGATCGTCGTCGGCGGCGACGATTCCGCCGCGCCGCCTGAGGCCGCGACGACGCGGTGGGCGATCTCCTGCTCGCCCGGACCCCACAGGACCAGCGACCGGCACCCGAAGTCGCGCGCGATCGCCGAGGCGACCTCGCCGAACCGTTCGGGCGGCCACTGCTTGTTGGGCCACGCCGCGCCCGGGTTGATCAGCACGTAGCCGTCGGGCTGGAATCGATCGGCGACCTGCAGGACCGTGGACGAGCGCGGAATCTCCAGCGGAAACCGCACGCGCCGGTCCTCCACTTTCAGCGGCACGAGCAGCGCCAGGTTCTTGTAGATGACGTGCGTCGCATCCCCGGGATCGGGCGCAACGGTGTAGAAGAGCCGCGCGAACGGCTCGCGCAGGTGCCGCCGTGGAAACCCGATCGTCGTGCGGCCGCGCACGCTGCGTGCGAGCATCGCCGACTTGAGCAGCCCCTGGAGGTCGATGACGGCGTCGTAGTCCGCCCGGCGAAGCTCGCGCAGCGTCTCGCGGAACCGGCGGCGTCCTTCGCCGTGCCTGATGGCGCGCGGGTCGACCCCGATCCGGCGATCGAGCCCCCGCACCAGATCGAGCAGCTCGACGTAGCGCGGATCGACCATCCAGTCGATGCGCGCCGACGGGAACTCCTGCCGCAGCGCCGCGGCGACGGGAATGCCGTGGATCACGTCGCCGAGCGAGCCGAGGCGGACGATCAGGAAGCTGTTCACTGCCGCCCGCGCGCGATGCGCGAGAGCAGCTCGCGCGTCGAATGGTCCTTCGGGTCGCCGACGATCGCCGTGCGGCCGCCGTAGGCGAGCACGATCTCGCGCTCGGGCACCGAATCGACGGTGTAGTCCGTCCCCTTGCAGTGCACGTCGGGCCGCAGCGACGTCAACAACGGACCAACGGTCGGTTCCGGAAAGATGACGACGTAGTCCACGCACCGGAGCGCGGCGACCAGCTCCGCGCGATCGGCCGCCGGGAGAATCGGCCGCCCCTCCCCCTTCAACCGCCTCACCGACTCGTCGTCGTTGACCGCCACGACGAGGACGTCGGCTTCGCGCGCGGCCGATTCGAGATAGCGGACGTGGCCGACGTGCAGCAGGTCGAAGCAGCCGTTGGCGAAGGCGATGGTCCGGCCCGCGGCGCGCTCATCAGCGAGACGCTGCGCGAGCGCCTCGCGCGTGACGACCTTACCGGGCGCCACGGCTCCCCGGCAGCTCACGCGTCACGATTCACCGCCTCGCGCAGTTCGGCGGCGCTCACGGTCGCCGTGCCGCGCTTCATGACGACGAGGCCTCCGGCGTAGTTCGCCAGGCGCGCCGCCAGCTCGAAGGTCGCGCCTGCCGCGAGCGCCAGCGTCACCGTCGCCACGACGGTGTCTCCGGCACCGGTGACGTCGGCGATTTCGTCGGAGCCGAAGATCGGAATGTGGACGGTGGGCGCGTCGCGCACGAACAGCGCCATGCCGCGGCTGCCGCGCGTGACGAGCACGGCCTGCATCTTCGTCCGCTCGAGCACCTCCCGCCCGGCGCGCTCGAGTACCCGCGCATCGTCGTTGATGCGGATGCCGAGCGCCTGCTCCACCTCGGATTCGTTCGGCGTGCAGGCGGTCAGGCCCGTGTAGTTCAGGAGCCGGTAGCGGGAGTCGACGAGGATGGGAATGGGATGTTCCGCGCGCTTCAGCTCCGCGCGCATCCTCGACACGACCTTGGGCGAGACGAGCCCGCCGCCGTAATCCGAGACGAGCACGGCGTCGGCGCGCAGGGCCGCCGAGACCGCGCTCTTGAAGAACGCGTCGCGGCCCTTCTTGTCCATCGCTCCGCCGCCGAGACGATCGATGCGAACGACCTGCTGCTTGGCGGAATGAATGCCGCCGGCGAGAATCCGTGTCTTGATCGTGGTGCCGCGCGGGCTGCGGATGACGGTGCGCGGGTTGACGCGCTTGTGCAGCGACTCGAGCAGGCGGCGGCCGTGTTCGTCGCGGCCGATCACGGCGGCCAGCAGCGCGGAGCCGCCCATCGCGGCGACGTTGTTGGCGGCGTTGCCCGCGCCGCCCGCCACGACCTCGGTGGAGTCGTACTCGAGAATGAGCACGGGCGCCTCGCGCGACACGCGCGCGACGCGGCCGTAGACGACCTCGTCGGCAATCGCGTCGCCGACGACCGCCACGCGGCGGCCGGACAGCGCGTCGATCAGCGCGAGGACGTCCGCAGGATCCACCCTACCGCCTCCATCAAATTGTTGAGGATAGCATCGGGACGCGCGGTGCCCCGCGGCATCGCCTCCTCGTGCGCGCCGTGGCCGGTCCGCACGAGCACCGTGCGCGTCCCCGCGCCGCTGCCGGCGACGACGTCGAGCCGACGATCGCCGATCGTGACGGACCGCTTCGGGTCGAGTGAAAGCTCGCGGCACGCCTGCTCGATCATCCCCGTCGCCGGCTTGCGGCAGCCGCACCTGACGCGCAGCTCGGGAACGACGGCATCGGGGTGATGCGGGCAGAAGTAGTAGCGGTCGATCTTCGCGCGGCCCGCCGCCAGGCGCTCGTCGATCGTCTCGTGCACGTGCCGGAGAAATGCTTCGTCGATGATGCCGCGGCCGATGCCGCCCTGGTTGGTGACGACCACGGTCGCGTAGCCCGCGCGGTTGAGCAGGCGAATCGCATCGGCGGTAAAGGAGTAGAGCTCGAGACGATCGAGCCGATCGAGGTAGCCGCGCTCTTCGATGATCGTGCCGTCGCGATCGAGAAAGACCGCCGGGCGCATCACGCGCTCACCCGCGAGACGCGATCGACGGCGAGGAGCACGCGCGCCGGATCAAGTCCGGTCATGCAACGGTGATCGATGGGACATTCACGAAGCATACAGGGACGGCACCAGACCGGGTTGAGGACGACCTCCGTGGCCACACCGGCGCGCGACAGCGGGGACGTGGCCTTCTCGTTCGTCGGGCCGAAGATGCCGACGACGGGAACGCCGGTCGCGGCCGCGAGGTGCATCGCGCCGGAATCGTTGGACACGCACACCGCGCCACGGCTCATCACCGCGGCGAGCACCGGCAGCGTCGTCGCCCCGGCGAGGTCGAGGACGCGCCCGCGGCATTCCGGCGGCGCAGCCTCCCGAATCGCGCGCGTCGTCGCCGCGTCACCGCGGCTGCCGACGAGCGCGCACGTCGCGCCGCGCTCGCGCGCGAGCGCGGTGACCAGCCGGACGACGTGCGCGGGAATCCACTGCTTCGCCTTGCCGTACGCCGCGCCCGGCGCCAGGACGACGAGCGGGGTCTTCTCGTCCCAGCCGTGCCGTGTGAGCAGGCGTTCCGCATCGGCCACGGCGTTCGACGGTACGGTGAGGACCGGCTCGAGCGCGCCCGTCGCGATGCCGAGCCCGCGCACGAGGTGCTGGTAGTACTCGCCCTGGTGCATCGCCTGCTTCGGCCGGGGGACCGCCCGGGTCAGCAGCATGCGGCGCATGTCGGTCGCGTAACCCCAGCGCTCCGGCACCCGCGCGCGGCTGGCGAGCCACGCGCTCGCGAATGAGTTCGGCAACAACACGGCGACGGCAGGACGTGTCTCGGCAATCGCGGCCGCGTCGGATTTCACGATGGCGGCGACGCCAGGCACCATGCCGAAGAGACTGCTGACGCTCGGCCGCGCGGCGATCGTCAGCGGATTGGCGGAGAAGTGACGTTCCAGATCCGCGATCGCAGGGAGAGCCATCACCGCGTCGCCGAGCCAGTTGGGGGCGACGACCAGCAGCGGACCGCGCTCAGGCATCGCGCCACCGGCGGTGCATCCAGAGCCAGAGCTCCGGGTGCCGCCGCACGTACATCTCGAGCACGTCGGTGCAGCGCTGCGTGAACTCGCGCACGGCATCGGGCGTGTCGGCCTGCGGCGGATCGACGGGATGTTCGTAGACGAGGCGATATCGCCCGCCGGGCAGCGGCAGCGCGAACACGGGCACCACCGGCGCGCCGGTGCGCAGCGCGAGCGCGGCGAGCGCGGACGTGGTCGCGGCGGAACGCCCGAAAAAGTCCACGTAGACGGCGTCCGGCGTGTGGAGATGCTGGTCGATGAGCAGCGCGACCCCGTGGTTGGCTGCCAGCTCGCGCAGCACCTTTCGCACAGCGCCCTCGCGATAGATGACGGCGTTGCCCGTTCGCGTGCGGATCCGCTCGAGCATCTCGTTCAGCCGCGTGTTGTCGAGTGGACGCGCGAGCACCGAGATGGGATGGCCGTGCAGCGGTTCGACGATGGCCTGGATCTCCCAGTAGCCGAAATGGCCCGTGAAGAACAGGACGCCGCGCTGCTGGTCGTACGCCTGCCGCGCGCGTTCGGCGCCTTCGACCTCGATGGCGTCACGCATCTGCTCGGGCGAATAGGTGCCGAACTTGAGGAGCTCGAGCAGCAGGCTGCCGAAATGCGCGAACATCAGGCGCGTCAGCACGCGCAACTCCGCCTCCGGCCGCGACGGAAACGCTGCCGCCAGGTTCTCGAATGCGATGCGCCTGTGCCGGCGATCGACGGCATAGGCAAACCGGCCGAGCGCCGCGCCGCAGCGGCGAACGACGCGCATCGGCAGCATCGAGACGATGGCCGAGACGAGGCGCACCGCCGCGAACTCGAGCCCGCGCATCATCCGCCTTCGCCGCTCCGCGGCCTCGGCCTTCGCGCCTCCGGCGCGTCGGCGAGACAAGCCGGCGGATCAGCCCGCAGGCGATTCATCAGCCAGGATTCGAAATCCGCGGCGGGCTCAATCGAGACGGTCATCGGCAGCACCGCGACGTCGAAGTCGCAACGAACGGCGTCCTTCGGCGTCGTCACGACGAGTGCGGCGCCCGTCTCGCGAGCCGCGGATTGAATCAGCTGTCGGTCGCGCGCGGTGTACCAGTGGTGGTCGCGGAACGCCAGCTCGCGCGCGACCTCGTAGCCGAGCGATCGCAGCGCGTCGAAGAACCGCTGCGGCCGCGCGATCCCCGCGAACGCCACGACGCGGTCCGGCGGGTCCGCCAGGACCCGCCCTAGATTTTCGCGGTGCCGATCAGGCGGGTCCGACAGGACCCGCCCTACATCTTCCGTGTAGGCCGGGTCCTTTTGGACCCGGCAGACCTGCCCGTAATGCGGCACGAGACGGAACGCGTTGTGATGCGGCAACGCGGCCGCGACCTGCGCGACATCGTCCTCGCTGCCGGGCACCAGCACCGCATCGGCAAACCGGGCCGCGCCGAGCGGCTCGCGCAGCCGGCCGGAGGGCAGCACGCGATCGTCCAGGTCCGCCGCCGGGACGAGCAGCAGATCGAGGTCCCGCGCCAGCTGCACGTGCTGAAATCCGTCATCGAGGATGCTCACCGTAACGCCGAAATGCCGCTCGGCGAAGAGCCCCGCGATGTATCGATCGGCGCAGACGAGGACGGGAACACCTGCGAGCGTGCGCGCGAGCAGCTGCGGCTCGTCGCCGGACCGGGCGACCGGCTCGAGCACGCGCTGGCCGTCGCTGACGACGAGGACACCCTCGGCGGGGTCGCGCCGTCCGTAGCCGCGCGTGAGGATGACGGGCCGTTCGCCGCGCTGCTGCAGCAGGCTGGCGAGCGCGGCAACCACGGGCGTCTTGCCGCTGCCCCCCACCGAGAGATTGCCGACGCTGATCACGCGATGATGCAGGCGCCGCCGCCGGCCCGCGCGCGCGTACCACGCGCGCCGCATCAGCGCCACGCGGCCGTAGGCGGCGTCGAGCAGGCCCGCACGCGACACGCGGCCCCGCTCGTCCTTCAATGGATTACGCGGAACGGACGGACCACGCTGTCGCGGTCCGACGGCATCAGGTCGCGGATGACGGCGAGCGTCCGGTCGCGCGCGCCGCGATTGGCCTCGACCAGCGCCTTGGCCGCCGCGCCGAGACGAGCCCGCCGCACCGGATCGTCGATCAGGCTCACCATCGCACTCTCCAGCTCGCTCGGCGAGCGAACCTGGATGGCGGCGCCGTTGGAGAGAAACGTCTCGGCAATCTCGCCGAAGTTCTGCATGTACGGGCCGAAGACGATCGGTTTGCCGTAGAGCGCGGGCTCGAGGATGTTGTGGCCGCCGGCGGGCACGAGGCTGCCGCCGACGAAGACGACGGTCGCCACCTGGTAGAGCTGCGCGAGCTCGCCGATCGTGTCGAGCACGACGGCGTCGGCGCGCGGCTCGCGGTCGATCGGCAGCTCCGTGCGCCTCACCGCCGCGAGGCCTTCCTGCCGGCAGAGCCGCTCGACCTCGTCGAAACGCTCCGGGTGACGCGCGGCGATGACGAGCAGCGCGTTGTTGCCGGCCGTCCGCACGCGATTGAAGGCGCGAATCACCGGCTCCTCCTCGCCCTTCAGCGTGCTGCCCGCGATGATCACCGGCCGGTTCGGCGGGATGCGGAAGAAGCGCAGCACGCGCTCGCGTCCGCGGCCCGGCGTCGGCGACGATTCGAGCGAATCGAACTTCAGGCTGCCGGTGATGGTGATGCGCGCCGGGTCGGCGCCGAGCTCGACGAGCCGCCGTGACGTCTCTTCTCCCTGGACGCAGAACCGATCCACGTCGCCGAGCACGCGCCTGATGAACGGCCGCGCCAGGCGGTAGCGCGGAAACGATCGGTACGAAATGCGGCCGTTCACCATCACGGTGCGGATGCGCCGGCGGCGGCACTCGCGCAGCAGGTTCGGCCAGATTTCCGTCTCCATCATCACGAACAGCCGCGGCTTGACCACGTTCAGCGTCCGCCGGGCGGTGAACGCCCAGTCGAACGGGAAGTAAAAGACCGCGTCGACATCCGACACGCTCCGCCGCGCCAGCTGCTGGCCCGTCAGCGTCGTCGTCGAGAGAAACAGCCGCAGCTTCGGAAAGCGCGCGCGCAGCTCGGTGATGAGCGGACGGGCGCTGAGCACCTCGCCGACCGACACCGCGTGCACCCAGATCGACTCGTCGCCGTCGAGATTGAACGCGACCGGCAGGTAGCCAAGCCGCTGGCCGATGCTGCCGACGTACTTGTTGTGGCGCAGCGCCTGGTAGAGAAAGTACGGCGCGGCGAGCACGAAGAGCACACACGTGAGGAAGCTGTAAAGGAGATACACGATAACGCTAAGTTGCGGGAAACGCGGCTCTTAAGGTGATCGCAGTATACCTCATTACAATCGCTTGTTTGGGTGTGCCGCCGCGGCGGCACGCAAGGAGATCGTCGATGGCAGTGCGTGTGGGCATCAACGGATTCGGCCGGATCGGACGCAACATCATGCGCGCCGCGATGGGGCACAAGGACATCGATTTCGTCGCGGTCAACGACCTCACCAACGCCGCCACGCTCGCTCACCTCCTCAAGTACGACTCGGTGCTCGGCAACCTCGACGCCGACGTGCGCGCGACCGCGGACGGGATCACGGTGGCCGGCGACGAATTCAAGGTGCTGTCGCTCAAGGATCCGGCGCAACTGCCGTGGAAGGACCTCGGCGTCGAGATCGTCCTCGAATCAACCGGCATCTTCACCGATCGGGACGGCGCGGCGAAGCACCTCGCCGCCGGCGCGAAGAAGGTGATCATCACCGCTCCCGCGAAAAAGCCCGACATCACCGTCGTGCTTGGTGTCAACGACGACAAGTACGACCCGGCGAAGCACCACATCATCTCCAACGCCTCGTGCACGACGAACTGCCTGGCGCCGCTCGCCAAGGTGATCCACGAGCGGTTCACGATCAAGAAGGCGTGGATGACGACGGTCCATTCCTACACCAACGACCAGAACCTGCTGGACCTGCCGCACAAGGACATGCGGCGTGCCCGCGCGGCGGCGGTCTCGATCATTCCGACCACGACGGGCGCGGCGACCGCGGTGGGCGAGGTCATGCCGGAGCTGAAGGGCAAGTTCGACGGCATCGCCATGCGCGTCCCGACGCCAAACGTGTCCGTCGTGGACCTCAACGCGCTCGTCGAGAAGAAGACGACCGGCGACGAGGTGAACGCCGCGCTCAAGGAGGCGGCCAACGGCAAACTGAAGGGCATTCTGGACGTGACCGACGAGCCGCTGGTGTCGATCGACTTCCGGCGCAACCCGCATTCGTCGATCGTCGACAGCGCCTACACGAGCGTCATGGACGGCGACTTCATCAAGGTCCTCTCGTGGTACGACAACGAGTGGGGCTACTCCAGCCGCTGCGTGGACCTGGTGCGAAAGCTCGTCAAGGTCGGCTTGTAGCGCGCGGTCTCACGCGCGCATCGACTGTGGCCAAGAAGACCATCCGCGACCTGAACCTGAAGGGGCGGCGCGTGTTCGTGCGCGTCGACTTCAACGTCCCGCTCAAGGGCGGCGCAATCGGCGACGACACGCGCATCAAGGCGTCGCTGCCGACGATCAAGTACGCGCTCGAGTCGGGCGCGTCGGTGGTCGTGCTCGCCTCCCACCTCGGGCGCCCGAAGGGGAAGCCGAACGCGGAGATGAGCCTGCGTCCCGTCGCCACGCGCACCGGCGAGCTGCTCGGCCGGGACGTCGCGTTCGCCGCGGATTGCATCGGCGCGGCGGCGGCCGACGGAGTGGGGCGCGCCTTGCGGGGCGGGGCCGGAAGCAACATCGTGCTGCTCGAAAACCTGCGCTTTCATCCCGAGGAAGAGCAAAACGACGACGCGTTCGCGCGCCAGCTGGCGACGCTCGGCGACGTCTACGTCAACGACGCGTTCGGCGCCGCGCATCGCGCGCACGCGTCGGTGGACGCGATCGTGCGCTTCCTGCCGGATGCCGGCGCCGGCCTGCTCATGGAGGACGAGCTGCGCTATCTCGGCGAGGCCGTCGGCAATCCCGCGCGCCCGTACGTCGCGGTGCTCGGCGGCGCGAAGGTGTCGGACAAGATCGAGGTCATCGAGAACCTGATCCCGCGCGTGGACCGCCTGCTGATCGGCGGCGCGATGGCCTACACGTTCCTCAAGACGCAGGGCAAGCCAGTCGGCAAATCGCTCGTCGAGGACGACAAGCAGGACGCCGCGCGCGATATCCTCGAGCGCGCGAAGGCGCGCGGGCTGACGCTGCTCCTGCCGGTCGACCACGTCGTCGCGCCGAAGGTCGAGGCGGGCGCGCCGGCCGAGACGCTGAGCGTGGACGACCCGAAGATCGGCGAGCGGATGGGGCTCGACATCGGGCCGCGCACGGCCAGGGCGTACGCGGAGGCGCTGCACGACGCGCGGACGGTCGTCTGGAATGGTCCGATGGGCGTCTTCGAGATCGACGCGTTCGCGCAGGGCACCATCGCGGTCGCGCAGGCCGTCGCGGGCGCGAAAGGGACGACGATTGTCGGCGGCGGCGATTCGATTGCGGCGGTGAAGAAGGCGGGCGTCGCCGAGCGCATCACGCACATTTCCACGGGCGGCGGCGCGTCGCTCGAATTCCTGGGCGGCCGCACGCTGCCCGGGGTCGCGGTGTTACCGGACAGGTAATGCGAACACCGTTCATCGCGGGCAACTGGAAGATGCACAAGACCGTCGCGGACGCGGTCAAGTTCGTGAAGGAGTTCCGCAGCCTCGTCAAGGACATCACCGACGTCGACATCGTCGTCGCGCCGCCATTCACGGCGCTGCATCCAGCCGCCGAGGCGGCGCGCAGCAGCAACGTCCGCATCGCCGCGCAGAACCTGTACTGGGAGCGCGAGGGCGCCTTCACGGGCGAGGTCAGCGCGGCGATGATCGCGGAGACGGGCGCCGAGTTCGTCATCGTCGGCCACTCCGAGCGGCGCACCCTGTTCGGCGAAACCGACGCGTCAGTGAATCGCAAGATTGCCGCAGCGTTTGCCGGCGGGCTGACGCCCATCGTCTGCATCGGCGAGACGCTCGACCAGCGCGAACGGAACGAGACGTTCGACGTGCTCGATCGGCAGATTCGCGGCGGGCTCGACGGCGTGACGTCCGATCAGCTCGTCCAGTTGGTGATCGCGTACGAACCCGTCTGGGCGATTGGCACGGGACGGAACGCCACGCCTGCGCAGGCGGCCGAGGCGCACGGGCATGTCCGCAAGCGGCTGCAGCAATGGTTTGGCGCGCAGCCGTCCGAGCAATGCCGCGTCGTCTATGGCGGGAGCGTCAAGCCAGACAACATCCGCGAGCTCGCAAGTCAGCCCAACGTGGACGGCGCGCTCGTCGGCGGCGCGAGCCTCGACGTGAAGGCGTTGTTCGAGATCGTCTCGCGAAGCCGCAACGCGTCCGTGTGATCGACGAACCCGTTCCGGCCCTGGCAGGCCGGAACGGTGCCTCGCGACTCAGCGCGTCTGAAATTGGACCGTGTGCGGCGCCGGGTCGCCGCTCACATCGAGGGTGACCTGGTAGGTGCCTTGTGTCAGGCCCTTCGTGCTCAGGTTGAAGATGTAGCCCGCCCCGCCCTCGAGCGACGTGAACCGGAAATTTCCGTCCGGGTTTGCGTTGCCGCTGTCCTCGACCGATTCCGACGCGTTCGACGACACGCGCGACAACGACGTGGCTGTCACGGTGACGCTGGGCGAGGACGCGTTGCCGCCGGTGGCCGAACAGAGGCGCAGCTTGATCGGGAGCGTGCTTCCGAGGCGCGCCGCCTTCGTCACGTCGTATGCCGTGCAGACGTTGTACGTGACGGTCAGGACGCCCGGGCGGAACGTGATGACGTAGTTGCCGGAGGTGACGCCGCCCGGCGTCACCTCGTAAGTGCCGACCGAGGAGTCCGCCGTGGCCGTCGTGCCGAATGTCAGCACGCCGGCGAGCGCCGACGACGTGTCGCCCGCCACGAGCCCGTCGTAACTCGCGGTGAACGCGGGCACGGGTGCGCCATACACCTTGGACGCGGTGTTGGCCGTCACGGTCAGCGCCGCCCTGGCGATCGTCAGGTGTCCATCAGCGAACGTGATGTCGTAGTTCGGCGAGGCAACACCCGAGGGAGCAATCCGGTACGAGCCGACGGCACTCGCAACCGTCGCATCGGTCGTGAACGCCAGCGCCCCGCCGAGGACCGCGGACGATTCGCCCGGCACAAGGCCGTCGAAGCGCGCGTAGAACGGCGGCAGCGCCGCGCCGTATACCTTGCTCGCATCGAGTGCCTGAACCACCAGAGACCGCCGGTTGACGACGAGGGTGCCGTCAATCGCGGTGACCTCATAGTTCCCGAGCCGACCGCCGGCGTCGTCCAGCGTGGCGGTGATGGCGTACCGGCCCGCGGCGGACGACCGGCCCGCGGGCGTCGAGTAGGTCGCCGTCACGGGATCCGCGTTCACGAGGCCGGTGACCGTGCCCGTCAATTCCGGGTTCTCGTCGCCGTAGAGCCGTGTCGCGTCGTTCGCCCGAACCGTCAGCGCCGCCCTTGTGACGGTCAGCGTCCCGTTGACCAGCGTCACGGCGTAATTCGCCAGCTTGCCCCCGGCATCCTGCAAGGTCGGAACGATCACGTAGCTGCCCACGGGGCTCGACCCATCGGCCGTGGTGCCGTAGCTCGCGCCGATCGCGTCACCGTTGAGGACACCATTCACCGTGCCGGTAAAGAGCGGGTTCGCCGCGCCGTACGCGCGCGTCGCATCGTTGCTCGAGACTGTCAGCGGCGCGGCCGTGACATTCAGTGCGCCGCTGATCAAGCGAACGTCGTAGTTCGCCAGCTGCGGTGTCGGGCTCACGGCCGGCACGATCGCGTAGATCCCGACGGGGCTCGAGGCGTCCGCCGCCGTCGAATAGGTGGCGGCGATGACGTCGGCATTGACCGGGCCGGTGATGTGCCCGCCGAACGTCGGGTTCGCAGACCCGTACTGTCGCGCACCGTCGTCAGCCGCGACCGTCAGGGCCGCGCGAGCGACGGTGAAGGACTGATCCACATCGGGCGCTGCCGTGTAGGTGTCGTCGCCCGCCTGTGACGCGCGTACAACAACCGTCCCGGCGCCGGTGACCGTCAGCGTGGATCCGGACAGCTGTGCCGGCCCGGATAGCACGCTGAAGCCAACCGGCAGTTCCGACGAAGCGGTAGCAAAAAGATCCACGGCAGGCGAGCCGTACGTCAGCGCGGGAATGGCGTCGAAGGAGATCGTCTGATCCGCCTTCGTGACACGCACCGACGTCTGGCAGGTTGCGGCCGCATTCTTGTCATCAATGACGCGGAGCACCACGGCGTGCGTACCGATGGCGAACGTTTCCGCGAGCGATGCCGGTGTCGGGGATGACGAACCGGCGACATGCTGCGTCTGGTGCGTCGTGCCGTCCACGATCAACTCGAGGGTCAACGGATCGCCGTTCGCATCCGAGACGACCGAGTCGAGCTGGACGAACCTGCCGGCCGGCCCGGTCGCGGACGTGGTGACCGGCGCCGGGCAGCTGCCGAACACCGGCGGTTGATTGGCTTCGACGAAGACCGTGATCGAGCGCAGCGTCTGCAGGAACGTGTCGTCGGTGGCCGTAAACGTCACCTGGAACGATCCGGATTGCGCGGGTGTCGGCGTCCACGTGAACGTGCTCGTCACCGGCGGCGCCAGGAGGTTGCCGAGCGCCGGCGTCATGATCGCGCCCGCCGGCACGCCGGAGCTGCCGATCGACACGCGCGCGTTCGGGTCGGCGTCGGTTGCCGTCACCACGAAGCTGACCGGCGTCCCCGGGCGGACCGAGATGGGGCCAGAGGGCGTCAGCGTCAGCGCGGGCGGCACGCCCGACGTCTGGACGATCTTGAGGATGACGTCGATCGGGATCTTGGATTTCGGCTGCCCCGCCGCGTCGAGGTCCTCGATGATGATCTGCGTCGTCCAGAGCGAACCGATCGCCAACGACTGCGTGTTCCACGACACCTGGCCGGTCTGCGCGTTGATCGACAGGCCCGGCGGCTGTATGGCGCCGCTCTCCGCCTCGGTCGCGAGGCGGAAGCGCAGCGTGTCGCGGTCCACGTCGGACGCCGGCACGAGAAACCCGGTGCTGGTTCCGCGAGCCACCGAGACAATGGCGGGCAACCCCGAGACGGGCGAGCTGTTGCCCGACGTCGGCCTGACGATCGTCGTCAGCAAGAGGTTCTCGTCGCGTCCGTTGGACAGCGTGCTGATGCGGCAGCAGCCGATGAACGTCGCGGTGTAGGGACCGGGTCCCGCGTACGTGTGGCGGACCGTGAGATCCGCGATGTACCAGTCCTCGGCGTCATTCACGCTGGTCACCGTTCCGTTCGCGTTGCCGCTCTGGCCGTCGCCGAACTCGAGCGGCAGCGTGGTGACGACACCGGCGCTGTAGCGCTGTGCCCACTTGATGCGGAACTCCACCTGCCCGGGCGCGCCGGTCGGCACCCAGCTGATGGTGCCGCCGCGGTAGTGGCTCGCGAAGGCGGGGCTCGCCGAGAGCATCACGACGAACGTGACGAAGACGGACGAATAAATGAATTGACGGAGGCGACGCATGGGACCCGGACCTCCCTAGAAGGTGAGGTCCAGCTGGCCCGTCATGGCGCCGCCGTCCTGGGGAGTGGTGAGCGAAAGGAAACCGCTGCCGGAGGTGACGGCCGCAAACTCCTGCGTGCCAGCCGTGACCTGCAGCCACGCGCCCTCGATCGCCGCAATCGCGCCGTTGTCGCCGGGCGTCATCGTGCCGCCGGCGATCTCGCCCTTCAGGACGCCGCGCTGGATCAACACCTCGTGGTGGTCGGCCTGCCCGGCGGCATCGACGTCACCGTCCTCGTGCGGCTCGAACGCGACCGGGTTGCCGGCGGCATCGACATCCTGGACGTACGAGACGGCGAGCGCCCATTCACCCGCGATCTGGCCATCGGGCCCGACGCGGAACGCGATGGTCAACGGTCCTTTGAGGTCGCCGCTGATCTGGGTCGTGAGCGCGACGCGACCGTCGTCGAGCATGGTCGTCGCCGCCTCGGCGGCCGTCATCACGTGTGGAACGACGCTGACGGCGGCAGCGTGGGCGTGTACACCAATCAACAGGGCGCCGGCGCAGGTCAACAGGGCTTCCGGTGCAAGTCTCGACATTCCAGGGGCCTCCGATGCGGACACACCCCTCCCGTCGTGGGGACGAACGCGACAAACCCTTACCGCGTCAAGCTCCTCGAATTTCAGTGGAGAGCGCGGTGTGATTACAGGGCGAGACGGGGGTGGGTGGGAACGCTTCCTATCGAAATTCAGTCTAAGGGCCGAACGCCAGGCTCGCAAGGGTCGACACCCCGAAAAAACACGCGAAATGGGTGAAAACTCGTCCTGCTGGGCGCTCGAGGTCGTCTGTTCGCATGACGGCGACGCGGCGGTATAATCAGATTTTCTCGAACAGGACGGAAGGCATGCTGTACTACCTGGTGACCGCGCTCTACATACTCGTCTGTTTGACGATGATGCTCGTTGTCTACCTGCAGCAGGGCAAGGGAGGCGACATCGCGAGCGCGTTTGGCGGCGGCAGCAGTCAGGCGGCGTTCGGCGCGCGAAGCGGCGCGACCGTGCTGTCGCGCGCGACGACGATCTGCGCCATCCTGTTCATGGTCGGCGCGCTGGCGCTGGGGATTGTCGGCAAGCGCGGCCCCGGCTCGGTGCTGGGCGGCCGCTCGCCGCTGACGCAGCCGTCGGGTCCGACGCCGTCGCCGCTGCAGCAGGCGGTACCTGGTCCCGCGGCGCCGACGCCTCCGGCGAACGCCGCGCCGGCGCCGGCGCCGGCAACAGCACCAGCACCAGCACCTAAGTAATCGAGAAACGAACGTAGGGGCCGACCTTCCACCTTCGCGCTGCGCGCTTCGGTGGACAAGTCAGGTCGGCCCGGATCGTAGAGGCGGACCTTCAGGTCCGCCTGCCGCACGCGGAAGTGGCGGAATTGGCAGACGCACCAGCTTGAGGGGCTGGCGGTAGCAATACCGTGGGGGTTCGAGTCCCCCCTTCCGCACCAGACCAAGATTAGGCCCGG